>Ga0126383_10000186_pt1 | contig 31277 bp, 32 predicted proteins | sample PanSoiMetPlot_35_FD_96882 | JGI IMG/M metagenome (GOLD analysis project Ga0126383, IMG submission 96882) | Tropical forest soil microbial communities from Panama - MetaG Plot_35 | ecosystem: Environmental > Terrestrial > Soil > Tropical forest > Bulk soil | place: Panama | collected 2016-02-17 | reverse complement strand
TCAACGGGGAGTTTCGACAAACCTTGCAGTGTGTCAACCAAGCGAGTCTCGCCGAATTCATCGCCGGCACGATTCTCTGTCTCCGTTATGCCGTCGGTGTAGAGCACCAGTGTGTCCCCGGGAGCAAGCATCACTTCAGTGATTTCAGTCTGCCACGCCTCGAACATCCCCAGCACCATGCAGGTGGAGTGCAGACGCTCCACCTTCGTTCCCGCGCCGCGGACCAACAATGGCGGGAGATGGCCGCAGTTCGAGTAGCGAAGGAGCCGCGTTGTATCGTTGTAATCCGCAAAGAACATGGTGGCGTAACTGGCATCGTCCGTATTTTGAAAGAACAACCGGTTGACCGAGGTCAAGAGTCGCGGCAGATCATCCACCGCCATCGCATACTGGCTGCGCAAGTTGGCCTGAAGATTGGCCATTAAGAGCGCCCCCGGTATTCCTTTCCCCGCTATGTCGGCGAGCACAATTCCTAGACGGCCAGGACGCAATTCGAGAAAATCGTAATAATCTCCACCCACAGTCTTTGCAGGAATGCAGCCTCCGGTGTACTCGAGCGTACTCATCGAAGGGAACTTTTGCGGGAACAACTTCGTCTGTACTTGGCGGGCAAATTCCATTTCCTGGGCTGCACGCCGCTCGGCTTCGATGCGCTCCGCGATTTTTTCTGCCAGCCGGATGCTTTCGAGCGCAACTCCGGTCTGACTTGCCACCAGGGCCAGAAGCCGCTTGTCCTCGGCGGAGTAGGGTTCCTCCGATCGCCGGACTCCCAACACGATGAGACCTACCAACCGTGCATCCCGGCCCAAGATGGGCACCAGGCAATCCGGCGAATGTTCCCGTACCAAGAGCGGAGGCAAGGGATTCTTGGGACCGTCTTCTGTAATGTCCCAGGGCTTGCCACGCCGAGCCAATCCCTGCAGGGTGGGTTCGTCGGCACGGATGACCTGGGATTGAGAAATCATGTCTTCGGCAGTCGCCGAGAGCCGATTGTCACTGCTCTCCAGGTACACTGCCAGCCAGCTTGGTTGAAGAGCTTCATTTAAATGGTGATCGAGCAAGGCTGCCAATTCGGTCCGCTGGCTTGCGGTGCGGGTTTTGTCAACGAGATCTTCGAGAATGACGCGCGTATCGTATGCACTGCGAAAGAACGCACGATCAATTCGCCGCCCGACATCATGATGGACCCGGGTACCTGTCCACAGCAGCACAGAACCGAAAATGGTCCCTAGCCCGATGCCAAAGGGCACAGCCGCGCCCGTGAGGGACTGGAGGTAGCGAGCAAAGAAAAGCGCAAACACGGTGGTTACAGCAACGCTTAAGAGCACCAGCAGAAGCAGAAACCCGCGCTGTACCAGCAAGTAACGGGCACTCCTCCGCAGCAAAACCGGAATTTCAAGCACCCGGTGTTTGACAACGGCATAGGCGAACGAGAGCGGAAACAGCCAGAGGAGGGCAACAATCGTCGCGCCAACCAGGATAGTTATGTGAAACCCGAAAAAATCACCGGCTCCCAGTGTCAGTACAGCTGGCACGACGCCCACCAGTGTTCCCCACAAAATGACGCGGACCTTCCGGCGCGCATCGGGGGAAGTGATGCTCCTCGCGTTCCAAATCAGGGAAACCATGCCCAATACGAGCAAGCCGTAAGTAAAGAACAGGACAAACAACCTTCCATACCGGGATTTCACAACCAGGATCGACTGGCTGTTGTCACCGAAAGATAATGCGGGCAAGGCAATCAGCGCTCCAATAGCCAAGGCGGCCCACTTCAGCCGGGGGAAGCGACGGTCCAGAGGCGAGCGCACGGGAAAGGTGGCAAAGAAAAAATAGAACAGCGCGGCAACAAGGTTGTTAAAGATTGCGCGGTATGCCATCGCGAGCGGCCGGACCTCGGAGGGCACGCCGAGGAAAGAATTCGAGAACCCCGGGACGGCGATGAATCCACCAAACATCAGAGCGACCAACCAAGCGTTGCGTTCGTCCAGGCGCAGGAAGAGTAACGCCAGTCCTACAGTCAGGAAGACGATCGGAAACACGCGTACGATGCCCTGGCCGACATGGGCAGCAACTCCCGCCTCAGCCCTTGCCTCGTCGCTTGCTCGGAACCTCGCGTGCAGAACGATCGGATTTCGGTTCCCTGATCGCAGCACCGTCAGTTGAACCGCATCGCCCGGCTTGTGCTGAGCCCAGATACGCGTGAGACTGTCCTCCCCCTGCAGGGGAGTTCCATCGATCGCAACGATTCGGTCTCCTGGCTGCAATCCGGCGTGCTCGGCAGGGCTGCCGGGCACAACACTTTGCACAAGCTGGGAGCTGTCAGCCGGAAGGTATTTGTTGTCGAAGCCCAGTTCAACAAGGATCCCGCGGCTACCAAAAAAAATCCACATGCTCGCGTAAAAGACACTGGCAGCGGCAAACAGCAACGCCAATGCGATCAGCAGCGATCTTGGTGGAGACGCAAAGACGGCCATAATTCGGACATCACTGTATCCGGATTATATTTCCTCGAACAAGAAAACCAATTTAATCGTCTCGATGCCGCAATGGAAGAGTCTGAAAACTAGCTTGAACTGATTCCTGGCCAGGTCTGGGAGATCCACCATCCTTCGCCATCAAAGCGACTATTCCCTCTGGGGCGTGGCCGCGACGTCACAAGGCCTAATCGAGGGAGACACTATAGGTTCTCCTGGATAAACCGGGAACTGAGGTGGACGTCCACTTGTATCAATGGCGAATCGCCGACCGCGTGGAAGCTGTGGACCTCGCCGGCCTTGATCACAAAGATGTCTCCCGCTCCGCCCTCGAACGTTTTTCCGCCGACTGTCCACACTCCACGGCCTTCGCGGATGAACTGGATCTCGTCATAAGGATGGCGATGCGGACCCGGCCCGGAACCGGGCTTTCCGTGGAACAGGAACACCGAGACACCGGTGCCGCCCTGCTCCGCTCCAACAAACTCATGCGAACTACCAACGAAAGGCAGGTTCTCTTGGCGCACGTGATGCATTCTTATGGTCCTCCTGCGGGATTGGATGAGTGTGTCTGCGTTCAGGCCGCGGGAATGTTAGCCAGCGGGTAGACACCGGACTGTGGCCGATGATCAGCTACCCCACTTCCCTCAAGGATCTCGATATTTTGTTTCTTATTCGGGTATCTTGCTGGCACAGGTCTGGAATCCGCTGCTGGTGAGTTCTTTTAACTCCAATCACCGTGGGATTGACCAGAAGAGAAGACCGGCCTGTCTCGGTGAGCTGACGGATTCAGCATGTCCCCAAAAGCAGGTTGGGAGGTTAGCCGTGGATCAGTTCTCCCTGGGCGCTCAGAAATTGTAGGAGATGACCGCGGGTGATCACGCCCTCAAGATGTCCGTCGGAGATCACTGGCAGTTGGTTCATGTCTTCGCGGCCCATCAATTGAAGCGCTTGTAGCGCAGGCGTCTGCGGGCCGACGGTGCGCAGCTCACTGATCGGGCGCATCACGCTTTTCACGCTGGTCTGCGGCCACCTGTCGCGACTGACGCTCCTGATTTCCTGGGTCGTTATCAGACCAGATACCCTGTCATTTTCGACCACGACGAAGCACCGGCGTCCAGTTCGCAGCACAAACTGATCGACAAGATCTTCCAGGCTGATGTGCCCCTCTACAGTCGCGCAGTCGCGTTCCATGATGTCGGCGACACGCCGGTTGCGGAGTCCCGCCATTATTTCTGCCTGAGCGTAGCTCGAGCGCGACGCGTCGAGGAGGAACCACCCGATGAAGGCCAACCACAGTCCGCCGAAATTCGCGCCCACGAAGAACCGGAACAGACCTAGCAGAATGAAGACAAAAGCGATCGCTTGGCCAACCTGCGCGGCAAGTCTCGTGGACCGGTCGGCATTGCCAGTGATCCACCAGGCGATGGCACGCAAAACACGCCCGCCATCCAGCGGATAGCCGGGAATCATGTTGAAGACGGCCAAAGTTAGGTTGATGTAACCGAGCCAGACAAGTACCGAGGTCACTGCTGTGTCCGGTTCCGTACCGGGCACCCACCCGCCCGCACGTGCCGCCCCCAACAGAGCGAAACCGATTGCAGCACTGGTAAGAGGACCAGAGATCGCGATCCAGAATTCGGATTTGGCGTCGGAGGCTTCGGTTTCGATTTGCGATACGCCACCCAGTGCGAACAGGGTAATGGCACTCACCCGCAGCCCTCGAGTTTTCGCCACCAGAGAATGTGCGAGTTCATGGAGGAGGAGAGTAACGAAGAACAAAAGGGCGGTGCCTGCGGCGCTGATCCATACCATCGTGCTGCTCCACCCCGGCGCGACCGTACGGAAATGCTGGACAAGAGAAAGCGCGATCAGTAGGGCGATGATGAACCAGCTGTAGTTGAGGCCGATCGAGATGCCGGCAATTCGGCCGAGCTTGACTTGTGCCTTCATGGTCGTGAACCTTCGAAAGAGCCAACAGCTTCCGACAAGACAGGCGGGCCAAGATAATGAAGCGGAGTTTCCGTAGTACGGAACCTCCTCCACTCCCTAGGCTTGGCTAGGCTGCTCCGTGTGATTCTCGAGGGATCCGTAACTTTGTCTTGAGCTGGCTTGTGCTGCGACTTCGCCCTTTGCTTTTCGCCGAGCGCGCGTTCGCTGTCTGCACAAGTTCCTTCATTTCCCGAACTGCTTCTTTCTGATGTGCATTCACGCGCTGCCTGATTTCCCGATCCACGCCGGATGTCGGCCATGTTTTGGTGCCTCGCTTTACCATCAGTTGTAGGCAGACGATTATCCCGCTTGTACAAGTCCCCGTCTACTGCTATTGGCTGGACTGACTCAGGGAGCAGCCTTCCATCGAATGCGTGGCGTCAGCCATATAACGAGAACAGCGTTATAACTTGGCCAACCGCGATACTGGGACTGGTCTAGTTATCAAAGAAATTGCGGAATTCGGCCATCAGCCGTTCCGGTTGCTCTTCAGCGACAAAGTAACCGGAATTTTCGACTACGACATCGCCGACAATGTTGCTGGCAAAGGCTTCAACGAATCCTCGCTGCGCCGTTCCAAAAGAGAATTGGCCAGAAATGGAAAGGACCGGAATAGCGAGTTTTCCAGACGCAATCAAGGCCCGCATGCGGTCCGCCCCACCGTACACAGAGCGGTAAAAACTGGCGCTCGATCGGATCAGACCGGGGCGTTTCATCGCGTCTGCGTATGGCTGCCAGCTTTCAAACGGGACACGACCCTTGTTGTGAGTAAACGTTTTCCATAAATGCTGTAAGAAGACGTCCTCCCGCCCGACGATCAGGGACTCTGGAAGTGGCTCCGCAAGCAGAAACGGAATGAATGTCATCGCGCGATTGGGACGATCAAAGACCCACATACTCTCGAAACCGGCGCCTCCCACGGCGCTCTCAATAAACGAGAATCTCGTGATGTCAGCGCGGTGATGTAAGGCCCAGCTGGCGCCAGCTGCGCCCCCCCAATCGTGTCCAGCGAGAGCTGCCCGTGAGTGACCGAACTTGGCGATCAAATGATGCAAATCATCGGCCAGGTTTGGAAGGTCATATCCGTCATTAGTGATTCCAGAAAGGCCCATGCCGCGCAGATCGGGAATAATGACCTGGTGTGTCTTTGCGAGTTCTGGAGCGACGAAGCGCCATATCTCGCCTGACTGTGGATATCCATGCAGTAGAACAATTGGGCTGCCACTGCCGCCCGACACGACATGTAGGTCGACCCCATTGACACTCATCATGCTCGAATTAAATCCACCGGCGGCCCACCGGCGGCCGAAAGTTTCGAGTAGGACCTCAGGACAATTCGTCATGGCTTGCGCTCGCAGGAACACCAGAATCATTATCGGAACCGCGCGCCAAGTAATCCGGGGTCGGACCTGCCTACCCTTTTCCATGCGGGTGCGTGCGGTGATCGTTCCGTGATGGTTCCTGTAAGCAGTATCGGAGCTCCGGAAACCGTGTACGCCTGTGAAGTCACACGCCTTGGGTCGGGCAGCGAATCGCTTTTTTGTCGGATTCCGCCAAATGCCCGAACCCGTCAGGGGCACTCGAGAGTGTTTTTCTTGATTTTCAATATCTTGCCAGTGCAATGACTCCTGCTTCCCCCCGTCGGTGGCCCGCCCAAGGCGATTTCCAAGAATTTTCTTGTCGAATCTCAGCCTAGACAAACGTCGTAAGGGTAGATGGATACCTAGGGTCAGTTGCCGAGACTCGCGTATTCCGGTCAAGGGGAAAAGATGCTGAACATAACAGTTAACAATTTAGGCGACGTGGCGGTCTTCCGTTATGCCGGCACGATGAAATTGCCGGTTGCAGACAGGTTGCGACTTGCCGTTCAAAACGAGTGTTGCGTTCGAGTTGCAGTCCTTGATCTGGCACATGTCAGCGCCATAGACGCGGCCGGACTCGGAACGCTCGTTTCTTTGTGGAACTGGTCCAAAACGAGTGGCAGGATGCTCAAGCTGATGAACGTTCCTCCGAAGATTGAAGAACTGCTGGCCCTGACAAACTTGAACTCCATATTCGAGTTTTGCTCTGCCCGAGAGATGCTTGAATTGTTGTGCCGTGCATTTCACGAGGTCGAGGGTTCGGAGTCAGGGAGAAAGGCCGAAGATGCTGACGACATCCCCCTTGCTCCACCGGCGATCCGAGTGGTAACTGAGGCGATGCTTTGATGGATCCGCGTTGCAGGACGCCCCACGCGCTCATCATTATCTCGTCTCATGCCGACGGGAACGTGCGAACCACCAGCCTGGGGGAGGGCGTTTCAGGCTACTCATTTTTCTCCAGATGTCCGGGCTCTGCCTCTCAAACGTCGTGAGACAGAAGGGAAATCATGAGCAGCTCGCAGACTCTAAAAAACAAGCGCGCAGTCGTGTTCGGGGCCGGCGGTTCGATCGGCGCCGCTGTGGCAGTGAGTTCGCCGCGGTGCAGAAGTCTTCCTGTCAGGCCGCACGAAGTCCAATCTGGAGGCCGTAGCCAACCAAATCGGCAAACACGGAGGCTTGGCGCAAACAGGCGGAGGAGTAGCCACCCGTGGATCGCAGAATAGATAGCTGCATTCGTAGTTCAACTTTCTGCCAGGCTTGAAGAAAAATGTCCGTCAGCCCGCAGTTGAAACGTTTACAGTTCGGAGTAGGAAATCCAAGAGACGAGGAGAAATGTTATGAGTGAGTTCGTATTTTTGTATCGGGGCGGATCACGGGACGGATCACCTGCCGAAATGCAGCAAGTCATGCAAAAGTGGATGAACTGGCTCAAGGGGCTCGGGGACAAAGGCCACATCAAGGACCAGGGCCAACCCTTGGAGCGGAGTGGCAGACTGGTGAAAGGCAAGCAGAAAACGGTGACCGACGGTCCGTTTGCGGAAGCCAAGGACATTGTCGGTGGCTACACTTTGATTGAAGCCCGTGATCTCGATCAAGCGGTCGAGCTTTCGAAGGGTTGCCCCATTTTAGAGCGGGACGGTGCAGTCGAAGTGCGCCCCGTTATGAAGATGAGCATGTAAATGGAACCAAGCGAGCACCTATTCCGGCACGAAGCGGGGCGGATGGTCGCCACGCTGACCCGGATCTTCGGAACCCACAATATGGCGCTGGCAGAAGACGTCGTGCAAGACGCCTTCTGCCGTGCCTTTGAAGTGTGGAAGGTTCGCGGTGTACCCGAGAACCCCTCCGCTTGGCTTATGGCGACGGCCAAAAATCGCGCCATCGACGCCCTTCGGCGCGAGCGCACGGCTCGAACCTTCGAGCCGGAGTTGAGCCGCCTTATCCACAGCGAATGGACTCTCGCGCCTGGGGTGGAAGCATTGTTCTCTGAGAACGCGATCAAGGACGACTTACTCCGGATGATGTTTTCATGCTGTCATCCGCGCTTGGGCGAAGAGGCGCAGGTTGCGCTCATGCTCAATATTCTCTGTGGATTCAGCGTCGGCGAGGTGGCCGGGGCCTTTGTAAGCACGCACTCGGCGATCGAAAAGAGAATATCGCGGGCAAAAAGAGTACTCGCATCATCGAAGAAGCTCTTCGATGTGTCGGCCGGCGCTGAGTTTTCCTCACGCCTTCCGGCTGTGCAGCGCGCGCTGTATCTGCTGTTTAACGAAGGCTACCACGGGGCTTCTCCGGAGAGTGCGGTTCGGGCTGACCTTTGCCACGAGGCAGTACGCCTCACCGCGATTCTCCTCCAGCATCCCCTTGGAGCGACGCCTGGAACCTACGCCCTGGCGGCACTGATGCATCTCGATGCCGCCCGCCTGCCCACGCGTACGGACTCATCGGGAAACTTAAGTTCGCTCTTCGACCAGGATCGATCACTGTGGGACTCTCACCTGATCGCCGAAGGTCAGAGACTTTTAGATCTGTCGGCCACCGGACCGGATCTGACCGAATACCACCTCGAGGCAGCCATCGCTCGGGTCCATTCTACGGCCGGTAAGACCGAGGATACCAATTGGGGACACATCGTTTCGCTCTATGACAAGTTGATGACGATTCGTCATTCCCCTGTGGTAGCACTAAATCGCGCCATTGCGCTAGGTCAGCTTGAAGGACCCGCGCGTGGCCTTGAGGAGATTCTCGCGATTACCGACCGCGATCGCTTGACGGCTTATCCATTTTACTTTGCCGCTCTGGGCGAATTTCAATTTCGAACCGGGAGTTACGATCTAGCACGGGAACAATTTCTAAAAGCTCGGGACTTGGCACGCAACCCAATGGAACGGAATTTTCTGGAGGCGCGGTTCCAGGCTTGTGAACGGGCTGCGATCCTGACTCCGGTATCGGCGATTGCCCGTAAGTGACCGGAGGCGGTGGACTTGCCAGTCAACGTCAGTCTCGCGGAAGTGTGTCCTTCCACCCAGACATCTTCTGAAGTTTGCCCAAAACTTTTTGGGGTAGCCCTACGTCTAACTCTGACAGAATTCCTGAAGGCGGATCAAAATAAGGAGCGATCTCAAATGAAGCGGTCTTCGCTTTCGCTAGTTGCGGTCACTCTGCTTGCTGCCGTCGGAATGAGTCTTCACAGTCAGGCCCAGACGCAGAACCAACCTCCGAGTCCTGCGCGTTCCCGTTCCGATGAGATGTTGGACAGGTGGAACGACATCGGGAACAAACTCGTAGCCATGGCACAGGATTTTCCCGAAGACAAGTACGATTTTAAGGTGCAGAAGGACGAGCGCACCTTCGCTTTGAATCTTCTCCACGCCGCCGCACTGGATTTCATCTTGATACGCAGGATTTCCGGATCAAATCTCGGGCCCGACTTCGGCGAGGGCGACAATCCAACGCGCGACGCTTTCAAGACCAAGGCCGACGTCGTCAAGTTCGTGCAGGAGGCCGTCGCCGACGGAGCAAAAGTGATTCAACAGCAGGGCGATGCGGGGCTGGACAATACAGCGAAATTTTTCGGCAACCGGCTGGCCCACAATTCCTCCATCTGGACGTTCGCCATCGAGCACAGCGGCGAGCACTATGGCCAGCTTGTGGTCTACTATCGCGCAAATAACTTGGTGCCGCCGGACTCGCGCCGATAAAGTCGCAAACAAGAAACTGACAGTACGCTCCGACGTCCGGTTCGCTCGTAATATGCACCAACCAGGTCAGACATGGTATCGCACTCCCGATGATTCACGTTCTGTTGGAAGTAGCACACCGGGGATTTGCTCGGCAGGACATCTTCGTGTCTCGTGATCGGAACGGGACGGCAGTATGACGGACTGAAATCGACCAACGTCTGGGGCGCAACCGGTATAATCGTTGTCCCGAAAAGATGATTCACCCAGAACTTCTGAGACGAATCTGCCATGCGCGCGATCTCTTGCAGGATTGGGAGGACGAACCCCTTTCCGTCAGTGCGGTAGCTCGGATTTCCGGTCTCACGCGTTTTCATTTCATCCGGTTATTCAAGGCCGTCTTTGGCGAAACACCGCACCAGTATCGCTCAGCGGCGCGGGTGGAGAAAGCGAAACATCTGCTCATTCTGAGCGACCTATCCGTCACCGACGTTTGCATGGCCGTCGGGTTCTCCAGCCTGGGTAGCTTCAGCGCGTTCTTTTCCCGCCGTGTTGGCATGTCGCCGTCGGAATTTCAACGACGGTACCGGCCGACATCACTACCGGCAAGGCAGCTGCCCGCGAGCTTGATCCCCGGCTGCCTTTCGCTCATGGCTTGGAATTTCGGAGACAGAGCAATTTTCGAGAAGACAGCCCGTGGACGACGCTGATAGGGTTTGAGAGCTATGAAAATCAAACTCAGCAGTATCATGGTCGGGAATCAGGCAACTGCCCTCGCGTTCTATACCGACGTCCTAGGTTTTGAGAAGTGCAAGGACATTCCTGTTGGCGAATTCCGCTGGCTTACAGTTATTTCGCCGGATGGGTACCCGGATGTGGAGCTGGTGCTTGAACCTAATGCGCACCCGGCCGCGAAGGCTTTTCAAGAAGCGATGTTTAAGCAAGGAATCCCTCTCGCCGCTTTTGAGGTGGACGACATCGAAGCCGAGGCAAATCGACTGAAGAAGCACGGTGTCAAGTTCACAGCCGACCCGAAGCAGCAAGGGCCGGTCAAGCTTGCGATTTTCTCCGATACCTGCGGCAACCTGATCCAGATATACCAGCCGCCGCAGAAAGCTCAGATTCGCTGATCGTCAGGTTTGGTGCCCCAAAACTTCTAGGCGAGTTGGCGGCAATCCTTCTGTTAAGACTTAATGGAGGATTGCCCCTCATCCGTCCAAGATCAGCAAGCGTTATGGAACATGTTTTCGCTAATCTGGTAGTTCACGTCCGCGGCGGCCTCCGAAGCCGTTTCTCTGACCTAGCCGTTTTCGACGCGCGCCTTTATATCCGAGTACGCCGCATCGATGAGCCTGTTTAGGGCGGTGGCTTTTGTTGCCGTTCCCGGTCTCAGCTTCACATTGCCCATGATCAACGTCGAAGCCGACGCAGTGTAGACATGAGCCACTCCGTGTGAGAAAAGGGTACTACACTCTGCGACTGCTAAGTTTCGGAGAGACAGGCTTCTGGAAGCGGGGCGGCGACACTCTTTTAATGACTAAAGAAAGGAGTACACCCGATTCGCCAACAGCTTCAATGTCAGCAACCGACTCGGGGGGACTACTTTTGATTTGGGTCGTTCCCGGACAAGAACGAGTACGATTGGCTAAGGTTCATGCGGAACGTCCCTAAAGAGCTTTCCAGTGAACGGACCAACGCGATGACAACTATTCCCACTGCTGAGGACAAAGCCTCGTCTGGCGATCCGATTCCGCCGAAGTGTTCTGTCATTGAGGTGCATGTCGGCGAATTGAAGCAACTATTTGATGCTATTGATCCCTCGCCATTCCGCGATCGAGACCTGGATCCGAAAGCCGAGGAATTCATCGTAGGTTGGGCCAAGGAGTTGCCTCGTACCTCCTCGCTTGCGCTGGTTGTGGATCTGGATCGAGAGGCGGGTTTGCCCGACGAGGCTGCCGTTCTGCGGGATGCGATTCACGAGTTTTTTAGGCACCGTGCTGAAACATATAGAAGACGGTTGCGTGAATTATTCCGCGTGGGGCGAACCAGCCTGATGATTGGTCTCGTCGCTCTGGCAGGCGCCGTTGCACTAGGGGATTTTCTTGCTGCTTTGATGACCGGGAGCCGGATCGGGGAAATCGCCCGCGAGAGCCTTACTATCGGCGGTTGGGTCTCGATGTGGCGGCCGCTTGAAGTCTTCTTGTACGACTGGTGGCCCATCCGCAATGAAGCAAGACTCTCAGACAGGCTGGCGGCGATGCCAGTGCGAATCAGGTACGTGAACCGCACCGCTCCCGATGCCTGGAGGGCGGACTGGCCAGCGGTATCGCCAAGAGGTGAGCAGAAAACGCCTGGGGCCAGCCAAGTACTGTAAATCAAGGAAGTTGACATGGCCTTCGAGACCGCTTTCAGATTCGAGTTAATTCGCTCAAGGGCTAAGTGCGACTAACGGTCGTAAAATAAAGATGGCGAGCAGACAGAATTAAAGGCCGTTCTGCGGCACCAATCAGTGGAGGCGATTTGCCCAATTCCTTCAAAGTTTCTCCGGTTCTCCGGAAGCGTGCCGCTCGAATTCAACTACTCCTCATGGACGTGGACGGGACGATGACAGACGGTGGTGTCACCTTGCTCTCCCAAGCCGAAGAGGTAGCGGTCGAAATCAAGACATTCGACGCCCACGACGGACAGGGCCTCACCTTGGCACACACCGCTGGCATCAGAACTGGCTGCATTACCGGCCGACACAGCTCTGCGCTATTACGGCGCGCACGTGAGATGAACATGGAATTTATCTACATGAAGCAACCATTAAAAATGCCTGCGTACGAAGAAATTGTTCAACAAGCGGGAGTACCCGAATTCTCCGTGGCCTATATTGGCGATGATCTCCCGGATCTTCCAGTGATGCGCCGGGTTGGCCTGGCTGTTGCGGTTGGCAATGCTGTCCCAGAAGTCAAGAAGGCGGCGCACTACACAACGAGAGCCTCCGCTGGCCGCGGCGCGGTTCGCGAAGTGGTTGAACTCATTCTTAAATCCAAAGGCATTTGGGAGTCGATCATCGACAAGGCCCGCGCATAATTTTCGCTATAAACGTTAAGAGCTCGCGAGAGTTTAATGGGCGGAGGTGCAAGAGCGTAATCGGGACAACCGTCAAGCGCCCTCGCGTCAGCAGCACGGGATCAGTTAACGGTACGGGTGCCGACTGCTGGGACAGTGGCCCGCCGCGCAATGCTATCGACCGATGCAGCGAACCGGTGACGATGCACATTCGCAGATACACAAGGGCTCTCACTTCTTCCCTGGTGTGCGCGATGTAGCGCGGACCGCATGGGATCACCCGGTTGACCAGCGAGTATGGCCTCTACGGCCGCCGACGCATGACCGCGCTGCCGCAGCAGGCAACTGGTAAGTCCAAAAGGATCGCGTGCAGTGCATCTGCCGTCACAAGCAGCTCAAAGTGCCATAGAAACAAAGCCCTGCTGTGGCTGAACGACGGCTTTCGCGTGAGGCTGAACCCGGAACACAGGCACGAAACCAGCTTCTAGAATGTTACATTGCGCGTCTATCGATGAGTTGAGCCATTCGAAAAAGTTGTGGCGGAATGGCACCGTCGTTTATCCAAGTCGGCTAGGGCAAGTCCCGTCAACTGAATGAGCGAGCGCATTCGTCACCCGGCACCCACCTCAATCCGTCAGGTGTTCTACGAAGGGAACGAACTCCGCGCCATCTGGAGCTTGTGTCTATTCGCCATGCTTGTTCTCTCCGCGCTTTATGCCGGCGACTCTATGGCGCGGCATTTCTTGCGGGGCGCGGGGCTGGCGACTTTGTTTTTCGTCCGTGAAATACGAATTCTGCTCACTTTCTTCTTTGCCACGTGGGTTATGGCAAGGATCGAAGGCCAGAGCATTGCTGAGTACGGATTGCCGTGGCGATCGATGTTCGGTTGCCGCTTCTGGATCGGGGCGCTGCTCGGCTTCGCCTCTCTTACGTGTTTGTTACTGGCTATGCGCTTGATCGGCGTTTTCCATTTCGGAGCGGTCGTTCTGCGCGCTACGGACATCGTGAAGTGGGGGCTGATCTATGTGCTGGTGTTCGTCTTGGTCGCCTTGACGGAAGAATTCAGCGCTCGCGGGTATGCGCTCTACACGCTTACGAGGATTACCACATTTTGGCCAGCCGCAATTATGATGGCCATCGTCTTCGGCTACTCTCATATTCGCAATTCCGGGGAGGACTGGATCGGATTATTCAACGTTGGCCTGTTCGGCCTGCTAGCCTGTCTGTTGCTTCGCAGAACCGGGGATCTGTGGATGCCCATTGGCTTCCACATGGCGTTCGACTGGGGTGAGACATTCTTCTACGGCGCGGCCAACAGTGGCAAAACCTACCCCGGCCAACTCATGAATTCGACCCCATCTGGTCCGGCCTGGCTCTCGGGAGGCAGCGTAGGACCTGAAGGAAGTGTGCTCTGCACATTACTATTGGTTCTTGCCTGGATTCTGTTTTCCACCTGGTTCCCCGACGTGAAGTATCCGAGATCTGCTCTCGGCCTTACTCGATCGTCTGGGGCTTGACATAAAAAACACTTTGACACACTCCTTTTGAAGTCGATGGAAATCGACAGATTCTGGAGCATCTGCACCTACAGAGTCGTCTGCACCCACAGAACTGAAACTCTTGACCTGGTGAGAATTTCAGTCCACGAAGGCAGTGCGCGCAGAGAGTTCCTAATGGGCTCTGTCCGGTTGGTCGCGAGCCTTGTCGTTGGCTACTCGGAAGCTACGTCAACTGGCATATTATCGCTGTTCCTTATTGACGCGGGGTTGAGCGTACTTGCCTGATAGCGACGATTGACGACCAAGGGGTTTCGCTGCGCCAGTGGCGATCACCCGTGGCCTTGCCTTCTTGTGGCTCTCACTTCGGTGAGTTGTCATGATCAGACATAGCCCCATTCCAGCCGAAGTCGACATTGACCAACTTGAACAGTCGATCATTTTCCACGGCAAAGATTGTTTGTAACCGTGTGCGGAGAGCCGAGCGCATGGGCGGGTAGCGGAGTGCGCTGTATCGAGGGAACCGACGCAGTCTGTATTTCGGCAGACCGAGAAATTCGAGGATCTCCGCGTACACGACTGCCGGTTCTTTCGATAAACGTTCACTGGACGTCACTAACACGTTGTGACGAGGAAATAGATCAAAGATCCGCGCTATCTGCTCCGCGTAGTACCCGCGGGTGATGTAGGAGAAATTCTGGTGCGCGTAACTATAGTACGACGGGTTCTCGGCGAGAATGCGCTCGACTTCTCCTTCAAGCCGCTGAGACTCATGGTCGAGTGCATCCTCGAATGACTGCAGAGGCTCGCGACCCAGATTCCGCTCGTGATGGAAATGGGAATAGGCTCGATCGACGGGATTTCGGAGGATTACAAGAACCTTCACACGCGGTAAGTCCTTCGCGATGCGTTGCAGTGCGAGTGGATGGGCCATATAGTACGGTGTTGCTTCCCCAGTCATCGCCTCGCAATCCTCCGTGCGCCCTATGAATCGCGCTGAGATTCGCGTAGCGAAATGGCCGCCGTACCAATTGAGGCCGCGGTGATAGTTGTTGTCGAAGTAGTGTATCTCTTCTCTAGCTGCCCGAAGTACCAGCGGATGAGAGACCAGATACTCGTAGAGGGAGCTGGTTCCGCTTCGTTGCGCGCCAACCACGATCCAACTGGGAAGAATCCGCACCTGGCTCGTCAATCGACCGAAGGCTACCCGTGCCTTCTGCCAGCCCAGCCCGTCGGCGAGGCTGCGCATCCGGCGCGAGATCTCCGCCACATCTTTCATGTCACTCCCCCTTCCCCTTCCCCCTCAAGCACCGAGCAGGAAACTGCGGGTGACACTTTGCCATCCTATCGCGACAGTTAAAGCTTTACATTAGCGAATTCACATAAACAAATGTTTACCGTTGCGATTGAAGGTAATAGATGGGCCGAGGTTCTCCAAGCCCAATTTGTGGTTTTGCCCGCCCAACAAACCTGGAGAACGCGCCACGATTAAAATTACTTCTCGTTGCAAACCGAAATACGAGGAATTCCACCCGCGACTACATGGAAGACCACACCTCCCGCTACCGCGGCGCGATTCTCTCCGCCGAACTTCATCAGCGTGGCATTAGTTGGATTGGGAGTTGGTTCAGCTTGATGGCGAATGACAACCCAGCAGATCGACCCCAATTGCGCCGCCAAACCTAACTACGGCGCGGAGCAATAGTCTGGAATCCATTTCTCGATCACAAACACCACTACAAGTAATGGATGGTGATCTTCAGGTTTAGCCGGCCTCCCTCAAATTGGAAGGCAGCCGCATCGAATTTGGGCGGGCCCAGATGTCCCCTGGCGTCGTTGGAAGCTCCTACACCCTCACGCGGGATTCCCAGGAAGTTCGTATCCAGTTTGCCATTTGAATTCTCGTCGTGAAAAGCCGATACCGCGTACCGTCCTGGCTCTATCCCGGAGAATTCGCAGAGAGCTTTACTGTCCGAAATCGACGAAGTACCACGCTGAACTGCTTTTTGACTGTCTTTTGGGAACCCGTCTGCGGAGGAATAGAGAGCGCAGAGGACGTGCCCCTTGTCGTTATGCAAACCCACAACTTCGACACGGATCAAGCTTCCTTGAGAAGACCGGGCTTGTGGCCGACAGCAGAGAAAACAAGAAAACTAGGACTGTTAGCTTGCTTCGCATTCTCAGTTACCTCTCGCATCGGGTTTGCAGTAGTTAGGGCAATCAGGGCAGGGCAAAAGCTACTACCGAATCACCCAGCGTCGTGCCTAATTTTCCGTGGCCGCCTGCCGAAATCACTACATATTGCCTTCCGTTTTCCTGGTAGGTCATGGGTGTTGCCTGACCACCTGCCGGCAGCTGAGCTGTCCACAGCACCTGCCCAGTCTCCACATCAAAGGCGCGGAAGGAGTCGTCCATCGAAGCACCGATGAAGACGAGCCCGGTGGCAGTGAGGATTGGACCGCCGAGATTCGGAGTTCCTGCAACCGTAAATCTCTTCCCATCCAATTTGACTGCCGAGCCAAGTGGCACGTGCCAGCGAATGGTGCCTTTCGCCAGGTCGACCGCGACCAGTTCACCCCACGGGGGCGGAACACAGGGCAAACCCTGAGGTGACAGGATCGCCTGCCGGCTCATCCCGTAAGGCGTTCCGTGTTGCGGAGAGACGTCTCCGCGGAATTTGCCCGCTTCGGCAGCCTGTTCCTGCGGAAGGTACTTCTCTCGCGGTATCAGGTGAACTTCCATGGCGAGATTGTTGACATTTGTCACATAGATCTGCCGCTGGGGGTCGAATGCGCCACCGCTCCAATTCATGCCTCCAAGGTTACCGGGCATCGCCGCGATACCCTGCACGCTGGGCGCCGTGAAAATACCATCTGATTGCAAGCCCGCCAGGCGCTCCCGGCATGCATCTCGATCAGCATCCGTAATTCCCCAGGCATCTTTGACGGAGAGCTGCTGGCGTACAAGGGGTGGGGGAGCGACAGGAAAAGGCTGAGTAGGAGAGGTCTTCTCCTCGTCCGCGCTGCTTTGCGGAACAGCTCTTTCCTCGACGTCAAACACCGGCTTGCCCGTTTCACGATCGAGGACGAATAGATTGCCAGTCTTGTTGCTGAATGACTACAGGTACCTCCGATCCGTAGCGGCGCATAGTTGCCAGCACCGGCTGCGGGGCGGTGTCGTAGTCCCATAGATCGTGGTGAACCAACTGGAACCCCCACACGAAACTGCCATCCCTGCCGCGAAGAGCTACTACGGAATTCGCCCACTTGTCATCGCCAGGACGTTTTCCGCCGTGGTAGTCAGGGCTTGAGGCGCCCGTGGGTACAAAGACAAGATCGCGTGGCGGATCCACGGAGATCACCGACCAGGCATTGCCTGCACCGGTCGGGGCCAGATTGGCCGGGATTGGGTCCCATTTCCAGCGCAACTGGCCCGTTCGGGCATCGAAGGCACGCACCACTCCGTTCGGGCTGTCAACTCGATCGTTATCCGCAATCGACGATCCCACCACGACCATGTCGTCAATGATTGCGGGAGGTGAAGTCTCTTCGTATTCTCCGACGCGAATAATGTTGGCGATCCCGCTTTTCAAGTCGAGCTCGCCCGCATCAGCGAAATCTTTGCACGGTTTTCCCGACGCGGCGTCCAGAGCAACCAGGCGAGCATCGATAGTAGCCAGGAAAATCCTTCGGTGGCACTTGGCAGTGGGCTTGCGCTGGCTGTCGAGCCAGGTGGCTACTCCCCGGTTCATCAGCCCTTCGGAATACCTGGACTCAAGATTGATTTTCGGATCGAACGTCCAGCGCTCCTTGCCACTCACCGGATCGAGCGCAACCACCCGGTTAAAAGCCGTCGTGAGGAATAGCGTGCCATCGACGAAAATCGGCGTAGATTCGAATTCGCTCTTGCGCGGGTATCTCGTCCCGTCTGAAATGTCGCCAGTGTGGTACACCCACGCGACTCCGAGTTTCGCCACGTTATCCCCGTTGATCTGCGTGAGCGCAGAGTACCGCATGCCGCCCGGGTCATTGCCATACGCAATCCATTCCACACGCTCATAAACCTGGGCCTGCGCGCCGGAGGTTAACACCGCCGAGCACAAGAGAAGAAGCAATCTGATGCGGGTGCACTGATGTCTTGCTGTGCTCATTGCAACACCTCCATGTTCATAGCTAAAACCGACTCAGTCTCTCACATCGCACGCCCATGAGAGTTTGTCTCGGCCTCGCGATCGCCCGTCGTGCGCTGGTTCTCCATGGCGGTGAGATCATGGCAAGAAACGCAAATCCCGGTCTTTTGGTTACTATCATGTTATCGGGCAACGGCACGCGAGTCTGACGGTTTTCCCGAATGCGATCGGCGGGCGAACGCGTGGGGCCCCGACTGGGAGGTTGCAATGCGGGTCCTGAAACACCTCATTATGTTTTCTCTTTGCCTCATCCTTTTCGCGGTAACACTTGACGCTCAAACCGGGAATTCTTTGAGCGCATCAGATTCAATCTTTGACTATTCCGGCAAACAACCGTTGGATATCCGCGACAAGATCATTGAGGATTTCGGTGCTGGAGAGTTGCATGACATTACCTACCAGAGTCCTCAGGGCGGCCCCGTGGCCGCCTACCTCGTCATTCCCAAAGGGAAGGGGCCCTTTGCTGCCATAGTCTTCGGGCATTGGGGAAACGGCACGCGCGCAGAGTTTATTCCGGAGGCCAAGATCTATGCGTCGGCCGGGGCGGTCGCACTTCTGCCGGATTATCCCTGGGATCGTCCCAAGCCATGGCGGCAAACCGTGGAGCACATTGACAAGCCCGAAATGGATCGGCAAGCGGAGATTCACGCCGTTGTAGATCTTAGACGCGGCATTGATTTGCTGCTGGCGCGTCCAGATGTCGATCCCAGGCGACTGGCCTACGTTGGCCATAGTTATGGAGCGCAATGGGGAGCGATCCTTTCAGCTGTTGACAAGCGCATCAAAACCGCAGTGCTGATGGCCGGCGTGGCTGCCGCCGGAGACCTCTTCTTCGGCAGCGATGACCCGGGCTTGATCGAGTTAAGGGAAAGCCAACCTGCCGAGAAGCTTTCCAATTATGTAAAGGTCGTCAGCGATCTGGATGCTGCCCGCTTCGTAGGCCGTGCGGCCCCGGTTGCACTGCTGTTGCAATTCGCCAATTACGAGCAGTACTTTAATAAGGCGTCAATGCGAAATTACATTGCGGCGGCCAGCGAACCAAAGAAGGTTTTGCACTACGATACAGGTCACGATCTGAATGATCCTCAGGCCTTGCAGGACCGCTACCAGTGGCTGGTGGATCAGATCGGGATTCGGCCACAGCCCATTTTCGCCAACTCGCACCCATGAAGGTTCGGGCTGGCGAGCCACGGCCTCATTGGGGCGCGGTCGCGGCGACATGGGCACGCCATTTCTCCTCATTGATGCCGACAAGAGCGAGCCATAGAGCCAGAGATAATTCGACGACGAGGGTAACCCATGGAAGGTAGGGGATTGGCAATGCGAGGAAGAGCCTGAAGCTGTTAATCCAGTAGGTCACGCCGGCGCCCATCATCAGCAGGCCGAGAATTGGAGGAAGAAACTTCGAGCGAAAGATGAGGAATCCGATCAGGGCGCAGAACACACCAAAGAACGTCAGGCTCACGCTGAAGAGATAGTCGAACATTCTTATTGGACCCCGGGCAAGAGCCTGTAGTTCATTCGGCTGAAAGGCGCTGCGGTATTCCGGAAGGCTGTATGTGAACAAAGGCATCATATAGTTGAAGAGATTGACGGCCTCGATGGTGGCGGCCACGGTGATGAAAAGCAAGGCAAGCAGCGTGAGGCGCGAGTTCACCACTTTCAACAGCTCAAATAAGATCCACCCCAAGGGCAGATTGCAGATAACGACGACGACGGCAGCCGAGAAGCCCAATCGATAAAGCCGCTCATGCCCCAGCAGGTTGGTTGCGGTCTGAGCCATGTCGCCCGGGTCAATCACGAGACCGCGAACATACAAGTAGGCAAACAGAGCGCACGTGATAATGATCAAGTAGAACACGCCCGCAACCCGGGCGAGCAAGCGCGGGTGTTTCGTGAGGCTCATGTCATCATTCCAGGCGAATCAGCGGGCAGTATGATTCATGCACGGCATGCCGCTAAAGGCATGCTCTCGCAGCCTGATTCACCACAGTTCGCCCGGACGCACAGGTTGGTTGCGGTAAATTTGCGCTCCGTCTCGCGTGATCAAAAGTTAGCTGAAACCGCGGTTTATAAGAGGTGTTATGCCCAGCGGACCTTGCACGACGGCGACGGGGAATTCCCTGACTCCTTTAGTGCTGAAAACCGAAATACTCTTCTTCGCATGCTGATAGACACCATTCCCGCGGAGAAGGGACGCTTGGATCAATACACCCCACGTCAGCAGTCTTGCGTTCGCATTACGAAAAAACATACGGCGGAAACCGCTGGTCCCGGGCAATCCCGGTTTCGCTGTGATGGAGCAGGTGTCCTGTCCGGAACAAAGGAATGAGAGATGCAACAACCGGGAGCGGAGGAACGGTACGAATGCCTCACCCACGGCGATCAGACGGCGCATTCACGAGAGGAAGATGAGTGTAGCCGCGATTGCAAACAATCATGCTTCCGCCATTCGGGAGCTCCTGCCTGTCGGTGTTGATCCGCCTTGCGTTTGCCATCCGGATTTCCCAACAACCTTGGACAGAGGGTTGGCGGTGAGAGCGATTGTGCCCGGATGAATCGGAGCGAATGGGCCTGCGCAATCTGGCGGCAGGAACGAGATAGCCCGCACTAGCGCGAGAGATCCGGACTCCACTGCCAAAATCGGAGTTCGCCACCCTCCCCGCCCGCTGCAAGAGATCGGTCCGAACTGAACGCTATGGCTGTGGGAGGTGCCCCATGCGCCCCCACAGAAAGCAACTCGCCGTTCCTGCCATCGTACAATTCCACCGCCGTGTGTACGTAAGGGCAATGATCGTCCGCCCGATAACCGGTGCCCCGGGCGACCAGCCGGCAGTCCGAGGTCGCTGCGATGCCGATTTCATAACCGTTTCCTTTGTCCCATACTAGGGACCCGTCCGTGAGATCCCACATCCCGAACCGGGCTCCATAGAACATCAGCCTGGCTCCATCTTGGGAAACAGAAATCGTTCTGACGGGGTTATAAAGACGAGCCAAATCCAATTCCTGACCGTCAGCGAGCCTGAATGCCCGCACTCCGCGATGCCACCACGCGGGGAGTTCGGGTCTTTCTCGCGCTTTCAGGTGAGCCGGCAACACAAGGCCTGCCATCCGCTTCTACTTATAGACAAACTCACCCCATGCGGTGCGAGTGCCCCGGCTTCAAGAGTTGGCCGTCGCCGGTGAAGAACTGTGATTGTCAGTGGGCGTCATTGACTCGCCGCAGCGTATCCTCAGCCGCCTATTTTCGTCGGCAGGTTCGAACCTGACAACAATGACAGTGGCGCATCATGTTCACGGGAAGTATGCTCAGCAGCAATTCGGACGTCCCTGTTCGTCCCTCCGTCTCGTGTTGACGCTAAGGCAATCGGACCGCCCCACCCCAGGTTCGGGATTCGAAGAGATCGAGCGGGACGATCGTCAGGCCACTAACTCCGGGGCGACACGACCCGATCGTCTCTACTAGCGAGCTTTTGTCATGCTTGCCGCCTCGTGGTTGTTGCTTCTCGGAGTCGCCGTAGGACTGATTACCAGGAGGATTTTGGGCGGACAGGCTTACGGTGCGGTCGCGGACGCTTTGTTTGGCATCTGCGGCGCATTTGCGGCGGACTGGGTGCTCAGTGTCTTGACAGCCAAAAGTGGAATCTCGTGGAGTTCGGACGTTTTCTTCACGATCTGGGGGGCTGTCGCTTGTACCATGCTGGCACACTTGATCGCGCGGCATTCGGAGCGGGCGCGGAAGACATCAGCCACCTTGCCATCACCCCTGCAGAATCAGTCGTAGGTTCCTTCAGGCGGTCAGGAGTGCATTACGCGTTCTTGAAGTTTACCAATCAACCACATCTCTTTACTGAGTGAGCTACTCCCGTGAGTGATACCAATCCATTAAAGAAAGATATTGCAACTGATCCAGGAAGCGATGCGCAAGGAGTCATTCCCCTTCTGGCAGAAGAGTTGACCGTCACGAAAAAGAAGGTGGATACCGGCCGTGTGAAGGTCAGCACGATCACGCGGGAGCACGAGCAACTGGTGGATGAGCTGCTGGCGCGCGAGAAGGTGGAAGTCGAACGAATCGCCGTTGGGAAGCCGATCACGGAGCTTCCTCCCGTACGGGAGGAGGACGACACGATTGTCGTCCCAGTCGTCGAGGAAATGCTGGTGGTTGAACGCCGTCTGGTGCTGAAAGAGGAAGTGCGCATTCGACGGGTGCGCGGGACGGAAAGGCATCAGGAGCGGGTCATGCTTCGCAAGCAGGAAGCCGTGATTACGCGTCTCCCCACAGAAAGTCAACCTGCGGAAGCAAGCTCGGTTTCTCAAGCTAAATCCCAAGATCAAACTGAGGAGAAAAAGTAATGGCTTACGAAAAAGTAGTTGCGGTATTTGACACCTCCGACCACGCACAGACCGCCATGCGTGCTCTTAAATCAGCGGGCTTTGTAACGGATGACATTAGCATCGTCAATAACGATACCCTTGATGATCGAGGCGCCAGAGTGGCCAGCGAGTCCGGGTTCTGGCATCGTCTGTTTGGCAGTGACGTGGATCTGCACGAGGCGAAGGTCTATGGGCACACAGTAACCAGTGGCGGATCTGTGTTGACCTTGCGCACGCCCGATACGCTGGTGCAGAAAGCGGTGGATATTCTCCACTCTCACAACCCCGTCGATGTAAACCAGCGGGCGGCGAGTTTGGGAATCCTGACTGCCCCCGGGGCGACAGTTGCCGGGGCGACAACGGCCGCCACCGCCGCCCGGGCTGTGGCTTCCACCCCAGGCACAGTCAGAGACAGGGACAATGACGGCGAAGTCATTCGGCTGGCCGAAGAGCAGTTGAACGTCGGCAAGCGCCAGGTGCAGGCGGGCATGACTCGCGTTCGCCGTTTCGTTACGGAAAGACCCGTGGAGGCGCAGGTCACGCTGCATGAGGAACATGCCTCGGTGGTCCGCCGCGCTATCACCGACCCATCCTACATTCGCGACATTGACTGGAGCGACAGGACCATCGAAGTTTCCGAGACCGCGGAGCAGGCCGTAGTCAACAAGTCGGCGCGCGTGGTGGAAGAAGTGGTCATCGGGAAGGAAGGCTCGGACCGCGTGGAAACCGTGAAGGACAAGGTCCGGCGTCAGCAGGTTGAGGTCGAACGCCAGGCCACCGATCCCAACCGCAAGACTGCGTGAAGTCTGCCGGGCATGTGCCGGGCGCTCAGCCGCGCCCCGGCACCCGCCTCGCGTTGGCAGCGAACAAAATCGCGAGCATCCATACAACAGGAGCATTCAACATGTCGACAAATCTCCTTGAATCTGTCAACAGTTACCTCACGCCCGATTTGATCTCGAAGGCAGCTACATATCTGCACGAGAGCCCCGCTAACACCGCCACCGCTTTGTCGGGAATCGTACCGACGCTGCTGGGGGCCGTCACTAACATGGCATCGACTTCGGCGGGCGCTTCCCAGTTGGCCGGACTGCTCACCAGTGGAGGCCACGACGGAAGCATACTGACAAATGTTTCCAGCCTGTTCTCAGGCGGAAGCGCAACCATTTCGGCGATCAGCCAGGGTGGGGAACTGCTCCGCACACTGTTCGGCGGAAGGGTGGACAACATCACTTCGTCGATTTCTTCATTCAGCGGGATTGGACGCACCTCCGCCACTTCCCTGATAGCGCTTGCCGCTCCCCTGGTTCTGGGCGTGATCGGCAAGGCTCGCGCAACCCAAGGGCTGAACCCGGCGTCGCTGGCGAATCTTCTGACGACGCAGAAGAACAGCATCGCGTCGGCGATGCCGGCAGGGCTGGCAAACCTCAACGCTCCTTCCGATGTTGAAGGGCTTCGTTCGGTGACGGTTGCGCCCATGGTGGTTCAGGAAAGCAGGCGGGCGTGGTGGCCGCTGTTGCTGCTGGCACTCGCCGGGTTGGGTCTTCTCGCCTACTTGTTCGGTCGTGGCCGGCCGGCAGCTCCGACGGTTGCCGCGTACGAGCAGGTGAAGTTGTGCGGAGGCGACACGCTCAACCTGATGAGCGGGTCGTTTAATTACAATGTTGCGCGCTACCTGGTGGAGGGCAGCGATTCAGAACTGCCCAAGACCTTTGTGTTCGACAATCTGAATTTCGATTCCGCGACCACGAACCTGACCCCGCCTTCACGGCAAACGGTGAACGATCTGGTTGTGATTCTGAAATCCTGCCCCAATGCGCAAGTACAACTCGCGGGACATACCGACAACACCGGCGATCCTGCCAGCAACCAGACACTTTCGCAAAATCGGGCAGCCGCCATCAAGGACATGCTGGTGGCCGGCGGAATCGCACCGGAGCGCATGACGACGGTGGGATACGGACAGGACAGACCCATCGGCTCCAATGACACGGAGGACGGCAAGGCACGAAACCGGCGTACCGAACTGGTGGTGCTGAAGAGGTGAGATAAACCCAGTCTATTGGCGCGCGCAGAGTTGAGCATGCAAGGAAGCATGCGGTGACGGCGGGTCAGGCTGGCTGCTGATCGCCGCATTGTTGCGCGTTGGGAAAGAACTGTTGATCCAATTTAGTCAGGCCGCAAATTCGTCGTCCTCAATCGGCCAGCCAGCGGAGTGAGTTCTCAAAGCGTGTTCGGGTTCGACGTTCGCGTCCTGCGAATGGTGTACACACTTGCGGTCTGCTACTTGCTTGAGAGGCATGGTCACTCATTACGCTTTCCAGCGGGCCAGCACGCTCGCGGAGCAGGTGCCGACTTTAGCGGAATCGATGCCGTATAGCATATTCAACTGCCAAAGTTTCTGCGCCCTGGGACCTACAGATACGCCCGTCTGTTGCAGAACTCCCGGGGGGCTTATGGCAGCGACCTGCTTAAGACCCTGACATCGATGATGGTTAAGGTGCTCGCGACCGTGGGTAGCATGCTCTCGCTGCTGGTGATCTTTGTCTTCCAGTTTTCTGCTCCTGAAAAACGGCGAGGGATACGTCAAATCCTTTGCACGGCGGTAGCCCGAAGACGCCCAGCCGGGAGCCAGGGCTTTTCGCCGACATGTACAGGATGATGTTGCCCTGGACCCGCGCGATCGTTCTGGTTGCGCCACCGTGCTTCTTTATGGAGTCGCGTTCAGCTTGTTGCGGGTCCCCTACAGTGTGCTGCTGGCGTTTGCTGGATGCGGACCGGGTTCCCGGTAACACACATCACAGCGCTCCGTGTGGCCGGTCACTCGAGGCCTCGGCGACCCTCTATAAAGGGCGCGTATGGAGTGCGAGGAGTCACCAGCTGCTGATGAGTCGTGAGTCGGATACCCAAGGCCCTCCATGCACGTGATATCCCGCACGAGAAAGGCGGAATCAGTCTCATGAATGCCTCAAGACGTAGCGTTCGGCAACCAACCTGCGGAAATTCTGGAGCCGCGCAAACAGCGATTCAATCTTCGAACGTCTGCGATACCTTGGAAGACATAGACATTGAGATGAAAACTCTCTTATTGTGCCGCGGCAGCAATCAAGTCGTTCAGCGCGACTCGAGGCATTAACAATCGATCCGGGCGTCCGTAACGCTAGCCATCGCAGCCATGGGCTACCGGACTTCTCATGATTCGGCCCTGGGGGCGGAACACAAATTATGACGGGCTGACGAAAAAAGAATTCTTGACAAACGACGATGCTCGGGACTATACGTCTGGTTGTCTAGACAAGATGTCGAGACAAGGAAACAAAGCAATGTTTCCACTCCCCGCACTCGACCGCGGAAGCGTTGTCCCACTCTATTACCAGATCCAGCAGCACCTCCTGGGGCAAATCCGTTCGGGCGCGATCAAGCCGGGAGAACCGGTTCCCTCCGAACAGGAAATTTCGAAGCGTCTGCGCATCAGCAGAATGACGGCTCGACAGGCTCTGAAATCGCTCTGCGAACTGGGAGTGACCTACAGTCGGAGGGGTAAGGGGACATTTGTTTCGCAAAGCAAACTGGAGAAAGACTTTCGCCAGGTTCTCTCCTTCAGCGAGGAAATGCAGAGGCGAGGATCGCGGCCGGGAGCGCGCACGCTGTCGTTTGAGGTGAGGGACGCGAGTGCCGACGTCGCGGAGGCATTGAGGCTTTGCAACGGTGACAGGGTGATCAGCCTGCGACGGATTCGACTGGCGGGATCTTCTCCGATGGCAATTGAATGGAGCCGCCTTCCATTGCGGCTATGCCCCCACCTGCTCGAGACCTTCGATCCAAGGTCTTCCCTTTATCGAGAACTTGCAGAAAAGTATGGCATTCAGATCGTGCTCACCGACGAAGCGGTGGAGGCGGGTCTGGCGGGGGCGGAAGAGGCACGCCTGCTCCGGGTGCGGAAGGGGAATCCGGTGTTTATGTTCACAAGGATTTCCTACATACAGAGCGGGCAGCCGGTGGAGTACGTGAAGTCGGTGTATCGCGGCGACCGCTACAAGCTTGTAAACCGTTTGACACGGCAAGCTGGAGGGCAGGGGTGGCGGAAAGCAATGGCGAATCCTCGCGCGACAGTAAAGGACCGGTAGGCGCAGGGGCGGAGGAAACAGAGAACATTGAGAAAAAGGAGGAATTTATGACATGCCGAGGCCTTAGGTATGCCGTGGCAGTGCTGTCACTGATAACTGTTGGCGCCGTCGCCCAGGAGATAACTGGCGACATTCGTGGGGTAGTCAGAGACGCGACCCGAGCACTGGTGATCGGCGCCAAGGTGACGGTCACAAACACTGACCGCAATGCGACGATGCGCACGATCACCACGGGCCCGGACGGATCTTTTGTCGCGCCCTATCTGCCTGTTGGCCGCTATGAAGTCGTCGTCGAAGCTCCCAAGTTCAAGAAGTTCGTTGCCAGCGACATCGTGCTGAACGTCAACGATCACAAGATTGTAGATGTGACACTCGAGGTCGGCAGCGTCGCCGACACAGTGACTGTACAAGAGTCGCCGGTGACGGTCGATTTAGCGACGTCGGAGGCTGCGGGTCTGGTAAGCGGTACACAGATACGCGAACAAGCGCTGGCGACCCGCAACTTTACCCAACTGGTGATCTTGCAGCCGGGGGTCACGTCGGCATTAGCATCGGACCAGCTCTTTGTCGGTGTTTCCAACCCGACGGGACAATCGAACCAGATCAACTTTTCCGTCAACGGAACGCGTCCAACCCAGCAAAACTGGACCGTCGACGGAGCAGATAACTTCGATCGCGGCGCCAATCTCACATTACTGACTTTCCCCAGCATCGATGCGATTGCGGAATTCAAGGTGCTGCGGGCGAATTATCTGCCCGAGTACGGACGGAGCTCGGGCGGTCAATTCAATGTCGTCACGCGCTCGGGGACGAACATATTTCATGGCAGCGTCTACGAGTTCTTCCGCAATGATGTGTTGCAGGCCAACAACTATTTCAATAATCTCGCGAACCTTCCTCGTCCGCCGCTGCGTTGGAACAATTTCGGATTCACGCTGGGCGGGCCAATCATCAAGGGCAAGACGTTCTTTTTCTACTCCCAGGAGTGGCGCAGAATTATCACCTACAATTCGTTTACCAGCCCCCAGTTGCCCTCCCCGGCAGAATTGACGGGAACATTGCCAGTGCAGGTTTGCGTGGGTTACACCGCCACTGGAGCCTGCATTGCAGGGACACAAGTCACGACCATCGATCCCGTAGCTGCGGCTTACGTCAAGGATGTGTACTCGAAAATCCCCGCTGCAAACACAGATCCCTGCCTTGCGGCCGGCACGGGGAGTTGCCCCTCGCTGGCGTGGACCGGACGCAACATCTTCAATTATCGGGAAGAGAATGTCCGCATCGATCATACCTTCAATTCGAAGCTGAGCATCTTCGGGCGTTACCTGGATGATTCCATTCCAACACAAGAACCTGGTGGTCTGTTTACCGGTCTTGCACTGCCCGGGGTGGCGAACACTTCGACCAATGCCCCGGGGCGCAGCTTGGTTGTACATGTAACGCACATCATTAATCCCAAACTGGTGAACGACGTCGGTTACGCGTACTCGTACGGCGCAGTGCTGAGCAACCCCAGCGGCCTGATCAGTAAGAACAAGTCGCCTGATATTAATCCGACTCTTCCCTTCAACACCGGTGTACAACGCGTCCCGGATATCGACTTCTTCTCTTTCGTCTTCGGGCCTAACAGCGGTGATTACCCCTTCCTGACGGGGTTCGGTCCCTATCGCGACTACAACCGGAATCACAACTTTTTCGATAACCTGACCTGGGTGCGCGGACACCATGCGCTGAAGTTTGGCGCAAGTTACCACTACTACACCAAAGACGAGAACGTGAATGGCGGAAGCGGCGCGAATGGCACTTTTCAGTTCTCCGATGGCAGCCTCAATGGGGACGGCCCCCCGGCGGCAGTGAACGGAAGTTTTGAGCAACTTTGGGCGAACTTCCTGACGGGGACAATAGTTGCCTTCAACCAGGCGAATGTCGATTTTCGGGCGCTGGTGCATCAGCATCAAATTGAGTTTTATGCCCAGGATGAGTACCGCATTCGGCATAACCTGACCTTGAATTACGGACTGCGCTACTCCCTGTTCCTGGCTCCGACTTACGGCAATGGCTTCCTTTCTACATTCGACCCGCGGTTGTTTAATCCCGCGGCAGCGCCTGCGCTGACTTCGGCTGGCCAGTTTCCAACTGGAGTTGATTCGGGAACATATACGAACGGAATCATTATCGGCGGGAAAAATTCGCCATTTGGACAGGCGGTGCAGAGAACGCCTCATAACGGATGGGGTCCGCGGCTGGGATTTGCGTGGGATCCATTCAGTGACCAGAAGACGAGCATTCGCGGGGGGTATGGTATTTTCATCGACTCACCGGCAGTTGGCTCAGTGGAGAATTTTGTGCCCAATAATCCTCCGCTGGTACAGACGAAGGCGATCTCCAGCCCGAACTTCAGCGATCCGGCGAGCGGCGCGCCCACGGTGAACCCATTTCCGCGGACGCTTGGCGGGCCATCGCCCCACAATTGGAGCCTGCCGTACACGCAGATGTACAACCTGGATATGCAGCATCAGATCACGCCCAAGACGATACTGGACATCGGCTACTACGGCGCGCAGGGACGGCACCTGCTGGGTGTGTTGGACATCAACATGCCTCACATCGGAGATTTTCTCAAAGCCGGCATTCAGGCGCCGTTTTCAGGAAGCTTCTCGAATCTGGAGATGCTGAACCTGGTGCGGCCGTACAAAGGGTACGATGCAATCAATACTTTCCAGACCATCTACACTTCCAACTACAACTCCCTGCAAGTTCAGGTGCAGAGGCAATTCACAAACAATTCGCTGATTTCAGCCAACTACACGTGGTCGAAAAACCTGACTAATGCTTCGAACGACTTCCGGGCGCCACAGTACACCTATGACATCGCAGCAGAATATGGTTCTGCCGACTTCGACCGGCGGCATGTGTTTACCGGAACTTACGTTTACTACCTGCCGTTCTTCCAGAAGCAGCAGGGTTTCCTGGGCCATGCCTTGGGAGGCTGGGAACTGGCCGGGATCGGGTACCTGTTTACTGGGCTGCACTTCACCGCGACCGCCTCTTCTTTTTCGCAGGATTTCGGGGGATTGGGATTGGCCGGTAATACTTTTTCCGGTGCCCGGCCGGACCTGATCGGAAACCCGCAGCAGGACGCGCCGCACACTATTAAACAATGGTTTAACACCGGCGCATTCGCCCTGGTTCCTTCCAGCGAGATTCGTCCGGGCGACGAGAAGCGAGGGACAATCGAAGGGCCACCGATGGTCCGGTGGGATGCAGATTTGTACAAAAATACGAACATCACCGAGCGCGTGACTCTGCAGTTCCGCGCCGAGGCTTTCAACGTTCTGAACCACACGAATTGGAATACCTTCCGAAGCGTGCGGACGGGCAGTTCGTTGTTTGGGCAGATCGGCAGTGCGCGCGATGCGCGCGTAATACAGCTCGCGCTGAAGCTGATCTTCTAGACCCGGCTGTGCGGAGTCTCATCGTGCTTACGCGATGATTGCGTAAGAGGCCGCACCCAGAGGCACTGCCGGTTGCGCGGTGGCAGACACTCGGCCGGAGCCCGAATGGTGCGCTCAATGATCCTCGGCCGCGTCGATTATGAAGTTCACAATGGCCATTACGTGAAATAAGCAGCGGTGGTCATCCCCGTTCGACTGTTATCACCCACCAACCTCCTCCGAGCGGGATTCGGGACACGAGGCATTTGCGAAATGGGTCGTAATCGCAGACTGAATCAACGCCACAATAGGCTAGCAGTGAGAACGGCCTGGCGATATTTCGCACTTACGAACCCGATCCGGCTCTCGCTTTGAAAAAAGAGAACCGCCTGGGCTACGGCTTCGGCCTGAAGAGTATCTCGGCCTCGTCTATGAAATCGGCAAGAGGGCTGGTCCACTAAAGCCGTTGCCTGGGGCTCGAAAAAACCGCCAGACCCCGGCGTGGACGAATTTCGCGAGACCGTCGACAATGGGGTCCATGATCAAGCGACTGCCGTCGTTCGTTTTTCGCCTGCTGCGAATTTCACCGGCTGTTCTGATTGTCGTATTCTTGGGCCTTATTTCCACTCGGTCATGGGCGGGATCCGGTCCGAACTGGTCGAGTGCCACCCTGGGCACGCCGTTGGCCCGGGATCTGATCTTTGTCTATAACGACTGGTCAGCCTACGACGAACTCTCGGACAACATTCCGTTGACCGAAGAACTGGACATGAAAGAGCTCGACGAGATTCTGCTCTTGCCCCGGTTTGGCATACCCTTCGATTACTACATGATGGATGCCTTCTGGTTCGATCCGGAGGGCGGCTACAGCACCTGGCGCAAGCCGAACTGGCCCGACGGGCCTGACGCCTGGATCAAGAAATGCCGTGATAATGGCGTTCTTCCCGGCGTGTGGTTCAGCGCCAACACGCTAGACAGGATTCATGCCACTCCCACGTGGCAGGAGTTGGCAGGGCGGACATTCGATATCATGGCCAAGCGAAACTGCGAGAGGACATCATGCATACCCGGAACTCTGTAGCTGTCGTCGTTC
>Ga0126383_10000185_pt1 | contig 31283 bp, 28 predicted proteins | sample PanSoiMetPlot_35_FD_96882 | JGI IMG/M metagenome (GOLD analysis project Ga0126383, IMG submission 96882) | Tropical forest soil microbial communities from Panama - MetaG Plot_35 | ecosystem: Environmental > Terrestrial > Soil > Tropical forest > Bulk soil | place: Panama | collected 2016-02-17 | reverse complement strand
GGAAAAATCCGATACCAGAAGAAGGTGCTGACCTTTGCGGGGCTCGCCGGCCAGAAAGGAAAAACGCCCTACACTGCCTCGGGCGAGCTGCGATTCGGGCCGGAGTTGCACGCCACCTGGGACATGCTCGTTTCCGCTGGCCGGACGGAAGACATCCTCGACGCCATCGTTGGCCTTCACCCGAGCTTTGAGCTGTTTCAAGGTGCCTCCACCGGAGAGGCGTCGGGAGCGGTCCACATCAACAGTGCGGTATCGCGGCTCAACGGGAGGATCGACTTCGATCTCAAGGACACGCGGTACTACGGTCGGCGCCTGGGCGACGGGCACGTCGCCATTCGCTTCGTCAACGGCGAGTCAATGATCCTTGACCGGGCAACCTTGACCGGCCCGTTCGCGAAGATGAGCGCGTCCGGCACTTACTCGTTCGAGGGGCCTTTGAACTACCGGTTCCGCGCTGACAACCTGGCACTGTCTGAGTTGGTCGGGATTCCGATCTCTCGGAAGCTGGGGCTCAGCGGCAGCGCTACCGTGGTGGGCAAGGTGGCAGGCGACGCGACGACACCCGAGGTGAGCGCCTACCTCCATTCGCCGCAGGTGAACGTCGGCGAACGAGGAAGCAGCGAGGCTCACCTCGAGGCGCGCATCCTGGGGCGACAGCTTGAGGTCTGGGGCCGTCCGTTCAAGGACACACGCATTTCGGCGAGCCTCACGCTGAGGGAACCGTACCCGTACCGGGCCAGCCTGGGGCTGGCCCTTCAGGAGATTCGACCGCTGTTGCCGCCGGGGGCCGTCGCGCAGGGCCTATCGGGTGGCCTCGAAGGATCGATCACTGCGAAAGGCAATCTGCTGAACCGGCATTCGCTGGACCTCCGGGCCAGATTCGACAAGCTTCGGCTCTCCAGAGGCGATTTTTGGGGTGAAAACGACGGCCCGATCGCGTTCTCCTACCAAAACGACCGCTTCGAGCTTGAAACGGTCACCTTCCGCGGTCCGAACACCGAGCTGACGCTGGGCGTCTCCTACGGGCCGACGCAGGTCGATGCAAGGATGGATGGCTCGTTGGACGTGCGGCTCCTTGAATCGTTCATCCCGGCGCTGGAACGTTCGGGTGGACGCGTCCAGGTTTCGGCCGCGGCAACCGGAAGCGTCAATGATCCTTCCATTCTCGGAAGCGCAGAGGTGCGCGATGCGCGCCTTTCACTGAGAGATTTCCCCATCGCCGTCAAGGGACTCTCTGGAAGAGTCGAGTTTTCCGAAGCGCGTCTGTTGGTTCAGGACATGCACGGACTGCTCAACGACGGCAGGGTGCAGCTCCGCGGCAACGTCGAAGTCCGGCGCCTCGGCTTGCAATCGATGGAGATGATAGCTCAGCTCGACGAAGTCTCCTGGCGGCTGAGGGAATATCTCCCCGTCACTTTGTCGGGAGAGCTGAGCCTTGTTGGAAAACCAGAGGCGATGGTGCTCTCGGGCGATCTCGATGTGATTAAGCTTCGCTATGATCAGCCGCTGTCGATCGAAAACTTCTTGACGCAGATCGGCAGCTCACCCGGTATTTACCTATCCGAAAAAAGGGACGAGTGGCTCTCGTTCGACGTCGGTATTCACGCCAAAGGCGACGTGCGGGTGGAAAATAATCTCGCGCGGGCCAAACTGGCGGGGGACGTTCGATTTACCGGCACCAACGCAAGCCCAGGGCTGATCGGGACGATTCAGGCCCGCGAGGGAAGCCAAGCTTTCTTCCGTGGGAATCAGTTCGCGGTGAGGCAGGGCGTGCTCGAATTCAAGGACCGCAAGAGCATCGACGCGGTGTTCGATCTACAGGCCGAAACTCAAGTTCGCGAGTACCTCGTCCGACTGCATGCCTACGGAAGGGCGAGCGATCCGAAACTGATGCTCAGCGCCGAGCCGGAGCTCTCCGAGGGTGACATCCTGTCGCTGCTGACGCTCGGCATCACTTCGCGCGACAAGAGCAATACTGCGGCTACGTCGGCGGGTTTGGCGGCCGAAGCTCTTTTCACCGCCTCGGGCTTGGACCGGCAAGTGCAGCGGTTTGTGCCGAAGAACCCCGTGCTGCGGGATTTTGCGCTCCGCATCTCCACGTCGTACAACGACGTGACCTATGTGGTAGAGCCCACCTGGCAATTTGAATCGAAGTTCCTCACCGAGCAGCTTAAGCTGCGCTACACGCAGCCTTTCTCTGGCCGCGGCCGAAAGGCTGAAGCTGAATACTCGTTCGACGAGCGCATTTCTACCCAGGCACAGTGGGACGACGCTTACACCTATATCGGCACTGGCAGCCCCCTCCTCGGCACGTTGGGCAATCTCGGCTTGAATCTCAAGCTCCATTGGGAAGTCGAGTAGCGGCCGCTCTCGCGTTGCTGGCGAGCGTCTCGACGCTGGCCGCGCAGATGCCGCCCTCCCGGCTTACCGAGAGGGACGCCGAGGCCGAAGGCGGGTTGGTGTCCGGGGTAGAGCTGCACCTTCCCGCCGGATCCGATCCAAGCGGCTTTGCCGAGCTCATCGACGTGCGACGCGGGCAGAGGCTTTCGATCCGCGCGGTGCGACGATCGATCGAGCGCTTGTTCGCCACCGGCAGGTTGGCCGACGTCGTGGTGACAGCGGCTCGAGGCGACAGCGGGATGACGGTTATCTTCAGCCTCACGCCGAAGCGGCACATTACCGGGGTCGATGTTGAGGGCAATCACGTGCTCACCCGAGCTGCGGTGCGCGATGCTTCCGGGCTGGTGCGAGGGTCTGAGTACTTCCCCGAACGGTTGGAGGAGGCGGAGCAAGCCGTTGCGCTCGCATATCAGCGGCATGGCTATTACCGCGCTCGGATCCGATCCGCCCTGCGGGAATCGGCGGAAGGCCTGGATGTAGTGCTCACGGTGGATGAGGGCCCACCGACGCGAGTGGCCGGTATCTCGATCGCGGGCCAGCCGGGTTTGCCCCTTTGGCAGATCGAGGATGCACTGAGTCTGCAAACCGGGTCAATTCTCGACCGCGACCGCCTCGATTCGGGGATCGAAAAGCTGAAAACGGTTCTGCGGACGGAGCGCTTCTACCGCGCCAGGCTGGGCCAGCCGGTATTCTTGCATCGAGACGAGAGCGCAATCGTCGCGCTCCCGGTGGATGCTGGTCCGCAATATGCCATCCACTTCCACGGGAACCGCAACTTCCGGGATCGCGTCCTTTTCGCCATCTTGAGCTACGACGGCACTGAGTCGCTCGACCGCGCTTTGATTGCCCGAATGGCGCGGCGCCTGACGAACTTCTATCGGTACCGCGGCTTCTACGACGTTCGCATCGTGCCTCGAGACACCTGGAGCCCAGACCAGACGAGCGCCGTGCTCAGCTTCAACATCGAAGAGGGGCTGCCGCTCACGCTCAAAGACACCATCTTCCAGGGGAATCAAAGCATCTCGACGAGCGAGCTGCGGGCTATTCTGATCGAGAATATCCGCGCAAAGACGCCGGTACCACAGGGAGACGTTCATCCCACGGATGATCCTCTGGACCTCGAGGGCAGGACAGCGACGGCGGATAAGACCTCAGAACCCGATCCGGATCCTTCAGCTGTTTTTGTCGACGAGGCTTACCTCGATGCCGCGGAGAACATGACCCAGTTGTACCGCGATCGCGGCTTTCTCGATGCGAAGGTCAACCTGGCGGCGTTCGACGTCGACATCGAGCAGCGAACGGCCCAGGTGCGCTTCGAAATCGTCGAAGGCGTTCAAACGATCGTGCGCGAGATTGCTCACGCGGGGGTGCCGCCCGGAATCCAGCTCTCCAACGATCCGCAGCTGAAGATCGGCAGCGGCCTAAGCGGGTCGGCCGTCGAACGTACGCGCTCCTTGATCTCGCGAGACCTCGCGCGCAAAGGCTACCTTTTCGCGCGAGTAACCGAATCCACCACCGTCTCTGCCGATCGCAAGGATGCTCACGTCCTGTTTCGGGTGGAGGCCGGACCGCAGGTGCACGTTGGGAAAATCATTATCCAGGGGCTGAATCGAACGGACGAGCATGTGGTCCGCGCGAATCTGCAGATCCACAGTGGAAGCATCCTTGACCCGGAGGATCTCTTCGAAAGTCAGCGCAACCTCGCTGCCCTGGGAATTTTCCGCAACGTGGGCGTGAAGTTGATCGAGCCCGACGTGATGGAGCCGTCCAAGGACGTGGTCGTCGAGCTCAAGGAACGGCCGCTCCTCAACGGAAATCTCCTGCTGGGCTACTCGCTGGTGGAAGGACCGTCGGTCGGCGTAGACGCTCTGTATCCCAACCTGTTCGGCGGCGGCGTGAACCTGTCCGGGCGATTCAGATTGAACTACTACCCGGGGGGGATCTCGGTGGATCCGAGCACCGTCCCCGGGATCAACGGATTCGGCGGCCGCGCGAACATCGCATTGCACCAGCCGCGGTGGTACAGCCTCTTGCCTGCACGGGTCGGCTGGCGGCTCGACTTGGTCGGCGAGCATGTGTTCCGCCCCAGCTATCGATTCACGCGCTACGCCGCCATTCCAGGCATCGACTGGTCTGTCTTCAAATGGCTGACCGTTTCGCTGCAGTACGAGCTGGAATATGACAAAGTGCAGACCACGGCCGGGATACTTTCGATCCTGCCCTCGCTGTCGAGGGTGGATCAAGAGCGGCTCCGCTTTCCGCTCGGTAGCTTTGCGCTTCAGAGTCTGCGGCCATCGGTGGCGATCGATTTTCGAGACGATCCGCTCAATCCGCGCAAGGGCTTCTTTCTGTCCGGGTATACCGAGGTGACGCACGACATCGCGGCTTATCCGACCGACGTAAGCGGTAATCCGCTACCGCCATTTCCAATCTCCACGTTGAAGGTGGCGGGCAACTTGACTTTCTATTTGCCGATCTCGTCGCGGATGGTGCTTGCTGTCTCCGGGCGCGCAGGAAAAATCTTTCAGCTCCGGCCGGACTCGCAGTCCATCGCCCCGAAGCGCTTTTACCTCGGCGGCACAACAACGCTCCGCGGTTTTCGCGAGGACGGCGTCGTGCCGCAGGATCGCCGGGACCAGCTGCATGGGGAGGTCGCTGACTGCCGGGCTTTGATCACTCAAATCGGCTGCACGCCGGGCGCCGCGGCCGTGATTAGCGGTCAAGAGATTCCCTCAGAAGGCGGTGAGGTTTTCAGCTTGGCAAAAACCGAGCTGCGCTTTCCGGTGTTCGGCGCGTGGGACCTCGGCTTCTTCTTCGAGACAGGGAACCTCTGGCTTAATCCTTCGAGCTATCGGCTCCGGCTCAACGAGCTGCGCTATTCGGCCGGCGCCGGTGTCCGCTACCTGTTTCCCATCGGCCCGGCGGCCCTGGACTTTGGGTTCAACTTGGACCCCGACAAAGTCCTCAATGAATCAACCTTCCAGATTCACTTCAGCATCGGGGTGTTTTGACGGCGTATACTCCGCCCGCTTGTTCTACTCTTTCGTCCGCACCATCGTCGCATTCGCCCTGCGCCTCTTTTATCGCGTGAGGATGGGTGCTCCACCCGAGGAAATCGATGGGCCGGTCATTTACGCGGGGAATCATCCGAACGGGCTGATCGACCCAGCGCTGGTCTTCATTATCACCCGCCGCCAGGTGACCTTTCTGGCCAAGGCCCCCCTGTTCGCGGTGCCTGTCCTCGGGTGGTTGCTCAGAGGGCTCGCGGCATTGCCGGTCTACCGAAAGCAGGACGACCCCAGCTTGATGAAAAGGAACGAGGCGAGCCTTGACGCAGCTGCCGATGCCCTGGTCTCCGGTCGGGCGATCACCTTGTTCCCCGAGGGCCGAAGCCACTCCGAGCCCCAGCTTGCGGAATTGAAGACCGGGGTTGCCCGCATTGCCATCGCGGCTCGCCGCCGGGGCGCTCAGGTGAAGATCGTTCCAGTGGGCCTGACGTATGCGGAAAAGAATCGGTTTCGCAGCGAGGTCTTGATCGAAATCGGAGAACCGATCGACGTGCCGGCGGATGAAGGACCCGAGGCGGTGCAGGCGCTGACCAACCGCATCGCCTCGGGTCTTCGGAAAGTGACGCTGAACCTGGAGCGGTGGGAAGACCTGCCGCTGATCGCGACGGCGGAGGCGCTCTACGCGCTTCGTACCGGGGATGGTGCTCGTGACCCGGAGCGGACGCGCGCGTTCGCCGAGGGAGTCCGCCTTCTCCGCGCCGAGCAACGGGTGCGCTTTGAGAGCGTCCGGAAGGAGCTGATGTCGTTTCGCCGTGCCTTGGAAGTGGCGAGTATTCGCCCCGGCGATCTGGCAGTGACGTATCGCCCTCTGGCTGTTCTCTCATTCGTCCTGCGCAACTTGATCCTCCTGGTCGTGGGGTTGCCCTTGGCGGCGGTCGGGCTGATCCTGTTCGCGCTGCCCTTTTACGTCCCGCGTTGGATCGCCTCGGCTTTGAAACCCGAGCTGGACGTGGTCGGAACGGTGAAGTTTTTGGCATCCCTGGTGATTGCTCCGCTGTGGATCGCTCTTTTGACGGCGGTGGCCTGGACGGTGCTTGGCCTGCCGTGGGCAGTTGCGGCGATGCTCGGATCGATTCCATTGGCGCTGCTGACACGCTATTTCCTCGAGCATTGGCGACGAGTCGCGCGGGACGTTCGCACCTTCTTCGTGCTCGGCGGCCGCAAGCAACTCAAAGCGCGGCTCTTTCAAGAGGGAGCCGCGCTCGCGGCGGAGATCGAATCGATTGCCGCTGAATTGCGGCCGAGGATCGGAGAAGGGACGGATCGAGAAGCCGTAGCGCCTCGGGTCACGCTTTAACCGGGCTGGTCTGAGGTCGAGCAATCAGCCTCGGTCCGAGCAGGAGCAGCAGGCCTCCCGCGAGCACTGGCAGGGAATTCACCTCGATTGCGGCGGCGATGCTGAAGCGCTTGGCGATCGCGCCGATCACGGTGGGAGACAAAGCGTCCCCGAGAAGGTGGAAAAGTAGAACATTGATGCCCATGGCAAATGCGCGGAAGGCGGGTGCGACGCAGTTGAGGATCGCAGCGTTGAGCGGACCGGTGTTCAAGAAGATCAGAAATTGAGCGACGAAGCTCAGCGCGTAGATCATCCAGGCGTCAGAAACGGTCGCAGCGAGGAACACAAACGGGGCCGCAAGGGCCAGTCCCAGCCCGGAGAGCCAGATGCCGCCGGTTGCGCTTCGTCGCTCCGCCCAGTCCCCCAAAACACCGCCGGCAAATGTTCCCAGCGTGCCGGCGATCGCGGTGATGCCTCCGAACACCACACCGGCAGTACCGAGGGGCACGCCGCGCTCGAGATTGAGGAAGGCCGGCATCCAATTCGCCAGGCCGCCGATGGAAAAGGTCATCAACGTAAGACCGCCGGTGACGATCCAGAAAATGGCATTTCGGCGAAGCTGGCGGATTCCAATGCCGAACGGAATTTTGTCGGGCCCGGAAACCTCTTCGGTCGCACCTCGCTTGGGCTCGGGGAGAAAGAGGGCCAACAGTGCGAGTGCAAGGCCTGGAATGCCGCCGACGAAGAACGCTGAGTGCCATGAATAGTGCTCCCCTACCCAGCCACCGACCCCAAACCCGGCCGCGGCTCCCAGTGGAAGCGCGACGTAGAAGAACGCGAGCATGCGCGTGCGCATGCTGCGAGGAAATAGGTCCGAGATTATCGCCGGTGCGACCGTCCCATAGCCCGCCTCGCCGATTCCGATCAGCGCTCGGGCGAACAGCAGGATGGCGAAGGTCGTGGCCAGACCCGATCCGATGGTTGCCAGGCTCCAGATGAATACGCCGCCGGCGACCAGGAATCGCCGCTGGACTCGATCCCCCAGGTAACCGCCGATCGGCGAAGCCAGCATGTAGACGATCATGAACATGCTGGCCAGCAGCCCGGCTTGCTCGTGGTCGATTCGAAGCTCGGCTTCAACCAGCGGAACGACGCCCGCAACGATGTAGCGATCGAGGTAGTTGAAAAAGTTGATCAGCGACAGAACCGTCAGCCCAAACCGCGCGCGGGGCGAGGTCTTTGCCGTCCGCACTGCTTCAGAAGCAATCTGCGTCATTGAACGGTACCGAATCGCTCGAGGAGCAATCCCCAGCGAAGCCCGCGATCGCTCACCGTGCACTCGTCTGCGTTCAACAGCTCCATCGCGGTCTGGAGGATCAGGCCACCCGCGCAAATCACGTCCGCCCGCTTGGGGTCAAGGCCTTGCAAGGTCCGACGCTGCGCAAGTGGCATGGCGCAGAGCCGCAACAGCAGCTGGCGAAGCTGACCCAACCGGAGCGTCCCTCCGTGCACTCGCCGCGCATCATAGGGATCGATCCGATGCTCAACCGCGTAGAGCGTGGTCACCGTTCCGGCCACTCCAACGAGCTGGAATTCGGCGGGAGGGGGAGGCAGCCGGAGCACGCTGCGCAACTGATTGACCACTCGATCCCGCTCTGGGTCTGCAACCGGATCTGTGGCGATATACCGCTCTGTCAGCCGCACCGAGCCGACATCGAAGCTGCGGCGAAAGGCGATCCCGGAGCTGCGATCGAGGCCGCCGTAGACGAATTCGGTGGACCCGCCGCCGATGTCAATAACCACCAGGGGGCGTCTGGGATCGCGGCGGCCAAAATCATGGAAGACCGCCTTGAAGGTGAGCTGTGCTTCCCGATCGCCGGAGATCACCTCCGGCCGAACTCCGGCGCGCCCTTCCGCTGCTTTGAGAAAGTCGTCGCCGTTCGTCGCATCTCGAGCAGCGCTGGTGGCGGAAACGACGATTTCGCTGGCCCCGAACCGGTGGGCGTCTTCAACGAAAGCAGCGAGAACGCGAAGCGTGTCCTCCATTCCTCGAACGGAAAGCATCCGCGATTCGTCAACGCCTCGCCCAAGGCGCGTGATTTCGGCGCGCTCCGCGATAGCCGCGAAAGTCCCGTCCTCGTTCCGCTCGGCCACGAGAAGCAGCACCGTGTTCGTTCCGATATCGATCGTTGCGTAGCGCGGGTTCATTGCGCTGCAGACTTCGGCCGCAGAACCTCGAGAAGGCCGGCGGCAAGCCGCTGATACTCGGACGGCTGGTTGTAGATCTGCGCCGAGATGCGGACGAGTCGCTTCGGTGGGGCGGGCCACGGGACCAGAGGCACCTCTACCCCAAATCGGTCGAGGAGCTCGATCTGTTGTGGATCGGCGTACAAGGAGGACGTCGCTGGCTCAGGCGAGCCGTCGGCGATCGGCAATGCCGCCATGCTCCCGAGCATGTGGTCCGGCGCAGGCGGAGAAATCCCGAGCGACTCGCACAGAATATTTCGCCCGTCGATCGCCAGCTGGTGATTGCGGCGCATCAATGCACCCCAGCCCTCCGGAAGGAGTTTCCCCAGGAAACGAATCGCTTCCGGCACGCAGAGGTAGGGCGACGGGTCGTCGGTCCCGGTCCAGTCGAACTCGAGGCGAAAGCGCGATCGGTCCTTTCGCCGCGAATTCATTCCATGGCTGATCGAGAGCGGATGAACATCTGCTCGGCGATCCTCCCTCACGTACAAAAAGCCCGCTCCCTTCGGCGCGCAGACCCATTTGTGACAGTTGCCTGCATAGTAGCTGGCGCCGACCGATTGCACATCGAGAGCGAGCATCCCGGGCGCGTGTGCGCCGTCGACCAATGTTTCGATCCCGCGTTCACCGAGGGCGGAAACCAGCTCGCCGATTGGCAGGATCAGCGCGGTGGGGCTGGTCACGTGATCCAACAGAGCAAGTCTCGTTCGCGGCGATACCTTCGCCATGACCCGCTCCACCGCTTCGTCTGCGGCTCGAAGTGGGAACGGCACCTCGGCGACGATCACGCGTGCATTGGCCTTGGCAGCGGCGAACTCGAGGCTGTTGCGGCAGGCGTTGTAGGCGTGATTGGTGGTGAGAAGCTCGTCGCCGGCGCGAAAATGCAGGGAGCGCAGCACGGCATTGACGCCCGCGGTCGCGTTGGGGACAAAGGCCAAGCCCTCGGGATCCGCGCCGATGAACGACGCCAGCGCCTGACGAGCCGAATCGAGCAGCGGCTCGAGGTCGCGCACGAAAAATTGAACCGGCTCGCGCTCCATCCGATCTCGGATTGCCTGCTGGGCGAGCAGTACTTCGCGAGGGCAAGCGCCGAACGAGCCGTGGTTCAAGAATGCAATGCGGGGATCGAGTTGCCAAAGATGAGCTCGATCGCCTCGCCCTGAGTCGAGCGCCACCTCAGCGCCCCCAATCGGGCGTGCTGTACGTGCCACTCTCCATCGGCAGCGGCAGCTGGTTGCTGCCGTCCGAGCTCATCACGAAGAGTCGAGACGTCCCCGTTCGACCGGAGGAAAAAATGATCAGGCGGCCATTCGGCGAGAACGCCGGCTCCTCGTTGTCCCCCTGATCCTGGGTCAGCCGCGTGATTTTCCCGGTGTCCACATTGACGGTGAAGAGGTCAAAGGCCCGGCGCTCGTCGCGCGCGGTGAAGGCAATCAAGTCGCCGCGAGGAGACCAGTCCGGGGTCTGATTATAGTTGCCTTGGAAAGTGAGGCGACGGACGCCGCTGCCGTCGGTGTTCATCACGTAGATTTGGGGCGAGCCGCCCTGATTGGAGACGAAAGCGATTCGCTTTCCATCCGGGGCCCAGCTCGGGCTGGTGTTGATGAAGTAGGGGGTATCGGTGAGCTGCTTGGGGCCAGAGCCATCCGCCTGCGCCACCCAGATCTGCGTGCTCTCCGCGCTCGCCAAAGAATAAGCGATCCGCTTTCCGTCGGGCGAGAATGCGATTCCCGTCGCCATGTGATCGGACTTAACCAGAGGCGCCGCGGGAGAGCCGAAGCGCTGAACGAATATCATTGGTTTGCCGGTCCGATAGGTTGTGAAGGCTACGCCCGAACCGTCGGGGAGGAGCGCAGGCAGAACGTTCAGGACGTTGGGCCCACCGCTGTTCATGACCTGTCCGTTCTTTCCGTCCCAATCGGAGACGTAGACTTCCTTTCCCTGAGCGGTCTTTCGCACGTAGGCGAGGTGGCTCTGAAAGGGACCGGGCTCCCGCGTCAAGCCCCGGTAGACGCCGTCGGCCAAAATGTGCGCCAGCTTACGAACGTCGCGTTCGGGCGTGCTATGGGTCAGCTTGAATTGCTCTTTTCCGGTGCCCACGGTGAAGAAGTGGAGGTCCGCGCGCAGCAGGTCTCCTTCGGAGCTGAGCTCCGTCTTCACCAGTCCGTCCGCTCCGACGTTCGCCCAGCGAGCGAAGTTGATCGAGCTGGCGGTCACGCCTTCATTTCGATCCGCGAGGAAGCTCTTCCGATCGAGGACCTGAAAGATGCCCGAAGCGGACAAGTCGAACAACAGCGTGGCGTCGAACTCCGCTGCTTTCACCTTTGCCTTGGGGTCTTGCGCCTGGGGTGCGGCGACGGCGAGCGGCATCGGCCGAAAGTTCGCGCCGGAGATCTCCAGCACGGGAACCTGGGCCTCGGCTACGGCGGCGACTAGAAACCATCCCAGGCCGGACACGCGAAGAAACAACCGGGGTTTGATCAAGGGCGAAACTCCAGTGCGATACCCCTTCGCTGCAGGGCGTCGCGCAGGTGATCGGGTGGGGGAGCGAACGGCGATGCCTTCTTGACCGCCGCCAAGACGGACCCGTCGAACAGCGTGTTCCCGGACGAGCTGGCTAGCTGCACCTTGAGGACCTCTCCGGTCCGACCGATGAGGACGATCACCCTGGCTTTGAGATGCAAGCGCTCCTGCTCAGGGATGGTCTGCGAGACGTCGTAGTTGCGCTGAACCTGCGCCTTCAGCAGGCCGTAGTATCGCTCGCCCTCCTGGGTCGCCGAGTCACCGTTTGGATCCCCATCCAGCTGTCCCTCCATCTCCTCGATCTGCTGCGCAGTCTTTGAGCCGGTGGACCTGGAAGTGCGATTCAAAGCAGTAAGCAGTTGCTTGCGTCGATCTGCCGGGCTCTGTTCCGGAGGTTTCTTTGGGGTTGGACCAATCGAGACCGCCTTCGGCTCGGGGGTGGGGGCGACCGCCTTCGGCTGCTCGGGCTTTCGCGGCTCTGGCTCGGGAGGTTTCTGTGCCTCTTGTTGCGGCTGAATCCTGGGAAGAAGCTTGGGGTCGGGAGGCTTGCCGAGCCGCACCAGTGACGCCTTGATCGGCTGCTGATTCAAGTCGATCCTCGGCCCGAGTTGAAAGTAGGTGGCCGCGCTGATGGCTCCAAACAGCGCGACGTGTCCAATCACCGAGCCGATCAGAAACCGGCGCAAGGGAAGCCGGTATCCAACCAGCAGGCTTCGCTGGACCGCAGGGTGTATCTGGGCTTCCGCCGTGGCCATGTCACCGACGCTTCGGAGGACGGGGAGAAAAGGGGTCGGTAATCATCCCGACATTGGTGATTCCCGCCCGTTGAGCACTGGCCATCACCTGGACGACCGTGCCGTAGTTAATGTCCGTGTCGGCCCATAGGTAGATCTCCTTGTCCGTCTGGGCTTTGGCATTGGTCTTGAGCTTCTCCTCGAGTTGATCGAGAGGAACTTCAACATCGCCAATGAAAATTTGCTTGCCGCGGTTAATCGACAAAGTGATCTTCTGCTCCTTCGCTTCGACTGGCGCCGCCTTAGCCTGAGGTAGATTAACCTTGACGCCTTGCTGAATCAGCGGAGCAGTGACCATGAAGATGATGAGCAACACCAACATCACGTCCACCATCGGCGTGACGTTGATCTCGCTCATCGTGGTGCGCCCGGGCGACTCTTTTCCTGTTCCCATTGCCATGGCTACTTGAAGAAGTGGCGCTTCACGATGTTGAGGAAGTCGGACGAGAAGTTGGACATCTCGGTGTCGAACACCTTGATGCGCGAGACGAACGAGTTGTAGGCCACCACGGCCGGAATGGCGGCGAAGAGCCCCGCCGCGGTCGCGAACAGCGCATTTCCAATCGGCGCGGCGACCGTGGACAAAGTGGCATTCCCCTTCTCGGCGATTTCGTTGAAGGCGCTCAAGATGCCCATCACCGTTCCGAACAGCCCGACAAAGGGCGCGGACGAGCCCACCGTCGCCAGGAGGGAGACCTTCGATTCGAGGTGGGTTATCTCCGAGGTCGAGGCGCGATTGAGCGCGCGCTGCACGTTCTCGATTCCTCCGAGCTTCTCGGCCATCGCACCTTCCTGGGGATCCTTCGATTGGGCCAGCCGGGAAAGCTCCTCGTACCCGGCGCAAAAGACTTTCGAGAGGGGCGAGGAGCCAAGGGTCTGCGCTGTCTGATAGATCGAGTCCAGGCGCGAGGCTTTCCAGAAGATGTCCAGGAACGCCAGCGATTGCTGTCGAGCCCGGGAGAGCTGTCTTAGCTTCACCGCGATCACCGCCCATGAGTAAGCGGAGGCGCAAGCGAGCAGGGCCAGTACGCTCAACTCGACCAGAGAGCCAGTGCGAATGATTTCGATGTAGTTGAGCGCTGCCAGCGGTGGAGTTCCGAGAAATGTCATGGAGTACGTCGATACCTTCGGGCGTTCAGTCGGTCAAAATATCCCGCAGTCCGCCGGTGATGCGCCTTACGGCGCTTGTCTTACCTCTCCTACATTGCGGTGAGGGGAATTGAACGGGATGCTTCAAGGGGGATTGAATCCAGCCACGGTCCATGCGTCTAGAAACCCGAGCGATGGGCCGGTCGGTCGTCGTACAATTCGGAACGTAACCTATGAACACCAAAACTCTCGTCTTATTTCTGTCGTTGGCAAGCCTGAGTGGTTGCGTCGTTAAAGACAACGGTCCGTACAGCGGAAACGTGACCTTCACGTGGACGTTCGGTGGACTGACCTGCTCCAATTTACCTCAGATCAGGTCGGTGGCGATCAACATTCCCGGCGAGGTGTTGGACAACAACGGCGTGTATCCCTGCCTGACGAGCAACTACCCGGGGATCGTCCTGCATGACTTCTACCCTGGTACCTACAACTTCACGATTCAGGCCCTCGACGTCACCGGAACGGTGCTCTACTCGGCGAGCGGCAACTTCACCATCGACGGTGATGTCGCGGTGAACGTCGACCTCTCCCCGGTGTCGACGACCTCCTATGCCTATCTGACGTGGTCGTTTCCGGCCAACAGCCTCAGCGCCAATCCAAGCTGCGCTCAGGCAGGGGTCAACGTGGTGGACGTCACCATCGATCAGGGTCAAACCCAGCGCTACAACTGCGGCGACGGACAGGCGCAGCCTGGAGTGATCACCATTCCGCTCAATCCTGGTAACCACAACATTGCGCTCGCAGCTTCCAACACCAGTGTCGGCTATCCCTATTATCGATTCGTCGGGTCGCTGCAGACCACGGCGGGAAGTCCCATCGCAGCCGCGTTCCTCCTCAACTGGATCGGCGGCGTAACCGTGCGATGGCAGATCAGCGGCACCACCTGCGCCAACATTCCGACGGTGTACGTCAACTTCCGCGACCCCGTCGGCAACTTCCTCTATGCAGGCAGCGGCGACCCGCAGAACTGCACCGACGGCCTCGCTCCCGGCGGCGCAATTCGATACGACTTCCTGCCGCCGGGAAATTACTCCCTCATCTTGCAGGCGTCGGCATTCGGCGGCGGGCTTTACACGAATGCCCCCTACCCACCGGTCACCATCACGCTGGGTTACGCCAGCGACTCGCAAACCGTCACCAGCACGCTGCATCTGTGAGCGACGGTGAGGCGTGAACAGGTGCGGTTTCGAGAGGGACCGCCCCCTTTTCCTGCCCGCGCTTAACTACGGGTGGTTGCGCAGTCCGGAGCGGTGCTCGCAGGAACGGTCAAGCGCAGCGCCTCCGCCTGCTCAGCTTCGGCGACGATTCGCGCCGCCGTCTCACCGATATCGTCTCGCCGGGGCAAAGCGCCGGTCAGCGACGTAATGACTTGTTCGAGCGCAGGAAAGAAACGCATCTTAGTCAAAGGCCAGTTCAACCATCCGGCGGTGATGCAATAGTACCGGCTGAACGGAGCCGTGTGGTGGGTCGCATGATGATCGGGCGGAAGGATGAGGTGCAGGCGCTGCAATCCAGCAATGAAGAATGGCGGGTTGGTGAGGTGCGCCCACTTGTGGAATTGATTGGTCGCAAAGACCCAGAGGATCAACGAGCCAAGCAGCGTCGCCGCAAAGAGCCCGACCTCCTCCCCTGGCTGAACCGGAATCAAGAGACTGCCCACCGCAGCCGGAAGCGAGATCAAACAATTCGCGCCGTTTGTTTCAATGAAGTCGTGCCGCGTGATCGCCGTCTGATCGACGTGGTGCTCGCGAAACGGCCGAATCACCCAGGCGCCGACCAGAGGCACGTCCGGAGAACCCCACGTATCCCCCATCCAATGCACCAGGCCGGAGAAGAAATCCGCCGCGACATAGCCGACAGCGATTGCGGTGAGAACGAGCCAGGGACTGCTCTTGGCCGGATGCCAAATCCGAGCACAGAGGCAGCCCAGCAATCCGAAGAAGGCGAGGATGCTGATAACTTCGATCACCCGGAAGCCGTGTGAGTAGCCTCGCGCGAGGGCTTCAGCGTCGCGCTGCCGAAGCCAGGGGTACTGTCTGGACGATGGTGCCATCCGAGCCGTCCTTGAGTTCAATACAGTATCCAAAATTGGAATCGACCGATACCCGACAGACTATGCGCCGGATACCAATGAGGTTTCCTCTGATACGGAGTCGATGTCGACTCGGATCTGTCTGAGCGGGCGCGGTCCCGGCTATGGCGTGGAGGCCGCGAGCCGCTCGGGATGCGTATAGACGTTCAGGCTTCCGTTCCGCACGAAGCCGGCCAAGGTGATCCGCGAGCGCTGCGCGAGATCGATCGCCAGCGAGCTCGGCGCGGAGACGCTGGCCACGATTGGGATTCGCGCGATGGTCGCCTTCTGCACGATCTCGAAGCTGGCTCTTCCACTGACCACCAGCAGCGCAGGGGCGCTCGCGGGCGACGGCAGGAGCCGACCCGCGGAGCGAATCGCGGATTCGGCGCTCACCAGTCGCTCTTGGATGAGCGCGCCGATCACCTTATCGACGGCATTGTGACGGCCGACGTCCTCGAAGGCGGCAAGGACTTGGCCTTGGGCATTCATCGCCGCCGCCGCGTGCACGCCTCCGGTTTGCGAAAAATTGTGCTGAGCGCCCAGGAGCCGCTCGGTGGCAGAAGCGACCAGGCGCAAATCAACGGTTGGTCCGGCCGGCAGCTGGCCGCAGATCGCGAGCAAGTCGTCGACGCTGCGCCGTCCGCACACGCCGCAGGCGGACGTGGTGAGGGTTCCACGTCGAGTGGCTTGCACCTTGTCGACATCCAGCGAGACACCGGGGGCGGCGGTCACGTCAATGACGTTGCCAAAACCCTCGTCGCCCGGACGGCCGCAGTGGGAAACCGCGCCGACGTCGTCGATCGACCGGATAATCCCTTCGGAGAGCAGAAACCCCAATGCCAGACGGGCGTCGTCCCCCGGCGTTCGCATCGTGATCGCGACGGGTTCTGTGGCCACCCGTATCTCCAATGGCTCTTCGATCGCAATCGAGTCTGCGCGGGTTGATGGCTCGGCGCCGCCACTCGCAAAATGCTTCACCTCGCGTTCAACGATTCCCTTCACGGAGCCACCCTAGTCCTCAGATGCCGGCAGCGGAGCGTCGCGATCGGTGGCATCGCCATCGGACGTGCGAACGCGTTCGGCAATCCAATGCGTCAGAAAATCTGCGAGCTCGGACACGGCTGCGGCGCTGAATCGGCGGAAATGGGAAGGCAGCGGTTCATCCGTCACCACCGCAAGCACGTCGCTGCGTCCCGTCGCCAGCAGGGGACCCAGCTCTTTCCGCCATACCTCGATCTTGGGGAAGGGTCCATCCTTCCAACCTTCCACCAAGACGAGATCGGCCTCTGGAGCGAGGGTCTCCAACATCGAGGGAAGAGCGCGCGCCGTTTCCTGGGGAAAGGTCAACTGGACTCCCTCGGGGGCGGCAAGCGCCACCGGCGCCGCGCCTGCGATTTCCAGACGCTCGGTGTCCGAGCCGGGCTTGTGCAGGCGATGGCTGTGGCTCGAGTGCTTTACCGCTGCCACCGTCAACCCGCGCTGCCGAAGGGCGCCGATCAACTGGGTCAGCAGCGTCGTCTTGCCGCTTGCAGACCAACCAACGACGCTGACCCAGGGCGCCTTCATCGTCTCACGCTCCGGCCCTCGAGGCGACTCGCCCCACAGAAGACCGCGCCGGACTAAAGCTTGCGCCGCGAAAGAGCTCCATTGTCGCTTCCTCGCCAACGGCAAAATCGGCCCGCCCGGGCGGCAGGAGAACCCATCCATCCGCTCCAACATTTTGCAGCAGTTGCCCCGAGCCTTGCGGCCGGATTCTGGCCGTCGGTTTTCCAGCTTCGTCTCGCTCGAGCTTTGCGCTGAGCAAGTAGGTGAGGCCTCCCTGTTTGTGCTGCGGCGAGCCCAGGCGCACGGCCAGTCTTTGCCTTGCTTCGATCACCCCTTGGCGCTTGAGCAACATCGGCCGGGCGAGCTGGTCAAATGCCACCGCGGCCGCCCCCGGATTGCCGGGGAGGATGGCGACAGGGTGCCCGCCGAGCACGCTGACGCCGGCCGGTTTGCCGGGCTTGATCGCCACCCCGTCGAAAATGGTTGCTGCGCCGAGCGAGCGAAGTGCCTGTTTGATGAGATCCTTGTCGCCCACCGAGGCGCCGCCGGAGGTGATCAAAAGATCGCAGCTCGATATCAACCGCTCTATTGCGCGGCGCACCGCGCTCTCCCGGTCCGCGGCGTGCTCTAGAGTCGTCACCTGGGCGCCGGCTTCCATGCTCAACGCCGCAAGGAGCGCGGCGTTCGAATTGTACGTTTGGTGTTCTTGAGCGGCATTTCCGGGCGCAACCAGCTCATCGCCCAGTGTCAGAATCGCCACCGTCGGTTGGGACCAGACCGCTGCGCTTTCAAGGCCGAGCGAAGCGAGCACGCCGAGCGCAGATGCGTCCAGCCTTTGACCGGCCGCGAAAACCGCATCTCCCTGCGCCAGCTCCTCCCCTTTGCGGCGGACATTGCTGTGGGGGCGCGCCTCAACAAAAACCAAGACCCGGTCGTTCTCCGCGCGGGTTGCTTCCTGTCTCACCACGCAGTCAGCGCCCTGCGGCAACGGGGCGCCGGTGAAGATGCGAGCAGCCTGCGCTTGACCCAGCGCGCGTTGCGGACGTGCACCGGCGTAGATGATTTCGACGACTTGAATCCGGGCGGGGCGATCCCGATTCGCCCCCGCAGTATCCGCGCTGCGCAGCGCATAGCCATCCATCGCCGAGTTGTCGAAATTCGGCAGCGAGCGCGGGGCGCGCAGCGGCTCAGCCAGGAAGCGGGCGTGCGCTTCGCTCAGCGGCAACTGAACTGAAGTGCCAACCTCGATGCTGTCAACCGCAATCGCCTTGGCTTGGTCAAGGGGAATCATCGCTGCTGCCTGGTCACCTGAATTCCGTATACGCTCCTGTCACCTCTTTCTGGAAGATGCGACGCCATTCCAACGTATCCCTCGCCATTATCGCGGGCGGCCGAGGCAGCCGGTTGTCGGGTATCCCCAAGGGCCTGCTGACCTACGATGGGCGATCTGTTGTGTCGCGCTTACTGGATCTGCAAGCGCTGGTCTCCGAGGTATTGCTCGTTTCCAATGAACCTTCGCCCTACGCATCGTTTGCCCTGCGCACGGTCGCAGACGTCATCCCCAACCGCGGCGCGCCCGGAGGCCTGCATGCCGCCCTCGTCCACGCCCGCACCGAATGGGTGTTGGCGGTGGGCTGCGACATGCCGTTCATTGTCCCCGCGGTGGCGGAGCTTATCCTCTCAGCGCGCGCAGCAGATGAGCAAATCGTCGCTTTCGAAATCAACGGGAGGCTCGAGCCCCTGTTGGCGCTGTATCACTCAGCCATCGCCGGCGCCTGGGGAGCGGCTCTCTCGCCGCAGCCTTCCTTCCGCGATATTTTTCAGCTCTTTCGGGTTCGGCTGCTCTCCGAGGAGATGCTGCGCGCCGTCGACCCGTCGATGCGTGCAATTGTGAGTATCAATACCCCCGCGGATCTCGCCCAGTTTGGAGTCAAACTCCCTGCCTCGACCCCTTCCGTGCCTTGATCTACGGGAATCTCTGTTTGATACTTTCACCGCCGGTCCATGCCTAAGAACTTTGAAAAAGTTCTCACCGGTTTCAACCACAACATCAAGCACAGGGGAAAGGTGTATCACGTCCAGACCGAGGACTCGGGCGTATCCAACCCGCACATCATCACGCACCTGTTCGTCGGCGGAAACATCGTGGCGTCGAAACGCACTTCGTATGCGGACATCATCGGCGCCGCGCACCTGGCGGAGATCGTTCGCGAGCTGATGGAGGAGCAGCACAAAGAAATGCTGCGAAACCTGATCGGCGGTGCCTTCGACGACGCGGAAGCCGGCGCGGTGCCCAAGCACTACCAGCCGGGGCAAGTCGCCGAGGTGCGGACGCCAATTCCGACGGGTTCTACGCCGGCGCGCGCCGAAGCCCCGCTTTCGCCGCCGAGGGCCGTCCCAAAGGCGCAGCCGAAGAAAGAAGGTCGCGCGGAGACTTTGTTCGGCGAGGACCTGATCTCCGAAAAGAGCCTCGACGAGGTGATCCTCAGCTACCTTGCCGGCGAAGGCGATCAGTAGACAGACCGTTCACCGAGCTTGAAGCGAAGCGGAGGTTCCGTTAGATGGATCGGCGTTCCCTCGAACAGCTGGTTCACCCGGAGTCCTCGGCATGGCGGTCGCCCAAAGAGTTGCAAGTTCCACGCAGATCTGGCGCCTCAAGGAAATCGCGGCGCGAATGCGAATCGACATCATCGAGATGCTGGCGAAAGCCGGGTCCGGTCACCCCGGAGGCTCGCTCTCGGCGATCGACATTTTGGTGTGCCTCTACTTTTCGCAGATGCGGTACGACTCCAAGAGACCCGATTGGCCGGATCGCGATCGGTTCGTCCTCTCCAAGGGCCACGCAGTGCCGGCGCAATACGCGGTGATGGCGGAAGCGGGGTACTTTCCGCGGCAGGAGCTGATGACGCTGCGTCAGCTCAACAGCCGGTTGCAGGGTCACCCGGTCAACACAGCGCTTCCCGGGATCGAGGCCTGCACCGGCGCCCTGGGTCAAGGCCTCTCGGTCGCGCAGGGGATGGCGCTCGCGTCCAAGCTGGAGGGCGACAAGTTCCACGTTTACTGCATGATCGGCGATGGCGAATCTCAGGAAGGGCAGATCTGGGAAGCGTCGATGAGCGCGCCGAAGTTCAAGCTCGATACCCTCACCGTCATCCTCGACAACAACAACGGCCAGATCGACGGCCACGTGACCGAGGTGATGAATCTCGCGCCGATTGCCGACAAGTGGCGCGCCTTCAACTGGAATGTCCTCGAGATCGACGGCCATGACATGCAGCAGATCCTCGATGCCCTGGCGCAAGCGAAGGCTACGAAAGGCAAGCCAACGCTGATCTGGGCGCGCACCGTGAAGGGTAAAGGAGTCAGTTTCATGGAGGACCAAATTGCGTGGCACGGGACCGCGCCAAACGCCGAACAGGCGGCGAAGGCGCTGGCGGAGCTTCGAGCGGCGGACGCTCGCCTTCAAAAGGAGAGGCCCTGATCATGCCTGCCAAAGCGACCCGCGATGCCTTCGGCGAGGCGCTCCTCAAGATGGGCGAGCGCTTTCCCAACGTAGTGGCGATGGATGCGGATCTGTCGAAGAGCACGAAGTCCGAGCTGTTCGCCAAGAAGTTCCCGAACCGGTTTTTCGAGTTCGGCATTGCGGAAGCGAACATGGTCGGCACAGCGGCCGGGCTGGGGCTGTCCGGTAAGGTTCCATTCGCCTGCTCGTTCGCGTGCTTTATCAGCAGCCGCTTCGATCAAGTCAGGATTTCAGTGGCCTACTCCAAGGCCAATGTCCGGCTCGTCGGAAGCCACGCCGGGATCGCCATCGGGGAGGATGGTTACTCGCAGCAGGGGCTGGAGGATCTAGCGCTGATGCGAAGCCTGCCTGGAATGGCGATCATCCAGCCGGCAGATGACCTCGAGACCGAGGGTGCCGTCGAATTCCTTTGCACCTACCAGGGACCTGCCTATCTGCGAACGACCCGCCAAAAGGTGGAGCGCGTCAATCGCGAAGGGTATCGATTTGAATTCGGCAAAGCGGTCGAGCTGCGACCGGGCGGCAAAGATGCGGTCATTTTCGCATCGGGCGGTGAACTCTACCTCTCGCTCAAAGCGGCAGAGCTGCTCGAGAGGGATGGCCTGAGCGTCGGCGTGATCAACATTCACACCATCAAGCCGCTGGACACAGCGGCAGTGCTGAATGCGGCGGGCCGGACAAAGATTCTGGTGACCGCGGAGGATCACCAGATCATCGGCGGCCTTGGCTCAGCGGTCAGCGAAGCGGTTGCCGAAGCGGGGCTCGGTCACCGGTTGCTGCGGATTGGCTTAAAGGACACTTTTGGCGAGAGCGGTTCTCCCGAGCAGGTGCTCGCCAAGCACAAGATGGACGCCGCGGGTATCGCCGAGCAGATCAGAGAGAGGTTCCGCTGATCGCTGTGTTTCGGGTTCTGGCCGACGCGGTCGTTGTCCTTCACCTGCTGTTCATCGCGTTCATCCTGCTGGGTGGCCTTTTGGCGCTTCGATGGACCCGGCTTGCTTGGGTTCACTTGCCGCTCAGCGCCTGGGGGGTGCTGGTTCAATGGATGTCCTGGATCTGTCCACTGACCCCGCTGGAGAATTCACTTCGCGCGCGAGGCGGCGATCCGACCTACGGAGGAGGTTTTGTGGAGCACTATCTGCTGCCAGTGCTCTACCCAGTCGGCATCGGTCAGCGGACGCACATCGTGCTCGGGGTAATCGTCCTGGGTACGAACGCCGTCATCTATTCGCTGCTCCTCGCGCGCCTGCGAGCTCGGCATCGCATCGCCCGCGGCGGATGTAAGAGCGGTTAGCCGTGCTGCTGTGCACGGCCAAACGGGTAAGCGAGCTGACCCAGCACCGTCTTCGGAATCTGCTGACCGGCGAGTCCGAACCGCTCCGGCTGCCGTCCGGGAGGCATGTAGAACGTTCCAAAAAGCAGATCCAAGAAGGCGAACAGTCCGGCGAAGTTCTTGTCGAGCCCCTCTTGCTCGGACGTGTGATGCCAACGATGAAAAGTGGGACTGGCAATCACGTAACGCAGCGGTCCCAAGGACCATCGAACGTTCGCATGCAGCAGCACCGCATAGAACGTCAGAAAGGGCAGATAGGCGAGCATCACTTTGGGGCTGAAGCCGATCAGAAAAAACGGGATCGTCTGAAGTATCCGCGGCACGGTGTCGTTCACCGGATGCAGCCTCACCGACGACAGCCAATCGAGTTGAGTGGAGCTGTGGTGGATCGCATGAAATGGCCACAGCAGCCGCCGGTGAAAAAGGCGGTGAATCCAATAGCCGATGAAATCGCCGACGAACAAGATCTCGATCGCTTGGAGCCATGCAGGTTGGCGGGCGATTGGTCCGTGCGGTTCAAGCCATTGCTGAACCGTTGACTTGCCAAAGCCAAATGCCGCGGCGGCGAACAGCGCAAAGACGGCGGCGCGCGTGATGGCCTTGGTCACCAGAGGAGTAAGGAACCAGTAGACGAGGTCGGTCCGGGTGTCCGATCGCCAACGCGGTTGGCTTGGCTTTTCTGGCCAGAGTCTTTCGAGGAGGCCGAAGACGACCGCCGACGCTACCAGCCCTATCAGGACGCCTTGAATGCTGGGTTTCATCGAGGAAAGGACCCTTCGCGCTGCGCCGAGTTAACGACAGGGCTCGCAGTCAATTGCGCTGGGCTCCAGCACACCTACTCGCTCCCCGGAACTCTGAAGCAAAAACCAGGGTTCCGGGACACCTATCCCCTTGCGGTAGCCATGCCTAACGTATATAGGACTAGACAAGTACTAATTAGCTCAGCCCAAGGATATGCGCGCGATGGATGAGATGAACCAGCGGAAGGCGGACGTTCGGGCCGGGCGGACGGTGGACGCATGATTCGGATGAACAAACTGACGGACTACGGCATCGTCCTGCTCACCCATTTGGCGAGGCAGGGCGACGGTCCGATCCACTCGGCCCGAGACCTCGCCGAGTCGTCCCACGTTCCCGCGCCGACGGTGAACAAGCTGCTGAAGAAGCTCTCCCAAGCGAGGTTGCTGACCTCGCAGAGAGGCGTCAACGGGGGATACACCTTGGCGAGGGATCCGGCGGACATATCCGTCGCGGAAGCGATCACCGCTCTTGAGGGGCCGATCGCGATCACCGAGTGCAGCAGCAGCGTCACGGGCCTGTGCAGCCTGGAGCAGATCTGCCCCAACCGCAGCGGCTGGCGAAACATCAGCCAGGCGATCCGCGAGACGCTCGAGGGGCTGAGCCTAGAGGACATCGCACATCCAAAGACGGGCTCGACATTGGATGACGCCGCTCGCGGGAGCGGAAGGACGTCTTCGACAAAGAAAGCTTTGGGTGCCTCATGACCACCACCAACGAGGTCCGAAAATTAACTGAGCGCGAGTACGAGCACGGCTTCGTCACCGCGGTCGACGAAGACACGGTTCCCCGGGGGTTGACCGAGGAAACCATCCGCGCGATCTCGGCCAAGAAGAATGAGCCCCAGTTCATGCTCGACTGGCGGCTGAAGGCTTTCCGTCACTGGCTGACGATGAAAGAGCCGACGTGGCAAAACGTGCGCTACCCGCCGATCGACTACCAAGACATCATCTACTACTCCGCGCCGAAGCGAAAAGCGGCGCTCAAGAGCCTCGACGAGGTCGATCCGGAGATCCTGAAGACCTACGCCAAGCTCGGAATTCCACTCGAGGAACAGAAGATGCTGGCCGGCGTGGCGGTGGATGCCGTATTCGACAGCGTCTCGGTTGCGACGACCTTCAAGGAGAAGCTCGCCGAAAAAGGCGTGCTCTTCTGCTCGTTCTCGGAAGCGGTGCAAAAGTACCCGGAGCTGGTGAAGAAGTACCTCGGCTCGGTGGTCCCCTATAGCGACAACTTCTTCGCCACCCTCAACTCAGCGGTGTTCAGCGACGGCTCGTTTTGCTTCGTGCCGAAAGGCGTTCGCTGCCCGATGGAGTTGTCGACCTACTTTCGGATCAACGCGGCGGACACCGGCCAGTTCGAGCGTACCTTGATCGTCGCCGAAGACGGCGCCTACGTGAGCTACCTCGAAGGCTGCACCGCGCCGATGCGCGACAAGAATCAGCTGCACGCGGCGGTCGTGGAGCTGGTGGCTCTCGAAGGAGCGCAGATCAAGTACTCGACCGTCCAGAACTGGTACCCGGGCGATGCCCAGGGCAGGGGCGGCATCTACAACTTCGTCACCAAGCGCGGCCGCTGCCAAGGCGCCAACTCGAAGATCTCTTGGACTCAAGTCGAGACGGGCTCCGCGATCACCTGGAAATACCCCAGCGTCATCCTCCAAGGGGACAACGCGGTGGGCGAGTTCTATTCCGTCGCGCTGACCAACAATTACCAACAGGCGGATACCGGCACGAAGATGATCCACATGGGCAAAAACACCCGAAGCACGATCATCTCGAAGGGAATCTCGGCTGGGCACGGACAAAACACCTACCGCGGTCTGGTGAAAATCCTGAAGGGCGCGGCCAATTCCAGAAACTACACCCAGTGCGATTCGCTGCTCCTGGGAAGCACGTGCGGGGCGCACACGATGCCCTATATCGAAGTGCGAAACCGCTCCTCGCGCGCGGAGCACGAGGCATCCACCTCGAAGATCGGCGAAGACCAGCTTTTCTATTGTCGGCAGCGCGGCATTTCCGAGGAGGACGCGGTGACGATGATCGTCAACGGCTTCTGCCGCCAGGTTTTCAAGGAGTTGCCGATGGAGTTTGCCGTCGAGGCGCAGAAGCTGCTCAGCGTGAGCCTCGAGGGGAGCGTAGGCTGATGCATCTGCTCGAGATCCGAAATCTTCACGCCGGCGTCGACGGGAAGGAAATCCTGCGCGGAGTCAACCTGACCATCGATCCGGGCGAGGTCCACGCGATCATGGGCCCGAATGGCTCGGGGAAGAGCACGCTGGCGCAGCTTTTGGCCGGGCGCGACACGTACTCGGTGAGCGAAGGCCAGGTTCTCTATCAGGGCGAGGACCTTCTTTCCATGTCGCCCGAAGATCGCGCGGTGGCGGGTGTGTTCTTGGCCTTCCAGTATCCAGTGGAGATCCCGGGCGTGGGCAACATGTACTTCATGCGCACCGCGCTCAACGCCATCCGCCGGCGGCGCGGGCTCGAAGAGCTGGACGCGATGGACTTCCTCGCGCTCGCCAAGGAGAAGCTCAAGCTCGTCGAGATGGATCAGAAATTCATGAATCGATCGGTGAACGAAGGCTTCTCTGGGGGAGAGAAGAAGCGAAACGAGATCCTTCAGCTGGCGGTTCTGGACCCCAAGCTCGCCATCCTCGATGAGACGGACTCAGGCCTGGACATCGATGCGCTGAAGATCATCGCCCATGGAGTGAACGGGCAGCGCCGGCCTGACCGCGCGATGCTGTTGATCACGCACTATCAACGCCTCCTCAACTACGTCGTTCCGGATCGGGTCCACGTGATGGCCGATGGCCGGATCGCTCGCTCTGGAGATCGCCAATTGGCGATGGAGCTCGAGCAAAAGGGCTACGCTTGGCTCGAGCAGCAGCCCGATCCAACGTCGCGGCGCGGGGCGGTCGCGCAATGACCGAATCGCGTCAACATTACCTCGCGCGCTTTGAGTCGCTTCGCGAGCGCCTGGACAAGCTCGGCACCGATCGAGTGCGCCGGCTCCGCCGGTCTGCAATCGAGCGCTTCGGGGATCTCGGGTTTCCTACAGTGAAGAACGAGGAGTGGAAGTTCACCAACCTCGCCCCATTGCTGGCGGTGCCCTTCGAGCCCGCCAACCGCGATGGATTCGATCTCGATGCCCTTCGGCCGGTGGCGGCCCGCTTCGATGGCGCGCGATTGGTGTTCGTGGACGGCCATTTCCAGCCGAGCCTGTCATCTGTCGGCGGTCTGCCCAAAGCAGCCGTCGTTAGCGATCTCGCCACTGCGTTTGCTGAAAACCCCGCGCTGGTCGAAGCCAACCTGGGTCAACATGCGCTGGCAAAGTCGAGCGCCTTCACTGCGCTGAACACCGCGCTGATGCAGGATGGCGTGCTGCTCCAGCTTCCAAAGGGTACGGTGTTGAACGACCCGTTACAGCTCGTTTTCGTCTCCACCGCGCCGAGCAAGATGTCCAGTCCGCGGATTCTCATCGTCGCCGGGGAAGGCGCTCGGGCCACGGTGGTCGAGGCCTACCTTGGGCTTTGCGAGCCACCGTATTTGACCAATGCGGTGAGCGAGATCGTTCTCGAGCAGGGGGCGCAACTGGAGCACTACCGCCTGCAGGACGAGTCCGCACGCGCATTCCACGTGGGTCTCGTCCAAGTCACGCAAGGGCGCGACAGCCACCTTGTCTCGCATTCCTTCTCGTTCGGCGCGTCGCTCGCCCGAACGGAGGTTCGGACGGTGCTCGGAGAGGAGGGGAGCTCGTGCGCGCTCAACGGCCTGTACATGGGGCGAGTCCAACAGCACCTCGACAATCTCACCAGCATCGATCATGCGTCGTCCCACTGCACCAGCCGCGAGTTGTACAAGGGCGTCCTCGATCAGCGCTCCACCGGCGTGTTCAGCGGCAGGATTCGAGTTCACCCCGATGCTCAGCAGACCGATGCCAGCCAGACGAACAAGAACCTGCTTCTTTCCGAGGATGCGATGGTGGATACCAAACCGCAGCTCGAGATCTTCGCCGATGACGTCAAGTGCACTCACGGCGCGGCGGTCGGTCAACTCGACGAGGACGCGATCTTCTACCTTCGCACGCGCGGGATGGCTCAGCAGGATGCAAAGCGCCTGCTTACCTATGCGTTCGCGCGCGAAATGGTCGAGCTGATCCGGTTGGATGCATTCAAGGCTCGCATTGAGACCTCGATTGCAACGAAGCTGCCCAACGGAAGAGAGCTCGCGGAGGCCGCATGAGAGCCGCGCGAGAAGCCCCCGCGATCAGAGCCGTCAGCAGCTTCGATCCGGAGCAGGCGAGAGCCGATTTTCCGATTTTGAAGCAGAAGGTTCGTGGTCGGCCGCTGGTTTATTTGGACAGCGCAGCGACGAGCCAGAAGCCGAAGTGCGTGATCGACGCGGTCTCGAATTACTATTGCACCACCAACGCGAACGTTCATCGGGGGGTTCACGCGCTTTCCGAATCGGCCACCGAGCAATTCGAGCAAGCCCGAGAGAAGGTGCGTCGCTTCATCAACGCTCCAAGGGCCGAGGACATCGTCTTCGTGCGCGGGACGACGGAAGGAATCAACCTGGTCGCGCAGAGCCTCGGTCGCACCCGGGTGCGCAGCGGCGATGAGATTCTCATTTCGGCGATGGAGCATCATTCGAACATCGTCCCCTGGCAGCTCTTGTGCGAAAGCACCGGCGCAGTTTTGCGGGTCGCTCCAATGAACGAAGCCGGCGAGCTGCTCGTCGACGAGTTCGAATCCATGCTTGGCCCCAAGACCCGCCTCGTCGCCTTGGCGCACATTTCGAATGCGCTGGGGACGATCAACCCGGTACGGCAGCTCATTGCGATGGCCCACGCGCGCGGCATCCCGGTGCTGTTGGACGGCGCGCAAGCAGTCCCGCATCTCAAGGTCGATGTGAAGGCGCTCGACTGCGACTTCTACGCTTTCTCCGGTCACAAGATGTTCGGTCCGATGGGAATCGGCGCACTGTTCGGCAAGGCGGAATGGCTGGAGTCAATGCCTCCCTATCAGGGCGGCGGCGACATGATCCTTTCAGTGACGTTCGAAAAGACGCTCTACAATCGCGTCCCCTACAAATTCGAAGCGGGGACGCCCGACGTCGCCGGCGCGATTGGTCTGGGAAGCGCGATCGACTATCTCGCCGGACTCGGAATCGAGCAGATCGCAGCCTACGAGCACGAGCTACTCGACTACGCCACGCGCGCCCTTGCCGCTGTTCCCGGAGTCCGACTGGTGGGGACCGCTCGCCAAAAGGCCAGTGTCATTTCGTTTCTGATGGACGACGTTCATCCACACGACATCGGAACGATCCTCGATCGGGAAGGAATCGCCGTCCGCACCGGCCATCACTGCGCGCAGCCGGTGATGAGGCAGTTTGGCATCGACGCAACGGTCAGAGCCTCGCTGGCCCTCTACAACACGCCAAAGGACATCGACGCGCTCGTCGCCGGGCTTGAGAAGGTCAAGGAGGTCTTTCAGTGAGCTCGGATCTCCGCGACCTATACCAGGAGGTAGTGGTCGACCACAGCCGGCACCCGCGCAACTTTCGCAAGATCGATCGCCCCGACCAGACCGTTCAGGGGTTCAATCCCCTGTGCGGCGATAAGCTCACGCTCTACGTCAAGTTCAACGATCAAGTGATCGAGGACATCAGCTTCGAAGGCTCCGGGTGTGCGATCTCCAAAGCCTCCGCGTCGATGATGACGGCGACGACGAAGGGGAAGACGAAGGCTGAGGCGGAGGAGCTGTTTCGGCAGTTTCACACGTTGATCACCGAGGGCCCTGATGGACCGGTGAAACGCGAGCAGCTCGGCAAGCTCGCAGCCCTCGGCGGTGTTTCCGAGTTCCCTGCTCGCGTCAAGTGCGCGAGCCTTGCCTGGCACACGCTCCGGTCGGCGCTCGAGGGTAAAGGAGAAGCGGTTTCCACCGAGTGACGCCCGAGTTATTGAAAGGTTGGCATGTACCGAAGAAGCGAACGCGAGGTTCTACTGCGAGATTGTGAAGGAACTGAGATTCCCGGCGGAGACAAAGCTCTGCTCCCGAAGGGAAGCTTGGTGACCGTTATCCAGTCGCTCGGCGGCAGCCACACCGTGCTGACCGAGCAAGGGTACATGGTGCGCATCGATGGAAAAGATGCGGATGCGCTCGGGGACAAGTACGCGAAGGCCAGCCAGGAACCCAAGCCGGCGGCACCCGACGGACCTTTCGAAGAATCACAGGTCTGGGATGAACTGAAGACCGTCTACGATCCGGAGATCCCGGTCAACATCGTCGACCTCGGTCTGGTCTACAAGTGCGAATCGAAGCCCCTTCCCGGCGGTGGATACCGGGTCGAGGTCCAGATGACGATGACTGCGCCGGGGTGCGGCATGGGCGGAGTTCTCAAGGAAGACGTCCGGCACAAGGTGCTCGGCCTCTCTGGTGTGAAAGAGGCGGACGTCGAAGTGGTCTGGGAACCGCCCTGGGATCCCAGCCGGATGTCGGACGCAGCGAGGCTGCAGCTCGGTTGGATGTAAAGCGCTAGTCGTAGTACTCGTGGCCGAGGTGGGTGATCGGCTCCTCGCCCATCAGCCAGCGCAAAGTGTTCTTCAGCTTCATCAGCTGGATGAAGAGGTCGTGTTCTGGATAAAGCCCCTCGGCGGTCATCGGGCTCTTGAAGTAGAAGCTCAGCCACTCCTGGATTCCCTTGAAGCTCGCCCGCTGGGCCAGGTCCATGAACAGCGCGAGATCGAGCACGACCGGAGCTGCGAGGATCGAGTCGCGGCAGAGGAAGTTCAGCTTGAGCTGCATCGGATATCCGAGCCAGCCGAACAGGTCGATGTTGTCCCAACCTTCTTTCGCGTCGCCGCGCGGAGGGTAGTACTCGATGCAGACTTTGTGGGTGAGGTTCCCGTACAGCTGCGGGTAGAGGCTCGGCTGGAGGATGTGTTCCAGCACACCGAGCTTCGAGATTTCCTTCGAACGGAAAGACTCGGGGTCGTCGAGCACCTCTCCGTCGCGGTTGCCGAGGATGTTGGTGGAAAACCACCCGCGCAAGCCGAGCATTCGGGCTTTGAAGCCCGGCGCAAGCACGGTCTTCATCAGCGTCTGCCCGGTCTTGAAGTCTTTGCCTCCCAGAGGAACTTCGAACTTGCGTGCCAGCTCCCACGCCGCGGGGAAATCGACCGTCAGATTCGGCGCGCCGTTGGCGAACGGGACTCGCTCCTTGATGCACGCCCAGGCGTAAATCTGAGAATTCGTAATCGCCGAGTCGTTGTTCTTTAACCCCTGCTCGAACGCGGTGATCGAGTTGTGGACCGCGCTCGGCGCCAGGTACGTCTCGGTCGAGCCGCACCAGATCGCCACCGCCCGCGAGCACTCGCGCCTCTTGACGAACGTGCGGATGTCGTCGCGAAGCTGCTCGACCATGTCGGCTTTGCTCGACCCGGTCTTGACGTGGGTGCCGTGAAGGCGACGGACGTACTCGGGATAGAAAACCCCCTTCATCGGATGAATGCGCTCCAGCTCCTTGCGGATGAGCTCCAAGTGGTGCTCTTCCAACACCGCTGCGTGTTTGGCGGCCTCATAGGCGCTGTCCGGAAAGATGTCCCATCCCCCGAACTCGAGCTGATCGAGCGAAGCGAGGGGTACGAAGTCCTTCACCTTCGGAACGCGCCCTTCGGTGCGACGACCCAAGCGAATCGTACCCAGTTGAGTCAAGGATCCGATCGGCTCGGCCAATGCTTTTCGCGCCAGAAGGATGCCGGCGATCGTCGTCGTGGCCACCGCACCCAATCCCGGCATCAGCACTGCGAGCCTGCCCTCGGGTGGTTGGATGGTCTTGGGATGTTTCATCAGCTCGCCTTTCGAAGGGTTTAATCACCGACTACGGGGTGAGCAAGACATTTAATTTGCCGTGGATGGCTCATCGCGAGACACTCGATGCGGCTCGGGGCAGGCGTGGGGCTCGCTCCGCGAACCCGAAGTGAAGGGACTGCACTTTGCACTTCAGGACGATGCGAAGGGCCTATAGGTGATATGGGCGAGCGCGTCAACGGTATGCGCGGTGTAACTCTCGCAGTGGATTGCCGCCGATCGAGCCCTACTTGTCGAGCGCGAGCAGCGCTGCGGCTGCAAATCCAGTTTGCTCCAACACTGTAGAATCGTCTACAGCTTCACTGGGCTGAGACATCGTTCGGAGTCTGTCGCATGACTACCGGATCGCTGCGGATGGTTGCGATTCTTCTCGCGCTCCATGCAGTTTTCCTCTCTGCATTCTTGCTTCGACTGTTCGGCCTGGTGCGCCCGGGGCACCGGCTTGGTCTCGACACTGCGCCGGCGACGGTCGAGCGCTACGCCAATCCGCATGCGAACGCTCTGCTGATGGTGCATGGCATGGGCTTCGCAGTGTTTTACTGGGGCTTGTTGTCCGCGCTGTCGGCGAACCTGGCGGTTGGATTCATTCGCCCTGCCTTGTCGATCGCCGTCGTCGTGCTGGCGATCGGCCTTTTGAGTTGGGCGTTCTTGGTTTTCCGTTCCTGGCGGCTGCTTGC
>Ga0126383_10000183_pt1 | contig 31416 bp, 20 predicted proteins | sample PanSoiMetPlot_35_FD_96882 | JGI IMG/M metagenome (GOLD analysis project Ga0126383, IMG submission 96882) | Tropical forest soil microbial communities from Panama - MetaG Plot_35 | ecosystem: Environmental > Terrestrial > Soil > Tropical forest > Bulk soil | place: Panama | collected 2016-02-17 | reverse complement strand
TTCGCCTGCAGCGCGCAGCGTTCGGGAAGTTTTCCGCCGATCCTGCTTTGCGGCTTACTTACCAGCAGTTCCTGCGCGACACCCGGCAGGTCGGTGCGGGAGTAATCGTAGGTCAACCGGGTTACGAAGCTTTACTTGAGCAGAATAAGCAGGCTTATGCTGAACAAATAGTAACCAGCCCGGCGTTTCTGGCGCGTTTCCCGATTCTGCCGGCAGCAGATTATGTGGATGCGATCATCGCTTCCACAGGTCTGACGGTTACGGCAGCGGAACGCACCGCGGCGATCACGGCTTTCGCCGCGGGCGGCACCCTCGGACGGGTGGCGGCGTTGCGCTCGATGGCGGACTCGAATACTGTGCGACAGGCCGAAATGATTCCGTCGTTTGTCCTGGCGGAATATTTCGGTTACCTGCGCCGGAACCCGACGGATGCGCCCGATTTCAACGACGTGGGCTATCAGTTCTGGCTGGGTAAGCTGACCACCTTCAACGGCGATTTTGTTAAAGCGGAACTGGTCAAGGCCTTTATCAACTCGAGTGAATATCGCCAGCGGTTCGGGCCGTGACCCGGTACTAAACCGGTTGGTTTTCGAGGAGGTTTCCAACTGCGCTGACCGAGAATCTGGTGGCGGGCTCGACTGTCTTCACGCCAACCAAGGGCGAGGTTCAGCTCGAGGACTATTATCAATGGTGGCGCTATGTAAAAGGCGCGAACCGGCGTCATCCCGAAGATCCGCAGAGCGACCTCGCGTCTGAGAGCCTCGTGAGCCAAGACGTCTCCTATGGAATATTGAGGCGGCGTAACAATTCTCGATACCTCTCATCCGCCCGTAGAGTTTGAAACGTCGGACCAAATCGCAAGGCTGCGACCGGCAGGGAATGATCATTGCGCGCCTGCTCCAATTGTTCGAAAGCCTCGTCCAGCTTGCCAACGAGCGCGTAAGTTTGAGCCACCCTCCATCTCAATTGCCACCAGCTTTAGCTAGCGGCGAAGGGAGCCGCCTTGCCTTAAAAGTCCGGCGACCTGACAAGTCAAACGCGGGTTAACAGTCGCGTTGCGGCTTGCCGCTCCCCAGTGCGGTAAGGCTCGCCTTACCGACCAAGGTCTTCTAAGTCTTTTTGCAGGCTATGCCTGCGAGTCGAGGCGTAGCCTCGAAATATCTCTCTCAGAACTTCTCGGAAAGGCAAGCCTTTCCGCACTGGAGAGCGGCAGAGCCGCATTCTTTTCGGCTTTTAGGGCAAAGCTGAAAGGAGCTACGTTTCATTCTATGCTCGGCCCATAACTTCGCCGGTCTGCGTGTTTACCCGGACAACCTCACCTTCTTTAATGAACAGCGGCACGCGCACCTCCAATCCGGTTTCCAACGTCGCTTGTTTGGTTGCCCCGCCGGCGGCGGTGTCGCCGCGCAAACCCAGCTCCGTCGACGAGACCGCGAGTTCGACATACTGTGGCAGCTGGAGCGAAATCGGCTCGCCGTTATATTTCAAGACCTGGAGCGATAGGCCATCCTTGAGATAACCGCGATCAGTTCCAATGGTTTCGTTTGAGAAAGCGAACTGCTCGAAACTTTTCTCGTCCATGAAATGAAATCCTTCGGCGTCGTGGTAAAGAAAAGACGCCGGGACGGTTTCAATGTCCGGCTCTGCAAACTTCTCACTGGAACGGAGACTCTTTTCCAGCACCGCTCCGCTCAACACATTACGCAGTCGAGTGCGGACCATCGTCGCGCCGCCGCGTGCTGTAGGCGAGGCAAAGAAAACGTCGAGTACCAGATAAGGTTGCCCCTCAACAGTGATTAGTAACTTGCGTTTCAGCTCGTTCGCTCCAATGAGCGCCATAATGTTTCAGTTTCTCCGATCGCCAAATTTTGATTGCGTCGAAATTAATCGTCCCGGATTTTCAGCTACTGCATAGGTTCACGGCGAGCGGGTCAGCGCTCCAGATAAGCGGGTAGATCTCAGGCAGTGCTTCATCGGGAGAACGTGTGAGTCCTGCTGGCGCTTCGTTTACTAAGAAAAGAAACTCGCGAATTCTACAGTTTACCGAGATATTCGGCTAGAGCACTCGCGTGCATCGCCGCAAAAAACGGTTGGTGAAGGAAACTGAGCGGACAACTAATGGACGCGTAAGGGACGCGCCCAGCGTCATCTCGGAGGTTGCCGATTTCGCAGATGATCCAGTTTCTTCGAATTGACTATTGTCTAAGTTGTGAGGCAGTGGTACTCTGCCACGACCCAACCGGCGGAATAGTTTGATTGCCAAGCCACTCTTTTGAGTTCCCCAGGCTCAGAGGCGGATAAGGACGATTAGATTGTGAAGACGTGCGGCGAAGCACGGCTACTACAAATAAGTTTCGGAACGGACATGAATTCAAATAGCACATACCCGAGCCGTGAGGAACATAATCTACGCTGGGAAGAGTTAGCTCGCGAAATCGCAGCCAACCGTGAGTCTCTCTCGGAGAATCCCGAATCGGCGGAGAACAGACAGGGAAGTCTGATTATTCTCGGCTCAGGAATTCAAGGTGTTGGCTTCAACATGGAAGCCGTCGGGTATATTAAGGCCGCGGATAAAGTTTTCTACTGCGTCTCGAATCCACCCACGCAAGTATGGCTGCATCAAGTTAGACCGGATGCCTACGATTTATATGTGTTGTATGACGATACAAAGCCACGCTTCAACACTTATATGCAGATGTCTGAGGCGATGCTCCATTATGTTCGCCAGGGAGAGCGCGTAGTCGGCGTCTATTACGGTCACCCTGGCGTTTTTGTGCTTTCGACGCATCGCGCCATCGCGATTGCGCGGCGGGAAGGATATTACGCCGTGATGAAGCCTGGCATTTCAGCGCTCGATTGCCTGTGCGCTGATCTGGGAATCGATCCGGCTTATCCGGGCATGCAGACTTTTGAAGCGAGCGAACTGCTGCTGCGTAAACGCGTGCCCGACACCACCGTTCATTTAGTCCTCTGGCAGGTGGGACTGATAGGCGAGCAAGGTTATCGCCGCAAAGGTTTCATTAACGACAAGTTTCCGGTTCTCATAGAATACCTTCAGAAATACTATGGTGACGACTTCGAGGTGACGCATTACATCGCCGCCCGTCATCCGACTTTCGAACCCACCATCGCTGTTCATAAATTGAGTGAGTTGCTGGATCCGCGCGTGCGAGCGACGCTCACCGGTATCTCAACTTTCTACATCCCGCCGAAAGATGCGGCGCAAACTGATGTCGAATTGGCGGCCCGGCTCGGTTTTGTAGTTAGGCCGGGGCAGAAACTGAGCAAACTAAACACGACTCGGGCGATTGCGGCGTACTCGCCGAAGGAACTGGCGGCCATCGCGCAATTTGAGAATTTTCGGGTGCCAAATGAATACCAATACCAAGCCAAAACGCGGGCCGGCGAGTTTCTGGTTGAGCTAAACGACAACATTGCGCTGCAGGATATCTACCGAGACAACCCGGCCCTCGCCGTTTCCGAAGAGTACTTTCCTGGTCTAAGTTCTTTGGAAAAGAACCTCCTGTCCACGCGCAATGAGAATCATGCACATGTCGCAGCTAAAGGTTCGGTGGCCTCCCACTCAGCGATCGAACGCCTAATCATTGATATCCACAAAGAGCAGGATGTCGCGAGCGCCTTCCGCGCCACACTGGTGGCGAACTATCAATCCTCTGATGGCCCAGCTGCGATCAACTCCTGGATGAGCGCCCAGGGCTATGGGGGGGCAGCGCTCGAACAATTTGTGGAAGCGAACGAGGATCTCAAAGCCAGCATGCTGCTTTCGTGGAGCGGAGTTTACCTGAGCCCTGACGAGAAGTTAGTGCTTACCATTATCGGGAGTCCCGACCTGAACGAACTAAGCGTCGTTTACGCCAATACAATTCAAATTAAGGGTTTCACTTTCAACAACTCAACCTTGATCTGGAAGACGAAAGACGGCAATCCAAACAACGCAGTGCTGGTTTTCAAGATCGATGATCGAGAAAGCCCGCACTCCTTCCTTCGATCAGTTTCGGGCAAGTATTGGGCAAACGGGGACGACGAGCCCACGGACGACAACCTTTCGGCCAGTGAAGTATTGGCTGGCGCTAATCCACTCAGCGTGTGGACGGCGCGCTATGAAACGCGGGTGACGACGGACGGCGCTAACTGGCACGAGGGTCCCGCCATCGCCGTAATTGCCCCGCGTCCTGACCAGTCTCCAAACGAGGCGCGTCTGTTGATTGAAGAAATTACGATTACGGACGGCCGGTTTGAGGACAATGCCATCTCGTGGGGACGGAACCGAATTAACTTCGCGCAAGATCCCGACTCTAACGGCCGCAAAGTAATCTCTGGCGCGCTCGATGGTTATTGGCCGGGCGGCGCCAATCTGAAAGGCGCCAGCGTGGTGGAGTACGACGATCCGTTTCGCGGACGTTACTCTACCTACGAATTCGATAAGGGTGTATGGAAGCGGAATGGTGACTTTAACTTTGCCGGCTCCGCCGTCCACCTCGGTCAATCGAAGATCGAAAAAGTCGTCTTCAGAAATAATTGGCTCACCTGGTCACACGCTGGCGGTGCAGCAGACAACGGCGAGATACAATTCTCGATTGACCCGACGAGCCAGGTGCCCAAATTTGTCGGCTATGTCTGGACGGGAAATGCCCGGCCGAAAAATCCTAACATCCAGGGGACGTTTGCGCTTGATCTTAATAATAGCGCGGCGTGCAAACCTCCAGCGCCTGTCGGAGTCACTAACTTGCCTGCCAAAATCTTTGAAGTTCTTTGTGCGATTAGCCTGGCCGCAAGCGATCCGGCGACTCTTTTCATCTGGTCGCGCTGGCAGCGCGCTTGTTTTACGAGTCGCCTGGTGAACAGCCTGGCGCCGAAAATTGTAGACGTGATCGTAGGCAATGAACCCGCGAAATCGCGCCGGAGGAACGCCAGATGAAACCGGAACAATCAGATATCGAAAATGAAATTCAAGAGACGGGCTCGCTCGAGGCCAGCTCAGCCATAACCAATGTCCCGAATACGATGGTTCGCCGGCCGAGCCTGTTCGACGCCCAACCAAACCATACTGACACTGGTGTTGACGTCGTCGTGGACACGGACATCGACGTAGACGTGGATATTGATGAGGACGTTGCCGTCGATATGAGTGGTGTTGCGGTGGATGTCGTCATAGACGTAGACGTGGACGAAGACAACGTGGTGGATATAGACATCGACACACATGTCGACCAATAAGCACTGGGCACGTTTGTTTCAAGGCGGCGCCCTCCCAGACGGTCAGCAACCAAAACAAGGAGAAAACATGCAACCAGAACAGCAATTCAACCTTGAAAGAGAAATCATGGAGACCGGAGCGCTTGAAGCAAATTCGGTCGTCACCGATCTTCCAAATATTCCCGTGCGGGAAGTCAACATGCTTGACGCTCAGGCGACGCATACGGATACCGGCGTCGATGTGGTCGTTGATATCGACGTGGATATTGACGAAGACATCTTTTCCGTGGTGGACGTGGACATTGACGTGGACATCGATGTTGAGACCCACGTTGACGTTGATCAAGACCAGAAATAAGGCAGGCCCTGGTTAATCACTCTCGTGGGAGTTAATCACTCTCGTGGGAGCGGCCGGCAGTAAAATGCCGGCCCGGGCCGCTGCCTGCATCGAAATGGCGTAGCGCGGAAGTCGAGTAGGACGGACGTCGAGTCGTGTTCGCCACAGAGCTGCGGGCTGGTCAAACGGACAACATTCGAATTTTCGCGGCGCACGGTAACCAGCGCATCGGCTGGAGACTAATGGCTAATCCTGTCTTCAAGTTCGTCACTTACGACACGGCGAAGTATCCGTTCGCCCGTCTATTCGCTGAGCAAGTGGTCCACACGCCGAATCTCGCGCGCTTTCACGAGAGCAGGCTCAATGGCGTGTCGGACAGTGAACAAGCCTATGAGGCCAGCCTTGCGACTCGCCGGCTGGTCAGGCAAGTGACCCAACGCCCCTGGTTTTTCAAGCTGTATCGGGCCTTCGTATTGAATGAAATCGCCTCGCTGTTTGGGCTGAAAATGGCTTACAACTGGCCGCCTGTTTTTCGCGTGCACCTGGCCGGCGCCAGAAGTATCAGCGCCTGGCACCGCGATACCGAAGTCACCGGGCGACACGATTTAATCGCGGTCTGGGTGCCGTTCGTAGATACCTTCGGCGCGAACACAATTTGGATCGAGAATAAATACGGCAGCCGAGAGTTGACGCCGGTCGCCGTCAAGTACGGGCAGGCTTTGATGTTCGACAGCGGCTATTTGTGGCATTGCAGCGTAGCTAACACGACTGACGTGACGCGCTTCAGCATGGATTTCCGGGTCTCGCCCAAACGAACGGATGTAGAGCAACCCGACCTGGGAATCCTCAGCCCGAGACCGCCGGGTTATGAGAAGCAGCTGAGCAGAGTCAAGCCGGGCGCCCAGTATGATCGCGTTCAGAAGATTGTTTGGGATGAAGCGGCATAGCCGTTTAGAAAGGTCGATCATGAGCGACGGACAGCAGTATTGGTATTCGGTTGAGACGAGTGGTCAGAACCAATTCGGCTACATTGACTGGCAGGGAAAGCCCTCCGCCGGCATAGCCTCTCTTCGGTTCATAAACGGACAGTGGGTAGACCCAAGCATAGATACCAGCATTCACGTGGCCCCATTTAGTGAGGGCGGCTCCAGACTAGTTGTGGAATGGGCCTTACCCACTTCGGCCTCGCCGGACAATCTTCTATCGCTCGCCTTCAAGGCGACAATCGATCTCGCGCGGCCTCTGCCGCTCGATCAATTCTCGGCCGAGGACAGCTATTACCAGGTCACTCCCGCTTTCGGTTTGCCGCCGGAAACCTCAGCGGTGCAGTCGATAACCCCGATGCAACAGCCGCCGGCGGGCGAAGGGGAGCCACCCGCCGAGTCTTAGCATCTCTGTACCTAATCGACTCCCGGAAGTTGGTTGAGACCCTGGGGAGGGAGATGGTTCCATGACCGTCGAGTTGAGACCGCTCGGTGTTCACTGCAACATCGCCTGCCAGTATTGCTATCAAAACCCGCAGCGTGATGCCGGAAATCTCGGGCGGCGCTATGACCTCGATGCGATGAAGCGTGCCGTCAAAGAGGAGGGCGGCCCGTTCACAATCTTCGGCGGCGAACCGCTGCTGCTTCCAGAGAATGATTTGGAAGAACTTTGGGCGTGGGGTCTCGAGCAGTTTGGGCGCAACGGCATTCAGACCAACGGCACGCTGATCAATGAAGCGCACATTCGGATGTTCAAGCGCTTCAATGTATCGGTCGGCATCTCTATCGACGGACCTGGTGAATTAAATGACGTGCGTTGGTCGGGTTCTCTGGAACAGACTCGCCTGGACACCGCCCGAACCGAAGCGGCGATCTCCCGCTTGTGTCAGGAAAATATTCCCCCGACTCTCATCGTTACTCTGCACCGGAATAACGCCACCCGCGACAAGCTGCCCGTCATGCACGAATGGTTTCGACAACTAGACCGGCGCGGGGTCCGTTCGGCGCGTCTGCATCTACTTGAATCTGAGAACCAGTTTATTCGCGACAAGTACACACTGAGTGGGGAAGAGAATATCGCCGCGCTCATGAGCTTTGCCGCCCTCGAGCCCGATTTGCGCGGGATGTCGCTCGACATTTTTCACGACGTCGAAGAATTGTTACAGGGACGTGACGATGATGTGGGCTGCGTGTGGCGGGCTTGCGATCCTTACACTACGCCCGCAGTGCGCGGAATCGAGGGAGCCGGGCAGCGAAGCAATTGTGGACGCACCAACAAAGACGGAATCGATTTTGTGAAATCAGAGCAGGCCGGCTTCGAACGCTACCTGGCCTTGTACCATACTCCACAGCGTGACGGCGGATGTCAGGGCTGCCGGTTCTTTTTGATGTGCAAGGGACAATGCCCGGGTACCGCTATCGATGGCGATTGGCGCAATCGAACCGAGCATTGCGGCATCTGGATGAAACTTTTTGAACTCGTTGAGCAAAGACTTGTGGACCAGGGGATCGCGCCGCTCTCCCTCGCGCCCGCACGCGCAATCGTGGAAAGAGCTCTATTGCAAGGCTGGGCTGAAGGCCGTAATTACCGTATGAGGCGCGTCCTGAAGGACATCACGCCATTAGATTTGACGATTGGCAAGAGTCTCGCCCGGTAATCACGAGCAAGATGCGCGTGTAACGTCACAGGCTTCAGCACTCATCATGCCGGTTCAACTTATCGACAACATTCGCAGATCGAACTTTTCGCTTCCGGCTTTTCAGCGGATCAGTTGGGTTAGCGATCAGGCACGTGCCGTTTGGGAGCCACGTTTGCAATCGATTCAGGGAGCGCGTTCACGAAACTTCGCGCTGGCCACGCGCAAACAAACACTACCGGAATGCTGCCGTGCCTTCCGACTCAGAATGCGCGATGACCGGAAACTGCTTGACGTCCAGTTTGCGCAGTCGCTCAACACTGGCAGCGCGATCATTCAGGATCGCGTGGTGCAAATATTTTCGCCGGGGATCATGAACACATTGCCGGCCCGGCTTGACGTTCTTCCGTTCGCTCACGAACCTTGCTCGATGGATTGTCAGGCTTCACGCGCCATGGCCGAAGCCTGGGTTAAGACCGGACGCGCAAACGGTTTCCGTGAAGCGATGGACGACCTGGAAACATTACTGTCCTGGCCGATGGAGTGGTCCAGGTTGCACGGCATCGCTGAATTAAAGTTGCCGATTTTGAAGTTGGTAGCCAACACCGATGCCACGGCTCAGGCTTACCGCGTGCAGATCTTGTCTGACAATTATCCCGACGAAGGCGTCAGCGGCCTTAATTTTCCGTTCGCACGCCCTCATGCCGCCAAGGTCAGCGACTCCAAATCGTTCAAAGACGGCTTGGCTCATCCCATCGTAAAGCTAAACGGAAGGCAACCTCGATCTTCGCAGAACGCCGTCGCGGACATGGTCGCGCGCCAACAATCTGTCGCCCAGGCGATTTTACCGGCCAAACCGCGCAGCAGTTTTATTCTTGACGAGACGCTGACGCGTTTGCGCATGCGGTTGCCAACCGCTGCGCTTTCAATCGAAGCGATCTTCCTCGGCAATCCGTTCAACGTGATCCGTTTAAGCGACGGCTCCACGGGCGCGTGCATGAACTATTTTCGATTCAAGTCCGGCACAGCTGCCGAGAAAACAACGGAAGGGCTCGTGGCCAGACTACCGGGCGATCCGCTGCTCACGCGCTATCTTAACGAGGGGAATGAACCGGATCTTCTGCAGCTTAGTTTGAAAACCTGTCTGGTGAGTGCGTTGTCTCGCAAACTGCTTGAAAAGGGCAGCCCGGTCTTTCGAATGACCCATCAATTCACACCTGGGTTTTTTCCGCCCGCTGAGTCCGCCGTTGTCATCGGATTTGGCGGATACATGAATTACCTCATTCACATGACCGACATCAAACGAATTCACATCAGCGACCAGTGGATTTGGAAACGCACCAGAAGCATACGCCGGCGTTTGGAGCTGTATAAGCAGATGTTTCCCGAGAAGGTGATCACGTTCTCTGACGGATCTGATCACCGCGCGCGACTTGCTTCCGCGAACCTGGTTTCGATTACTGCCTCGGCGCTCTGCAATGGCACCATGGATCAGTTGCTGGAGGATAGCCGAGGCTGTGAAACCGTAATCGTACAGGGTCAAAGTGGGGCAATTTTTCCGGAAGTCCTTTTCGAAAAAGGGGTCTCGTTGGTTAGCACGACGTTGAAGCCGGCTGGCCTGTTGGAACTGGCGCAAAACGAGCCTCAACAATTTAACGCGCTTCTCGAAGGCAAGCTCCCCATTTCCTATATGGTGCCCCGTGCACAGTCCGGGAGCCTAACACCTCGACCCTCACTGTGACACTCGGCATCGACGCGCTGCTCACCGCAACCTGTGACCTCAACATATTTTCAGAGATATCGGTGGCGATCAGCTGTCTCGGGATGGGTGATCGATTCCCACGAGGAGTGACGGTGTGATCAGTTCTTGCTGATAGGCGTCTCTAACGGTATACACCTCGAACTGCTTATCGGTCTAGACGCGGAAAAGACGCCCGCTTACGAAATCGCGTCATCGTGTTTGTGCCACCCCAAGGCTGCGAATCAATCTCTTACATCGAAATTGACGACCGATTTCCTACGGCAATAGGAAACCACATTCGTATTTCAAGCGTCCGATTTCAGATTAGGACACACTACCCCCACTCCTGGAGGCGTTGACACAAGTGCGGTGCTCTGATACACAGCGTCGTATCATTTGCCGTTGGTCCACGATCCCACAAGATCCCTAGGACCAACTTAGTACCGTAAAGTCGAACGATCTCGGGGCAGGGTTTTACGATTCCTACGCGAGAGTGTAGTTGCCCGGTGTACCGCCAATTTGAAAGGAAATCCACAATGAGTTTCGAATTCGTTTTCGCTGACCAAGAAGGGTCCATTTATGCAGTCGTGGACAACGGCGATCTTCTCTACTACCGCGATCAAGGTCGCAACGGTACTGCGAATTGGGCCTTCGGTGGAGTCGGTCAAAAGATCGGAAGCGGTTGGAGGGATTTCCGCCAGGTGTTCTCGGGCGGCGATGGAATCATTTATGCGATTACCTCAGGGGGCGATCTTCTCTACTACCGCGATCAAGCCCGTAACGGTACTGCGAACTGGGCCTTCGGTGGAGTCGGCCAGAAGATTGGAAACGGGTGGAATAATTTTCGCCAGGTGTTCTCGGGCGGTGATGGAATCATTTATGCCGTAACTCCCGACGGCGATCTTCTCTACTACCGCGATCAGGCCCGTAACGGTACTGCGAACTGGGCCTTCGGTGGAGTCGGCCAGAAGATTGGAAACGGGTGGAATTTCCTCCAGGTGTTATCCGGCGGAGATGGAGTCATTTACGGGATTGCCTCGACCGGGGATCTCTTCTATTACCGTGATGAGGCTCGCAACGGTAAATTCGGGTGGTCGTTTGACGGGACGGGCCAGAGGATTGGCAATGGCTGGAACGGGTTCTGGACTGTCTTCTCCGGCGGCGGCGGAATCGTTTACGCGATTACCACGAGCGGCGATTTGCTCTACTACCGTGATGAGGCTCGCAACGGCACATTCAAGTGGTCCTTCGACGGAAAAGGCCAAAAAATTGGCAGCGGTTGGATGCCGTCGTCGCTTGAAGGTTATTGCTGGCCGCTTTCCGCCTTTCCCGGAGAGACTATCCAGTTCAAAGTCTCCTCGCCATCCCCATACGAGGTCTCATACGTCCGGCTTAAGACCCAGCCCAATGGAGATATCGATGTTCCCATGGGTACCGCGATGAATCTCGACTCAGATGTTCAGTCCACGAACCCGAACTGGGTCAGCGACGGATGCGGCTGGACAACTAGCTTCAGCCTAACGGTTCCAGGAGACTGGCGATCTGGCCTCTACGCCGCTCGGTGCTCCCACGCAGCAGGCAACCAGTTTTACATTGTTTTCATTGTAAAGCCCGCTGGTTCGGAGCGAGGAAGCGTGTTGGCGCTCGCCAGCACCAATACTTGGGCTGCCTACAACGCGTGGGGCGGTTTTTCGAAGTACGGTCCTGCCACACCATTGGTTTTGACCTTTCTCAGGCCAAATCCCGCGACGACACCGATCGACGACGGCACAATCAATCACCTCACTCGCGCCGATCTTTGGATCCTCAACTGGATGGAGGACGCTGGGTACCAAGTCGACGTGATTACCGATACCGACTTGCACAACGGCTTCGCGGATATCGGAAACTACCCCGCTCTCATTCTAACTAGCCATCCTGAGTACTGGAGTTCGGAAATGGTCGATCACCTTGAGGACTATCTCGGTGACGGCGGCAGTGTACTCTATCTCGGCGGGAACGGCATGTTCGAGCAATGCATTTTCAATTCCGACGTGACTGCTCTCACATTCTTCAATGGCGATCCATCGCTGAACCGGCCAGCAGCGTTCTTTCGCAATTTGAACCCGCCCCGGCCCGAGCGTAGCATTCTGGGAGTTGCGTTCCGGTTTGACAATTCCTGGAACGAGCCTCCGTCCTGGAATGCTTCTCCCTACGAAGTAAGAATGGCGAACCATCCACTGTTCGCAGGCACGGGATTGACGAACGGAGAGCTGATCGGAAAAACGGGGCTTCAGGGAAACAACGGAGGCGGCGCAAGTGGCTGGGAGATGGATACCTCCAACCCCGGGAACGAACCAAATGATGGCGTGGTGGTGAGCGCGTTCGTAAGCAGCGATCGCGGCGCTGCGCCCGCTAACCTGCAGTTGTTGGCGCGTGGTACGAACTCTCCCACCCATGCGGCGGATATAACCTACTACGAGACCGGTCACGGGGGCTTCGTATTCTCCGTGGGCTCAATTTGCTTTGGTGGAAGCTTGGTGCAAGATGCCAACCTCCAGACCATTGTAAAGAATGCGCTGGACAAAAGTTTGGTTGGAAGTTAATTCGATGCCGGCACTGGAGCAATCAGCCGCGCGATTTCTTCAGGCGACGAACAGATCGGACAAAGGACACAATGGTAAAACAGTGACGTTGCTAGCACGCAGCGAGGCGCAAAAGCGGAGGCAGGACTTTGCATGAGACGCTCCCTGCTGACTGACGCAACGTGGTTCCGCCAGTTCGGGAAATTCAAGTTTCCGTCACCCAATACAATCAAGGTGACATCGGGCTCGGAAGCCAACGGCGTGTTTCACGCAGAGGCGCACCACGACCGCGTGCTCGGCGCCGATTTCACCTACTCGGCGACAATCACTGCCGACTGGACGCAGTCCGATCTAAGCGCAGACCTGCAGTTCCGGATCTCCGACGAGGGCCGCTACGGCGTTCGCTTGCAGGCGGGGACGATCGGGCTCTACCGACTCATGCTCCAATGTCGCCCGTGCGCCGCCGACTCCAAAATCATCGCGCACTGTCCGTCGTGGCCGATACCGGACAGAGACCATCCGGAACGCGACGACGCCCCCACCGAGCTGTCGCTTGGCCCGACTGCCGACTTTGGCGCAATGAATCCGACGATCATCGTCACGATTGTCGCCGAGGGATCACTGTTCGTCGTCTCATTCGGGACGCCGTCGCAAAATCTAGGCAAGCTCGAGATCGATGAGCGCGATCTCGGCAACGGCACCGGCCTCGGTATCGGCCGCTTCGGCATTTACGGGCGCTCGGCAAAACGATCCTTCCACATCACCTTTAGCAACGTCGCGGCCACAACCGACCCGACGGCGACGAGTAACTTCACGCTCCTCTACAGTACGCCAGGCTATGATCTCGATGGCACGAAACGCGCACTCGTCCGCACTGTGAACGACATCGACCCGCAGGACTATGACGACGCGAACTCGACGTTCTCGGTCACGAACGCATCGGGTGAGGTGAAGATTCGCGACCGGCGCTTCGAAGTGTCGGAACCAGTTGGGTCGGGGACGAGCTTCAGACGGACATTTGGGTTTCAGTTCCTTGCCGCGGATTTCACCGACGTGCGAGAGGCCGGACGCTACACGCTCGAAGCGCGATTGGCAACGTCGGGCGGGATCCGGGTGCTTCGCTCGCACCGATTTGAGATCATCCCACGCCTTGTCACTGAGCGGATGCTCTGGCCGTTGAGCATCCTTAACGCGAAGGCCCGTCGGGCCGCGGAGGAGGATTTTCGCCGCAATTGGTTCATTGACTCAGGGCATGCGGCTTGGAGTGTGGGCCTGGACGGGGCATTCATCGCCGACCGTGCGGACGACCAGCAGGGCGCGGTACTACGACGAATCTTCGACTGCGGCAACGGGCCGATCACCCCCGAAGATTTCCGTGCCCTCAACTTCCGCTTCGTTGCCCGCATTACGATTGTTGCGGGCTGCGACGCACAGTTGCAGTTCCGGATTACGCACGACGAACGCTGGGCAGTCACGTTGCAGGCCGGAGACGCAGGAGGGTGTGAACATCGCACCGGACCAGGGGCCGTGCGCCTACATCGAGAAGGCCCAGCGGTGCACAACAAGGACCGCTTCCAGATCGTCGCAACACATGACCTGGAGGAGCCGTTCGAAGTTGGACGCGCGTATGATGTTGAGGTACGGGCATTGGGCGAGCAGATCGAGGTGATGCTCGACGGCCGACGCGTGATCGACTGCTTGGAGCCCTGCTTCGAGTCATTGAACCCGCGCCCTGAGAAACCTCGCCCCGGTACGTTCGCGCTGAAGGCGTGGGGCAGCACAGTTCGCTTTGGTCACGTCAAGGTGTGGGCGCGCGACGTTGGGCTGTCGCGTCCTGTCCCCGGTGTGTGGATCCCATTCAATCGCGCGACAAAGAAGTCGTCACAGAATTTCGACATTACAAAACCAGATTTAGAGAATAACCGCGTGTCGCCGAACGACAACGATCTTAGCTACCCCCTGGTCGCGCAGCAGCACGGTTTCCTCGATTGCAACAGCTTCATCGGCGAGGTGACATCTCACGGCGTGTTCCTGTCCAGCCTCCTGGACGTGTGGGTGACCCGCGCGCATGCCGCCACGCCGTCGCAACAGGAGGATCTCCGTCAGGCGATTCTCACGGCCGTGCTGTACCTCAACGAGCTCCGGGAGCAGGGCAACCGCAGCGGTGCGTTCGCACACCAGGAGCCGGGCCGCGCAGCACTCAACACCAAATGCAATCAGATTCTCACAACCCAATTTGCAATGTACGGACTTTCGGCTTTTGCGGAGAAAGGGGACGCCGTCGACAAGAAGCTCGCGCGGGACACGTTCGATCGTGCGAGCGAAGCGTGGCACTGGCTCGACGAGAACGCAGGAAGAGACATCGTTCTGGACTCCATTGTCGCGATTCGCATGGCCCGTGCCGCGCAGCGGGAAGGGATGGCCGCCGACGTTTGGTTCGACAGAGCTAAGAGGAACGCTGCCGACGTACTCAATACCTTCGGACAGTCCGGAGCCATGGCCAGCACGATGCGTCCGACGCTGCGCTCGATCCCGTGGTTTGAGGGCGTGTACGAGACGTTCGTCCGTGGTTCGTTCGCGTTCACGAAGGAGCGGCGCGCTCAATTGGACAGCATCGCCCGCCAACTGGTGGCGTTGGTGAACAACCCGGCCAACGGCTTCGGCCTGATTCCGCAAGCTGACGATATTCGTAACCCATCCGAGTCTGAGCCTACTCCCGTCCGGAATTGGACAGAACTCGCCGATCTGCCGCTCGCCGTGGAGCCGATTCCGAAGCTATCGGCCGGGCCGCCGCCCACGTACCCGGTAGGCGACTGGTACATCAGCAACCACTTCGCCACGGCGGCGGCCGATTGCGTCTACATTGGCCGCCTCGCAGGCGAGAGGACGCTCGAGCGACTGGCGACTGGTAACCTCTACTGGATGCTTGGCCTGAACCCAGGGATCCCGACTACAAAGGTCGCACCGCCCGCGCCCACGGACGGACCCTGGAGCGCCGCGTCCTTCGTCTACAACGGGCCCGGCGCATTTGCGCGATCTATCGAAGGCAACCGCACGCGGGTGAACGCGGCGAAAGGATGGTTGGCGGATTGGGAGGAGTCGGCGTCATCGCGTCATCGCGAGATTTGGGCCATCGATCCGGCCAACAACGGATTCCAGTCGATCGTCAACGGTCACGTCTTGCGCGAACATCAGTGGCACTACTGGAGCGTTGGATCCGCCGGCTGGGTATGCGCCGAGACGTTCATGCTAACCGACGCCGGCTTCATCAAGGCGGCGCTCGCCCTTGAGGACTGGAACAGCGGGAGTACGGTCATCAGGGCGACACCCTATGACGTCACTAGGTTGCACTTTTTCGACACGACTCACCTGGACCGTGCCAGCACTCTCTGGCGCTTCGATGATCCCGAGCGCACCCCCGCGGCGCTGGCGAGCCGGATGGCTACCGACTTCGCCGCCAGCAAAGGGTTCGGCGCGGGCCGTCTGACGGGTCATCACATCGGCGAGCGTGTCGGCGTCCTCTGCCTGCCGGTGCCCGGCACGACATTCATCGACGTCAAGATCGACGAGTTGGCCATGTTGCGCTTCTCGTTCGACGACATTAACACCGCTCCGTGGGCGCAGGTTGCACGCGCGGCGACCGAAATCGCCGCGAAGCACGGAGCTGGTGCCGCCTTCTTCACGGGACACCAGGTTCCCGGAAAGCACGGGTGGATCGGCATTGATGCCAAGCTTGTCGAAGTCTTCGACATCGATGACAGGACAGTTGCCCAGAGTCCATGGGCGTTCACCGACATCAATACTGTGGGCTGGGCGCAGGCGGCACGGCTCGCGACAGATATCTGCATCCAATTCGGGTTCGCCGGTGGGTTCTGCACCGGTCACCAACTCCCGAACAAATGCCAGATCGCAGCGCTACGCCATACATAAACGGTCGGGAGCAAGAAAACATTTAGCACACGAAGTCCGAGGCCGCGGGAGCGTATGTCTCAAGATGCTTGTTAGTTCACCATTCGCGGAAATGCATTGCTCTTATTAGGGTTCCTTTCTTTCACTCTCTACAAGTACTAACTTTTTCACTTATCTTTCGGTCAGTCGCGCATGTCAAATAGCGTCCCGTTCGGTATGGTCACCGAAGGTGGTCTCATTTGGCACGATTTGCGCCACTTTTGCGACTGAGTTGCGTGCTGACAAGTGCATGAGTACGACATTGCTGATCTGTTGGGTCACCACATTCAAGCGGTAACTGGGACGTATGCTCGCAGCACGCCGGAAGTATTGGAAGAAGCTGTGAATAAGCTCGCGGTGCCGAGAGGTAGCGCGATCGAGTTCAAGCGAAAGGCGAGCTGAACGGGTGTCCCCAACTTAGCCCCAACTCGCGTATTAGGGCTGCGCCGAGCAAGGGACTTGTTGATGAAAACCGTGAAATCCTCAGGGAAAAGATGGTGCCGAGGGTGGGAGTCGAACCCACACGACCTTACGGTCAACGGATTTTAAGAACGTTGCCGGCGGTACCATGTAGTCTTACCAAACGATATGAACCAGTATTTACGCGCCTGGCGGTCGTCAAGGTATCGCTTCGTCTGGCTTCGTATCAACACGTAAGGCCCCCATCTTGGCCCCATCTTTGACTGTACATGTACAAAAGATCAATCAAGGCCGCGCTGAACTTGTCCAACCTATTTGTGCTCTGAATCGACGTCCCGGTTAAGTCGAACCTTTATAACGCGATTGATCTTTACCGTTTAATAGGTGACGCGCTTTCGCGATTTGGCGTAAACATGGGTGAAGCCACTCGCCAAAAAAGATCAGCGTCAAAGCCATGATGATGGTGTGGTAGCGTCTTGAGGGCGCCATCTTGATATTCCCTACCTCCGCTCCAGGATTTTGCTCAATCTCTCATCTTGTCTGGCGTTGATCGTCGTATGGACCATCATGGCTCCATCGTTGCAAAACCTTTCCAGGACATCTGACACTTTCAGATTTCGCGCCAACATGAGAATCGCCGAACTGTTTGGGCCAATCAAAGCTGCGACGTCGCGGCGGAAACTGTCTGATTGCTGCAAAGACTGACGCCACCATTTGATTTCATCACATTCGTCACCCGCGATTTCGGGCGAGCAACCAACTTGTACCGACGGACAGGCAACCATATCGGCGGCTGCGGCCATTCCGTCAGTTATCGGTACAAATAGGATGGCTTTGAGCAGAGCGCCCCAAAGGCGCGCCCACGCTACCGCCTCACGCTTGGTCAGATCGACGTTCATTTGGACGCTGGCCATTCCTTCCAAGTCGAGCGCAAGGACGACGGCGCGTTCAAGCACCTCACTCCACAGTTCATGCTTGCGCCGCAGTTCGTTCAGTACTTCGGGCGCTCGATATCGATCTGTGAAAGCCAGGACAATCAGTTCACTCACGCCCGTTGCTCATTTCTGACGACGAAGGGGCTGATTAATTCGGCGAACAGGAAAACAGTTGTAGTCAGCACCGTGTGTTGTCTCGGCGAAATCGTCCAGCAGAACCGATTTCGCTCATGCCTTGAGAATACGTTGTCAGGGATGGTGTCGGAATCGGGTGAATTATGTATTTCAGCGGGGAAAGGGATGGGACTCTGAGGGCTTTAGGGTTGGACCAATTGATTGCGGATGGCGTAGTGGACCAATTCAACGATCGAATTGATCTCCAGCTTGCGCATGACGGCGGCGCGATGCGTTTCTACCGTTTTGACACTGATCGATAATTTGTTAGCCACTTCCTTGTTGCTCTTGCCCTCGGCCAGCATTTGCACAATTTCCCGCTCGCGGGCGGTTAAAGTGCGAAAGACCGAGCCCTCGTCGGGATTAGCTTCCGACTTGAGGAAGGCATCGAGCAACGCTTGCGAAACCTTGGCGGTGAAGAATGGCTTGTGGTGAGAAAGCGCTTCGACGGCCTGATTGAGATGAACGCCGGCGTCGGATTTCAGCACGTAACCACGGGCGCCGGCAGAGAGAACCTCACGGATCAGGTGCTCAGTCTCGTGCATGGTGAAGATGAGTACTTCGGTCCTCGGTAATTCGCGGCGGATCTGGCGGGTCGCTTCGAGGCCGTTAAGCTCCGGCATAGAAAGATCGAGAACCACCACATCGGGCGTGAGTTCGAGCGCTAACATCACGGCTTCGCGTCCGTCTCTGGCCTCGCCGACGACTTCCCAGCCTTCGTGTGAGGCGAGTTGATCTCGTAAGCCGCGCCGGACCACGTCGTGATCATCAGCGATAATGATTCGCAGCATGATTTCCTTCATTCTTAACTGACAAGACTTTCGTCACAGCCTGGCCGGGATTGCTTCAGTTAACACCAGTCTGACCTGAGCGCTCAATTTATTGTGGTTCTCGGTCGGTTAGATAATTGATCACATAAGAGTCAGGAATCACTACCGTTTCCGACCGGCACGACTGCTCTTATAGTTGTGCCGTGAACATCCGAATCCAATTCGAGCCGTCCACCAAGTTGCTGTAAACGCTGTCGCATTCCGGGAATTCCTACGCCCATGTCCACCAGCTCGTCGGAATCATTCAGAGTTCTTCGGCCGCGCAGGCCGCTGCCGCGGTCGGCGATTGTAAGTAGTATTTCTCCGTTGCATCGTGCCAGCTTCACACTGGCGGTGCCGCTGCCGGAATGACGGCTCACGTTAGTTAACGACTCCTGCAATACCCGAAAGAGTGCCAACTCGGTTTCGCCCGGCAATCTTTCCATGGGTTCAGTCGTGACGTCGACATAGATGCCGCTTCGTTTGCTGAAACCGTCCACATACCATTTCAAGGCTCCCACCAGACCGACCTGATCCAGCAACGGCGGATGCAGCAGGTATGAGAGAGTGCGAATCTCTTGAAGCGATTGATTGCCCAGCGACGTGCATTCGGCGATCAGTCTCTGCATCTCCTGCTTTTGTGTTTCGTCGAGTTGACCGAGCTTGGCCAGATTAATCGAGATCGCGAAGAGGTTTTGCGCGGTGCCGTCATGCAGGTCACGCGCGATCCGGCGGCGCTCTTCATCCTGCAACCGAAAGAGCTGGGCAGTAAGTTGCGTTAATTCCTGCTCCAGGCTCTTGCGCTGGGTGATATCGCTGGAGGCCACGAGAATACTCTTCTCGCCAGCCAATTCGATTATTTCCGCGGACGACAATAAGGTGCGGACTGCCCCCGATTTTGTGCGGAAATTCATTTCGATGTTGCGCACGACGCGTGATCGCAGTAAATCGTCAACGAATAGATCGCGACGGTATTTGAGAGTCTCAAAAATTCCCAACTCAACCGACGTGCGGCCAATGACCTCATCACGGGCAAAGCCGCTCATCTGCAGGAAACTTTCGTTGACATCGAGATATCGGCCTTCGACGACCGTCGTCAGCGACATCGGTTGAGGATTTGATTTAAAGGCCTTTGCGAAACGCTCTTCGCTTTCGGCCAGTGCCTGCGCTGCGCGCTTCTGACGGCCTCGCTCAAACAGCAGTCCGGCAATGAGGAGCATTTGCAGCAGAATCACGACGAAGACGGCTACTATCCTCCCTTTGTATTGCTGCCAAAAACTGAGTTGTCTGAAGCGAACCACACTGCCGGGAGGAAGTTGAGCTTCGCTGATTTGCCAGCGACGGAGTTCCTGCCAATTAAAAACCTTCACATAAGGGCGCATCTCTGTGGTGGGAATGTTTGCCGGATTCTCTCCGCGCATTACGCGCAGCGCCAACGTCGCCGTCTGCTGCGCAGCGCTCTCTTCGCTCAGGAGATTGCCACCAACGATGCCGTGCTCAATAGCCAATTCCGGCCAGGAGTAAAGTGGCACATCTGCCGCGGGTGACAACTTGTCCAAAACGTCGTGAGGGATGTACTTATTGCCGGCGCCGTCCTCAAAGAGAGACACAAAGTAAATGATCGATCCTTTCGGCAGTTGCCCTGCTTGTTTGAGTAAGTCATCCAGCAGCATTGGGGTTAGGTAAGTGAACGTCACGCGCCCTTCGTAGGCCTGAAACTGATGCCGGGCAATCTGCTCGTAGAATTTATCGAACTCCGATTTCCCGCAGACAACAAAGACCTGCTTGACGTTGGGCTGTAAGCCGAGGGCCACCTCAAGCGTGCTTTTCATATCGATCTCATATACCAGACCGGTCGAATTGGGGATCGGCTGCACGTCCTTTTTTTCCGAACTAAATACCACCGGCACGCCCGGAAAGACATCCGTTCCCTGACGCAAGAACTCGAGCGGCGCATCGCCCTCAGCGAGAATCACATCCGGATGCTTTGCGGCATATTTGTGACGGAGAAAGTCACGCAATGCCTGCTGATAAGCGGAAGAAGAAAAACGGGAGAGGTCCAGAAATTCCGCGTAGTAATCGAAGTGACCCGACAATCCGTCGGTTAGCGTTGTCAGATAGGCCCGCTCAACCGTGGCGATATAAGGCGCGTCCTTTCTCGATGAATAGATAACCAGCACTCGCTTCTGCTGCTCGCCGAGAGGTGCGGCGAAGGCTGTTTGAGATATCAGCACGAATAGAGAGACAGCGATGAGGCGGGCGGAGCGAATTCTCCGCGCGCGCGATGCCCCGGCACGTGCGATCCCCTGACGCCACAGCTTTAGATTGTCTCTAAAAGGTGGAAACATGATCCGCGCGATTCACGAGCTAGCGGCATTCGCCGCGGCGTTGAAACTACTGGGAGTCAGAACAGTTCGACGATTCTCACGGAGTAGGCTGACTTCCCGTGTCCAGTAAAAACGCGTTCGGACTGAAAGCCCTTCACACGCCAGGGGCGACACCTGGGGGCCAGGCAAGAGTGCCGGGTTGGAGGAACGAAACTAGCGCGATCGAACATGAATCCTATTGACTATTCGTAAAGATCAAGGCACGCGCCGGTCCTTTAATGCCGTAAAGCTTACGCCTCTCGGCTTTTGCTTTTCAAGAAAATAGTCTCTTGTCAGGGTTTCGCCCGACACCTACAGATTCTTCCATGCCGAAATACAGATTCCACCCGATTATCTGTTGCGCCTGGATTTCTTAATCTCTCACCGTCACATGCAATCAGTTTGTGTCTGAATTTGGGTTCTGAGACCACTATGAGGTTTTCCTTCAAATTTTGAGGAGGACTTATGCGAAGCGGCTATCGATATCAACACGTGACCAGACTAGCCGTCTCCTGGTTAGGCGCGTTGGCGATTCTGTTGGTGGCGTTAACAATTGCAGCCTTGGCGCAGCAGGCGGGGACTCCGGAGACGCTGCCCCGCCCGGACTACCGGTTTCCCGGGACTGTCGGCCGGACTTACCAGGACTCGGACCCGCCAAAATTTCCACAGCCGGTGCAGGCTCCTAAGGGTGCGCCGAATGTCCTCATGATCCTCATCGACGACGCCGGGTTTGGCCAATTCTCTACGTTTGGCGGCGGCGTGCCTTCGCCGACGATGGATCGGCTGGCAGCCGAAGGTCTGCGCTACAACAAGTTTCACACCACCGCACTCTGTAGTCCGACGCGCGCCGCGCTGATCACCGGGCGTAACCATCACTCTGTTGAGTTCGCCGGCATTACTGAGGCAGCCACCGGTTACGACGGCTACACCGCCATCCTGCCCAGAAGCGCCGGCACGATCGCCGAAGTCCTGCGGCAGAACGGTTACATGACGGCATGGATTGGCAAGAATCACAACACCCCAACCTGGGAGACCAGCGCCGCCGGACCATTTGATCACTGGGCCAACGGCCTCGGTTTTGATTATTTCTATGGGTTCAACGCAGGCGACATGAACCATTGGAACCCGATTCTGTTTGAGAACCACAACCTCGTACCGGCCTCGACGGATCCGAACTACTACCTGACGACCGATCTTGCAGACCACGCGATCTCCTGGGTGCGCCAGGTGAAGAGCATTGCGCCTACCCGGCCGTATTTTCTTTACGTCGCGCCCGGAGCCACTCATGCACCGCACCAGGCGCCTAAAGATTGGATCGATAAGTTCAAGGGTAAATTCGACATGGGCTGGGACAAATATCGGGAACAAACTCTGGCCCGTCAGAAGCAACTCGGCGTTGTCCCGCCCGACACCAAGCTGACTGAGCGATCGGCCGGATTGCCCGCGTGGGATTCGCTTAACGCCGAACAGAAGCGTCTCTATGCACACATGATGGAAGTCTTCGCGGGTTACGGCGCCAACTGCGACTACGAAATGGGCCGCATCGTTGAAGCAGTGAAGCAACTGCCCGACGCCGACAACACCATCATCATCTACATCGCGGGCGACAACGGGGCCAGTGCCGAAGGCGGCCTGGAAGGCTCGCTGAACGAAAACCTTTTCTTCAACGGCTTCCCGGAGAAATGGCAGGAGAATTTGAAGGCTATCGACGAACTCGGTGGTCCGAAATACTACAACCATTTTCCGGCGTCCTGGGCGCATGCGATGAACACGCCGTTCCAGTGGACGAAACAGGTGGCCTCGCACTTTGGCGGCACACGCAATCCGATGATCATCTCCTGGCCGGCGAAGATTACCGATAAGGGGGGCCTGCGCAGCCAGTTCACTCACGTTATCGACGTCGTGCCTACGCTCTACGAGGTTATTGGAATCACGCCGCCGACGGTTCTCAACGGCACGCCGCAAAAACCGATTGAAGGGACCAGCTTCGCTTACACGTTTGCCGATGCTAAGGCGAAGGAGCGCCACACCACGCAGTATTTTGAATTGGTGGTAAACCGGGGGCTCTACCACGACGGCTGGATGGCTTCGGCTTTCTCGTTCGTCCCCTGGAATCCCAACCGCAGCGGGTTCGATCTCGATAAGCAGAAGTGGGAGCTCTATCACGTGGACGAAGACTTTTCGCAGGCGAATGATCTGGCGGCGTCCAATCCGCAGAAGCTGCGCGAACTACAGGATCTGTGGTGGGCCGAGGCGGCCAAGTACCACGTGTTGCCGCTCGACTGGCGCGCCGCCGAGCGTCTGAACGGCGAACTCATGGGCCGCCCCAGTCTTGCTGGTGACCTCAAGAGCTACACCTACTACCCGGGCGCGCTGGCGTTACCTAACGATGCGGCGCCACGCGTGCTCAACAAGTCATGGTCGATCATAGCCGATCTCGTCATTCCCGCGGTGGGCGCTGAAGGCATGATCGCGACGCACGGCGGCATCACCGCCGGCTATGGCCTCTACCTCAAGGATGGGAAGCCCACCTTTGTTTACAACTATCTCGGATTGGAGCGCACCACCATTGCCGGCAAGACGCCACTGCCGGCAGGGAAGGTGCGGCTCGTGATGGATCTCGCCTATCACGGTCAACCGAATGAGTTGGGTAAGGGAGCGACGGTCACACTAAGCGTCAACGGAGCGAAGGTCGCCGAAGGCGAGTTGCCGCACACAGTTCCGATTCAGTTCTCGCTCGGTGAAGGAATGGACATCGGTCAGGACGTGGGTTCGGCAGTGGATTTTACCTACAAGCTGCCGTTCAAATTCACCGGGCAGATTGAGAAAGTGACGTTTGACTTGGAGCCGAATCGGCGAGTTGTCAGGCGCAATTGACAACGATGAAGCGCGAACGATGTATGCGAAAGGAAGTGGCCATGAAGACGAAGATCCATCTAAAAATAAGGACGTTAGTCGCGAACACTCTCGTACTACTGATGGCAGTCAGCCTGTCCGCGGGATGGCTGCCGATGATACGAGTCAGCCGGGCGGCGGAGAATTCGCCGCCAACTGTACAGAGCGGAAAGCCCAACATCCTGGTCATTTGGGGTGACGATATCGGTCTTTGGAACCTGAGCATATACAGTCACGGTGCCATGGGCTATCGAACTCCGAACATCGATCGAATCGGCAAGGAGGGCGCAGTGTTCAGTGACCACTATGCGCAGCCGAGCTGCACGGCGGGCCGCGCTGCTTTTATCACCGGTCAATTGCCGATCCGATCCGGAATGGTAACCGTCGGGACGCCCGGTTCTCCGCTGGGACTAAAACCAGAGACTGTGACTCTGGCTGAAGTCCTGAAGTCGCAAGGCTATGCGACGGGTCAGTTTGGAAAAAACCACCTCGGAGATCGCAATGAGCATTTGCCCACTGTTCACGGGTTCGACGAGTTCTTCGGCAATCTCTACCACCTCAATGTTTCCGAGGAGCCGGAGATGGACGGCTATCCAAAAGACCCCGCCTTTAGAGCGAAATATGGTCCTCGTGGGGTCTTACACTGTTGGGCCACTGCGACCGAGCAGCCTGGCGAGGATCCGCGTTTCGGAAAATGGGGAAAACAGAAATGTGAAGACACCGGCCAACTGACAACTAAGCGGATGGAACACATCGACGACGAGTTCATCGATGGCGCTTCCAAATTCATGGACAAGGCCGTGTCTGATCAGAAGCCCTTTTTCATGTGGCTCGCAGCCAGCCGGATGCATGTGTTCACACACGCACCCGCCGAGTATCAAAAACGTTGCGAGGAAATCACCAGTCGCGATGATGTCCATTGCGCCGGCATGCTGCAGCACGATGAAAACATTGGGCAGGTCCTTAAGAAGCTGGACGATCTTGGTATCGCGAACAACACGATCGTGATCTACTCGACCGACAATGGGCCGGAACACTCGACCTGGCCTCACGGCGCGACGACCCCTTACCGCAGCGAAAAGATGACCACCTGGGAAGGTGCGGTCCGTGTGCCGATGTTAGTGCGTTGGCCCGGCCACATAACGCCGGGCACGGATCTCAACGGCATCCAGACTTGCGAAGATGTCTTCGTCACTCTCGCCGCTGCCGCGGGTGTTCCCGATGTCAAGGAACGTCTCGCGAAGGGTGATGCTTTCGGCACCGGAGTCGTAAAGAAAAACTATATTGACGGCTTCAATCAGCTCGACTACTGGACGGGTAAGACGGACAAGTCGGCGCGGAACTTCGTGATCATGTACGCCGAGAGTCATCTTCAGGCGGTGCGAGTCGGAAACTGGAAGGCTAACTTCAACATTCGTAATGGATACTACGGGAGCACGCAGAAATTGGATATCGCCTGGATTTTCAACATCCGTCAGGATCCGTTCGAATCCTATGACCAAGCCCCTGGTCCGCGCGCCACGATCGCGCAGAGTCACACTTATCTGGAATACCTGATCGAGGACATCCTCGCGCAGCACCTTAAGTCGCTGCGAGATTATCCGCCGGTTCAGAAAGGAACGAGTTTGAACTTCGACGAAATGATGCAGTCGATCCCGAAAAATAAGCAGTAGTGCCGGGCACACTCGATCCGTATCGCCCACCAAGATAACCGAACGGGAGCGTTTGAAATGATTTCAAAGATCAATAGAGTCCTGGCAGGCTCGTTTTTGTCGGCGGCTTTGGGTTTCGCAACGAATATGTCTGCGCAAACGGCTGCCCCATCGCCAACGCCGGTAGTAAAGGAAGTTGTTGCGGCAAACAGGGAAGCGATCGAAGACCGGAAACAGGAGGCCGCAAAGCCGGCGCCGACACCTGAACCGGATTTCTGGCATCAGGAAGCGATGACCGGCGATTGGGGCGGCGACCGGACCCGTCTGAAAGAGAAAGGTGTCGAACTGATATTCAAGCTCTCGAATTTCTATCAGGGGACAGCCAGTGGCGGGGTCCGGCAAGTCAGCGTGTACAACGGCAAGTTTTCCGGGGAAGCCAAATTCGATTTGGGAAAACTGGCTGGCTGGAAATGGTGGTCAGCCGAAGTCAAGACTGAAACGCGTTTCGGTGGTTCGCTGCTGCCCGGCGTCGGCGCCATCAACCCGGTCAACACTACCGCGATCATTCCCACGAGTTCAGGCTCGGTCACCGCAGTTACAGCCCTGAACGTTACCAGGTTGTGTCCCCTCGATCTGAAGAAAGGAAAACTGATCGCTGTTTCATTTGGGCGATACAACCTGCTTGATCTGGTGGATGAGGATTTCTTTGGCGGCGAAGGAATAAACAGATTCTTCAACATCGCTCAAATCGGACCACTGACCGTCGCGCGCGAAGTCCCCGTCATTACCAACATGGCGAGCTTTGCTTATATCGAAGGAGGCGAGCCGTTCTTTACGTTCGCGGTAATGGATCCAACCGATCATTCAACCACGACCGGACTACCTGATTTCTTTGCTGACGGGGTGACCTTTTCGCCGGGCATCAATTTTCCGGTGAAGTACTTTGGCAAGACCGCAAAGCACAGTTTCAGCGCGAACATCACCACCAAGAAATTCACCCCGTTCGATGTCATCAAACAGCTCTTGATTCCAGGTCCATCGACCCATCCGATCCAGCCAAAGGGCGGTTCGTGGTCGGTGGGGTATACGTTTCGCCAGTTCATCGTCGAGCGCGGTAAGCGAGACGGCTGGGGCTTCTTTTCTCAGATCTCGTTCGCCAATAAAGATACGAGCCCAATCACTACGTTCATAAATCTCGGCCTCGGCGGCAACGGACTTTTCAAACAGCGGCGGCACGACGAGTTTGGTATCGGCTATGCGTTCACCGACTTGAGTGAGCTGTTGAAGGACAATCTTGATCCACTCAACCTGCGCCGCCTGCGGCCCGAGCATCAGGTCGAGATGTTCTACAACTTTCACCTCACGCCCTGGATGAGGCTGACCGGCGATCTGCAGATCATTCGCCCGACGCGGCCGATTGCCAGCACGGCGGTCGTACCCGGCATGCGTCTGGAGTTCATCTTCTAGTTGATCCCGGCTTTTTTGGTCAAAAGCATAGGAGACGTTCATGAAAGTAAGAATAACAATCTTGTTTTTCCTGTGCTGCCTGATATTCCCTAACAGTGCTCAGGCGCAATCCCTGACTCCTTCGCCTAATTGGAATCGAGCGATGCCCGACGGGCCACGCGCTGACGTCAAGATTACTGAAACCTACGCCCGCATGGTGGCGCGCGACGCTTACTTTTGGGGATGGCCGATGGTCAATATCTATAACCGCCGGCTCGCTTTCAAGCAGGCGCCGGAAGCCGGCCTGATGAATGGCGTATTGCCTTTCGCGCCACTCAATACACTATCGATGCTTCATGATTACATCGAACCCGAGCAGCGCTGGGTCGCCTGTCCCAACCAGGACGTGGTCTATGGTGCGGCCATTGCCGCTCTCGACGAAACTCCGGTCGTGGTCCAAGTGCCCGACTTCGGCAAGCGCTTTTGGGTGTATCAGGTGGTTGACTTGCGCACCGACAGCTTCGCAAATCTGGGCTCGATGTATGCAACCCGGCCCGGCTTCTACCTGCTGGTTGGTCCGGACTGGAAAGGCGAGGCGCCGAAAGGAATTGCCAAAGTCTTTCGCGCAAACACCGGCACCGCGTTCGTGGTGCCGCGCGTGTTCCAGGACGATTCAACTGAAGATAAGCAGGCCGTGCAATCGGTAATCAGTACGATCGATGTTTACCCTCTCGCGAAGTATGACGGCAAGATGAAGCAACGTGATTGGAAAGCCCTCCCCAAACTCAAATCGCCCACTGAGGATGGCGGTTCCGGGGAAACGAAGTGGGTGTTTCCGGATAAGTTTTTTGATGAGTTGCCGCTGGTGATGAAAGACGCGCCGGCATTGCCGGGAGAAGAGGCTCGCTATGCACAAATTCTCGCAGTCATCTCGGCAGCTCAGAAAGATCCGTCGTTGAAGAGGGCGATGATCGAGGAAGCCACTAAGGCTGAAGAAGAAAACGTCGGGCCGCTACTTCAGTTCCGCAACTGGGGTCAGCAGGTTGGGAATCGCTGGAGTTCGACGTCGAACAATGCCGCGTTCGGAACCGACTACTTCACGCGTACCGCGGTCGCAAAATCTAACATTTTGGTCAATGCGCCGAACGAAACAAAATACATTTATCAGGATCTTGATGCCGACGGCGGGCGTCTGAACAGCGTTAACAGGTACACGGTTACTTTCGCGAAGGATCAAACACCACCCGTTGATGGGTTCTGGTCTCTAACCTTGTATGACGCCCAGCACTTCTTCGTCCCGAACGAGATCAAGCGCTACTCGCTTGGTACCAAGAACAAGACTTTGAAATACAACTCGGATGGATCACTCACGATCTATGTGCAAGCTGATCCGCCGTCGGAAGAGCAACGCTCGAACTGGTTGCCCGCGCCGAAGGATGCCGAGTTCTCTCTCTTTCTTAGAGCTTATTGGCCGAAAACGGCGATCCTCGATGGATCGTGGACGCCCCCGGCGGTTGTCAAGACGAGATGAGATTGACCCTTAGTTCGGCAAGAGCGTACTTTGCGCCCGGACTTCGCGACTCATATCCGGAATGACACTAGCAGAAACTGGTCATGTTTGTTTCTGGCTCTACCGAGTCTCACTGTGAAAATGCGGATTCCACCTGATGGTTCCAGTTTGCCGCTGACGCTTACAATGGTTCCATTGAACCAAGTCTAAGCCGACTTTTTGAAAATAGTATTTTGAGGCCATTGAACCAGGAGGCACTCATGCAATCGAAGCAACGAGCTGTCAATTCCAACCGAGCAGAGTCTGGCAAGAAGACAAGCGCCATCGTAATTATAGGCATGGCGGCGCTGGTGGTCGCGGCGATTACAGTCTTCGCGGTAAGAGGCACACGCTCGCGAACAGCGACAGCGACGCCAGCGGTTGAGGAGGCGGCTGCGTGCACATCGTGTCCTTCAATCGGCGCGATAACCTTTGCGGCGACAGTGCCGAACGCTTCCAATGCGCCAGGTCCAGCGCCGGCGGGAATGGTTTGGATTCCCGGCGGCGAATTCTCAATGGGGAGCACCGTCGAGAGCGAGTCACTCTGTGGCCTGCCCGGAGTCACGCGCGATGCGCTGCCGGTTCATCGCGTCTATGTCGATGGCTTTTGGATGGATAAGACCGAATTGACGAATGAAGAATTCGAGAAGTTTGTGCAGGCCACTGGTTATGTAACGATCGCTGAGCGAACCCCCACCAAAGAAGAGTTTCCTACTGCGCCGGCAGAAAATCTTGTCGCCGGCTCGACTGTATTTACACCGACGAAAAGTGAAGTGCCGCTCGACAATTTTTATCAATGGTGGCGATACGTGAAGGGCGCGAACTGGCGCCATCCCGAAGGACCGCAAAGCTCGATTAAGGGAAAAGAAAAATTTCCAGTTGTGCAGATCGCTTATGAGGACGCTGTTGCTTATGCCAAGTGGGCAGGGAAGCGGCTGCCTACGGAGGCTGAATGGGAATTTGCGGCGCGCGGCGGATTGACTGGAAAGCTTTATTCGTGGGGCGATGACTTTCGACCAAACGACAAACCGATGGCGAACACCTACCAGGGAAAGTTCCCCGTGCAGGATACCGGCGTAGATGGATTCGCCGGGCTAGCGCCAGTTGCATCGTTCGCTCCCAACGGCTACGGATTATTTGACGTGGCCGGCAATGCCTGGGAATGGGTGAGCGATTGGTACCGAGCCGACTACTATCAGGAACTGGCAAAGGGTGTTGGCGTCGCGCGCAATCCGAAAGGTCCCGCATCACCGCTCGATCCCGCTGAACCGCTGGCGAAGAAGCGTGTCCAACGGGGCGGATCATTTCTCTGCACTGACGAATATTGCAGTCGCTACATGGTGGGCACGCGCGGCAAAGGTGAAGTCAGCACGGCGAGCAATCATCTGGGCGTGCGGCTAGTGATGGATGCGAACTAGCAGGATGAAGCGTGGTGAAGTTTGCGTGGGTTCTAATCCTCTGTCTCACTCCGGCGTCGTTTGCACAGCAGAGCAGCGAAACTCAACACCAGATCTGGCCGGAACTAGATCTCTATTTTCCGCTTAAAGAAAAATTTCGCTTGTTCGCTGAAATTAGCGAGCAGAGTTCAAACGAATCCGGCAGCTCGTCGCATGGTCAGGTAGGCATTCATCTTGATTACTTCTGGAAGAAACGTTGGACGCTCCGCGCTGGATATCGTTATGGTTTCGGAATTGGTTCAACCGATTCCTTTAAGGAGCATCGTTTCCTGCTCGAAGAGACCTACAGCAAATCCATACCTCGCCACTTTGTAGTTCACGCACGCAACCGCCAGGAATTTCGAGACGTCAACGACGACTTCTCGATGCGATTCCGAACTCGCCTGATGTTGGAGCGAGACTTCGCCTTCGGAAAACGCTCGCTCGTTCCCTACGTAAACGGTGAAGTTTTCTACGACACGCGCTTTGACGCACTCAACCGATACCGACTAACCGCTGGTGTGCAATTGTTCTTCAAAAAGCGGACCAGTGATCTCCTAAAGTTGCGAAAACAAAAAACCGTCGATGTCTATTATCTGTGGCAGCATGACAGCCGCGCGCAACCCGAATTTATACAAGCGCTGGGTGTCAAGTTCGCAATTCATTATTAGATCGTTTCTTGAAGAATCAGATGCGATTCTCACGGCGTCGTCGTTGGTTTTGGTGTCTGCCGGTCGATGCCTGCCGGAATGAGGGCTGGCGAACGCTTGGCAAGCCCGAAACGTGAAACGCCAGTGCAGTTCAAAAGGAAAAGAGGCACCGCTACGGAGTGAAACTCCGTTGCGCGTTCACTGGCGCTTGAAGGGTCCCCCATCTTGGCCCCAACTCACGCTTGAAGTCCGATCGACACTACTGACACTGCGGTGGAAGTTGTTGTTACTAGGTGAGTTGTGACGCGTATGACGATGAACGTAAGCAACAGCCGTACCTAATACCTACTCCGTTGCGTTTATTTGAATGAGAAAAATGCCGCTTGCTAAGTAATTGATTGCCTTGACCTTCCAATCAGAAGAGAAGCTGTCGAAAGCAACTATTCGACCAACGACAAGTCCGTTGCGAATCGATCGAGCAGCGGAGAAGTTAACTGTAAATTATTGATTCAATTGGTGCCGAGGGTGGGAGTCGAACCCACACGACCTTACGGTCAACGGATTTTAAGAACGTTGGAATCACCATCACGTAGTCTGACGAAACGATATGAACCAGTATTTACCGCGCTAAGCGGTCGTCAAAGATCACTTCGTCTG
>Ga0126383_10000182_pt1 | contig 31418 bp, 29 predicted proteins | sample PanSoiMetPlot_35_FD_96882 | JGI IMG/M metagenome (GOLD analysis project Ga0126383, IMG submission 96882) | Tropical forest soil microbial communities from Panama - MetaG Plot_35 | ecosystem: Environmental > Terrestrial > Soil > Tropical forest > Bulk soil | place: Panama | collected 2016-02-17 | reverse complement strand
TAAGTGACATCTCAGACCGCGCGCTTGAGCAACTTGCGGCGAGACGCTCGCGGGCTATTAGGCCGCGAGAGCTAACTCGTTAGAGTTGGCAATTGTGTTTCCCTGCAATTTGATAACGGTCCCTACAAGAAAGAGGCCCGGCATGCATCGCGACGGACGTTACGGCCCCTGTCGAAGCCTGTCGCCCCCTGTCGTGAAGCTGAAAGGGATTATAGGGGATGCGGGAGAGGATGTCAGTTCGAGTGAGACTTCCAAACGGAGACCCAACATTCTGAATAGTCAGAAAAGCACGTTGCAATCAGCGGCACGAGTGAGTCATAACTCGGAGACTTCTGCGCCAGAATGAGAACTTCTATTGCAAGACGGTGCGAAATAGTCAACGCTTCCTTGACCTTTTGATCTGCGAACTCATCGGCGGCCCAGACTTTAAGAGCTATTCAACGGTTGCCACCCAAACTCTATCGTTCTGGAGCCGCGAGTGCCATCAGGCCATCTGCCACCGAACCACGCCAACTGAGAAATTCATGACCACCGGCAAACTCAGAGTAAATGACCGAATATCCTTTCGCCTCCAACACGTCGCGCAGGCGACGGTTTTGCGTCAGAAGGGTTTCGGGACATTCATTCTCGAACAATCCGGCTTCCAGATAGAATCTGATGGGCAATTTCCGGCTCGTCACAAACTGCCGAATCAACCATCCAAATGGAGCGGTGTCATTCCCTTCCTGATCTTCCCAGCCAGGAAAATACCAGAACGCGCCGGACTGTGAGAGGACATTGCCGAAAACTTCCGGATAACGAAGGGCACAATATGCCGCCGTGAGGCCGCCCAGACTTGCGCCGGCCACAATGGTCTGCTCGGGTTCAGCGCTAAAACGATAATGCTGGTGCGCCCAGGGAACTAGTTCTTTGGCCACGAAGTCAGCGAATGCGGGGTAGCATTCAAGGTCGCGATCGCGCGACTCTTCAGTCGCGTTGTCTACTAGAAGCGCGACCAGGGGGCGAATCTTTTTCGCGACCACCAGATTGTCCAGAATCGTCGGAATCGGGATCGGCCCCCGATAATCCTGGCCATCGAAAAGTACCAGTAAACCGTAAGAGCCGCTCTTCGGGTCATAGCCCGGCGGCGTGTAGATTGAAACCGCTCGTTCTTCCTTCAGGTTTTCACTTTTAAGCTTCTCAGGCCACAGTGCTCCTTTCGGAACCTCCGGCTGGATGCCGATCCAGGACTGCGGCGACGCGGCCGGGAGCTCAACGAAGGAAGCGGATCTGAACCTCCGGGGATTTAATGGGTCCCGGGTCTGCACTTTTCCTGGACGCACAAAGCCATAGGTGAAGCGCGCGGTGGCCGGCAGCCGCAGCGTTAGAAACCAGACATCTGTGTTCGCCAGACGCATGAGCGGCGCGTCCTGTGAGTCCGGCGGGAGGTAACCGTCAAGTCTGACTTCGCCGGCTTCGGCTCGTCCGCGCCAAAGAAAAGTCACCCGACGAAGCTGGTCATCACCGGGAACCGTTTCGATCAGAGGTGTTTTGCCTTGAACTTCTTCCCAGAATAGTTTGACTGCCGCGCGGTTTCCCGCTTTCACCTTACGAGCCAACGCGTTCAGACGCGGACTATCCAGCCGATTCGGCGCTTTCGCTTGTGGTAAGGGCGCACCGGCTGACGCATTAAGAACAGGAAAAACATCCTGTCCGTTAATCCGAGCCCGCGAGGCTGCGGCAGGGCTGTCTGTTTGTCTGGCCGGCTGCGCTCCCGGTGTCCAAAATACAAACAGGAACAGAAGAACGGTTAACGCCGGCGTGCGAGCGATGAAAAAGCGATACCGCATAGTTTTGAGAGTTTCCCGAAGACTGCCGGTAGCTTAGGTCTCGCTACGGGCGTCTGTGCGATGACCCGGACCGAAGCCCGATTTTATAGCTGGAGACGCAAATTTTGCAGGAGAGAGTGTCAAGTTTGCAGCCGCGGCCGGCGATTTTGTAACCGCGGCCCGAAAGGCCGTGAATTTCTCGGAGAGACAAGAATTGCGGCCCGCAGGGCCGGCATTGCCTCGGCAGTCCTTGCGTTACGCTTCAATATCGCACCTCCGGCGCTCAGAATTGGCTCTACATTTTCCCCCACGGCCTTAAAGCGATGGGTATTAAATGACGGTACCGCGGACCTCTTCCCTTGATCGAGTTTTCGCCCCCCGGTAAGTTATAATTTCTCCCGCGAAACCCGTCAGGATTTTCTACTGTGGGAATCCACGTTGTCGATCATCAGCATCTTAAAGCATCGTTAAGCCCGCGAATTTAGGGGGAACTATGGCTGCGAAACCACCGATGAACCGTTTGAAGTCATATACGCCAGGCGCAATCGTCAGCGCCCCGCCGGGAGAGCGCAAACACATCCTGCGCCGCTTTTGGCTGCCGGCAGTGCTGCTGCTGGCGCTGGCCGCCGGTGGATTGACGGGCATCATCGCAGCCTACCAGCTCAACTATTCACCGGCCGCCAGCGAGGTGGCCGCGCTCGCGACTTATCGGCCCAGCATCGTCACCCGCATCTATGCCGACGACGGCAAGACGGTGATTGGCGAATTCGCCCTCGAGAAACGCATTCCGCTGAAGTACGACGAAATTCCGCCGGTGATGAAGAATGCGATCCTCGCCGTCGAAGACGCGCGCTTTTACGATCACGTCGGTATCGATCCCATCCGTATTGTCGGCGCGGTCTGGAAGAATCTTACCAGCAACAGAGTTGAAGGCGGCTCGACGCTGACGCAACAGTTGGCCAAGAACCTGTTTCTCACGCGCGAGCAGACCTACACGCGCAAGGTCAATGAATGGGTGCTGGCGCTGCAGATCGAGCGCTATTACACCAAGAACCAAATCATGGAGTTGTATGCGAACCACATCTTTGTGGGCGCCAACTCTTATGGCGTGGAAGCGGGCGCGGAAACTTATTTTGGCAAACAGGCGAAGGACCTGACGATTGAAGAGGCGGCCCTGCTCGCGGCAATTCCGAAAGCGCCCGGTGAATATTCGCCGACCGCGAACATGGCCAAAGCCAAAGAGCGTCGCGATCTCGTGCTCCAACTGATGGCCAACAATGGATTTGCCTCACAGTCCGAAGTCGACGCCGCCAAATCCACGCCGATCCAACTCGCGGACTCAGCTTTCTACCAGGCGCCGCAGGCGATCGAGCCGGCCTTTGATTATCCGGTCGAATACATTCGCCAGGATCTGGAAGACAAATACACGACGCGCGTCGCCCAGACAGGTCTCGCGGTTTACTCGACCATCAATGTCGAGGCGCAACGCAAAGCTTACGAAACCGTGCGCGCCGGTCTGCGCCGGTACGCCTCCGGACACAATTCCTGGAAAACTGCTTACGAAGCAATTCCCACGGCGAACAGCAACGGCGTTCCGAACCAGCAGGAACTGAACGCCTATAAGTATCCCGACTGGTATCGTAATGAATACGAGCCGGGCCGCTATCTGAGAGGCCTGGTCACCCAGGTCGAGCCGGGGCGAGATCAAGCGACCGTTCGCTTTGGCAACTACACCGCGAGTGTCACCGCCGCAGATATGGGCAGCAGCAAGCGGTCGCCCCGCAGTGAATTCAAACCGGGTTACCTCGCCGAGTTTCAAATCAAGGAAGTCGATAAGAAAAACAAACGCATGAAGGTCGAGATGCAGCCGGTGCCCTCGGTCGAAGGCTCTCTGATGACTCTGAATGCGCACACCGGCGAAATCATCGCCATGCAGGGCGGCTATGATTTTCTCACCAACAAATTCAATAACGCCGTGCAGGCTTACCGGCAGACAGGCTCTGCGTTCAAGCCGTTTATCTACACCGCGGCCATCGAGTGGGGCATGACTCCGGACACGACGGTCAGCGGCGCGCCGATCAGCATCGGTGGTTGGACGCCGCACAATTACGATGGCTCGACGAGCTGCGGCGACATGCCGCTTAAGACCGCACTGGCCCAATCGATGAATATTCCGGCAGTGCACCTGTTGCAGACTGTCGGCATTCAAACCGGCGCGCAGATGGTCCGCCGGTTCGGCATCAAGGTGCCGATGGCCCCATACCTTCCTTCGGCGTTGGGCGCCACCGAAGTGCCGCTCGATCAGATGGTCTCTGCTTACTCCGCTTTCCCGAATAAAGGGATTCGCGTCGAACCGCACATGATCCGCAAGGTGCTCGATCGCGACGGCGCGGTGATGCAGGAGTGGGAGAAGACTACCTACAAGGTCGTCAGCGAATATGTCGCGCTGACCATGGTGCAGATGATGCGCGGCGTCGTCCAGGGCGGCACTGCATCAGCAGCCCAGGCCCTCGGCGTGCCGCTGGCCGGCAAGACCGGCACGGTTAACGATCACACGGACGTTTGGTTTATCGGTTACACCCCGACCTATGTCACCGGGGTGTGGATGGGATATCCGGGCCGCAAGAAAAATCTCGGCAACGAGATGACCGGCGCTCACGGCGCGCTCCCCTTCTTCATGGACTTCATGAAGGAGTTTCTGAAAGACAAGCAGAAGGAAGATTTCAACAAGGCGCCGGCGATGCCTGAAGACATGAAGGAGATGTACAAACAGCGCCAGCGCGAATTACAACTCGAACGCGCGCAGATGGCGGTCGATCAGGACGAAGAGACGGACAAGACAACGAAGCCTGACGCCACCACCATCGTTGAGCCGCGGCTGGAAGACAAGACTCTGCCGCCTGCGCCGAAGAGCGATTTACCTGAGCCACGCACCCCGGCCGATCCTACCAAGAAACCGGCCGTGCCGGCGGGCACTCCGGCTGAGAGCCGGCCGCGCGAAGTTGATCCAAATAAGAAGAAGGGTAAGAAGGGCGACGACGGCCCGCCCGGGTAACCAAGGTTCCAGGCGAAAGATGAAAAAAGCGGCGGCTGAAATAGTTCAGTCGCCGCTTTTCTTTTTGGCGTGCGGCGGCTCGACGCGCTTTGTAAGATCCCGATTAGCGCTGGTCCCTGGGCGACTAAAAAGCGGCGTCCAGCCGCCGCACTCCAAATCTATCCGACGATTTGTCCCAGCACATGCGGGAGCATTTTGCGCCACCAGGGCCAGTCATGATTCACGTCGTGGCCCCACAATTCCAGATGGTGCGGGATGTTCTTGCTGTTAAGAATGTTCGAGAGTTGGCGGCTGCGTTCCGGATCTTCGTAAGCTCCCTGGCCGGACATGATGTAGATCGAATCTGCGCGTTGCAGCATCGGCAGGTAGTGTTCGTCGTTCAGGTTGGGCAGATAGTCCATCGGGTTGTTGAAATAGACGTGGTCGTCGTAATGACCATCGAGGAACGAACGCACGTCATAGTTGCCGCTCATGGGAATCGTGCCGCGAAACAGATCCGGGTGCTTGAAGTATTCGTTGGCCGCGAGGTACGCGCCGAGGCTCGCCCCGGTGGTAATCGGCCGGCCGTACTCCGGCGGGTTTTCGTTCCGAATCAGCGGCAACACCTCATCCACAATGTAACGATCGTAACGCGTCAACAATTCAGCTTTGAGGTGTGGCGGCATCTCCTTGTTGAGCAGGCTCCAACGATTGACGCTGTTGATTGAATATGCGCGGATCCTTCCGTGCTCGATGAAGGGCTTGATCGCATCGACCAGATAGAACCGTTCATATTCGAGATAATCAGCCGCGGCAGTCGGCAGCATCAGCAGCGTCTGCCCGGCGTAGCCGTAAGCGACGAGCGGCATTTCCATTTGCAGGTTCGGGCTGAACCAGCTCGTTGTTCTCCGTTCCATTAAACCCTCTCTTTTGAAGCTGATTATTGGCGGGTTGAGATATTGTCTTAGTTCGAATGATGACGCAAGTTGCTCGACCACAATCGGCGACTGTTTGCGACCTGAGCCCAGTCTTAACCGCGGCATTACTCTCTCGTCAGGGTAACCCCTGACGCGCCGCTCGTCAGTCCGGCCAAAGACTTATTGCTCTCACGCCTACGTGTGGGCGGCCGCAAAAATATTGACAGTGAACCGGAAATTGATTAGGCTGCGCGCACTCGCAAAACATCAATCCCCGTCGTTGATAAGAATCTGACACACTCATCCCCGGTCCAACCCGGGGCGACCCGCAATCTTGCAAAGGAGCAAACCATGCCACTGAATGATGCCAGTATCAAACTGATTGTTGATTTTGAAGTGGGCGGCGGCGAAAAGTATTACAACCAACAAGGCCTCGACCATCCCATTTGGCCGCAAGAAGAATCCGGCGTGACCATCGGCGTCGGTTATGACCTCGGATACAATTCTCCCGAAGAGATTAGCTCGGAATGGGCGCCGCAGATACCGGACGCCGATCTCCAACGCCTGTTGGCTTGCGCAGGCAAGAAAGGGCCGGCCGCCCACGCCGCGCTGCCCGCAGTCAAAAGCATCAGCATTCCCTGGGCAGCGGCCTTTGAGGTTTACGAAGCAGTAACCATTCCGAAAACCACGGACCAAACACGTGCCGCGTTCCCGGGATTCGATGACCTCGATCCGAATTGCCAGGGCGCGCTCGTCTCGCTGGTTTTCAATCGGGGCGCATCTATGAAAGGCGATCGCCGCATCGAGATGCGAGCGATTCGCGATTTGGTCCCGCAGAAGGACTATGAAGGAATCGCCCAACAGATTCTCAACATGAAGCGATTGTGGAAAGGAACTTCAATCGAGAACGGGATGAATCGCCGCCGCGACGCCGAAGCGGCTCTCGTGCGGCAGTCTCAGGCGTAGATCCCGCGCCTCGCTCAATTCAAACTGGCACGGAGCAATAGTGGCGGGCAGAGAGTAGGGTGTGAGGTTCCAAACGGGACCGGCTACAGCACCGCGGTTTCTTCGAGCAGTTTACCGGTAGTGAATCTACTGACGCTCAACTGGGTTGCATCGGCAAGGTCCGAACTGCCGCGCAGCACCAGATCCGCGGTAATCCGGCCCGATGCCGGTGAGTGCATCACGCCGTGACCGCTGAACCCATTGACAAAGAAAAGGCCTTTCACGTTGGGCGCCGGACCGATGATGCAGTGATGATCGGGCGTCATCTCGTATAGCCCGGCCCAGGCGCGGCGCGGATTCACTCCGGCTTCCGCGAGCACCGGCACCCGGGAAGCGGCGTGAGTCAGAATCTTCTCCACAAACGTTTCGTCGAATTCGGTTTTGAAGCCGGGAGTTTCTTGCGGATCATTCCAGGCGAGCAGAATTCCCTTCCCTTCGCGGCGGAAGTGAAAGCCGGTCGACATGTCGATGATCATCGGGAAGCGTTGCGGCAACTGGTCAAACGGTTCCGTCGGGACCAATTGACGGCGCAAGGGTTCGACCGGCAGCTCGGCCCCGGCCATCCGGGCAATCTGCGCGGCCCAGGCGCCGGCGGCGTTCACGACCACCTCAGTGGAAATTGATCCGCGAGACGTTTCGACTGATTTGATCCGGCCGTTGTCGACTTGAATGCCGGTGACCGTGGTATCGAGCCACAATCGCGCTCCTTTCTCTCTCGCATTCAGCATAAAGCCCATCATCACACTGTGCGGATCGACAAAGCCGTCGGTCGGGCAGAACGTGCCGCCGAGAATATCGTCGGTGCGCAACTGGGGCACAAAGCTGGCAATCTCAGTGGCGTCAATCCACTCGACATTCGTGACGCCCAGAGCTTTCTGTTGCTCCATGTTTGTCTTGAGATAAGCGACGTGCTTTTCGTTGGTGGCGCAGAAAAGGTAACCATGGGCGCGATAATCGGCCGGATAACCGACGACTTCATCAAATTTGGAAAAGAAGTCGATCGAATATTTCGACATCAGAATGTTGACCGGCGTCGTAAACTGCGCTCGCACGCCGCCCATGCTCTTGCCGGTGGAGCCTTTTCCCTGGTGCGCCTCGCGCTCGAGCACCAGCACGTTGGTGCAGCCCTGTTGCGCCAGGTGATAAGCGACGCTCGATCCCACAATGCCGCTGCCGATGATGACTACGTCTGCGGTTTCCATGCGACGTAAGGTAAGAACGAACGCCGCAAAAGTAAAGTACCCGGTCAGAATTTCGCGGCTTGAACGTTGATGAGCCAACCGTATAATGAGCGCCGAGTCGATGAATTAAGCGCATGGGCCAGGAAGGATTTATCCCGATGATAATGCGGATTTCAGTTTTGATGTTTCTCATCCTGGGCTGCGCTTTCGCGGCCGTGGCGCAGCAGCCGCCTATCGTCATTTATCTCGCCGGCGACTCCACCATGGCCCAGAAGACTTTTGACCGGCGGCCTGAGACCGGCTGGGGCGAATATCTGCAAAGCCAATTCGAGAACTCGAAAGTCAGAATAGAGAACCATGCGCAGAACGGCAGAAGCACCAAAAGCTTCATCGATGAAGGTCTGTGGAAAGTAATCGTTGAGAAGCTGCACGCGGGTGATTACGTCTTCATCGAGTTCGGACACAACGACGAGAAGAGCGAAGACCCCAAACGTTCTGCGCCCGCCCGCACGGATTATCGAAATAACCTGATCAGATTTGTGACCGAGGTGCGGGCGAAACAGGCTTTTCCGGTTTTGTTGACACCGGTAGTGCGCCGGCGTTTCAACGACAAAGGCGAACTGGTTGACACCCACGGCGAATACCCGGCAGCTGTGCGGGAAGTCGCGGCGGAATACAAGGTGCCGCTGATTGATATGCAGCGCAAGAGTGAAGCGCTTGTCCGCAGTCTCGGCGTCGAAGATTCAAAGAAGCTGTTTCTGATTCTGAAACCGGGCGAGAACCCAAATTACCCGAACGGCAACGAAGACAATACTCATTTTGCTCCCTTCGGCGCGGAACAAATGGCGCGGTTCGCGTCGGACGGCATCCGCGAGGCCAAAATCGATCTCGCGAACTATCTGGTGAAAGATGACCCCGAGGACTTTCACTTGCGGCTGCTCCCGGCGCCCCTTAACGGCGGCTTGCGCATGGACGGCTACTGGGTTTGGTGCGGCTCCGTGATTAAGGGCAACGACGGCAAATATCACATGTTCGCCTCGCGCTGGCCCAACTCGACGCCGTTCTCACCTTACTGGCTGACGAACTCCGAAATCGTCCATGCCGTCTCCAGCTCGCCCGCCGGTCCATATGTATTCAGCGATGTCGCGCTGCCGCCGCGCGGCGCAGAATTTTGGGACGGGCAGATGACGCACAATCCGGCCATCCGCAAATTCGGCGACACCTATCTGCTTTATTACACGGGCACGACTTACAAAGGTGCGCGGCCGAGCGCCGCCAATCCGGTCGGCGAAACCGATGCGCTGAAGCTCGAGGCTCATCAGGGTGAACGCATCGGGCTGGCGACATCCAAATCACCATACGGACCATGGAAGCGTCTGGATAAACCGATTCTTGATGTCGTGCCGAATTCGTGGGAACAGTATCTGGTCTCGAACGCCGCGCCGTTAATTCTGAAAGACGGCAGCGTGATGCTCTACTACAAGGGCGTCGAAAAGCTGCGGGTCAACGCCATCGGGCTGGCCCGCGCCGCCTGCCCGACCTGCGAGTACAAGCGGATTTCAAACCAGCCGCTGAACATGGGCATCGGCGCCGAAGATCCTTTTATCTGGCAGGAGAATGGCAAGTTCAAAGCCCTGATGCTCGATACTGACCGGCGCTATTCACCCGACAAAGAAATCTTCTACGCGGTTTCAGATGATGGCCGGCACTGGCGTGTTCCGCGGAGTGCCATCGCCGTTTCGCGAAAAGTTTTGTGGGCCGATGGGTCGACAAGAAAAATGAATTCGACGGAACGCCCACACGTGTTGATCGAAAACGGCAGGCCGACCTACGTCTTCTTCGCCACGGGAGAGACCGTCAACGGCAAGAGATCTACGTGGAACATGGTGATTCCGTTGAAGCCATAGCCGGGCGAGCTCTGCGCCACTGGCAATGGATCACTATTACTTCGCGACGAGCTCGAACTGGCACCTGAGCGTCTCAGCGCGTTCGCAGTGTTCTTTCACCCGCCGGCCGGTGATGTAACTGACCAAAGCCTCGGCAACCTGGCAGACTTCCGGGTGTTCCGCGACCGCGACCGACAGCGGACAGCTGCTACTGCGAATCAGAAAGTTTCTCCCATGTGTTTCCAACTTCGGGGCGCCGCCTAATTCTTCCAGGACCTTCATCGCCTGCCGCACCCGGCCTTCGAGATCCTCGGCGCGCCGCGGCGACCCTTGCGCCTGCGCCAATGAACGTCCCACTTCTCGCAATACCCCCCGCAGCTCGTCTGCGGGCAGATGCATCTTGAGTACTTCAAGCAGTTGATTCAGCAATGCGTCGTGGGCCTTGGGAAAAAGTTGCTCGGCTTCCGGGGTGAGTGAATATTCGAAATGTGGCTTGCGCACGGAAGGGCGCACGCCTTTTTGTTCGATGAGCCGGTCACGCTCGAGGGTAATCAGATGGGCCCGCACGGCGTTGTCCGTCAGATGCAGTTTCGCCGCCAGCTCTTCCACCGTCGCCGGTCCGCCGCGCAACAGGGTCACGATGCGCCCCCGGGTGCTGCCAAAGAATTTCTGATCGAGACGAGTCGGCTTCATTCCTGCGGCCCCAGTATATACGCCTTCCAATCAGATACCAAATAAGTCAAGAACTTTCTTGACTTATTAACCAACATCGATTAATCTTCACAGCTAACAGAAGGCGCAGCTCGATTCTGGTTTCCGCCTCGAAGGGGTTATTCGCGGGCGCCGGTCGAGGTGTGCCTGGCGCAAGACAAATTCAGAATTGGAGGAAATGGTTTCGATGATTTGGCCGATAGGATTATTCGCCATCGCGGCCGTTGGCGGCGTGGTGATGGCAATTATGCGCTTTAGCGGGAGAGAACTGCCGCCGATGGGGCTGGCAGTCGTACATGGCCTGTTTGCGGCGGCGGGATTGGTGGCCCTGATCGTGGGGCTGATGAAGTTCGGGTACTCCATCGCTTCGCTGGCTGCGTTGATTGGCTTTGTGGGAGCAGCGCTGGGTGGCTTCTATTTATTCTCGCTCCACCTCAAACGGACCGCCTTACCAGTTTCGTTGGTCCTGGTGCATGGGGGGTTCGCGGTAATTTCATTTGTGCTGCTGCTGGCGGGTGTGTACGTGCTGAGGCCTTAACTATGAGCAAAGGATTACGCATCTTCGGACACCCGCTGCACGCGGCGCTCAGCGACTTTCCTATGGTGTTCTTGATGAGTTCGCTGCTCTGGGACTTGATTGGCCACTGGCGGCCAGAGACCGTCTGGTCCGCCATGGCCTTCTGGTCGGTGGTGCTGGGCCTGACTGCGGCCATGTTCACGGCCTTCGCCGGCGCGGTTGACTACGCGGCTCTGCCGTCCCAACATCCGGCAACCAGGACAGCCGTCCGTCACATGTTAGCCATGCTGTCGGCGCTGGTGCCGTTTGTGATTGTGCTGGTAATCCGGCGGGGACCGGGTCTTCCCTCCCCCAGAAATCAGATCATCAGCCTGGCACTGGAAGCTTCCGGCGGAGCATTGCTCTCGCTCGGCGGATGGTTGGGCGGGCACTTGGTATTCCACCATCGAGTGGGAACGGATGAAGAGAGTGGTTCAGATGACAACTAACTGGGCTGATAAAAGGCGAGGGCCTTGTGGTCTCGACTTTGTGTTCCCAACTCGGCGCCCGCGGACGACGGGATGCGGCGGCAGGCTTGCTTCAGCGGTCTTGCTGATGGTTCCTTTTCAATTCAGATTCATTCGCTTTAATAATTCCTTGAAGCGCGGATCAGATCGCAGCTTTTCAAATCTCGGGTCTACCAGCAATAGGGCCATTTCACCGTCATGCCGCACGTAGCCTTCATCTAACCATTTGAATGCCGCGTCGTCCTGGCCCAGCGCCGCACAGGCCATCGCAATTGAAACTGGATCATGGCGCTCACCCATGCGCATCTGTTCGGCGAGATCGTGAATTGCTTTTTCAGCTGATTCGCGGTGTCCCGACCTGGCGTTCAGGTACGCCAGATGGCCTTCGATACCCACCCCTAAAGTCTTCGCCTTGTCGAGCTCATCAAGAGCCGCTGTGAACTGATCGGTTTGGACGTAGGCCTCGGCCAATCTCAGATGCGCCATGGCAAAGTTTGGCTCTCTCTCCAAAACCTTTCGATAATTCACCACGGCGCCGGCGTATTGCTGATCCATAAAGAGAATTTGCCCGACATCGGTGGCAATAATCAGCGAGTCCGGCTCGAGTTCCTGGGCGCGGAGCAGCTCCGCCATTGCCTCGTGCAAACGTCCCATCGAAGTCAGATGGTAGGCGTACCAGTGATGCGCGGTCGCGTACTTCGGATCGAGTTCAATGCCGCGGCGGAATTCTCGGTCCGCCTCGGCCCAGTTCCAAGCAACCGCGCTCAGGTAATAGGCCAGAGCCGCATGCGGCTGGGCCAGGTTAGGATCTAGCGAAAGCGCTTTGCGCACCACCACCAGAAATTCCTCGGTCTTATCGGGTGGCTGGCCTCCGACCAGCTTTCAGCCGACAGTCTTCATCTCACCACGGGACAGTCAACTGCCGTTTACATTCTTGTCTCAGGTTTGCAAGACCTTAAGGCGCCGGCTCACATGACAGTCGAGACCACGGGCACAGTTACTATGCAAGGCGCCAAAACGGTTGACATTCCACCTTCGCAAATCTCCCCAGACGGGACCTATGCCACACGAAGAACCGTGACTGCGGTCGCGCAAGGTGATTTTGGAGTGATTGTGACCGTGAAGGTTGATAAAGAAAACTGACGTTGCGTTCGCTCCAAGTACCAAAAGAGAAAGGCGAGAGTTGGTCCCTCTCGCCAGAAAGTCTTGGTGATTGTGCTGGTGATGCGCGAGTTGCGCGCGCCCTCTCGATCTGCCTAAATCAAAACCTACAACTTCGTTATCTTCGTCGCGTTCAGGTGACAGATCTTGCTGGCAGGTGCCGGCGTGAGCTTTACCTCAACCGAAATCTTGTCACCGGGTCCGGCGGTGCCTCCATCATCCGTATGAATTCGTAAGCCTGAGATTTTTCCGCCGCTGACGGTTACTTCCGCCTGATTTCGCTGGCTCCCCTTGGTTAAGATAATCGGCGCTATCCTCGCATGCTCGCCCGGTTGTTCAAAGATTTCCAACTGCATGGTATCGCCATAATCGGCAACGTGCTGCTCGATGTCAGTTGAGCGCACATAACCTTCGACGATGATCGACGGCGCCTCACTGGGGGCTGTCTTTGCGCCCAATACTTCACGGCACTTGATTTCGGCCCAGGTAAAACTAAGCTTCCGCGGACCACACGAAACAAACAGGCAAATGGCGGCTGTCATCGCAGCCACAAGAACGGACTTTGTCATATTTGGCGACTTGGGAACCTACTCCTCAATTCGGATTGAAAGGCGATGACTTAACAGGTGAACCGGGCAAGAGAAAGGCGAGAGCAAAGTGCCCTCGCCTTTGAGTCTTGTCACTCGCTATGGCCCGCCCGCTACCGCAGGGCGGCTCGGACAATTAGGCCGGCGCTGGGGTGCCTCCGGTAATTGGCGGCAGAATGGGCTTCAGGGGTTTGCTTGACGGTTCCTTTTCCTTGGTACCCGGCAACTCCTGCTGCACACCCTGTTCGCTCGCGGCCGTGTCGTCCAGCGGGAGGCCGGCGACGATGCGGCGAATCTGGACGCCGTCGAGTGATTCATGTTCGAGCAGCGCTTCGGCCAGACGCACCATCGTGTCGCGGTTCTCATCGATGATCTTCGTCGCGCGTTCGTATTGCTCGGTCACGATCTTGCGGACTTCGGTATCGATGCGAATCGCCGTCTCTTCTGAGAAGTCGCGGTGTTGCGCGATTTCGCGGCCCAGGAAGATCTGCTCTTCCTTCTTGCCAAAGGTCAGCGGTCCCAGCTCAGACATGCCGTACTCGCAGACCATCGCGCGCGCCAGTTCAGTTGCTTTCTCGATGTCGTTCGAGGCGCCGGTCGTGATGTTGCCGAGGAAGGTCTCTTCGGCAATGCGGCCGCCCATCAGGATCGAGATCTGGCCCATCAGGTATTCCTTGGTGTAGTTGTGACGATCGCCTTCCGGCAGTTGCTGGGTCACGCCGAGGGCCATGCCGCGCGGAATGATGGTGACCTTGTGCACCGGATCGGCGTTCGGCACTTTCAGGCCGACGAGCGTGTGGCCGGCTTCGTGATATGCGGTGACGCGCTTCTCTTCATTCGAGATGACCATGGACTTGCGTTCAGCGCCCATCAGGACTTTGTCTTTGGCCAGTTCGAAGTCAGACATGGCTACAACTTTCTTGTTGTAGCGCGCCGCGTTCAGCGCCGCTTCGTTCACCAGGTTCGCCAGGTCGGCGCCGGTAAAGCCGGGTGTGCCGCGAGCGATGATCGAAATATCCACGTCTTCACCCAGCGGAATCTTGCGCGTGTGAACTTTCAGAATGCCCTCGCGCCCACGCACGTCGGGTCTTGAGACGACGACCCGCCGATCAAAGCGCCCGGGCCGGAGCAGCGCCGGATCCAAAACGTCGGGACGGTTGGTCGAAGCGATCAGGATCACGCCGTCGTTCGATTCGAACCCATCCATCTCCACAAGCAACTGGTTCAGCGTCTGTTCGCGCTCATCATGGCCACCGCCGAGACCTGCCCCGCGATGACGACCGACCGCATCGATTTCATCGATAAAGATGATGCAGGGAGCGTTCTTCTTGCCCTGCTCGAACAGGTCGCGCACACGAGAAGCGCCGACGCCCACGAACATCTCGACAAAATCGGAACCTGAGATCGAGAAGAACGGCACGTTTGCTTCGCCGGCAATCGCCCGCGCCAGCAGGGTCTTGCCGGTTCCCGGCGGGCCCATCATCAAAACGCCCTTGGGAATGCGGCCCCCGAGTTTCTGAAACTTCTGCGGTTCCTTAAGAAATTCGATGATTTCCTGAAGTTCTTCCTTGGCTTCTTCCACCCCGGCGACGTCTTTAAACGTGACGCGCTTCTGCTGATTGCTCAGCAACTTCGCTCTCGATTTGCCGAACGACAGGGCTTTGTTGCCGCCGGACTGCATCTGGCGCAGCATGAAAATCCAGAAGCCGAAAATCAGAAGGAATGGCAGAAGGTAATAGAGAGCGGGCCACCAATAACCGCTACTGCCTGATTCGTCTTTAACATTCGCCACAAACGGCTTGTTGTTATTGGCGGGATTGGGCTCCAGGGCGAGCTTGATCACATCGTTCTGGGCCGTCGTGTTGGTCAACGCCACGTGGTATTCAACATTCGGCGACTGACTATCGACCGCTACCACTTCAGTCTGCTTGACGACCAACTCCTTGAGCTGTCCCGCTTTGATCTTTTCGTTGAGCTGCGTGAGGTCAATGGTCGCAGTGTTCTTGTTGCCGGGATTGACGAGCTTATAAATCAGCAGCGCGCCCGCAATAATCAGCAGCCAGAAAATTATTTGTCTTGCCGTAGAACTCAATGCCTTCCGTTCCTCCAAGGCTGATAATACCTTAAATCAGCGATTCTGGTAAGCCACTAGTCTCACGCAATCCGGGAAAGCGCGGGCCGAGCGACGTGAAGGTTTAAGATGCCTGCCCAAACACTTCCGGTGGCTCAAAGCCAAGCACTTCCGGTGCCTCAAACTAATCGTTGCACCATCGAGACGCCAATGTTCCACTTCAGGTCACTTGGCCCGGCGAGCAGGTCGATACTGCAACGTTCCCTGCCGCCGCAATACCTTGGCCCCGCCCGGCAATTCAATGGCGCGGCCGCTCTTTGTGCTCTGCAAAAGGTTTTCGATCGCAACGATGTGCGCATGTTCCAGGCGTCGCAGATCGCCGCGGCAGCGCCCCAGCCAAAGCCTGAGTGCGCGCCGCCGCAGGGCCGCCGGGGCCAACAGGAGTACGTCGCTGTCGAGCATGAGCGATGGCCCGCGACCATCGCCGGCCGCCAACGAAATATCCAAAAGGTGTGCGGCGGCGGTGTCTAAAGCAGCGTTGTCGGCTCGCAAGATGGCGGCGCTCCGCGTCAGGGTTTCGACAATATTGGAATTGAACCGTTCCAGCAGTGGGAGCAATTCATTTCTGACCCGGACCCGCGTGAAGCTGCTGTCAAGATTCATTTCATCGGTGCGGTACTCGATCTCCTGACTCCGGCAAAAGGCCTCCGTGTCTTGCCGTTTGGCCCAGGACAAAAGCGGGCGCGCCAGGGTGATTTCGCTTCGCTCAGTCAAAGGGCGCGCCGGTTCAATCCCGCCCAAGCCACCGCTGCCGCTGCCGCGAATCAAATTGATCAAAACGGTCTCCGCCTGATCGTTTAGAGTATGAGCGGTCAAAACCAGTTTTGCCTGATGCGATTTGGCGACTTTTCCTAAGAAAGCGTAGCGACCACGCCGCGCCGCTTGCTCTAAATTATCGCCTGATTTGCTGGCCCGCTGCTTTGTATTCAGGGTGCCTGAGACCAATCGATGGCCCAGCTGTTTTGCCAGCGCGGCGACCCAGCGCGCGTCGGCATCACTCGCGGCGCCCCGGAGTTTGTGATTGAGGTGCGCGACAATGATTTCAACCGGAAGTTTGTCCGCCCGGACTAACTCACTCAGCGCCAATAGCAAGGCCACTGAATCAGCCCCACCGGAAACCGCAACGATTACGCCGCCGCGATCAGACAGGTTGAGTTTTCTCCATTCGCGCCGCAGTTCGCGAGCAAAACGGCTGAGGCTGCGCTGGGGTCCGGCTGAAGCGAAAGATCCGCGGGAAGGTCCTGGTGGAATTCTCTGAGACAATCGTCCTGATTTGCGCGGCTTCGTCATTCGCAACGCGAGAGAGTTTTCGACATCATTCTAACACCGAATCTTTGGCCGGCGGGCGGCGGCTTGCCGAAAGTGTCTTAGTTTGGAGTGCGGCGACTTGTCGGCGCTTTTCTCCCGAGCCGCAAACCAAAGCGGTAACCAGTCGACGCACTCCAAATTCAGCCACGACAGTGTGGGACACTCGGTTGCGATTCGCCGGGTCGCGCCGTAAGATCGTCAGTCGATCTGAAACCCGATGGAACTGACCGTCGCGATCACTGGAGCGTCCGGCGCAATCTATGCGGAGCGAACCCTGGTTCATCTGGCCGCGAGCGGCGCCGTCGAGCGAATCAACCTGATCCTTTCCGATTCGGCAAAAACGGTGGCGATGGTCGAGTTGGGCTTCGACCTGCGCAGCGCCGACGAAAAAAGAATTAACGAGTGGATTGGACTGAGGGCCGGCGCCAAAACGATCAGGCTGCACCGGCTCGACAACATGGCCGCGACGCCTTCATCCGGCTCGCACCCGCAAGCGGGAATGATCATTGTGCCGTGTTCGATGGGTACGCTCGGGGCCATCGCTTCAGGGGCGGTAACGAACCTGATCCATCGCGCAGCGGACGTAACCTTGAAAGAAGGACGCAAGCTGGTGCTGGTGCCGCGCGAAACCCCCTATAACGCGATTCACCTCGAGAACATGCTGAAACTGTCGCGCGCCGGCGCGCAGATCGTCGCCGCGAGTCCCGGGTTTTATCATCGGCCGCAAACGATTGAAGCGCTGGTCGACCATTTGTGCTTTCGGATTCTCGATCAGTTCGGAATTCCGCACCCGACAGGAACGCGTTGGCAGGGACAAGCTCCAGTAGATGTTTAGAGGCGGGCTACTGCCCGCCGTTTTCGCAACGAATCAAGGAGGCGAGCAGTAGCCCGCCTCTAAACAAACTGAATGATTTTTAAGAACATCCGCACCACGCTCGAGATGATCAAGATTGAGCACACGCTGTTCGCGTTGCCATTCGCATTTCTCGGCGCGGTGCTCGCGGCCCGAGGAATTCCCAGTGGCTGGCAGATCGTCTGGATTGCGGTCGCTATGGTCGGCGCGCGCTCGACGGCGATGGCTTTCAATCGAATCGCTGATCGCGATTACGACGCCCGCAATCCGCGCACAAAGATGCGCGCTATTCCCGCCGGCGCCTTGTCGGTCAGCTTCGCCTTGATATTTACGATCGCCAGCGCCGCCGTGTTTTTTGTCGCGGCGGCAATGCTCAATCGGCTGACCCTCATTTTAGCTCCGGTGGCCGTGGGCAGCGTGGTGCTCTACTCGTACAGCAAGCGCTGGACTATGCTGTCGCACCTGGTGCTGGGTTGGTGCCTGGCGATTGCCCCAACCGGGGCGTGGATTGCGGTGCGCGGCACGATCGGCAGTCCCATCCCGCTGCTGTTATCGGCGATGGTCATGCTTTGGACCGCCGGCTTTGACGTGCTGTATGCCTGTCAGGATCATGATTTCGATCGGCGCGAGGGGCTGAATTCAATTCCGGCCCGGTTCGGCATTGCCCAGTCGCTGTGGATCTCGCGGGGCCTGCACCTGGCCGCCTTCGCGGCTTTGGTTGCGCTATACTCTCTCACCAATTTGGGATGGCCGGCGATTGCCGGAGTCATCGCCACCGGGGCGCTGCTCGTATATCAGCACACGCTGGTACGGGCGCACGATCTAAGCCGGCTGAACGCCGCCTTCTTTACGACCAATGCTTTCGTCAGCGTCATACTCTTTATTACATTTGGCTGTGCCGTATTCCTGAGGCATTAGAGCGATGAGCTTTTCACACGATTCCAAACTTAACGATATCAGCGAGCGGCTGAAGAGCGGCGAACGGCTGAGCTTCGAAGATGGCGTGGCCCTCTTCAACACCGACGATCTGAATTCTCTGGGGAAGCTCGCGGACACGGCGCGCAGACAGAAGCATGGGCGCACAACCTACTTCAACGTCAATCGTCATTTCAATCCGACCAATGTTTGTTACGTCGACTGTAAGTTCTGCGGTTTCTTTCGCACGCCGCGGCAGCCTGACGCTTACACGCACAACATCGACGACAGTTTGCGCATCGCCGGTCAGGCCGTGAGCGAAGGCGCGACTGAACTGCATATCACCGGCGGGCTGAACACCAAGCTGCCGTTCAGTTACTTCACGGACTTGCTGGCATCTCTGAAGAAGCAATACCCACAGCTTCATCTCAAAGCCTTCACCATGGTCGAACTGGATCACTTCGCGCGTTTCTACAAGATGACGGACGACGATGTGATCCAGCAATTGATCGAGGCCGGACTCGATTCATGCCCCGGCGGCGGGGCGGAAATCTTTCGCGAGCCCACGCGTTCGATGATCTGTTCGCATAAGTGCGACGCGCAACGCTGGCTGGATCTCGCCGGCAAAGTACACGACGCGGGTTTGAAGACAAATGCGACGATGCTTTACGGCCATATCGAATCGTTTGAGGACCGCGTCGATCACATGGTGCGTTTACGCCAACAGCAGGACAAATCGGGCGGCTTTCAATGCTTCATTCCACTCGCCTTCTATCCTGAGAACACCCAACTCGCGCATCTGCCGGGTCCGTCAGGGATTGATTCGCTGAAGACCATGGCCGTCTCGCGGTTGATGCTCGACAACTTTCCGCACCTGAAAGCGTACTGGGTGATGCTCGGCAAACGACTGGCGCAGGTCGCGCTGCATTTCGGCGCGAACGATGTGGATGGCACGATTACCGAAGGCGGCGAATTGACGGAGAGCTATTCAGTCGAGACAAATAATGAAGTGAAGATGAGCAAGACTGAACTTATTGGGCTGATTGAAGAGGCTGGATTCGAACCGGTTGAACGAGATACGGTTTACAATCGAGTGCCGCAACTAACAATTTAAGTAGCAGAAGATGTCTCTAATTCGGAGTAAATTCTGGGCGCTTGGCGTGCTTTTTGTAATTGCGCCTGGGTTTGTCCGGGCACAACCCGCGCCGCCTGGCATTTCCCAACTTCTCGGGACATTCACCATCAGTACTCAGTTCTCATCAACGAGCATAACAATCCGAGCCAACCATCGATATCTTAAGGTCATCCATGACTGCACCTCCGAAACGGAAGAGGCTGGAAGTTACAAGGTTGAGAATGGCGTTATTACTCTCACGCAAGAGTCATTAAAGGTCCGTGATCATGGCAGTAAGCACTGGAAGGACTTGCTGGATCCAAGAGTGTACCGAGAACGCTACGGTGAGGCTCCGCCAAGCGGCGACCCGCCCGAAGAGTTTGTCCCAATCAGCTGGGGTGAGCGGCTCTACCTCGTCCATCAGGATTCTTTGGTCGACTTCGTCAACGCCATCAACCTGGCTATAGAGCCGCGGGCGGGAAGCTGTGCTGCCTATTTCGGGGTTCACCTTCTGCGTGACGGTGATGAAAAGAAGGTCCCGGTAGGGCATCCTGCTCTTCCCGCTGACTTGCTTTCACTGCTGCTCGACAAAACCGTCGATGCGCAGATCATCAGCGTCAGCCATCAAGGTGACGAACTAACGGCTACTATCGATCGCGGAAGTAAAGCCGGGCTTAGACCTCACATGCGATTAATCGGCATCAACAAAGCGCCGGTATACTGGCAAGGGATGGAAGTCTTATCGGTGCAGGACCAATCAGCCCAATTGAAACTCTACGAAGAAGCGAGAGTGGGGGACAAAGTAACGTCTAAATACTTGCCGGTGCGATTGGAAGTAACACTGCCATCCTCTGTTGCGCCAAAATGATTTCAGCAATCACGATTTGATTTCCAATATGACTACAGCAGCAACACAACAACGAACCATTTCACTGGCGCATTCACCGGATTCAGATGATGCGTTCATGTTCTATGGATTGGCGACGCATAAGCTCGACACGGGCGATCTGGAATTCCACCATGTGCTCAAGGACATCCAGACGCTCAACGAGGAAGCCCGCAAGGGGACTTACGACGTCACCGCGGTCAGCTTTCATGCTTATGCTTATATTGCGGACAAGTACGCGCTCCTGCCGCACGGCGCTTCGATCGGCGATAACTACGGACCGATTGTGGTCGCGCACGACGAAGTCGATGCCTCGCAAATCGGGGAGTTGAAGCTCGCGGTTCCGGGAACATTGACCAGCGCTTTTCTCGCCTTGAGCATTCATACGCCGAAGTTCGCGTACGAGGTCATGCCGTTCGATCAAATCATCGACGCCGTCGTGGAACGCAGATGCGACGCGGGACTCCTGATTCATGAAGGGCAGCTCTTTTATCAGACTCACGGCTTGCACAAGGTGCTCGACCTGGGCGAATGGTGGCACGAACATACCGGCGGTTTGCCGCTGCCGATGGGCGGCAACGCAATTCGGCGCGAATTGGGCGAGGAAACGATCGCCGAGGTTTCGGCTTTGCTGCGGGAGAGCATTCAATACTCGCTTGATAATCGCGAAGATGCTCTGCAGTACGCCTTGCAGTTTGCCCGCGACATGGATCCGGCGCTGGCCGATCGGTTCGTCGCCATGTGGGTAAACGACTTGACCCTCGATTACGGCGAACGCGGCCGCGAAGCCGTGCGCCGGCTGCTGGCCGAAGGTCACCAACGCGGAATTATTCCTCATCGCGTAGAGGTCCAGTTCGTTACTTAGTTTCCAGACAACTCGCTAATGCAAATTTCACCTGCACGGCGCGCGGCCTTTGAGATTCTGCGGCGCGTCGCAGACGAAAGCGCCTACTCGTCTGTCCTGCTGGCGGGTGCGGCGCCGGAGCTAGGCGCGAAGGATCGCGGCCTTTGTCATGAACTGGTTCTCGGAACCCTGCGACGACAGCTGTGGCTGGACCGCAGTATTGAGCATTTCGCCGGACGAAAGATCGAGTCGCTCGACTTGCCCGTCATTCTTTCGCTGCGAATCGGTCTCTATCAGCTTCAGTTTCTGGCGCGGGTTCCCGCCTCAGCCGCAATCAACGAATCAGTGAATCTGGTCAAAGCTGCGCGGGTAAAATCGGCCGCGACTTTTGTTAACGCGATTCTGCGTCGGGCCACGCGCGAAGCGAATTACGACCCGTCCGCCAATGCGAGCGATGCGCTGGAGAAGCTGGCGATTGAAACGTCGCATCCGCTTTGGCTGATTACGCAGTGGGCGGCGCAGTTTGGGTTTGACGAAGCGGCGGCGATTGCCCGGGCGAATAACGAACCGGGAGGAATCGCATTCCGGTTCACGGCGAAGGCGTTGGTCGGACAGCACAGATCGCCGGACGAAGTCATCGACGAATTACGAGCGGCGGGCGCGTTGTTGATCGAATCGCCGCTGGCGCCGGGAGCATGGCGATTAGGAACCAAGCAGGGTGACTCCACGAGCGCCGACAGAGAAACGCAGACCAGAGGACTCGCTCTTCTAAGAACTCTTGCAGATGAAGGCTTAATCTATTTTCAGGACGAGGGGTCGCAGATGGTTGCGCAGATGGTCGGCTCGCATGATGGCGAGCGTCTGCTGGATGTTTGTGCGGCGCCTGGCAGCAAGTCCACGCTGATCGCGGCGACCGCACCCCAATGCAGGATTACCGCAGCGGATCTTTACGAGCACCGGGTGCTCACAATGAAAGGCCTGGTAGCTCACCAGCAGGCGACGAACATTGATTTTGTGGTCCATGACGCAACCCAAGGGCTGCCGTTTCCGCCGCGCTCATTCGATCGCGTGATGGTCGACGCGCCCTGTTCAGGCACCGGGACTTTGCGGCATAACCCGGAAATTCGCTGGCGACTAAGACCGCCCGACTTTGCTGACCTGCGCGACAAGCAGCAGCGCATTTTGGGTAATGCCGCTCAAGCGGTTAAGGCGGGCGGCCGGCTTCTGTATTCAACCTGTTCGTTGGAGACTGAGGAGAACGAGGCCGTGGCCGGCGATTTTGTAAACCAGCACAACGATTTCGAAGCAGTCTCGCTTTCGGCGCCGGCCGCGTTGCTCACGCCGCAGGGAGCGGTTCGCACCTGGCCGCACCGCGACGACATTGACGGGTTCTTTGCGGCGGAATTTCGGCGGGTGTGTTGATGAGCGAAACCGGAGCTCTGACGAGGGCGGCTGCCCCTTGGCTTGAGCCAATCACGCTTCCCTTTCGACGCTATCGCTGATTACGGTCTGCATGTTAGACTGCGCGTTGCTGCTGGTGACGGCTTTAAGCTAATCCTGAATCCAACGTGTCTGCCCTCGGTCAAACATTCACAGTCATAAAGCGAATTGCGATCGTCATCGGAATTGCTCTGGCCTTTTCGGTGGGTCTGCTGGGCGCCATCTATCTTTCGCTGCGAAGTTCGGAAACTCGGGTGCCCGACATAGTCGGCAAGGACCGCGGTGCGGCCGAGAATACGATCAGCGACGCGGGTCTGAACTTTCGCGTGCGCGCCGAACGGGCCACCAGCGAGGCTAAGCCCGGCACGGTTTTGATTCAGCTTCCGCATGCCGGTGAAATTGTGAAAGTGGGACAGACGGTAGCGGTCGATATCAGCCGCCCCACGAAGGATGGCGAGCCGTCGACTCCTGCGAATGCCAACGCGAATACCGAACCTTCGCCGGCGGCGCAGGACAACAAGTCAACCAACGACAATGCGAACGCGAACACGAATAAACGCAAGTCAAACCGTAACGCAAACGGTAACGACAATCTGAACGGCAACGCAAACCGCACGGCTAATCGCAATCAGAACCGCAACACCAATCGCGCCCTAAACGGAAATGCCAACTCGAACGGCGCCCCGGCGCGCACAGATGCAAACACGCCCGCAAATCGGGCGACGACTAACACAAACACGATTCGCCGGCCGCCGGTGCGCACGCCGACACCGTAGGTTTTCGTCATGATTGAAATAGCCCCTTCGATTCTCTCAGCAGATTTCACTCGACTCGCGGAAGAGATTGCCACGGTTGAGAAAGCCGGCGCCTCCGTCCTTCACGTGGATGTTATGGACGGCCGCTTTGTGCCGAACATCACGGTTGGACTCCCGGTGGTCAAGGCCATCGCCGGCGTGACCCGTTTACCCATCGACGCGCATTTGATGATCGTCGAACCGGGTCAGTACGCGGACAAGTTTGCCAAAGCCGGGGCCGGAATGGTTTCGATCCACATCGAAGCCGATCCGAACGCGCACCGGACCCTAAGCAGTATTCGGGCGGCCGGCGCTCTGGCTGGAATCGTCATCAATCCCGGGACTTCTCTGGCAGCAATCGATGAAGTCATCAAATTTGCCGATTACGTCCTGGTGATGTCCGTCAATCCCGGTTTCGGAGGCCAGGAGTTTATCCCGGAGTCTCTGGACAAGGTCCGGCGGCTGCGCAAGCTGATCGACGAACGCGGGCTGAAAACACGCATCGAAATCGACGGCGGCATCAATGCCGACAACATCGCGGAAGTTACCGGAGCCGGGGCCGAAATCATCGTGGCCGGATCCGCGATTTTCGGCGCCGCCGACCCCGCCGTGGCGCTCCGCGAATTGCGGGAAGCCACAGTTCTGTGGGTCTAGCCGGACAAACTTTCCGCCGGAAATATCATCGGAATCAATCGACAAGCCCGGGAGTTATCATCCATACTGTCCCAGCAACCGCTTTTTCTGGAGGATTTTCAATGTCTTTTCACCTAACGCGAGCCGGCCTCCGCACCCTTAGCACCCGGATTCTGACCGCCGTCACCGTCGCTGCGGCGATCGGCTCACTCAATCCGGTAGCTTTCTCGCAGAAGGACAATAAGAGCCAGACGCAGTCCGGCTTGACCAACCTGCAGCGTATGGATGTGATGCGGCAGAAACTTGAAGCTATGCGCCGCTCGCTCGACAGCGCTGTCGCCGCGATACCTGCGCCGGACGCGAGTGACAAGACTAAGAATGCCGCCGACAAGACCAAGAATGCTGACGATCCGCGCGAGCGGTTGCGAAGCCTGAGCAAAGAAGTTGGCTCGGTTCTGAGTGATGTTAACGATCTGCACGCCAAAGAAGATCGCGCAGATAAATATGACTCGTCGAAGCTGGATGGGTTGGAAACCTCGGTCGCTGATTTGAACACCAGAGTGGAGGGCGCCCTCCAGGCAACCGCCGGCGCGCGCAAAGCGGCCGCCGACCAACCGGCCACCTCGACGCAGGCCAAGCAGGACAAGGGTGGCCGGCGGCTGATGGGTTTATTGCCGGGCAAGAAGAATGACAAATACGCGGAGTTGACCGGGTCGGTGGCGGCCGGGCGCGATCGCGAACTGTTTCTCGACGCCACCAGGGAAGTTCGTAAGGGTAATCATGAGACGGGACGTTTGCTCTTCACCACCATCATCACCACTTATCCTGATTCGCCTTATTTGCCGATGGCCAAGCTGGCGATTGCCGATTCGTTTTATCTCGAAGGCGGCACCAGTTCTTTGATTCAGGCGGGGCAGGCTTATCAGGATTGGCTGACCTACTTCCCGACTGACCCGCTGGCCGACGCCGCGATGCTGAAAGTCGCGCAGACAGAAATGCGGCAGATGGGTTTGCCCGATCGAACCATCGAACATTCGCGTAAAGCCGAACAACGTCTGAAAGCGTTGTTGCAGCAATATCCGCAGACCAAACTGCGGCCGCAAGTCGAAGAGAGCCTGCGTCAGGTGCAGGACAACCTCGGCGATCACAACTTTGCGATTGCGACCTTCTATAAGGATCGCTACATCGGAAAGCACGGCGGGCTGAAGGGCGCGCAGGATCGTCTGAAAGAGATCGTCGAAAAATATCCAAACTACTGCCGGATGGACGAGGTCCTGTTCAACTACGCCTGGACCTTCACCGTCGAAGAAGAACCGGACGAGGCGGCGAAGTATTACCAGCAGTTGGTGCGCGAGTATCCCAACAGCTCATTCGTGGAAAAGGCTAAAGATCAACTGAACATTATCGGGGCCGGGATTCCGGAACCGGACCAAATCAAGAAAACTCTGGCCCCCTGCGCCAAGCCGGGCTTTGTGGGGAATATGATGCAGCAGATCTCCGGCAACGCGAATGTCACCACCAGCAATGACGGCATTCTCATTACCAAGCATGGCGACGGAACTGATTTGATCGACAAGGCAATTCAGAACAACGGCCAGGTTTCCGAGGGGGACATCAAGGTCTATGAACAAAACGCCCCCACTGATAAGCAATCAAACAAGCCGGCGGTGACTTCGCCCCAGACAAAATCGAACAACACAACCAACGACTCGAGTACTGCTTCCCGGCCCCGGTCCACTCAATCGCCTACACCTAAGCCTTAGCCTACTGTTCGCATGACGCCGACCCCAGAAGGCTGGTCTAACGAACTGTCGCGCCGCCACCGCACCGCGACGATGTTCGTGTTCGGATTTCTGCTGCTCGACGTGCTGCTCCTGGCGATCGCGTACCTCGCCGCGGAACGTCTCTACCGGCCGCGTGATCCCTCGCTGGTCATGGCCTTGTGGATCGCTATTCTGGTGTTCGGCCTCGGCGCATTTGTGCTGCGGCGTACCAAGTTTGCCGCCATGCGACTCAAAGACGTTGCCGCTTTGCAGGGCGTGTCGGGTCTGCTGCAGAATCTGCAGAGCACCACTATTCAAGTTGCCTGTATCGGCGGCGCCATCGGCCTGATGGGGTTCATGCTGGTAATCCTCAGCGGAGACTGGACATTCACGCTGCGGGCGGAGGGAGTCTCGGTGATTGTTCTGATCTACGGCTATCCGTTCCGTAACGCCTGGGAACGGGTGGTGCGCCAACTCGCCCCCGAATACTAATCCATCAGTCCGAACCAATAACAGACAAGTGAATCTTTCGATGGATCCTGTGCGACACGGGATCGAATATCCCGTGCCGGATATGCGGTAAACGCCCGGAGACTCGCGTGTCGGAAGTACGCCGTCAGCCCGTCTGAGACCGTTGAGTGTTGCAGTTCCGCTTCAATTCCCTTAATTACGCGAGAACTGGAAGCCCTCGGCCGAGTTCGGTGCTCGAGTTGCGTAAATGAGGGTGAATTCTGAAATCAATATGACCAAGGGGGATGTCATGAAGAAACTATTAACATCAGCGTTGCTGCTCTCCTCGCTTGCATTCGTACCATCGATGAAGGCCGCCAATCTGAAAACCGGGGCGGTGCTGAACAACCCGCAACTTCGAATTCAAATCGGTCAGCGAAGACACCGGCATGATTGGAACAGGCGCGACTGGGCGTATGGCGATCGAGTCGGCTATGGCCGCACGTTCACCCGCGATGTCCAGTTCGGACGTCACGCCTACCGTGAAACGTACCAGATGGTTGATGGACGGACGGTATTGGTAAGCCGCGTGCGACTGTACTAGTGCAAGGCAGCCAGACAGCAAAGAGCCGCGACTCGAGAGATCGAGCCGCGGCTTTTCTTTGTGAAATAAGGGCTAGTTTATAGCGGGACTGCTGGGCATCCGGGGAGCGGCGCCACCGGCTGCCGGCATCGTAATCTGCTTGCCGCCGCTGCGTCTCCGCAGGAAGCTCATGCCATCTTCCTTTGAAACCACGCCTCGCTGCATTAAATCCTGAACAGCGCCTTCGAATGTGACCATTCCATGCGCCCGCCCGGTTTGCATGACGTTCGCGATTTGATGAGTCTTGCCTTCGCGAATCAAATTCGCAACAGCCGGAACATTCACCAGAATCTCGGCAACCGCCACCCGGCCCTTGTGATCCGGCCGCGGCAAAAGCGATTGGGCCACCACTCCGCGAAGACTCTCGGAGAGCATGACCCGAATCTGTGTCTGCTGTGCTTCAGGGAAGACATCAATTACCCGATCGATGGTCTTGATCGCACTGTTAGTGTGCAAGGTGCCGAATACCAGATGGCCCGTCTCTGCCGCGGTGATGGCCATCGAAACAGTTTCCAGATCGCGCATTTCGCCGAGCAGGATGATGTCGGGGTCTTCGCGCAATGCTGCTCGCAAAGCATTGCCGAATGATTTGGTGTGGCTTTCAACTTCTCGCTGACTCACCAGGCAACGTTGATTGCCATGAACGAACTCGATCGGATCTTCGATGGTGATGATGTGCGCCTGTTCGTTCATGTTGATGGTGTGAATCATCGCGGCCAGCGTGGTGCTCTTGCCTGAGCCCGTCGGCCCGGTCACGAGGATCAAGCCTTCGGAGGCGTCGATCAAACCCGCGAGCTGTTGTGGTAAGCCGAGCTCTTCAATCGTTTTGATTTCTTCCGGGATGAGCCGAAACACTGCTGACATACCGTGACGCTGCATGAAGACATTCATACGAAAGCGTCCGATGCCTTCCAGCGGATAACTGAGATCCAAATCCCAGTTCTCTTTGAACCGCTCTTGTTGCTTCTCGGTGAGAATTTCGAAAATCAGGCTTTCGGCGGTTTCAGCGGTGACTTCCTTGTAATTCAGCTTCACCATATCACCGTGAATACGCATGTAAGGCGCTGAGCCTGACGTCAGGTGCAAGTCTGAGGCGCCGCGCGCCCGCATTTCTTTCAGCAGTTCATCTAGTCGTGCCATAGGGTATTTTTGTCGTCCTTAATTGGGCCGGCTTGTCCCGTTTGTCCGCTGCGACTACCTGGAAGGTTTTCGGAAAGGAAGGCCGTCTTCGAGCTTGGGTCGAGTCGTGCTACGTCTCGAATGGAACAGCCGAGTGAGGCTGCACTGTTTGAATATAGCAAAAACAATCCGCGCTCGCCTAGCATTTAATTTCGCAGTTTTTATTCGCGGTCAAGACTTCGCTTCTCTCTCGGACCGATGTGAGCGTGCCTTCCGCCGCCTGTCACCGAAAGTGTCAATCGAGCCTTGGATGTGCCGCGTCTATCCGATAATTCCTTGATTTATTAGCATTTCCGGGCGTGGCACTCATGTTGCTCAGGCCACTGCGCGGTTCAATCAAGACCGACCTAAAGCGAACTAACCAGAATGAGGTACACGTGAGACTGCCTAATAAACAAATCAGCGCCCAAGCCGTCCGAACGAGGGAGTCGGAAGCAGGCCGCTCGGTCGTTGAGACACTGATGGTGGTAACAATCGCTTGCATCCTCGCGTCAATCGCAGTGCCGCAGATCCTTTCGGCTCGCCGCATGATTCGCTCAACGGCAATTCCGCGAGAGATTGCCGCGCAACTGCGATATACCCGCCAGCAAGCAATGTCCCAGAGACAAGCCTTTACCCTCCAATACGACAATTCAACCAAGACCGTTAAGATCTTCGATCATAACAACAATAATAATGCTACTTCGGGCTGCAACATTACGGGTGTTGCCGTGCTTACAGCCGGTGGCTACCCGAATACGCCATGCTCAACCACGGTCAATACGGTGCCGCTGGCAAATGGTTCGGTGCCCGCGTCTGATCTCTCCTATGGGGTTCCATCTGGGATCACCAATTCAACGCTCGATGATGGCAACACCCTAACCGCTTTAACCGGCTCGGTGGTGAACGTTACGTTCCAACCTGACGGGACGGTAGTCGACACGGCCGGCAACTACGCCAAGCCAACGCTCTTCTTTTACAACACCAATTATCCGAACGAGACCGCGTCGGCCATTTCCATCCTGGGATCCGCAGGCAGAGTCAAAGTCTGGAGGTATAGCACCAGTGCGAACAAGTACACAGAATAATCGTTCGCCCCGGCGGGCAGACTGTTCCCAAGCTGGCGTGACGGTACTGGAAATGGTAGTTGCCATGCTGGTGCTGACAGTCGGCTTACTGGCTCTGGCCACTTCGATTGGCTATGCCGTAAGTGTCAGCAATATGGGACGTAACGTCACCAACACCAAGCTGCTGGTGGTTTCATTGCTCGAACAGATGGAAACTCTGCGGAACACTCAAGAGTTGACATTCGGCCAGATTGCCAACGTGGGATCAGTCGATAACACCGGCGCCGTACGAAATTTCAACGGCTTCCCGACGGGCTTTCAGGCAATTTCAATCAATCCGGGTCCTGACGGGATTTGGGGGACCAGCGATGACCTGATCAATCCCGGCGCCGATAACGTGTACGGTGACGGTGACGACTTTACCGATCCTTCATGGGGAATCAACGGTTATTCCCGCGAAATAGTAATTTCCAATTTGAATCCAAACTTAAAACGAATTCAGGTCACGGTCCGTTATCCAGACGCCGGCGGCCAAATGCGTAGCCTTGTGGGAGTGAGCTATCTCAACAACGATACGCGAGCGAATTTCAGATAGAACGAGCCTCGGAGAAGTAAAGATGCGCCCCACGAGCAAATTCAACAGCCAATCCGGCTATTCAATGGTCGAACTGATGGTGGCCCTGGGTATAACCCTGGTCATCTCGGCGGCCTCATTCGCGCTGTTCTCAGGCAGCATGAAGTTTACCAATTCAACGTATCACATGACCGATGCCGAGGAAGCATTGCGCAACGCGCACGAAGTAATGAACCGCGACCTAACCACGGCCGGCGACGGACTTCGGGGCATCGGCACAATCACCGCTCCTGTCGGTTTCGTCCAGACGTTTCTGACCAGGACGCCGGTCACCTGCAATGATCCAAACTACCCTTGCATAGGCGTGGTAACTTCCGACGACAGCATTCCCGCCGGTACCGCAGTGCCCTTGGCTAGCACCGCAGTAAATTTCCAACCGAACAGCGACCGGATTTCGATGTTGACGGTGGACACAAACTTCAATACCGGCAACGCGGTGTCCTTGCTGGCCGGAAAGATCACCATCAGCGGCACCAGCACGCTGCTTAATGTGGGCACGGCAAACATCGGCTTGTTTCAGGTCAATGAGATTTACGCCGTTGTTTCGCAGAACAGCGCGGCCTTCGGCGTGGTCACGGCCGTGAACACAGTCACCGGCGTAGTGACGCTGAATAACACTGACGGCGGCTTTGGTCTGAACCAGACCAGCGCGACAGCGCCGATTTCAGTGCTCTCTACGGTGATTTCGGGCGTCAGCACGCAGCCGGCTTCGATCATGCGCATCCAGATCATCCAGTATTTTGTGGACGCTAATGGTCTGTTGGTTCGGCGCGTGTACGGCGTCCGGGGTGCGAGTTTCATCGACAGTGTCGTCGCCGAACACATCACCAACTTGCAGTTCAGATATATGACGAACCTGCTCGACGCTAATGGCAACGTCCAGCAGCCCAAGCGCGTCATCGCGACCTCGACCGAACAGTCGGGACTGCGGCAAATCGAAACTTCAATTGGGGTGGAAACGGCCAAGGCCATCAATGCGGCGACCAACGTTAATAGCAGCAGTAATGCTTGCGGCGCGAGTCCGAACGGAAAGCAATCGATCTGTTCGACGACGGCCACTACAGTTCGCAACCTGCAATTTCGGCAGGCGCTGGCTCCGTAATTTTCGTTGCGCCGTGCGGGGCGTAAGCACATCGACCTTCATACAAGGAAATTTTTATGCGTAAAGCATTCAACCGTAGAACTAAAGATACTAATCCCGAAAGCGGCGCCGCGCTCGCTACGGCATTGATCATCATGGCGATCCTCGCCGCGGTTTCAATGACCGTGCTGGCGGTGGTTACGCACGAGGCGCGGATTGCCGGAAGCGATCTGCAGCGCACCCAGACCTTCTATGCGGGCGCAGCCTCGATTGAAAAAATGACCAATGACTTCAGCGCGGTGTTCACCACCACCTCGCACCCGAGTAATCAGCAGTTGGCGAACATTGCCGCCGCTTACCCGAGCGAATTGGTATCTGAAGGATTCACGTT
>Ga0126383_10000181_pt1 | contig 31431 bp, 33 predicted proteins | sample PanSoiMetPlot_35_FD_96882 | JGI IMG/M metagenome (GOLD analysis project Ga0126383, IMG submission 96882) | Tropical forest soil microbial communities from Panama - MetaG Plot_35 | ecosystem: Environmental > Terrestrial > Soil > Tropical forest > Bulk soil | place: Panama | collected 2016-02-17 | reverse complement strand
TCTACCGTCGGCGTCGAGTTCGGCTCGGCGGGCTCCGCGCTACCCCCCGCCAGTCTCTGCTCATTCTCGCGTTCTGACATCCCTGCGCAAGTCCTAGTCGATTTCACGCCATTCACGCAGAATACGATCGAGCGCTTCGAGCAGAGCCGGCTGATTTGGCCGCTCAGCTATCCGTCTGTCACGCCACGGCAGGCCGGTGAGAGCAACGTCGGCAGCCGCGCTGATCGACAGCGCGGTAACCTTCGTGCAGCACTCGGCGACCTCGGCAATTCCGGCAAGCCTAGCAAAAATCGCCGCGGTGCGCGGCGAGAAAAACAACGCGAAGGCGATCATGCCGGCGCGCAACCCGTCGACTACGGCTGGGCTCAGAGCGCCAGCCGCCCGGGCCTCGTACAGGACGCGCCTCTGGACCGCAAAGCCCTGCGCGCGCAACACGCCGGCAAGGTCACCGGCGACGACATTTCCGCCTACGTAAAGCAATCGCCCGTCTTGTGGACGCAGACGCGCCGCCGCCAAGCGGGCGAGATCGCCGACATCGCCCCCGGCGCTCTCGACGCGATCAAAGCCTTCGGCGCACGCACGCGCCGCAGTCGCATCACCGACCGCCAATAACGGCACCCGACGCTCGCCGCTGGCCTGCGCCAGAGCTCGAACGCCGTTTGCGCTGGTGCATAGAATGGCTTGAACCCCGTCCAGGTCGATCGCTTCCGGCGCTTGGTAACGGACCTGCATCAGCGGTTCAACCAGCACCTCAACGCCTCGCCTTCCCAAAGCTAGCGCCAAGCCGTCCGCCTCCTCGCGAGGCCTTGTCACGAGCGCGCACAAAGCCGGTTTTGCCATCCGATCCCGCCCACCCTCGCTAATAGCTGCGCGCGACGAATTGATCCATAATGACACCCGGACCCCGTAGGGCGCGGGGGATCATAACCGGAAAGCGGGAGAATGCTGATGGGGCTCTCACAAGACCTCGGCCGGTTCGTCGCGGATGTTTCCTTCGAGTCGCTACCCGCTGAGGCGGTCGAGACCGCACGGGTCGGGTTTATCGACTGCATCGCGACGATGATTGCCGGCGCCGGCGATCCGGCGCCGCAGTTGCTGCGTCAGGCGCTACAGCCCCCACCGGGCGATGCGACGCTGTATTTCAGTGGCGAGGGGGCGCCGGCGCCCGAGGCGGCGTGGATCAATGGCACCGCGGGACACGCGCTCGACTATGACGATGTCGCGGCGCTGCGCGGCCATCCGAGCACTGTGCTGCTGCCGGCGGTCCTCGCCGAGGGCGAAGCGCTCGGCGCCTCGGGGCGGGAGATGCTGGTCGCTTACGTGGCGGGGTACGAGACATGGGCTGAACTCGCCTGGCGCGACCCTGGCCACCATCATCGCAAGGGCTGGCATCCCACAGGCATATTCGGCCCGATCGGAGCGGCTGCCGCCTGCGCCTCGCTGCGCCGCCTGGATGCGGAGCGCGCGACCAATGCAGTGGCGCTTGCCGCGTCGCAGAGCAGCGGGGTGACGGCCAATTTCGGTACGATGACAAAGCCGTTCCATGCCGGACGGTCGGCGCATTCCGGGCTGATGGCGGCGCGGCTCGCGGAAATCGGCTTCACCGCCTCGCAGGACGCGATCGAGCATCCGCAAGGCTTTTTGAGTGCGGTATCCCCGGCCGGCGAGGTCGATCGCGAAGCTCCGGCCCAGGCGCTCGGATCGGAGTGGAAGATCGTCAAGTACCGGCTCGGCATCAAGAAATACCCGGCCTGCTACTGCACGCACCGCGCGCTGGATGCCATGCTCGAGCTTCTCGCGGACCATCCCCTCGAACCGCGCAAGATCGAGCGGATCACCGTTTCGCTGAGCGACACGCACGCATTGATCCTGCGCAATCATCGGCCGCAGACCGGGCTCGAGGCCAAGTTCAGCATGGAGTTCGCGATGGCGGCGGCAGTGATCGCGCGGCGGGCGGGTCTCGCCGAATACACCGACGGCTTTGTCCAGCGTCCGGACGTACAAAACCTGATGCGTCGGGTCTTCATCGAAACCAACCAGAACTACGATCCCGAAGTCTCCGGCGCCTCGGTCTGGGACCAGGTCCGCGTCGACCTGGTAGCAGGCGGCAGCGTCGAGAGCGAGAGGGTGCGGCGGGCCAAAGGGCATGCGGACCGCCCGCTGAGCGAGGACGAACTCTTCGAGAAATTCCGCACCTGCCTCGATGCAGGCGCAGCAAAAATAGCTCCGGACGTGCTGTTCGAGCGCCTTAGGCATCTTGAGGAGTTGTCCGCGCGAAGGCTAACCGCCGTATAGCAATGCACCACCTTATCCTCTCCCCGCGCGGGTTCCTCACCCTCCCCGCTAGGGGGGTGAGCGGCGCTGCTGGGGTCGTATTGCTCGGATGGTGCGTTTTCCATCCCGCGCTCGCGCAGGATGCGGATCAACGCCTGACTGTGCTCCATCTCAGCCAGACCGCAGAGCGCTCGGTCATCCGCGATCTTTTGCGCATTGAGCTCAGGGTCGAGGAGACCGGGGGCGATGCCCGCTCGGTCCAGACTGCGATCAATCGACGGATGGCGTCGGCGCTGGATCGTGCGCGCCAGGTGCAAGGTGTGCGGGTCGAGACCGGCTCATACAATGTCGGCGAAGAGCGGCCGCAGAATGGCCCCGCCCGCTGGCGTGGTAGTCAGTCGGTGATTTTGACCGGAAAGGACGCCGATTTGATGCTGAAACTGGCCGGCGTGTTGCAAGGTGATGGTCTGTCGACCTCTTCCTTGGGCTACGAGATTGCGCCGGAGACGGTCCGCGGCGCCGAGGAGGATCTGACCGCCGAAGCCCTGGCCGGGCTCGACCATCGCGCCGCATCGATTGCTGACCGCATGCATCTCGCAGTGGTTCGTTTTCGCGATGTGCGCGTCGGCAACGCCGAAACCGGCGGCAGGCCGGTGCCTCGATTTGCCACAATGGCAATGACGGCTCCTGTCGCCGAGCCGGGCGAAGCCGTCGTCCGAGTGACGATCGAGGCCCAACTGCTCCTTGCCCCGCCACGGCCTTGAGAGGAAGTCGCGGTGAGGCTCCCGGCGCCGCCGCTGCTGGTCATCACGGACCGTCGGCAGGCGCGCCAGCCCCTCGAAGAACTCGCCGAGGAAGTTCTTGCCGGCGGATGTCGGTGGCTTAGCCTGCGCGAGAAGGATCTGCCTGCCGCGGAGCGCCGCGTACTGTTGGGCAAGCTGGTGGCGCTCGGCCGCCGCTGGAATGCCGCCGTCACGATTCATGAAGATGTCGACGCGGCGGTGACGAGCGGCGCGGGCGGGGTCCATCTGCCGAGCGGAGGCAGCCCCCAAGCCGCGCGCGCTCGGCTTCCCGGCGGGCTGATCGGCGCCTCGGCTCATTCCTGCGGAGAAGCCGCGGCGCTACTGAGTTCCGGCGCCGATTATGTCACCGTCAGCCCGGTGTTCCTGACGGTAAGCAAGCCCGGCTACGGTCCGGCGATCGGTCTCGACAGCCTGGCCGAAATGGCGGCGCGGGTATCGGGTCCGGTGATCGCGCTCGGTGGAATCACGGCCGAGAACGCCCCGCTCTGCCTGGCCGTCGGGGCGCATGGGGTGGCTGTAATGGGCGAGGTGATGCGGGCCACGGACCCACGGGCCGCTGTCGAGGCCCTTCTGGCCGCAATGTTCGGCTGACTCGGTCGTTGCCGAAGAGCGGGAACTGAATTCCCCCGAACCCAAAATTTTTGGTTAATGGGAGTAATTCGATCTGCCTTCCCGTTATGCAGGTAGTTGGCAAGCAATGAGGAGGTAAAGGGATGAGGAAATTCGTCCTGGCGACACTCGCCGCCTTGGCGATTGGTACCGCCGCCTTCGCTCAACCTGCAGAAGCGCGGTGCTGGTGGAACGGATACTCTTGGCATTGCTGGTATCCGCGGCATGCGTGGTGGTGGCGCCACCATCATCCTTATTGGCGTCATTACGGGTGGGGGTATGGCCCTTACTGGCAGCATCACGCCTGGTACCGCTGATCGATGACGATCCATCCTTGCCCAACCTCGCTTTCGGGGGAGGGCAAGGATGGCCATACGGGCTCGACGTTACTGTGCCGCGCGGGCCTCGTTCCGGGCGGTTTTTGCGATCTGCTTCTGGCGGTCGAATTCTTCTCGTCGCTGCCGGATCTCCTCCGGCGAAAGGCGCTCGATGTTTGAGTAGTCGAGCTTCCAAGACGGATCCGCGGCCCAGCGCAGCGGCGACTGCACGGTAGTGCGCGGCGCAGGCGCGGATTCGAGCACGCGCAACGCCAGTTCCAACGTAGACGCCTGCGACTCCGGGTCTTTGGGCCGGCCCGCCGCGTTCCCCAACGGAAAGTCGCTGAACAGAAAGCGCGGGACGCCGCAATATTCGACGATGTCCTTCGCGCATCCCATGACGATCGTGGTGACGCCGTTCTTCTCCAAATAACGTGCAGCCAGGCTCACGGTCTGGTGGCACACCGGTCAATTGGCAACGAGGATCGCGGCATCGACGTTATCGGCGCGGCATTGCGCCAGCAATTCGGGACAGTCCCGCTCGATGGTCGTACGTTGGCTCCGTTTGGTCGGCGCGCCGTAGAAGCGCGGGGCGACCTCGCCGATCCGGCCCGTCGCTGCACAGCGCCGCAGTTGCGGCAGCGGGAACCAGGTGCCGCTGTCCTCGGCGGTGGTATGCGCCCGATCGATCGCGACATGGGAAATTCGCAGATCGTGGTCGATCGCAGTATCGCCCGAATAGACCGTAAAGAACTTGGCAGCCGCGTTGTAGGGAGCGCCAGAACCTTGATCACCCTTGCCCGGCTGGTAGGGAGCCGCTGTGGTGATCAGCGTAACGCGGGACGCGGCAAGCGGCTTTTTTAGCGGCTGAAACGGCACCTCGGCATAATGCGCCCAGCGATAGGGCGCGCCGTAACCAAGCCCCTGATAATAGTCCCGAATCCGCTGCATGTAGGGGATTGGGGCGTCGTGCTCGGGAGCAAACCCCAGGTATTCATCCGTTCCGATCATCTGTCCTCCTCTAATGGCGGAAACCAGCGCTTGCCCGTTGCGTCGGAGGATTTTTCGACATTCCCATCGACAAAGCCTAGAGAAACTGCCGGACAAGGTCGAGAAAGACGTCGAGCTGGTCGTGGTGGACCCAATGGCCGGCATATTCGATCGAGGCGACCTGCACGTCGCGAAAGTGGCTCACCCGCCCGTCCTTGACCGGGTCAGAGGCCCAGCTCTCCTTGCCGTAGACGAGCAGGGTCGGGCAATCGATGCGCTGCCACAATTCCTCGATATCGGCAACCGTCATTTCATAGGGCGGGTTGGTCCGGACGTAGTTATCGAATTTCCAGCTGTAAGTGCCGTCCTCGTTCTGATTGACCCCGTGCTGGGTGAGATGGCGCGCCTGTTCCGGCGTCAGATGCACGTTTGCTTCCTGCATGCGTTTGAACGCATCCTCGATCGAGGAATAGCGGCGCGGCAGGCGGCCCGAAAGGGCGCGCTGTTCGCTGATCCAGGCTTGCATGCGTTCTGCGATGCTGCGCCTCGACCGCTCGGCACGTCGCCTCGGTGATGCGCCGAGCCCCTCGATTGCGATCAAACGTCGAACGTGATCGGGATAGATGCCGGCGTAGCGCAATGTGATCATGCCGCCGAGAGAGTGCGCTATGACGTTGACCGGCGCGAGTTCTTGCTGGTGGATCAACTGGGCCAGATCATAGACGTACCCGGCAATCGAATAATTGCCGTCGGGCGACCATTGGCTATCCCCATGGCCGCGCAAGTCGGGCGCCAGGACGTGCCAGTCCCGACGCAGCGCGTCGGCGACCCAGTCCCAGTTGCGGCAGTGATCCCGCCCGCCATGGACGAGGAGCAGCGGCGGAGCGGTTGGATTGCCCCAATCGACGTAGTGCAGACGAAGGCGCTGTGAGAAATAGATTCGCGAGGTCGGGCCGGACCCGTCGAGGTTCATTCACGATGTCCCGTCTTACCAGTCGGAGCGGGACACGAAGCTAATGCCGCGGCAGTATAAATGAAAGCGATGTTCCTGCTTAATCTTATAAAAGCAAGACCCCCGCGCGCTCGTGGCGTCAAACGGGGGTCGGGTTTGCGAAGCTATTCTTCGCGCTCGGAACTCTGTGCCGAGCTATGTCTTGGACTTTCAACTTGGTTGCCGATGCCAAGCGGTCGGCAACTGCTTCTCTCCAGGTGGCGTCATGTCTGTGGCACACCCTCCTAGCTGGTTGTCGACGCCTACCATTTAAGGAGAGTTCGCCGATGCCGTCAAGTGCCAAATCGCATACAGCCTCGGCCTTGCCCGCAAACGGGAACAGGCGCATGCTGCGTAAAGGAATAAGCGAGGAGGGAACCGATGCCGCGCATCAAACACATTGCGCTGACCACCAGGGAGCCCGCAAAGGTGGCTGACTTTTACAAGGAAGCCTTTGGAATGCAGGAAATTCGGCGGGCCCCGAACGGCGCAGTCTTTCTGACGGACGGCTATATCAATTTGGCGATCCTGAATTGGAAGACTGAAAAATCCGCCGATGTTGGCGCCAATGGACCCAATTACAGCGGCATTCATCATTTCGGCTTCGAGGTCGAAGACCTCGACGAGGCTGCGGCGATGCTGGAACGCGCGCGGGGCAAGCGGCTGGAAGAAAAGCCAGGGCTCGATATGGAGATGGCGGCCGGCGGCCATCGCAATTTTGAGATGAAATGGGCCGGCCCCGATGATGTCGTGATCGACATTTCTCATAGCGGGTGGGAGACGAGAGCCAGATGAAGGAGTTGGAGAGGAAACAGCCATGGCCGACAATTTCAGGATCTGTGCAGGCACCATAGGGACCGGCGCGTGGGTCAGCGCCGATGGCGGCGAAAGCTGGCGGCAAGTGAGGACCGGGTTATGGGCCGAAAGCCGCGTGTTCGGCTTCGCGGTCCACCCGAGACAGCCCCGAACCGTACTTGCCGGAGCGGATGACGGCATCTACCGCAGCGAGGATGGGGGAGAGCAATTCGAGCGGCTCGGCTCGCCCATGAACGCCTTGCATGTGTGGAAAGTCGCGTTCGATCCGACGGATCCCGAGACCATCTTTGCCGGGACGCGTCCGGCGGCTCTCTTTCGATCAACCGACGGCGGACGCCGTTGGGACAAACTCCAGGCCGATATGGCCGAAGAATGCCCGAATGTCCGCATCCCGCGGGTGACGGCGCTGACGGTCGACCCCTCGGATCACCGGATGGTATGGGCCGGCGTCGAAGTCGATGGGGTACGGCGCAGCCGCGATGGCGGCGAAACCTGGACGCGGATCGCCGGGGTTACCGACCCTGACATTCACGATACGGCGGTCAGCATTAACGGCGCCAAGACGGTGCTGACAAGCACTCCGCGGGAAATCTTTGCAAGCACCGACGGCGGCGAGAGCTGGCGGGGCCTGGGCGTCGGCAAGCATTTCCGATTGCCCTATTGCCGCAGCCTGGCATTGAAGGCCGACGACCCAAATGTGTTGTTTGTCGCCACCGGTGACGGTGCGCTCGGCAGCACCGGGGCAATCCAGCGCTCGAAGGACGGGGGACAGAGCTGGCAGGCACTGCCACTGCCGGTCGAACCCAACTCACCGATATGGACCTTCGCGACCCATCCGGCGAACCCCGACCGGATCCTCGCCTGCAGTCACTACGGCGAAATATTCGCCAGCGAGGATGCCGGTGATTCGTGGCTCAAACTGCGCCGTGAGTTCAGCGAGATCCGCGCGTTGGCCTGGACGCCGAATTAGACCGCCTAAGTCGGTCGTCTTCCCTTCGCTCCCCGCATGCGCGGCATGCGGGGAGAAGCTCCAATGAGCGGGGATTTGGCGTTGACGGCGCCATGAAGAAAGCTGACAGTCCCGAGATGATCCTGTTGCCAGGGTAAGGCCCGTAACTGACCTTGAACCCGCCGCCCGACAGACCAGAGGATCAGGCGAGGTGCGGCGAGATCCGATTACGACCAGGAGGGAATCATATGCCTAACGAGTTAGCGCCCGGTGCCACCGATCAAGCCACCGCGGTGCAGCGCGGTGCTTTGCATGGCGTCAGAGTGGTGGATCTGACGCAATTCGAGGCCGGAACTTCATTGACCCAGACCTTGGCCTGGCTCGGCGCCGAGGTGATCAAGGTCGAGGAGCCGACCAAGGGTGAGCAGGGCCGCGGCGCCTCGACCGACAAGAAGGGGGTCGACTCGCATTATTTCATGCTGCTCAACGCCAACAAGAGGAGCGTCACCGCCAACCTGAAGACCGAAAAGGGCCGCGCCCTGTTGCGCGGGCTGATCGAAAAGGCCGACGTCTTCGCGGAGAATTTCGCGCCCGGTGTGATCGAACGCCTCGGTTTCGGCTACGATGTGGTGCGCGAGATCAACCCGCGGATCATCTACGCGCAGGTCAAGGGCTTTGGCCAGGATGGCCCGTACAAGAGTTTCCTCGCGTTTGATATGATCGCCCAGGCGACCGGTGGCGCGATGTCGATCACCGGCGAACCCGACGGCCGCCCGATCAAGCCGGGCCTGACGATCGGCGACACCGGCACCGGATTGCACGGTGCGATCGGTGTTCTCGCCGCGCTCTACCAGCGCCAGTTTACCGGCGAGGGCCAGCGCATCCAGCTCGCGATGCAGGAATGCGTGATCAATTACGGCCGCATCTCCTACGCCGCTCAGGCGCTGTGGGGTAGGGCCGCGCCGCGCATGGGCAATCAGAGCATCATGGGCACCAACTCGCCGAGCGAAACCTACAAGTGTAAAGGCGACGGCCCGAACGACTATTGCTACATCTATACGTCGCGCGCCAATCCGCAGCATTGGGAGCGGCTGTTGAAGATCATGGGTCGCGAAGACCTGATCGGCGATCAGCGGTTCGACAGCCCACAAGAGCGGTTCAAGAACCGCCATCTGGTCGATGAAATGATCGCCGAGTGGACGATCCGCCACGATAAGATGGAAGTGATGCAGCGGCTCGGCGAGCAAGGTATCCCGGCGGGGGCGATCATGGACACGATGGAATTGTCCAACGACCCCGACCTCAATCGTCGGGAGATCTTCGTCACCGTCAAGCACCCGGTCCGCGGCGACTTCAAGATGCCGGGCTGGCCGGTCAAGATGAGCGGCTCCAAGGTGCCGATCACCGCTGCACCCTTGCTCGGCGCAGACAGCGACGAAGTCTATGGCCGGCTCCTCGGCTTGTCGAAGGACGAATTGGCCGCGCTGCACGAAGAAAAGATCATCTGACCCGCTTTCCCTCTCCGCCCTCGAGGCGGAGAGGGGCCTCAAAGGCCCGGAGCAATGACCACGCCCACCGCTCCGACTCTAGGATCGGTTACTCCACTTGCGCCGGCTCTGCCATTGGAGCCCGCTGCGAGCTACCCTGACTCGGCGATCCGTACGCTCGACCCGCGCTTCGACAATATCAAGCCGCCTTTCAATGCAGCCGTCGAGCGGCTGGCGACCGGGTTCCGCTGGGCGGAGGGTCCGGTGTGGTTTGGCGACGGTCGATATCTCCTGTGGAGCGACATCCCAAACAACCGGATCATGCGGTGGGACGAGGAGACCGGGGCGGCCGGCATCTACCGCAAGCCTTCGAACCATGCCAACGGCAACACCCGGGACCGGCAAGGCCGGCTCGTCACCTGCGAGCACGAGGGGCGGCGGGTCACCCGCACGGAATATGACGGCTCGATCACCATCATTCTCGACCGGTTCGACGGCAAGCGGCTCAATTCGCCGAACGATGTCGTGGTGAAATCGGACGGTTCGATCTGGTTCACCGATCCGCCTTTTGGGATCCTCGGCAATTACGAAGGCGAACAGGCGCCACCGGAACTACCGACCAACGTCTACCGCGTGGACGGCAGAACCGGAGCCGCAACCGTGGTAACCGGCGATATCAATGGGCCGAACGGGTTGTGTTTTTCGCCCGACGAAACCAAGCTCTACATCGTCGAGTCGCGGGCCCGGCCCCGGCTGATCGGTGTTTTTGATGTGACCGCGGATGGAACCAGGCTCGCCAATAGGCGCGTCTTCGTCAATGCGGGCGAGGGGACACCCGACGGCTTCCGGTGCGATGTCGAAGGTAATCTGTGGTGCGGGTGGGGAATGACCCCCGGTCTCAATGGCGTTGCCGTCTTCTCACCGGATGCAACGATGATCGGCCATATCGCGCTCCCGGAGCGGTGTGCCAATCTGTGCTTTGGCGCGCGCAAGCGGAATCGCCTCTTTATGGCGGCCAGCCAATCGATCTACTCGGTTTATGTAAATACGCAGGGAGTAATGGGAGGTTGAAGCGTTTTTGCATCAGACCTTGTTGTAAGTACACGAATCCGGTGTTAGACTTCTGCGAGCTTTGTGGTTCCACTTATCAACCAACGGGGGGAGACAAAGAGCAATGACATGTGATCTGCGAAAGCGGGGCGCCCTGCTATTGTCACTGATGGCATCGGTCCTTCTCTCTGCCTGCGTCTCGCAAAGCGCATACGACCAACTCCAGGCGCAAAATCAGCAGCTTCAGCAGCAGAACGCGACGCTATCGGCCCAGGTAGCGGCCGATAAGGCGCAGATCTGTCGACTTCAAGGAGCTATCCAATACACCGTCAACAGCGACTTGCTATTCCCGTCGGGCGGCTGGCAGATGAGCGATCGGGGAAAGCAAATCATCGGCAATATGGCGGCGAAGTTGGCGCCGACGCAGCAAAATAAGGTCCTGGTGAGTGGCTATACTGACAATGCCCCAATCGGTCCGGCGCTGCAGCGGGAGGGCATCACCTCAAATCAGGTCCTGTCGCAAAAACGTGCTGAAAACGTGATGGAATTCTTGGTCTCGCAGGGTCTTAAGCCGGATCTCGTCTCGGCGCAGGGATTTGGTGATTCGAATCCGGTCGCTTCGAACAGTACCCCACAGGGCCGCGCGCAGAATCGTCGGGTCGTGCTGTCAGTTCCCGCTTCGGGTTGCTGAGAACTCCACCTCAGGGGCCTATATTCGGTTGCGTCTGGCGCGGTTGGTAATCTCTGCATAACGTGCCGCATTCAACCAGCGGGAGGGACTCATGAGACGACTTGTGCTCGCGTCTGTATTGCTCGCGGTGGCCGCGTGCGCCCAGCAACCGCCGCCGCCGGTGGCTGCGGCCCCTCCACCGCCGCCGCCTCCTCCACCGCCGACGACCTACACGGTCTATTTCGATTACAACAGCTCGCTGCTAGGACCGGCGGGCAGAGAGGTCGTCAGGTTCGCGGCCGACGCCTACAGGGCAGGAAACCCGGCGAGTGTTCAGGTAACCGGGTTTGCCGATCCGTCCGGCTCTGCCGGTTACAACAAGCGCCTCTCGCTGAAGCGGGCCAGCATCGTGGCTTCAACGCTCGTGGAGGACGGCGTGCCGCGCAGTTCGCTCGTCGTCAGCGGGGACGGAGAGACGACCAGTGGAGGGAGCCCGGGGCAGGACCGCCGCGTGGACGTGATCCTCGGCGGGCCGCCGGCAGCCCCGTCATCCTGAGCCTAGGCGAATGAGGGCGCCGCGGGGCGCCCTCGTTCACACCGCTTCGTAAGCGAGCCCGCGGATCTTTTCCACGTTCCTGCCCTCTATGCGAATGAGCCTGATCGAATCTTCGCGTCGCGGTGAGTGCAGGTCGCCGAGTTGCGGATCCTCATAGAGGATCTTGCGTTCGCGCACCCCCGTCATGGAGATACGTCGCGACGAGTAGGTAGAAAAACTCTCCAAACTCGTCAATCTGCGAGCAACCCCTTGCGGCGGCTCCAATCCAATACCGCATTGATGCATTGCTGCAGCTGGGCGGCCTGGTTCTGATAGTAATGGGTCGCGCCTTCGATCCCGACATATTCCTTGTCTTGTGTCGCAAGCGCCGCGCGGATCGTCGAATTGTGCGACGCGGGGACGGCGTCGTCCGCCAGGTTTTCGACCTGCAATACCGGCGCACGGCGGATGCGGGCAGCGTTCCTCGGCCCTTTCGCGTTCGACAGCTCGAAGCTCCACTGCGACAACCATGAGCGCAGCGACGAATAACGCGCGAGCCCAGCCGGCGAGGTGTTCACGGCACGCGGATCACCCAAATAGCACCAGCCGGGCCGCCGGCCGTTCGGGTCGATAGCGGGATCGAGCCAGCGCACGTCGCACATCGTGCGGTGGACGACAAAGCAGCGCTCGACCTCGCTGGTTCCCGGCCGGCGCAGCGTATCGAGCCGTTCCTGGCACCACGCCGTGATCTTGCGGTTGCGCGCGATCTGGGCCGCCCGAAAGCGATTGACGAACGCGCCTGGGTAGGGCGGCTGATAGGGGCAAGCACTGTCGTAGATGTCGAATTCCAAATCGCGCCGGTCCGGATCGAGTTCGTCGGTTACCGACGCATCGAGCCACTCGGTCAAGGTCTCGGCGCGCGACAGATGCGCGGCGATGAAGATGATACCGTCGGCCGGTTCGAGACCGGCCCTCGTCAGGTCCACTGCGTCGCCGGCCGGCGTCGTGGTGACCGACGGCGCTTCAGCCTCCGCCTGATAGAACAGCGAGAGCGAGCCGCCCCCCGACCAGCCGACAAGGATGACCTTTTCGTAGCCGCGGGCGCGGGCGTCTTTGACCCACGCTCCAATGTCGATGGCGACCTTCTCCATGATGAGGCCGCTGTCGTTCTTCGGATAGCGGCTCGCCGCGCAGAGAACATGCAACCTTGCGCCGACGAGCGCCGTCGGCATCGGCAGCAAATGCAGCGTCGATGAGGGGTGCATGAACAGATAGAGCGTCTTCGACGCGCGCCCGTTTGGGATCAGGTACTGGCCCTCGAGCCACACCTTGCCCGAGGCGGCGCCGAACCCGTAAGTCTCGGCGAACCCCGCCGTATCGGGAAAGCTGAGGATGGCGGGGATGCGGGCCCAGTCGGCAGAGGCATTGGTCATCACAGGTGCTCCGAGAAGGCGGGCGCGACTTCGGCCATGAAACGGGCCTTCAGCGTCTCAGTGATCCGCCGGCGAGCCGATCAGCACCGAATTCTCGGTCAAGTCGGCCGGCGTCACGTTCTGCCGCCGCGCGACGATATCGACAAAATCGCGATAGCTCGGCGGCGCGGTTTTTGGATCACCGGGGAAGGCGGCGATTACGCGTTCTCTGTAGTAGCGAATCTGACGCGCGCGGGCCGCGATTTCCTCTGCCGGATTGTCGGCAAAATGATCGTACCGGCTTGGCCATCGCATGAATTGTCGATCGTCGCCAACCGTCTTGCCCCGCTCCCCGCAATGCCAGCCCGCGGCGTCGCATCGAACTCGGCGGTTGGCGCTATGCGTGGTTCTTGGCCGCCTGCCAGTGCGCGAGCGCCGCGTGCGGTTTCGATACTGCGGGGTCCATGATCTCCTGGTGCACGCCGGTATCGGCGGTCAATTCTACGATGTAACCGTTCGGGTCGCGAAAATAGATCGACCGGCAGAAGCCGTGATCGACCGGCCCGCGCACTTCGACCCGCTGCGCGCGTCCCTTTTCGAGCATGCGGTCGAATACGTCGTTGTCGACGGCGAGCGCGATGTGCAGGTCGAGGCTGTCCTGGTGTTTGAAATCAAACGGCTTGTCCGGCGCCTCGAAGAAGGCAAGGCAAGAGCCGTCCTGCATCTGGAAGAACGTGTGCAGCGCCTTGCCGTCCTGAATCTCGAAGGCGCTGACCAAGGGCAGCCCGAGAAATTCCTCATACCAGGCCCGCGTCTCCTCGGAGTCGCGGCAGCGGTATGCGTTGTGATGCAGTCCTTTGATGTCGATCATTGGAGCCTCCACCTTCAGAAGCCTTCAGAAGAAGATGCTGACATTTTTGGCCGACAGCACGACCTGGTCGAGCACCAGCCGACGGCGGGCAATCTTCCAACCCCCGTCGACCCGGCGCAGCACATCCTGACGGCCGCCGACATAGAAATCCTCTTCGGTTTCCGCCCGGCTGCGGTAGACGATGAAATTGGAATAAACCTTGACCTCGGCCTCGCTCTCGCCCGGCTCGACCTCGATGTTGCCGATCATGTGACGGGTGCGCGATGGCGGGTCTTCGGCCCACGCCATGCCGGTGTCGAGCCGCGCGACGCGGGCGGCGAGCGTCGTCTTGTCCTCGTCGAGGATGGCGAGTTCCTCGTCGCCGGTCACGTCCGACTCGACATAGCGGCCGGGATCGAGGATCGAGATCGCCTTGCTCGACTTGGGGTAGCGGTTGCTGCGGCTGACCATGAAATAATGCACATCATCGGTGAACAGCTGCAGCCACTCGCGAAACCTCCGGTCGTCGAGCAGACGCGCCTCGCGGTAGAGAAATTGTTCGACCTCGCGGATCACCTTGTCGTCGGGCGCTGGCTCGTTACGCATGGCGCTCCTCACGCGCATTGCCGCGCGCCAGCTCTGCCCAAGACCTGCCCGTCATCAGTTCGGCCCAGCGTCGGTAGAAGCCGCGATGGTTGCTTTCGCTGTAGCGGTAGTCGCTGGCCAGAGCGCCGAGCTCAGCGTCGAAACGCTCGTGCCCGAGCCCCATCTCGTAATTCAACGCACATCGCCGGGCGACGACGCCGCGGCCGGTCTGCGTACAGCCCTGCCAATTGTCCATGTCGTCCTGCTCGAACGTCCCGGCTGGACCAAAGACGCGCACCCCCGCCAGTCTGATCGCCTCCTTGACTTCCCGCGGCGCCTCCCTGTCGGCATAAACCCAGGCCCAGACCTCGGTCTTGTCGGGGCCGCGCGGGTGCCACACCCGGAACGTGCGTGAGGTCGGCCGCAACAGCGAGAAATTCGGGAATACGGTGCCGACGATCGGCTTCACGAGGTTTAGCCGCGGGCCGAGCCGACCCACCATCTCGGGACGGATCGCGTCTTCGTAGGCGAGGATTTCCGAAGCCGGCGGATCGGCCAGCATGTCCGGGCCGACGCCGATCACACAATGGCCGTTACCGGGCGCCAGCATGACGCCGTTCGGATCGGGGGCCAGCCGGAAGTTGCCGCCGGACCCGGTATCGATGGCCGAGCGGTGGCTCCACGACGTGTGATAGCCGTCACCGCCGAAATTCTCGGCGGGGAATTTCCAGTTGCACGGCATGACCCATTTGTGCATGCCGCCGATCGCCTCGATGCCGCCCTCGCGGCGGTCGAAGAACGCATCGAGGTACCAGGCCATCTCCCCGAGATACTCGATGAGCGGCGGCGCCTCCGGGTCGAAGGTGGCGAACCAGAGCCCCTTGTAATTGTCGAGCTGCGCTACCGGAGCAAGGCCCCAGCGATTGCGGTCGAGCTCGTTGTGGTAGGCCTCCTTCAGGTACGGCACGCCGGTCAGCCGGCCGTCATTCCGGTAGGTCCAGCCGTGATAGGCGCAGGTGAAGCTCGAAGCATTGCCGGTGTCGGCGCGGCACAACCGGTTGCCGCGATGCCGGCAGACATTGAGGAAGGCGCGCACAGTGCCCTCGTTGTCGCGCACGACCAGCACCGGGTCTTCGCCCATATAGGTCGTGAAGAAATCGCCGGGCAGCGGAATCTGGCTGTCGTGGCAGAGGAACAGCCAGCAGCGGGCGAAGATCTGATGCAGTTCCTGCTCGTAGATCTCCGGCTCTATGAAGATGCGCCGGCTGATCAACCCGCGTTCGGTGTCGACCAGCTTGCGCATGTCGCCGCTCATCGGCCGGCTCCCTGGTCGGCGCGCGGCCGCGGCACTCGCAGCATCCCACCGGCATCGACCGTCACGATAGTGCCGGTGATGCCGCCGGCATCCCTGGGCGACGATAGGAAGAGATAAGCGCCGGCCAAGTCGGCGGGCTCCAACGCCATGTGCAACGGGTTGCCGGCGCGCAGCCGATCGACCATACCGGGGGCTGCAAATTGCGAACGATCGTCGTTGCCGAGCGACTGCAGCCCGCGCAGATCGGTCATCGTGCCGCCGGGAGCGACGCCATTGACACGTATGTCGGGAGCCAGTTCAACCGCCAGCTCGCGGATCAGCCCGACGACCGCATGCTTCGAGGCGGTGTAGAGAGCGCCGCCGCCGCCCGAGTTGAGCCCCGCGACCGAAGCGGTGAAGACCATCGAGCCCGAGGTTTTTCTGAGCTCCGGCAATGCGGCGCGGGCGCCGTAGATGATCCCCTTTACATTGACCCCGAACAGTTCGTCATACGCGTGGCCGAGCTGCTCCTCCGGCATCTCGGCGACCGAGGCATAGACGTCGAAGACCCCGGCATTGCCGACGAACACATCGAGCCGGCCAAAGGCGCGGACCGTTTCGGCGACGGCGCGCTTGTTGTCGGCAAGCTGCGCGACATCGCCGGGTATGCCGACGAGCTTGTCGCCGAACTCGCTGCGCAATTCCTCGGCGCGCGTAGCGACCCGCTCCATGACGCCGACGCGCGCGCCCTCCTCGATAAAGCGCGCCACGACCGCTCGGCCGATGCCCGATCCGCCGCCGGTCACCAGCGCTACCTGGCCCTCGAGAACGCCCATCGTGTTATCCTCCGCAAGCGCGTTCCAACACGGCCGCCTCGGGCCCTGGTGGGAGAATCTTAGTTACCTAAGATAAATCGGCAGTCCGGCTGCCGTCAACCACCTTTGTTGACCGATAGGGGCGCGGCGGCAGCCGGGCCATCGCATAGGGGCAGCTCTTTTCAGTCATTCCGCCCAGTTTTCCGCGGCGTTGCCCTTGCCATGCCACTCGGCAATACGGCAATTTCTCACCGAGCGGCCGGCAACCATGGGTCGACATGAAGCACACCGAGCGGCGATTTGTTGGCGAGGATCACGCATGGGTCATTCCACGCCCTTGGCGGGAGGCTGTTCCTGACGACCGTCTTGCGCACCTTATCAAGGAGGTGTGGCGCGCCCTTGTCCGCGCGCTGCAAATGCGCCTTGCGGACCACGGCGTCTCGTTCGGTCACTGGCTATTCTTGCGGATATTATGGGAAAGCGATGGGATTACTCAGCGGGAGCTCAGTGCACAAGCCGGGGTCATGGAGCCGACCACGTTTCAGGCGATGAAGGCCATGGAGCAACTCGGATACATCACCCGCAGGCGGCTGCCTGACAGCAGAAAGAAGATCTATATCTTCCTCACGCCGCACGGACGCTCGCTGAGGGAGAAACTCATACCGCTCGCCGAGGAGGTAAACGCCGTTGCAGTCCGCACCATCAGAGCGCCGGATGTCTCCGCACTGCGGGGCCTGCTGCTGACGATGATCGAGAATCTCACCGAAGACGAGGTCGAAGGGAGAGCCGCGAGAGAAAGGCGGGCAAGCGGCCTTTCGGCGGAAACTTGTGTAAAATCACACGCGTCGCCACGTCCGCGTGGGACCCGCGCGGCCCCTGTGGAAGCCGATGCCCTCGCTGGGCGTCGTGAGCCCCGCCAACCGCACGGCGCGCCTCGCCGATCGTAGATTCCGTCAAGCCGCCATTTGGAAGGGCTCGGGACGCCCTCGCTCACACCGCTTCGTAAGCCAGGCGGCGGATCTTTTCCACATTCCTGCCCTCGATGCGAATGAGCTTGGTCGAATCTTCGCGCCGTGGCGAGTGTAGGTCGCCTTCGTTGTAAAGATACGCATCACCGGGCGTCAGCACATACTCCTTGACGAGTCGCACCTTGCCGGGCTTCTCCTCGGATGCCGGCTCGAGCAGCGCCCAGTCGCTCATGATTGTCTTGCCGCGCGCCTGGCCATAGATCGCCCAGGTCGGACCATGGTCGTGCGGCTTGCTTTCCCTCGCCCCGTGATTGACGTGTCCGAGAATGCAGAACCCGAGTTCCGGATCCTCATAAAGGATCTTGCGTTCGGGTACGCCGTCGTGGAGATGGGTCGTGACGAAGTTCTCGTCCTTCAGCGCGTCCTGGACGAGAGCACAGACCTTCTTGCGTCCCTCGATCCCGGGATCTTTTGATAAAATCTGGTGACACTCGCTGGAGAACTGCTCGAGCGTATAGCCCATCAATCCACCTCCTCGGTCTGGAACTAATGACAAACAGCGTATTCCGGTAGAATTGGCGACACAACCAATCGTTCCGAGCTAGGTTTTGCGGACGAGCCGGCCAGCGCCTTCGATGACCGCATCCCAGTCGTCGACCTCGCGGTCGACCGGCGCGATCATGATGTGCTGGACCCCAACGGCCTCGAACGCCGCGACCCGGTCGCGCAGCTCAGCCTCATCCCTGCCATTCCAGTGCGTGCGCATCGAGATCGTAAATTCCGCCTCCGGCCGCTCGCTGCGCAGCCGCTTGACGATTGGCGCCGCCTGTTCGGGCGTCAGCTGACTGCCGTGCCAGCCGTCGCCGATCCGCACGGTGCGCCGGTATGCCGCCTCCGAGCGCGCGCCGAACCAAATCGGGATCGGCCGCACCGGTAAGGGTTGCATCGTCATCTCGGTGATCTCGGCCGGGATGTAGTTGCTGCGGAACGTCACCGGGGTCTGGGTCCACACCGCGCGCATCATCGCGATGCCTTCGTCGGTGCGCCGCCCGCGTTCGTGAAACGGGGCGCCCAAGGCGGCGAACTCGGCCTCGAGCCAGCCGACCCCGACGCCGAGGATCAGCCGGCCATCGGAAAAGTTCTGCAACGTCGCCAACTCCTTGGCGAGCGGCAGCGGATGGCGCATCGGCAATACCAATACGCTTGTGCCGAGCCGCACCCGTTTTGTCACCGCAGCAGCCCAAGTGAGGCTGAGCACCGGATCGTAGAACAGGGGCGAGCGCGGGAAGGTGGCGCGCGGCACGATGATGTGCTCACTGACCCAGACGTCGGCGAAACCCAGATCCTCTGCCCGCATCGCCGCACGGCGGATCTTGTCCGGCGTCGCCTGCTCGCCAGCATGCGGCAGATGAATCCCGAGTTGCATTGTCTGTCCTCCCGTGCTGGTCTCTGCACGAGAATAACGACGACCGGGCGGGGGAACCATGCGCTTTACGGACAAGGTCGCGGTCATCACCGCTGTCGCCAACGGCATCGGTCGGGCAACTGCGGAAATCATGGCTCACGAGGGCGCGGTTGTCGTCGGTGTTGACAATCACCGGGACCGCCTCGACGGTGCCGTGACGGCATTGCGCAGTGCCGGCGGGGTAGCTCATGGGCGGCTTTGCGACGCCCTCGACCAGGGGCAGGTCGAAGCGACCATCGCAGGGGTGGAGAAGGAATTCGGCGCCGTCGACATCCTGGTCAACGCCGTCGGCGGCAGCACGATCATTGCGAATTCGAGCGCCAATGTCGATGAGCTGACCTTTGACGAGTGGCAGAGGCTGATCGCCTTCAATCTGAACGGGACATTCCTGTTCACCCACGCCGTCGTGCCGATCATGAAACGACGGCGGCAAGGCAAGATCGTCAACCTCGCCTCGATCGCCGGCCGCGGCCTCAGCGCGTCGAGCAGCAGCGCCTACGCTGCGGCCAAGGGTGGCATCATCGCCTTCACGCGCAAGCTGGCATTCGAATTGGGGCCCTATGGCGTCACGATCAACGCCATCGCGCCGAGCCTCACCCTGACCGAACGCATTCGCCCGCATTGGGAGAAACGCTCGCAAGAAGCACAGGCCGCCGAGATCGCCCGCACTCCGCTGCGCCGTGTCGCCGAAGCCGCCGATCAGGCCAAGGTGACCTGCTTTCTCGCCTCGAGCGACGCCGATTTCGTGACGGGCATTACGATCGACGTAACCGGCGGAAACTAACTCTGGGACACACCAATGACGACATTCGTACTTATCCACGGCTCTTACCAAGGCGGCTGGATCTGGCAGCGGGTCGCGAACCGGCTGCGGGCCGCCGGGCACAGGGTCCATGCCCCAAGCCTTGACGGCTGTGCCGAGCGCAAGCACGCGCTCCGTCCCGGCATCACGACCGAGACGCAAACCATGGAAATCGCCGACCTCCTGTTCTATGAGGATTTGCGCGATGTCGTGATGGTTGGCACGAGTTCGGGAGGCATGGTTGTTTGCCGCGCCGCCGAGGTGCGGCGCGACCGGATTGCGCGCGTCGTGTTTGTCGACGCGCTGGCTTTGCTCGACGGCGAGCGGATCCGCGACATTGTCCGGCGGTCGACCGCGGTGCCGAGCGGCCTCGCCGCCGGCCCGACGCGAGAAGACGCGGAGACCCGCCTCTTCGCCGATCTCGAGCCTGAGACCCGCTCCTGGGCGCTCGAACGCTACACCCTGCATCCGATCGGCATTTACGAAAACCCGGTGAAGCTCGACAATTTTTGGAGCCAGCGATGGCCGGCTACGGTGATCTGGTGTCGCCGAGCCGTCAATCCGGGCGAAGCACACCAGCGTCGCACCGCCGACAAGCTCAACGCCGATTGGCATGAGCTCGACACCGGGCATTACCCGATGTTGAGTATGCCCGACGAGCTTACGGCGCTGTTGAGTGCCGGAGCCTAGACCACACGCCGGAGTCGGATATCCTCAGAAGATCGCTCTTCCCACCATAAGGCCGAGGATGAGAAAGATCACGCAGATCACGATGAAGATGAAGAACAGGATCTTTGCGATCCCCGCCGCTGCTGCGGCAATGCCGGTGAACCCGAAGATCGCGGCGATGATCGAGATGATGAAGAAGAATAGTGCCCATTTGAGCATATCGATGATCCCGGAGAGGCGCTGCTGAAGGGATAAATGTCTGTGCCATGCTTGCCGTTCCAATGGCAACGCGCGGCTGTGTTGCTTTATCGTCACGACCGCAGGAGGGTTCCATGGTCGAGTGGACCGGCGGCGCACTGCCGACATTCGTGACGCATCTAGAGTGCAGTCTCACCGGAGAGCATTATCCGCCTGACACAGTGCAGACATTGTCCAGGGCCGGCCGCCCGCTGCTGGTGCGGTACGATCTCGATGGCGTCCGCCGTGCGCTACCCCGCGACGGGTTGACCGACCGACCGCAGACCCTGTGGCGCTATCGCGAATTACTGCCGGTGCGCCGGCCGCAAGACGTGGTCTCGCTCGGCGAGGTCGTGACGCCCTTAATCCGGCTGCCGCGCCTTGCCGCGCAGCTCGGTGGTGGCGAGATCCTGGTCAAGGACGAAGGCCGTCTGCCGACCGGGTCGTTCAAGGCGCGCGGGTTGGCGCTGGCCGTTTCGATGGCCAAGGAGCTCGGGGTCGCCACCATGGCAATGCCGACCAACGGCAATGCCGGTGCAGCGATGGCCGCCTATTGCTCGCGCGCCGGAATAAAGGCCTATGTGTTCTGTCCCGACGACACGCCGGCGGTCAATGTTCGCGAGATCGCGATGCAAGGCGCCGAGGTATTTCTCGTTGACGGGCTTATCGACGATTGCGGCAAGCTGGTCAGTGAGGGCGAACGGGAAATCGGCTGGTTCAACTGCTCGACCCTGAGGGAGCCTTACCGCATCGAAGGCAAGAAGACGATGGGTATCGAGTTGGCCGAACAGCTCGGCTGGGAATTGCCCGACGTCATCTTCTATCCGACCGGCGGCGGCACCGGGATCATCGGCATGTGGAAGGCCTTCGCCGAGCTGGAAGCGATCGGCTGGATCGGGTCGAAACGGCCGCGCATGGTCGTGGTCCAGGCGACCGGCTGCGCCCCGATGGTCAAGGCTTGGGAGGAGGGTGCGGAACACGCCCCGCGGTGGGAGAACGCGCACACCTTCGCTGCCGGCATCCGAGTGCCGCAGGCGATCGGCGATTTCCTGATCCTGTGTGCAGTGCGCGACAGCGGCGGGTTCGCGACCGCCGTCAGCGACGACGCGATCGCCGAGGCATGGCGCGAGGTCGCCGCCGAGGAAGGCCTGTTGTTGTGCCCCGAAGGGGCGGCGACCTATGCCGCCTATAAGCGGGCACTCGTCGAAGGGCGGGTTCGCCCCGACGAGCGGGTCGTCTTGTTCAACTGCGCCAGCGGGCTCAAATATCCGATGCCCGAGGCAGGCACGCCATTGAATCTGGGCAGCGCAATCGATTGGCGAAAGCTGCTCGGGGCCGCGCGCACGCGGTCATGACGTCAACTCCAAATTCCACGATCCGGACGACCGGGATCGCGATTTTGCTTTACCTAGCAGCATGTAGCGGGCCGCCGTGGACGCTCGACCAGTCCCCCGACGGGATAACGCTGCGATGGTACCCCGACAACACGCCGAGCGACGTGCCGAATTCGGTTGCCCAGCTTCATTGCCGATCATTAGGCAAGAATGCCGAGCTGATCGCTTACGATCAGAACGGCAGCGCCCAGATCGGCCGATATCGGTGCCGGTGATACAATTGGAGATCGTGACATGAGTGTCGAGCAGCGGCTGAAGGAGTTGGGATTAACTTTGCCGCAGGTCGGAGGCCCGCTCGGGAACTATGTTCATGCCAAGCGCGTGGGCAACCTGCTCTATCTATCGGGGAAAGGGCCACCCGACGGCCCCGACGGCAAAATGCCGAAAGGCAAGCTCGGTGCCGGCATGTCGGTCGACGAAGGATATCGGCACGCACGCGGTGTGGGGCTCGTGCTCATCGCCGCGATAAGGGAGGCGCTCGGCGGCGATCTCGACCGCGTGGAGGATGTCGTCAAGGTGCTCGGGATGGTCAACGCGGCTCCCGATTTCGAGGATCATCCGAAGGTCGTCAACGGTTGCTCCGATCTGTTCGTCGAGGTGTTCGGCGAGCGCGGTCGGCATGCGCGCTCTGCGGTCGGCATGGGTTCATTGCCCGGCGGGATACCGGTCGAGATCGAGGTCATCGTCGCGGTCAGATAGGCCCGCCAAAGGGTCCACCGCGACGACCTGCACATCTGCGCATCGCGACCAGCGCCGGCAAATCAGCCGGCTCATGCTGTTTTTCGGGCTTGTCTATGTCGTCGAAGGGATCGGCCAGACCGGCGGTCTGATTGCTCAGCCGCTCAACTACTTTCTGAAGCAGACCTACGGGTGGACGCCGGTCCAGGTCACCGCCTATCTGACGGTGCTCAACCTTCCCTGGATCATCAAGCCGGTCTATGGAATCGTTTCGGATTTTCTGCCGATCTTTGGCTATCGCCGAAAAAGCTACCTCATTCTCGCCAACCTGATGGCCACCGGCGCCTATTGCTGGGTCACGCAGATCACCTCGCCGAGTGAAATCATCCTCGCCCTGCTGCTCTCCGCTTACGGCATGGCGATATCGAGCACGGTATGCGGCGCCATACTCGTCGAAAACGGCCAGAAATTCGGCGCCAGCGATTCCTTCGTCAATCAGCAGTGGCTGTGGTTCAACATTGCAGCGATGGCGAGCGCCTTCATTGGCGGTCAGCTGGTCCAAAGACTGACGCCGGCCGGAGCATTGCACGGGGCCGCCGCAATCATCGCCGTTGCCCCGCTGATCGTCGTCTGCGCCGGCGCGTTTTTGATCCACGAGCAGCAGAGCCGCATCGATCTCCCCGAGATGAAAAGGACCTTCGCGAGCCTGCTGACCGCCCTTACTTTGCGCGACCTTTGGGTAATCGCGTTGTTCCTCTTTGTCTACTATCTCAACCCGGGGCTCGGCACACCACTCTACTACCACATGACCGACGATCTCAAATTCTCGCAAGAATACATTGGGATTCTCGGCTCGATCAATTCGGCGGGCTGGATCGCCGGAGCGCTGCTGTACCGCCGGTTTCTAAAAGGCATTACTGCAAAAGCGTTGCTGAATTTGAGCATCGCATTGGGCATCGTGGCGACCATTGCATTTCTGGTGCTGTGGAGCGAAGCCCTCGCGGCGGCGATCAATTTCTTCAGCGGGATCGCGACGATGATCGCCTTTGTCGCGACCTTGAGCCTGGCCGTGGATTATTGCCCACCTCGCGCGGAAGGCTTCGCCTTTGCCGCTTTGATGTCGGTCACCAACTTTACCAACGCCCTGTCCGAAAATCTCGGCTCGTTCATGTACGAGCATCTGTTTCAGCGCCAGCTCGCACCACTCATCCTGGTGTCGGCCGCATTTACCGCCCTGGCATTCGCGTTTGTGCCGCTGCTGCGTCTGGGCGGCAAGCACCCCGGGGAAGCTTTGCGTCCGACTGGTCTCGCGACTGCGGCGGGAAATCAGTGATCTTGCGACGGACCTGAGCCAGTTGACCGGTAGCGCGGCTCCGCCGCTGGGCGCGGGGTGCCAGCGCGTGCAGGGCAGCTGGGTTCATGCCTTCAGCAAGGCCGCCACTACCCGCTCGCGGGTCAGCGGCAGGTCGCGGAGGCGGGCGCCGAGGGCGTGCGCGACGGCGTTGCCGATTGCAGCGACGGTCGGGCCGCCGCTCGCTTCGCCGACGCCGAGAGGAGGGAGATCGGCGGCCGGATCGATTAGCTCGACAAGCACCTCAGGAACCTCGGTGAAGCGCAGCACAGGGTAAGTCTCCCAGTCGCGCGAGCTGATGCCGGCGGTGTCGAGCCGCACGCCCTCCTTCAATGCCCAGCTCGCCCCATGGATGATGCCGCCCTCGAGCTGGTTGATCGCGCCGTCCGGGTTGATCACGAGCCCGGCATCGGCGGCGCACCACACGCGCGACAGGCGCACGCTCTCGTCGATCTCGACTTCGGCGACCACGGCGGCGTAGGCGGCCATGTTCTTGTAGCGGGCGAAACCGATCCCGCGGCCTCGGCCGGTGCCCGGCGGCAGTCCGGGTTTCCACTCCGCGAGGCGGGCGGCATGCTCGACGACCGCCCGCGCCCTGGGGTCCGACAGCACCGACAGCCGGTAGGCGACCGGATCGATGCCGGCCCGCTCGGCGAGCTCGTCCATCGAGGATTCGATCGCGAAGACGTTGAGTGTCGCGCCGAGTCCGCGTAAGGACGACGTCCGCACCGGCGTTTCGGCGATCAGGTGATGAAGGATGCGCTTGGCCGGGAAATCATAAAGCGGCTCGCCATTGCGGGTTCCGGCGCCCGGCGGATAGGACGATTCTGAAGCGGGCGGCAGGGGCGGCGGATCCGGCAAGGCTTCGGCGGCGAGCAGGTTGCCGCCGCCTCCCGGACGGCTGGTGTGCCGGCCGCTCCAGATCTCGGTCGTCCAATCCGCGGGGCGCCCCTCACCGTCGAGCGTGGCGTGCGCCGTCGCCACCATCGCCGGGCTGACCGGCTCGAAGCCGAATTCCTCCTCGCGCCGCCAGCGCACCTTGACCGGCTCGCCGGGCCGGTGGAATGCGATGACTGCCGCGTCGGCCGCCGCATCATCGGCGCCGTTGTGGCCATAGCAACCCGGCCCTTGCACATGCTTGACCGAGATCGCCGCGGGATCGAGCTTCAAGGTCCGGGCCAGTGCGTCGCGCAGCGGGTAGACCCCTTGTGAATGGGTCCATACCGTGAGCCGCCCGTCGCGATAGATGGCGAGCCCGCACGACGGCGCGACCGAGGCGTGGGCGATGTGCATTCTCGTATAGGTCGCCTCGTACCGGGTTCCCGCCGGTGCCGGATCGGGCGGGGGAGGGGGGCCGATGACCCGGTCGATCGACGGCTGTTGCAACAACCACCGCGCCTCTTCCTGGTAGGGGTTGATCGGGTCTAACCCCTCCCAGGCGACATGGCTCGGAGCGACTCCAGCGGTCGCCTCGACGACCGTCTCGTCCGCCCCGAGGATGGCGAGAAAGTTGCCGTCGCGGAGGATCTCGATCGGCCCCTTCGCGGCGCGCCGGAGAGCGGCCTCGTCAACGGCCGTGATCGTCGCGCCGCGGCGCGGCTGGCGCACAACGCGCGCATGCACCATCCCGTCAAGGGTTATGTCGTGGGCAAAAGCCGGGCCACCGAACACCTTCGCGGGAAGGTCGAGGCGCGGCACGTTCTTGCCGACCACGCCGTAGTCGCCGATGCTCTTCGCCACCGGGCGGCCGGTGGCGGGGCGCGCGAGATCCACCGTGCCGGCAAACGACCAATAATCATGGCCGGTCGCCTCGCCGCAGTGTGTAATGACCCCGTCGCGCACCGACAAATCCAACCGGGAATAGCCGAAAGTCGCGGCGGCATGGTCGAGAAACAACGCGCGTACCTCGGCGCATGCCATCCGCAACGCGACGCCGCCGAATTGGATCGACTGGCTGCCCGCGGTGTAGCCTTCGTTGGGGGTGAGATCGGTGTCGCCGGTCTGCAGCAGGATGCGATCAGGCGCGACATCGAGCTCCTCCGCGGCGATCTGCAGCATTGCGGTCAGCACCCCTTGGCCGATCTCGACCCGGCCGGTCGACACCGCGACCCGGCCCGGTGAGGGAAACCCAACCCAGCGATCGAGCCGCGGATTGGCGGCGAGCAGTGGCGGCAATGACGGCGACAACGCGCTCATCGGGCGACTCCTTCGTGCAGCAGGTGGGCAGCGCGCTCGACGGCGCGCAGGATGCGGATGTGGCTGCCGCAGCGGCAGATATTGTCGTCGACCGCCTCGGCGATCTCACTCCGCGACGGCGACGGGTTGCGGTCGAGCAATGCCTTGGCCGAGATCAGAATGCCGGGCAGGCAGTAGCCGCATTGGCCGGCTTGCTCGTCGAGAAAGGCTTGCTGCAACGCATGCGGGCGGTCCGGCGTGCCCAAGCCCTCGATCGTCACAATCTCCTTGCCGACGACGGCCGAGAGCGGCTTGCCGCAGGATTTCTCCGGATTGCCGTCGACCAGCACCATGCAGCAGCCGCATTGTTCGAGACCGCAGCCGAATTTGGTGCCCATCAAACCGAGATGGTTTCGCAAAACGTCGAGCAGCGGCGTGTCCGGGCTGGCGGCCACAATGACCGGGTTTCCATTCACGCTGAGACCGACCGGTTCCATCAAATGGCTCCTTGCGCCACTTCGCCGGCGCGGCTTAACTTGCCCGACATCGCCTTGCACCCCCTGAGAAAAAAGGAAGAAACCGATGATATGCGATGTGCACGCGCATTACACGCCGAAGAACTTCAGCGAGTTCATGGGTGACCGTTTTGCGTCGCCGGTGCATCTGCCGGTCAAGCGCGGAATGGCGCGTCACCCGTTCTCGGATTCGCCGGAGGACATCGAAGGTCGGTTCAGACTGATGGATGAAGCGGGGGTGGAGCGGCAGGTCTTGTCGCCGAACCACCCGCCCTATCTCCCCGACGAGGCGGAGTGTGTGACTGCGGTGAAGATGCTTAACGACGCCTATGCCGAGTTCGCGAGCCGCCACCCCGACCGCATCAGCTCTTATGTCATGCTGCCGTTGCCGCATATCGACGCGGCTCTGCGCGAGATGGAGCGCGGCTTCGACCAGTTGGGTTGCGTCGGCGTCAACATGAACATCATCTGCCTCGGCCGCTCGATCGCCGAAACCGAATTCGAGCCGATCTATGCCGAGATGAACCGGCGCGGCGCCGTGCTGTTCGTGCACCCGGCGGGCACCGGCATCTGCTCGCCCTTTATTGTCGATTACGGCTGGCGCGCCGCGGTCGGCACCTCGCTCGAGGATGCGACTTTCGTGCTGCATATGATCGCCAAGCAGATCCCGTACCGCTATCCGAATATCAAATTCATCGTGCCGCATCTCGGCGGCCCGGTCCCGATGCTATTGAACCGCCTCGACAAGCAGGGGCAGAGCCAGAGCGGCCATCCCAACCTCGCCGAAGCGCCGAGCGTCACCGCGAAGAAATTCTGGTACGACACCGTATGCTACGGCTCGAAAGCGGCATTCACCTGCGCCTATGAAGCCTTCGGCGCCGACCATTTGGTGACCGGCAGCGACTATCCGGTGTTGCAGGATTATGAGGAGTACAAGGAAACCTTCGCCTATATCGAGCGGCTGGGCTTGCCAAAGGCCGATACCGACAAGATCCTGCATCGCAACGCGCAACGCCTCTTCGGCTTTGCGCATTGAAATACGTCTTTCACCGCAGAAACACAGAGTAGGCGCAGAGCACCCGATGGTGTCGGAGCCGCCCGTGAACAGGACCACCTGCTTGCATCGGGTCGACGCCACGGGCGTGTCCGCTCCTCGGTCTCCACTGAGGTATAGCCGCACAATGATGTGAAAGCAGGAGAGACCGCAATGATGACACAGCTTGCGCCGGGCTTTCACGTCAGGCCGGGGCGGGCGGTCGATGTATCAGCGTATGACCAGTTCACCGGCCGGTGGTCGCGGCTTTTTGTGCCGTTGGTACTCGGTGCGGCTGATGTTCAGCCGGGCGATCGAGTGCTTGATATGTGCACCGGCACGGGTGAAGCTGCGGTTGCCATAGTGCCAGTCATCGGTGCATCGGGACAACTGATCGGCGCGGACATTGCCCCGGCTATGCTCGAAAGCGCACGTGACCGACTAAAGCAGCAGGCCTTTTTGCCGGTAGCTGCGGACGGGCAAGCGTTGCCGTTCGCGGATGCTACCTTTGATGCCGTAGTGTGCCAGCTTGGGTTGCAGTTCTTTCCCAATCCCAGCCTCGGGTTGAAGGAGTTCCGGCGCATGCTACGGGGTGGCAGGCGGACCGGGATATGCGTCATCTCCACACCGGATCGCGCCCCGATGTGGGGCGTTCTTGCTGATGTGCTCGGCCGTCTTCTGCCGGAGCAGCGACCGATCGTTCAACTGTCCTTCTCGCTTGCCGACCCGGTCCGGCTGGAAAGCTTGCTGATCGGTGCCGGGTTTCAGGAAGTTTGGGTCGAACGACAAACGAGGGAGGGTGGTTTTGATAGCTTCGACGAATATTGGGAGCCAATCGAGGCAGGCATTGGCTCTATCCCGCAGACGTACCTAACGCTGCCCGATGTTGCGCGGCGTGCCGTCCGCGAGGAAGTAAGAACGAGACTCACCGAATTCGAAACCGGGGGGCGGTTGTGCATGAGTGTTGAGATGCTGATTGGCAGCGGCCGCGCCTGATCCGCAAGAAGGACTAGACATATCCCGAGCCCTTCGCGTTTCTCGGCACCTCCTTTGCGGCCTTTGCGGTAAAGCGTTAAGTTTTCCGGCTCCAAGGAGAGAAACATGAACGATGTCACTGAGCTGGATTTGCTCGATCTGGACAGATACGCGATCGGACAACCGGTGCCGCGCAGCGAAGATCCGGTTCTGGTGTCGGGAAAGGGCCGTTTCACCGACGACGTCGATCTTGCGGGTCAAGCTTATTGCGTGATCGTACGCAGCCATTTCGCGCATGGCGTAATCCGTAGTATCGATGCCGCAGCGGGGCGCGGGATGCCGGGGGTGCTCGGCGTCTATACGGCGGCGGAGCTCGAAGACGGCGGGATCGGCCCGCTGCCGCCGCGGCAGGTCATGAACAACCGGGACGGGACGCCGATGCTGAGCCCGACCCGTCATGCGCTGGCGACCCACAAGGTCCGCTATGTCGGGGATCCGATCGCTGCGGTCGTCGCCGAAACCATCGCCGAAGCCAAAGACGCGGCGGAAGCGGTGGTCGTCGATATCGACCCGTTGCCGGCCGTCACGACCGCGCGGGAGGCGGCCGCTCCCGGCGCGCCTCAGCTGTACGACGATGCGCCGGGGAATGTCGGGCTCGATTTCCATTATGGCGACAGCGAGAGGGTCGCCGCGGCGTTTGCCGGTGCCGCCCATGTCACGCGGCTCGAATTGCGCAACAACCGCATTGTCGTCAACGCGATGGAGCCGCGCTCCGGGGTCGCGCAGTACGATCCCGGGCGGCAGCATTGGACCCTCCATGTCCCCGGTCAGGGCGTCTTCGGGTTCCGCAACTATATCGCCGGCGTGTTCGGGGTCGGGCGCGACAAGCTGCGCGTCCTGACCGATCGGGTCGGCGGCTCCTTCGGCATGAAGCAGCCGACCTATGCCGAGTATTACTGCATCATGCACGCGGCACGCGAACTCGGCCGCCCAGTCAAATGGACGGATGACCGTTCGGGCAGTTTCCTGTCGGACACGCACGGGCGCGACGCCGAGACGACAGCCGAGCTGGCGCTGGACCGCGACGGCAATTTTCTTGCGGTACGGCTGAAGATCTTTGGCAATCTCGGCGCCGCTTATGGCGCGCCGGGTCCGCCGACCCGCAATGCCGTCAGGAACACGCTCGGCGTCTACAAGACTCCGCTGATCGAGGTCTCGGCCAAATGCGCGTTTACCAACACGACGCCGGTGGGCGCCTATCGCGGCGCCGGCCGGCCCGAGGCCAATTATTATATGGAGCGGCTGGTCGACGCGGCCGCGGCCGAGACGGGGATCGACCGGGTCGAGCTGCGCCGGCGCAACCACATCCCGCCCGAGGCGATGCCGTACACGGCCCCGAACGGCACGACCTATGACAGCGGCGATTTCACCAATCTGCTGAATCAGGCGTTGAAGCTCGCCGACTGGGACGGCTTTGCCGCGCGCAAGGCAGAGAGCCGGGGGCGCGGTCGGCTGCGGGGGCGCGGCATCAGCGACTACCTCGAACTGACCGGACCGCCGGGGCGCGAGATGGGCGGCATCCGCTTCGAGGCGGACGGCACCGTCACGATCATCACCGGCACGCTCGATTACGGCCAGGGTCACGCCTCGCCCTTCGCGCAAGTCCTGTCGACAAGGCACGGCATTCCGTTCGACCGGATTCGATTGCTGCAGGGCGACAGCGACCAGCTGATCGCCGGCGGCGGCACCGGCGGATCGAAATCGATGATGACGAGCGGCACCGCGATTGTCGCGGCCGGCGACAAGGTTGTCGAGAACGGTAAGCAGCTCGCCGCGCATGTGCTGGAGGCGGCAGTCGCGGATATCGAATTCCGCGCCGGCCGGTTCGTGATTGCGGGTACCGATCGCGCAGTCGGTATCATGGAGCTGGCCGAGAAGCTCCGCTCGGGGCTCGAAGTGCCCCCAGAATTGCCGCAGAGCCTCGACGTCGCGCTCGTTGCCGATGGCCCCCCTTCCGCGTTCCCGAATGGCTGTCATGTTGCCGAGGTCGAAGTCGACCCCGAGACCGGGATCGTCGAGGTCGTACGCTATGCGTTCGTCAATGATTTTGGCACGGTCATCAACCCGCTATTGGTGAACGGGCAGGCGCATGGCGGCATCGTGCAGGGGATCGGCCAGGCACTGCGCGAGCACACGATCTACGACGAACACGGCCAGTTGCTGACTGGCTCCTATATGGATTACGCGTTGCCGCGCGCCGAGGACGCCCCGATGTTCACGCACGAATTCCACCCGGTGCCGGCCACGACCAACGTGCTCGGCGCGAAAGGATGCGGCGAGGCCGGCTGCGCCGGCGGGCTCCCGTCGGTGATGAATGCGCTCGTCGACGCGCTATCCGAATACGGCATCCGCCACATCGACATGCCGGCGACCCCCGAACGGGTGTGGCGCACAATCCAAGAAGCCCGCAAACACTGAGGAGCGATGCAGATGGAATTTGGCGCTTCGATCTTTTTCACCGACTACTCGATCTCGCCCACTCGCCGCGGTGATGGAGGAACGCGGGCTCGACGCGCTGTGGGCGGCCGAGCACTCACATATTCCGGTGCCGCGGCGCACGCCGGCGCCGGGTGGCGGCGAATTGCCGAAACGGTACTACGACGTGATGGACCCGTTCGTGACGTTGAGCGCAGCGGCGGCGGTCACGAAGCGGCTCAAACTC
>Ga0126383_10000180_pt1 | contig 31440 bp, 24 predicted proteins | sample PanSoiMetPlot_35_FD_96882 | JGI IMG/M metagenome (GOLD analysis project Ga0126383, IMG submission 96882) | Tropical forest soil microbial communities from Panama - MetaG Plot_35 | ecosystem: Environmental > Terrestrial > Soil > Tropical forest > Bulk soil | place: Panama | collected 2016-02-17 | reverse complement strand
TGCGTGGCATCGACAACCCCGCTTACTACCACCTCGTCGAGTCCGATCCCAGCCGCTACACGGACTACACCGGCACCGGCAACTCGCTCAACGTCGGTCATCCCTACACCCTGCAGCTGATCATGGACTCTCTGCGCTACTGGGTCGTCGAGATGCACGTCGATGGATTCCGTTTCGATCTGGCGGCGACGCTCGCTCGTCAGTTCTACGACGTGAACCGCCTGTCGGCGTTCTTCGACCTCGTCCAGCAGGATCCGGTGGTCAGCCAGGTAAAGCTCATCGCAGAGCCGTGGGACGTCGGCCCAGGGGGTTATCAGGTCGGTAACTTCCCACCCCTGTGGAGCGAGTGGAACGGCCGCTACCGCGACACCACCCGTGACTTCTGGCGCGGCGCAGAGCCGGGTGTGGGAGAGCTGGCGACCAGATTCACGGGCTCATCGGACCTGTACGAGAGCGGACGCCGGCGGCCATCCGCCTCGATCAACTTTGTGACAGCGCACGACGGCTTCACCCTCGCCGACCTGGTCTCATACAACACCAAGCACAACGAGGCCAACGGAGAGGGCAACAGGGACGGGACCGACGACAACCGATCCTGGAACTGCGGGGCCGAAGGGCCGACCCAAGACCCTGAGATCCTCGCTCTCAGGGCTCGGCAGCAGCGCAATTTCGTGGCCACGCTCGTCCTGTCACAGGGGGTCCCGATGCTGCAGCACGGGGACGAGTTCGGCAGGAGCCAGCGGGGCAACAACAACGTCTACTGTCAGGACAACGAGACTTCCTGGTTGGACTGGGTCAAGGCTGACCGGGAGCTGGCCGACTACGTCGCGGGACTGATCCGGCTTCGCCGCGAGCATCCCATCTTTCGGCGCAGACGGTTCTTCTCGGGCCTCCCGGTGCGAGGCACAAACCTCACCGACATCGGATGGTTCACGCCCGCCGGCAAGCAGATGACCGACGCGGACTGGCATGCCGGATTCGCCAAGTCGCTAGGGGTCTTCCTGAACGGGGAGGGTATTCCTGGGCCGGACCTGCGTGGAGAGCGGGTCGTCGATGACTCGTTCCTGCTCCTCTTCAACGCGGACCAGGAGCCTGTGGTCTTCACTCTGCCGGGTGCGCGGTGCGGAGAGAGCTGGCAGGTCGAGATCGACACAGTCACCCCGGCGTTATCGCAAACCGATGGAACCGCGCCAATCCTGGTAGCCGGATCGACCGTCTCGGTCGCCGGTCGATCCCTACTGGCTCTTCGGCAGGCTCGACCAGGGAGCTCGGACTCCCGCAAGGCCAGGGCCCGCGATACGTAAAACTGCCGGCGCAATGCCCTATGACGTGCTTGGCATCGGGCACAGTGCCGGCGGAGGGACCGGCGCCGCTTGACGCGATCGTGAATATGCGATTCGGCTACCGGGATCAGAACGGAGAGAGCCCGTAACCGTACGGGAACAGAGGGGCCTGGCCGTCGCCGATGTTGAGAGGTTCCTGGGTGGCGGCAGCCGGCCAGCTGACCGGCAGCGTGCCCCTGAAGGGGTAGTCGCCGAAGAGCACGTCGGTCACCCCTGCGCCCTCGGTACCTGGCAGCCATGCCGCCACCAGCGCGTTCGACTGGGCCAGCTGGGTGTTGATGATCAGCGGGCGGCCGGAGATGAGGACGACGACGCACTTTTTCGTGTGGGAGCAGATGGCCTTCACCACGGCGGCGTCTGCGCTGCTGAGGGTCATCGTCGAGGTGTCGCCGATGCCTTCGGCGTAGGGGGTCTCCCCCACCACCGCGATGCCCACGTCGCCGCTGAACGGCTTGCTGATGTTGGTCCCGATGTTCTGGAGCTGCACCGACGGCCCCACGGCAGCCTGGAGTGCCTGCCAGATCGTCGTGCCCACAGTAGTCTTGCCGCCTTCACCCTGCCAGCTGATCGACCATCCACCCATCTGATAACCGAGGTTGTCGGCAGACTTCCCACCCACCACGATCTTGTATCTGGCTGTCCTGGACAGGGGAAGGACGGCGTCGTTCTTCAACAGCACCAGGGACTCACGCACCGCTTGCCGCGCTACCGCTCGATGGGAAGGAGAGCCGACCTGAGCCGTGTATGCGCGGTCGGTGTAAGGGTGGCTGAACAGGCCGAGGGCGAACTTGGCGTTCAGGATGCGCGTGACGGCGTCGTCGATCCGCGACATGGATATCCTGCCGGCCTTCACCTGGCTGCGCACGATGCTGATGAACGTCGTGTACCGGTCCGGCAGCATGACCATGTCGATCCCGGCGTTGATGGCCGTGCAGACCGCGTTTCTGTAGTCCGGGGAGATCTGGTTGATCGCTGCCCAGTCCGAGACGACAAGACCCTTGAACCCCAGCTGTCCCTTCAGGACGGTCGTGATCAGGTACTGGTTAGCGTGGTTTTTGTGGCCGTTCCAACTGCTGTATGAGATCATCACCGCGCCTGCGCCGGTTGAGACGGCGTTCTGATACGGGGGCAGGTGGATGGACCTGAGGTCTGCCTGGCTGATCCGGGCGTCACCCTGGTCGAGCAGGTAACCGCTGTCACCAGTGCCGTACTTTGTGCCTCCATCAGCCACGAAGTGCTTGGCTGTCGCCATGACGGTGGAGCGGCTGAGGGCCGTGCCCTGGAATCCCTGGATGGCCGCCGTCGCCATCGACTGGACAAGCGCGGTGTCCTCGCCGAAGCCCTCATAGGTACGCCCCCAGCGCTTGTCGCGCGGTACGCAAACGCAGGGGGCGAAGGTCCATGGGATCCCTGTGCCGAGGACCTCGTCACGTGTGATCTCTTCCTCCCTGGTGACCAGGGCTGCATCACGGGAGGCGCCCATGCCGATGTTGTGAGGGAAGATCACGGCCCCGTAGACGTTGTTGTGGCCGTGGACGGCGTCCACCCCGTAGAGGAGCGGTATTTTGAGGCGGGTCCTGAGCGCGTACGACTGGTATCTGTCGTACATGTCGGCCCACTGGGAGGCCGTCCCGCCACTGCCCCTGGGGCCGGCGCCGCCGCCGCTGAGGAGAGATCCCAGGTTGTAGGTGGTGATGTCGGACGGCGAGGCCAGGTAGTTGTGCGCGACCTGGGTCATCTGGCCGATCTTCTCGTCAAGGGTCATCTTCGAGAGGCAGTCGGCGGTCGAGCTGCAGCCGGCGGTGTATACGGGGTCGGGCGACTCGGCCGGCGCTCTCACTATCGCCATGCAAATGACCAGGATCGCCAGCGTGAGTATTCGCGCGATCAAACTTGCCTACTGTGAATTGGCTGGCTCGCCTTTGCGCGCTGACTCAGCGCCACACCTTTTCAGCCGTCGCCGGCTGAGCTGAAATTGCCCGGTCGCCACGGCTCGGCCGCATCGTACTAACCAGTCTGGGTGCTGCAGTGATCCGTGCATCTGTACCTCAGCACGCACCCGTGAACTGCAGCTGCAGCGGGCAGACGCGACTTGAATTGAGCCGGCTGCAAGTCACGCCGATGCCATCCGCTTTTCAAACCCCAGCTCCGCCTCGAGGAGGCTCAGGCCCTCGCTGGCGACGCCGACCAGGGCCACGTCACCCTTGACGATCGCGATCGGCACCTGTTCCAGCGTCGATCGGAACCGGCCCGAGCTGCGCAGAGCATGGAGAAACCCCGAGGTGGGAAGGCTGTCATGCAGACGTTGGGCGATCCCGCCCGCAAGGTAGATGCCACCAGTCGCCAGCACCTTGAGAGCCAGATTCGCGGCCTCTGTCCCGAGAACGTGCAGGAAGAGCTCGACCGTCGCCTTCGCCAGTGGGTCGGGTGAAGCAGGATCCGTGGCTGCCTCCACGATGAGCCGCGTCCGGTCATCGCTCCGGGCGAGGGCACCTGCCAGCCCTGCTGACTCAGGAACGCCGCGGGCATCACGCAAAAACTCGTACACGTTGGGAATGCCGATCCCAGAGGCGACCCTCTCGACGCTGACGTGGTCGAACCGCTGCCAGAGGTGACGAAGCAGCTCGAGCTCGACATCGCTCGCCGGCGCGAACGCCGAGTGACCGCCCTCCGAGGGCTGAGGTCTGTAGCGGGCTCCGTCGAAGGTCAGAAACGCCTCGCCCAACCCGGTGCCGGGAGCGAGCACAGCGATGGCGCCTCCGAGGAGCGGCTCACCGGCCTGGACGACGACGAGCTGGTCTGGGCTTAGAAGCGGAACAGCCGCAGCCGTCGCCACAAGGTCGTTGATCAGCCAGACGCGCCTCATGCCGAGCGCCCGAGCGAGGTCGGGCTCGCGCAGACGCCAGGGCAAATTGGTCAACTCGCTGCGCCCGCCTGCGACCGGGCCGGCGACGTCGAAGCATGCGGCCCCGACCTGTAGGCCGACACCCGCCAGGAAGGCGCGAACAACTTCTTCCAGCCCGTCATAGTCCTGACTCGCGTACCGTTTCTGCGCGAGCGGCCGGCGAGGCCCCTCCCGCGCGGAGACGATTGCGAGGTCAGTCTTCGTCCCACCGACGTCGCCCACGAGCAGTAACGCATCCGACCCACGGCGAGCCTGGTGCTCGATCATCGGCTCAAATATGAAAGCTGCCGCCGGCAGAATCGGCTGCGGGCCCCGTCACGCAAGCTTCTCTACCATCTCCAGCGTGACGGCCTCGAGGCTGTCCAGCACGACGTGTGCGCACGCGAGTGCGTCGGCGTCAGGTGGATACGCTGGACGAGGCACGGCCATCACTTCGAGGCCTGCAGCACAGGCAGCACGAAGGCCGTTCGTAGAATCCTCGATTGCGACACAGCGCCGCGCGTCCAGGCCGAGCTGTGTGGTGACCTTCAAGTAGACGTCGGGCGCCGGCTTACCGCGACCCACCTCCTCTGTCGACACTATTGCGACGAAGAGCCCGGCGAGGCCCGCCTGCTCGAGCACCACGTCGATCAGGCGGCGGGGTGATGAGCTGGCCAGGCCAAGTGGCCAGCGGCCGGCCAGCAGCCGGGTCGCAGCACCTGCGCCCGGCAGCAAGGGCACGGCCATCCGGTATCGCTCGGCCATCCGTTCCACAACCGCAGCCGCCACGTCCTGAGGCGACATGCCGGCGACGCCCAGGTCAGTCACCAGGTACCCTGCCCACTCGGGGGTGCTCATGCCCATGAGCCGCTGCTGGCTGTCGGGTCGCCAGCTTCCGCCGTGCTCAGAGACAAACTCCCGCCGCACCGCCTCCCAGACGGGCTCGGAGTCGACGAGGACACCGTCCAGGTCGAAGACAACGGCTTCCACGCTCATCGCGCGTCCACGGTAGGGCAACCTCTGCAGTTCAGGTCGCAGACGATCCGGCTCTGCGCAGCGACGATCGCTGTATGGTCCGGCTGATATCGGTCGGGGACAGGACGCCGACGAGCTTGCCATCCCTCAACACCAGTGCCCTCCCTTCTCCGCAGCCACCCAGACGGTCGAGCAGCGAGACAAGGGAATCTTCGGGTGCCGCGGTCGGAACCTTCTCCAGCGGACACGCGATGTCTCGCACCCGGGTCGAGGCTCGGTCTTCTGCCCGTACCTGTTTGACCGCAGGCAGGGTGACCAGCCCGGTGAGGCGGCCATCGAGATCATGGGTGGGAAAGGTGGTGTGACGGTACCCGAAGATGAAGCGTTCGAGAAGCTCGCCCACGGAAATGTAATCGGGCGCCTGGATCGGATCGTGAGTCATGACCTCGGCCACGGTGACGCGATCCAGCGCCTGGCGCACCACCAGGCCCGACTCCTCGGCCCGAGCCGCGCTCAGCAGGAACCAGCCCAGGAAGACCAACCAGACGCCGCCGACGACGTTTCCCGAAACGAGGAAGTCGATGACCCCGAGCGCGATCAGGAGGAACGCGAACGCCATCCCTACCTGTGCCGCGATCCTCGTGGCCCGAATGCGATCCCCGGTGCGCGCCCACACCACAGAGCGCAGCACGCGGCCGCCATCGAGCGGAAAAGCAGGGATCAGGTTGAAGACCGCCAGGATGACGTTGATGCCGCCAAGCCAGTTGGCAGTAGCGGCGGCAAGTCCCGGCGTGCGGCCGGCGGACAGACCGATCCCGATCAGGAAGAACAAACCGCCGAGCACGAAGCTTGTGAGCGGACCGACCACGGTGATCAAGGCCTCGGCTGTGGCGGAGTGGGCGTCCCCGCTCAGGCGCGAGACACCACCGAACAGCCAGAGCGTGATCCCGTCGACCCGCACTCCACGCCGCTGGGCGACCACCGAGTGAGCAAGCTCGTGCGCCAGCAGCGAGAGCACGAAGAGGACGGCTGCTGTGATGCCCGCGGCCCAGTACCAGCCAGCCGCCCGCCCCGGAACCTCCGACGGGAAGATTCCGCTGGCGAGGCTCCACGCGATCAGCGCGACCACAAGCAGCAGGCTCCAGTTGAGACCTATCTTGATGCCCGCGACGCGACCCAAGCTCAGGCTGTCGTCCACAGCCCCTGGATACTATCGCGTTCATCTTTACGTGCGCACCGACAGCCCGATCAATCGGAATGAAAGAGGGCTGAGTGCCGGGCGAGCTCAAGGGCGCTGCGAGTAGGTACAACTGCCAGCAGTGCGCCCGGTCACGGCGTCCGGCTCCGCCTCGCACCCGCAGGCGGGATGTCGTGACCGAAAGGCCGGCTCCTCGAGTTGCAGCGTGGCGTGCCGGACCCGAAACCGCTCACCCAGGAGGCGCTGGAGGGTCGCAAGCGTCTCGCCGGAGGGCGGCACCGAACCGACCTCGACGTGTGCGGTCAGGCTGACGTAACCGGATGTGATGGACCAGGCGTGCAGGTCGTGAACACCCTCCACGCCGGGCACCTCCCGCATGACCCTGATGACCTGGGGTAGATCGAGTTCGACGGGTGTGCCCTCGAGCAGGATCTGGACCGCCCCCCAGAGCAGGTTCCAGATAGCCGGCAACAGGGCAAGTCCGATCGCCGCCGAGAGGATAGGGTCCGCGTAATACCAGTGGGCGAAGAGGATGATCAGGCTGGCGCCGATGACGCCGACCGAACCGAGCAGATCCACGAGGACCTCGAGAAAGGCACCCCGGACGTTGAGGCTCTGCCGGGCGCCTGGATAGAGCAGCCAGACGCCGACCACGTTGACGCCGAGGCCCACGGTTGCGACCGCCATCATTGGCCCGCTCTGGATGGCCGGTGGGCTCGCAAAGCGGAGTACGGCCTGGTAAAGGATGTACCCGGAAAGGGCGACCAGCATCACTCCATTGGAGAGTGCCGCCAGCACCTCGACCCGCAGGTAGCCGTAGGTCCGCTCCGGCGTCGGTGGCCTTTCGGCGATCCAGATGGCAGCCAGCGCCCAGCTCAGCGCGAGCACGTCGGTCAGCATGTGCCCGGCGTCCGCGATCAGAGCGAGGCTGCCGGTGAAATAGCCACCCAGAGCTTCGACCACCATGTAGACGGCGGTGAGCGCGAGCGCGACCGCCAGCCGCGGACGATATATCGCTGCCGCCGATCCGTTGCCGGGACTCACCGCGGCTCATGCGGCATGCCGGCGAGCGGCCTGAGCGCGTTGACGCCAGCCACGATCGTCGAGCCATTGCTGATCAGGGTCGCGGACAGGGGGTTCAGGCGCCCGGCGGTCGCCAGCAGCATGCCGACAGTGTTCGGGATGGCCACCAGGCCGATGTTCTCGCTGATCAGCCCCATCGCCGACCGGGCGAGTCGGACGGCCCTGGCCATATCCTCCAGGTTCTCCGTCAGCAGGACGATGTCGGCCGTCTCCCGAGCTAGATCGGCGCCTCTGGGCACGGCCACGCTGACGTTGGCCTCCGCCATGGCCGGAGCGTCATTGATGCCATCGCCGACGACGGCCACACGTCTGCCTTTGTCACGAAGCCGGCGCACCAGCGCCACCTTGTCCTCAGGCATCAGCCTGGCGCTGTATCCATCCAGGCCCAGGTGACGGGTGACTGCGGCGGCGGCTGCACTGTTGTCCCCGGTAGCGAGCCAGATCTGCCGGACTCCGGCCCGCCTGAGCCGGTCGACGGCGCCACGAGCGCTCGCGCGGACCGTGTCCTTGAGGCGGATGCGGGCCACATATTGCCCATCGACCGAGACGTGGATCGCCATGGAGTCGGAAGCGCGAGCAGAAGGCAGAGTCACGCCGCTCGCCTCCAGAAGGCGGCGGTCGCCGACCTGCAGCCTGTGTCCATCCACGAGCGCTTCCACACCCCCGCCGGCGCGGTAGCTGAGCCACTCTGGCTCGGGCAGCTCGAGCCCGCGGCGGCGCGCGGCCCGGCGGATCGCCCTGGCGATCGGATGCGGAACGTGGCCCTCGGCTGCGGCCGCCAGGCGCAGAACGGTCTCGGGCTGAACGCCGTCCGCGGCAACCACCCCGAGCACGGAGATCTGGCCGCTGGTGAGAGTGCCCGTCTTATCGAACACGATGGTGTCGGCCCGAGCGAGCTCCTCCACCGCCCGACCACTCTTGAACAGGATCCCCTGCCTGGCCCCGGCCACCATGGTGGTCAGTACCGTGGTCGGGATCGCGATCCGAATGCCGGTCCCATAGTCGAAGATCAGCATCGCTATCGCCCGGCTGAGTTGCTGCGTCGCCGCCACGGCCAGCCCAGACGCAACCAGGACCGGTAGGACGAAGCGGTCGGCGATACGGCGGGCGAGGTCTGCGACCTGGGTCTCTGCCGCCAGCGCCTCTTCAATCGCCTCCGCCAGCCGGCCGGCCCGTGTCTGGTTTCCCACAGCCGTCACCTCCACGACGATTCGCCCATCGCTCAGCGACGTGCCGGCCAGCACCGCGCCTCCCGACACCAGGTCGTGGGGGATCGACTCGCCGGTCCAGCTACGCATGTCGAGAACGCCTGATCCGCCCACCACGACGCCGTCCACGGGGATGCTCTCACCCGGGTAGACGACCACCTGGTCGCCGATCGAAACGGCCTCGATCGGCAGGCGAGGCTCGCTGCCGTTGTTACGCACTCGCACGCCGTGCGGGCTCACGCCCATCCAGCCTCTGATCGCGCGGCGAGCTCGGCCGGCGGCGCGGTGGCGGATGCGCTCGCCTGTCTCGATGAGCATGACCGAGACGCCGCCCGCCAGCACGTTCCCGGTTCCGAGCAGCAGCGCGATCGCGATGGTGTCGAGGACGTCGACGTTCAACTCCCGGCGCAGCACGCTGCTCGCAGCCCGGCGCAGGATCGGCAGTGCGCAGACGCCGACGATCAGGCCCGACACAGCGCCTGCGCCTGCCAGCCCGGCCGCCAGCGCAGCCGCCGGGGCCAGGAACTCCCGCCACAGGGGCCTGGACCTGGCCCCGTCAGGCGGTGCCTGATCCGGGACTGCCGGACGAAGTCCCTTTGCGATCTCCTCGAATTCAGTCTCGGGGCGGAAGTTGACAGTGAGAGAGCGGGCTGCGGCGGTCCAGCGCACCTCGGTCACCTCCGGGTGGAGGCCCAGCGCAGCTGCGATCAGTTCGCCGCGCGGAGCGTCGGCCGGGTCGACCCGGACGCGGACCCGCCCCGGGAGCCTGTGGACAACGGTGAACCGGAAGCGCAGCCGCGACTGGCGCCCAGGGCGCTGATCCGCGGCCAGCATCCCGGCGCCGAGCGTCGAGGTCGAACTCCTCGCAGCCACCCCGTCAGCCGGCCGGGCGGCCTGGCGACCCCCGCGCCCTGGGGGCGTGCTCAGGGTAGAGCTTCAGAAAGGAGTCGAAGCCGTAATAGAGGAGGACATACCACGGGATCGTCCCCAGGGTGAAGCCCTGCCTCCTGACCTGCCGGATGCCTGCCGCGATGAAGGCTGCCGGTACCAGCCAGCGAAGGCTGAAGCGCTGACCGCTGGCCCTTCTGAGCCGGCTGTCGGCCTTCTTGACCACCAGGACGAGCGATTCCACGCCCGCACCCGGGGCCTCCCATCCGGCCGCCCCTGCCACCACATCCAGGACCTCACTGAGCGCCTCCTCGAGGGCCTTGGCGTCCTTGCCCACCAACAGCACCGAGCCGGTGCGATGATTCACCTCGACGTTCTCGACCGCCGGGTGGGAGCTCAGCTTCCGTCGCACGACGTCCATGTGCTCAGCGGAGCGATCCTCACGCGACACCCTCACCCGCACTCTGCCGCGGGAGTGGTGCTCGAGCCGCGCCCTCAGCCTGGGCTCTGACCCGACCGCGGCCATTTCAGCTGACCCGGCTTCGGCCGGCTCGTGGGCGGGGCCGCGCCGCTGGGCGGCCTGAACCGTCAGGGCGAGCAGCAGGCACTCGAAGCCGCGCGCGCTCGTGCCGCGCTTCCGCGATCAGGTCCTGCGTCTTTTCGTAGGCCTCAGCACCGACTTCCTGTGCTCCGTCTGCGACGTCCATACATACTCTCACGACCCTGACAGCCACCGGCCGCAAAGCCTCCGCGAAGGCGGTGCCGATCGCAATGCCTGCAAAAAGCCACAGACCGCCGGGTAGGATCTCTTCGACGATTTCATCGAGCATGGACGCTCTCCTTGTTCCCTGGTGCTCGGGACGATCGAGTATCGAGTAGTTACAAAGCTGGGTGAAGGCTGGACGAAGGCCGCGAAATCAGGGCCTTCGGGGGTCGCCACAGGTCACCAGGCGCACAGCCCTTGCGCTCACCTGGCCATGCCGTGCCTGCCATGAAGGACCAACCTGGCGGCAAACCTTCGATTTTCGTGGACGGTCCTGGTGAGCTGGGGCGCCATCGGCGCTGGTTCCGCGGTTTTTCACGATCACCTACGCCAATGCCACTACATTTTTGACCCGTTTGTGAACTTGCCGTTGACCTACCGGCTCTAGTCTCAATCACAGCGCCGGCCATCTGCCCTGCTGCAGTGGCGGCTCGAACTGCGGACACTGGCGATCGTGGAAAGCGGGCCTCTAGCCTCGATCGTTATTCAGTCTGGACGCGGTCGAACGTTGCTAACTCGTGGTAATCAATGGTCCGCGTCGAACGCCGGCGCTCGCGAGGCACGCACCGCCTGCCACAGCGTCGAGGTCAGGTTGACGGCGGCGAGAATCCCAAGCAGCGCCAGGGCCCCCAGGAATCCGAAGCCCGTGCCGACGTAGCTGGACGCGGTCTTGCCGCTCGGCAACGGCGCGGTCAGGCCGCTCACGATCCGGTCGGTCAGCTCGCGCCTGACCTCCAGTTGCGCGAAGATCAGTAAGGCGGCGGTCACCGCCGCCCACGCGGCGACCGTGCGTGCGCCCCGGCGGCCGGTCAGCAAACTGAGCGGGACGCCGGCGATAGCGACGAGTAGCGCCAGAAGCGCGAGCGGCTGGAAGCCAAGTTGACCGTCGTTCGGCAGGGCCTCCGGGCGAGTGGGCTTGTCAGGAGGATTGACGGCCGGCACCGCGTCGAGCGCGATGTCGAGGCCGCGGTATACGGTCGAGGAGCCGGCGGCGCCGCGGCCGAAACCGCCCGGCACACTGCAGGAGGTCGACGCGAAGGGGAGCGCGAAGCAGAGAACGACCAGCAGAAAGAGTGCGGCAGAAATCCAGCACCGCACGCCCCACACGCCGGCGGCGTGGGCCGGTGGCTCCGGCTCCACCGCCGTGGAGGGCCCTCGAGGCGCTTCCTCAGCGACCGCCGCGTCGCTCACGGCGTGAGACAGTACACCATTCGATGGCGCGAACGTGGTGTGTACTCAAGCGCGGATCGAGACTAAGCGCTCCGGTAGAGCTTGGTGATCACGAACTCCCGATGGCCGAGCGATTCGGCGCAGGTGAGCCGTCCGCTCGCCACGCGGTCCATGAGCCGCATGAGGCGGTCGCCGGCTTCCCGGAGGTTGTACTCGCCCCAGAGTAAGCCAGAGACGTCCAGGTCGACGTGCTCCGACATCGTCCGCGCCGTGAGCGGGTTGGCGGTGATCTTGATCACCGGAACGATCGGATTGCCGATGATGTTGCCCTGCCCGGTGGGGAACAGGTGGACCACCGCTCCAGCCGCGCCCATCAGGGTGATGAATTCGGCGGCCGCCGAGGAGGAGTCCATGAAGCTCAGACCCGGCCTCGACGGTGACTCAGCCATGGCCAGGGCATCTACGACCGGCACCGTGCCGGTCTTCGCGATGTTGCCGAGCGCCTTCTCTTCGATCGTCGATAGGCCACCGCGGATGTTTCCCTGCGTGGGCTGCGAGCCGAGCAGGTTGGCGCCGGACGACTCGATCTCCTCGACGTACGCGTCAAAGAAGGCCATGAACTTCTGACGGACGGCGCCGGTCGCGCAGCGCGCGGCTATCAGATGCTCGCCCCCGGTCAGCTCCGACGTCTCACCGAAGATGACCGTCCCACCGTCTCGCACGTGGCGATCGACCACCTCTGACACGGTGGGGCAGCTTCCAAGCCCTGTCGTGGTGTCCGACTCGCCGCACTTGATCGAGACACACAGCTCCCGATGTTCGACGGGCTCCCGTCTCAGCTCGGAGGCGGCCTGCAGGAACTGCTGTGCCGTGCGTGCGGCCGCCGCCAGCGTTTTCAGGTCGCCGAACCGCTCGATCGAGTACGCCTCCACCGGCTTGCCGGTGCCGGCGATTCCGTCGGCCACACGATGGGTCCACTCCGGCTCGATACCGACCACCACCGCACAGGCCACGTTCGGATTGGAGCCATTTCCAATCAGCGTCCTGAACGTGAGGTCCAGGTCGTCACCGTATTGAAGCCGCCCGTAATGATGCGGCAGCGCGAGCGTTCCGGGCACCACTCGGGCCACGTTCTCGCAGACGGCGTTCGAGAGGTCGTCGACCGGCACAAGCACAACGTGGTTGCGCACGCCGACGCAGCCGTTGCTGCGCCGATAGCCGAACAGCTCGGAGCTCACACGTTATGCGTCGGCAGCCTGCCTCGCCAGCGAGTCTGCTCGCAGCCGCTCTCCGACTGCGACCATCACCTGATGCAAGAGGTCATCGCTGCCCTTGATGGCGTCCCGAAACTGGGAGTGGCTCATCACCATAAGCCGTACCGGGGTTGTCGTCACCACAGTCGCGGTTGCGGGACCCCGATCCAGCATGCTGATCTCGCCGAAAAAGTCGCCCGGTTTGAGCGAAGGCCTCCGCTTGCCATCGACTTCCACGTCGGCCTCACCGTCCAGCAGGACATAGAAGGTGTCTCCTGGACGTCCCTGGCGCACCAACTCGCGCCCGGCCGGCGCATCCACCTCGTCCGCCCTGCTGGCGACGAAGTCGAGATCCTTCCTCGTGCAGTGGGCAAAGAGCGGGACCTTACCTAGAGCCTCGGTCTTGGCGTCTCCCATCGCGAGCAATATACTCAGATAACCCCGCGCAAGCGCCGAATCAGGTCCCATTGCCGGCGATGGGGCCTGTCCCGAGCACCTGGGAGGTCGTTTCGCCGGGAATAGTACGCATCGCGGGCCTCGCTACTTGCAGGCGAATTGCCGACTGGTGACACTAAAATCGCACCACCATGGATTTGCGCTCTGTGAAGCTCTTCGCAGGAATGCAGGAAGGCGATCTCAAGAAGATCGCCCAGCAGGTGCGCGAGGTGCGACACAGCAAGGGCACACAGATCGCCGTTCGAGGTCGTGAGGGCGTCGGTTTCATGCTCATCCTCGATGGCGAGGCCGAGGTCATCACCCCGGACGGCCGCAGCCGTCCGCTGGGCCCAGGCGACCACTTCGGTGAGATGGCCCTGCTCGACCAGGGGGGCCGCAGTTCCACAGTCGTAGCCACAACGGACCTGGTCGTGGCTGCGATACCAGAGTGGCACTTCAAGCCTTTCTTGATGGAGCACCCGGAAGTCGCTTATCGCATGCTCCAGACGCTCAGCCGGCGCTTGCGCGACGCCGAGGCGCGATAGAGCACAGCTCGGGCAGGGATCGACCGCCCAGTTGCAGGTCCGCGGCCCGGGACCGCAGAGGTATTGATAGAGCGGAGTGACATGAGCTGTTCTGTCTGCGGTCACCCACTCCCGGAGAGTGCTCGCTTCTGTCCGAACTGCGGCGCCGCAGTCGAGTCGCTCCTTGGGACCGAAGAGCGCAAGATGGTCACGGTTCTGTTCGCAGATCTGGTCGAGTCGACGAGCCTCGCACAGAAAATGGATCCCGAGCGGGCGCGGGAAGTCCTCGGGAGCTTCTTCGACGCGGCCGCCATGGAGCTTCAGGCCCTCCGAGGCCGGATCGAGAAGTACATAGGGGACGCGGTGATGGCGGTCTTCGGGCTGCCACACGTCCACGAGGACGACGCTCTGCGCTCTGTCCGCGCCGGCCTCGCAATCCGGGGTCGGACCCGAAGACTGGGCCAATCGGTCGGGCTCACCCAACCGCTCGAGGTACGGGTCGGCATCGGGTCGGGGGAAGCGGCCACCGGGCTGGGGCCGGGCGGCCAGCTCCTGGTCACCGGTCCGGTCGTCAACGCCGCGGCCCGTCTCCAGGCCGCTGCCCAGCCGGGGCAAGTCCTGGCCGGGCAGACCACCTATGCGCTGACGCGCACAGCGGTCTCGTACGGGCGCCGGCGCAGGGTCAGGGCCAGGGGCTTTGATGACGTACTCGCCGCGTTTCCCGTCGAGGGGTTGACGACCCGTTCGGCACGGCGCACCATTCCCTTCGTCGGCCGCGCCGGAGAGCAGGCGATCCTTGGCCAGAGCCTGGGTCTGGCCAGCACGACCGGCAGACCGGTGCTGGTGACTGTCGTCGGCGAAGCGGGCATCGGCAAGACGCGGCTGGCCGACGAGCTCGCAGCCGGCGTCAGCGCAGCGGTGGCCGTCCTCCGCGGCTGGGCCCGGTCTTACACCGACACCGCCACGTTCGCCCCGGTCGCCGCGATCGTGGGCGACCTCGCCGGCATCGACGCCGGGCAGCCGCCGGACGAGGTCAAGCGCCGCCTGCGCGAGCTCGTCGATCTCTGCTGTCATCCATCCGAGAGCAACCGGATCGTGGAGCGGCTGGCCCTGCTCTTCGGTCTGGCCGACAGCCCCGAAGAGTCGGCGTTTGTGCATGACGTACAGGCAGGCTTCATCGCGCTGGTCGATGGGCTTGCTCGCGATCACCCGGTGGTGCTGCTGTTCGAGGACGCGCACGCTCTCAAGGCACCGATGCTGGACCTGATCGAGCGCCTGGGTGCTGCGGGTCGCGGACCGCGCCGCGCGCTGATAGTTGCGCTTGCGCGCAACGAGCTGCTCGAACAGCGACCGGCGTGGGGATCCAGCAGCGGCAACGCCGTGCTCATCCGGTTGGATCCGCTGTCGATCGAAGAGTCGGCTCGGCTCGTCCGCCAGGCCAGCGGCGGCAGCATCGAGGAGGGCCAGGCTGTCCTGATCGCCGAGCGTGCCGGCGGCAACCCGTACTTCATCATCGAGACGACGGGCATGCTCACGCTCGACACCGACGGTGGTTCGCCCGCAAGCCGGACGACCCTACCGCCCACGGTGCAGGCAGTCGTCAGTGCCAGGCTCGACCACCTGCCCGAAAGATTGCGCGAGCTCGCACGGCACGCGTCGATCTTCGTGTACTCCTTCGATCTCGACGAACTCGCAGTGGTTGATGAAGCAGCCACCACAGAGGAACTCCGGCAGCTGCAGGATGCCGAGATCCTGGTGGGCGATGACCGGAGCGGAGCGGCGCCGCGATGGCGGCTCAAGCACGCGACGCTCAGGGAGGTCGCATACACCAGCCTGCCGAAGCGGGAACGGATGCGGCTCCACCAGCGCCTGGCCGAACACCTCCAGGATACGGGCCACCACTCATGGGCGGCCGACCATATGGAGCTTGCGGCGCTCGCCGCGCTCGACCACGATCCCAGCGATCGCACCGCGTCCGAACGAGCCGTCGACGCCCTCCTGTCCGCCGCCGACCGCGCCCGGAGGCGGATGGAAAGTCGCTCGGCGGTCGACTTCTACGAGCGGGCGCTCGCGCTGGCAGGACCAACCGAACAGTGGGGATTGCGCGAGGCGCGAGGCCTCGCGGGCCTGGGGGAGGCCCGCTACTGGCTTGGCGAATACGCTCCGGCAACTGACGCGCTCAATCGAGCGGTGAGCCAGGGCGAGTCCTGCGGGGATCCGTATGCCCTGGCGCTGGCCCTGGGCTTCCTGGGCGACATCGCGATCAACGTCGAGGCCGACGTGGACAAGGCCGAGCGGTTGCTCCAGCGCGCCCTGGCTGCTGCGGACGAGCTCGGCGATCCCCGGGTCATAGTTCGCACGCTGCTGTTCGCAGGCTGGGTGCCGTGGACCCGAGAACGGTTCGACGACGCCGAGGCCGTCTGGCGACGTGCGCTCTCCCTGGCTGACCCCAAAGACCGCTGGGCTCGGGTCAGAGCGCTCACGTCCCTCTCCATAAACCGGACCGAGATGAAGGACCTCGAGGTTGCTCTCCAGCTGATCGAGGAGGCCAGCGTGCTCGCCGACGAGACAGGCGACCACTTCAGCGTCGCGGTCACCGCTGTGCAGAAGGCACGCGTGTTCGAGGGACTCGGCCGTCTCGAGGAGTCGCTGCCCTGGTTCGATCGTGGGATAGAGATCTTCGCTGAGTTGGGGGCACGGTGGGAGCTGGCGGATGCCAGGGCTGAGCGCGGGATCGCAAAACGCGAACTGGGCCGCCTGGACGAGGCCGAGGAGGACCTGCGATACGCCATCCGGACGTCACAGGAGCTCGGCGAGCGCCAGCTCGCGGGCTGGGCGTGGCGCGCATTTGCCCGGCTGGCTGAACGACGCGGCGACCTTGGCGAGGCCGAGGAAAGGTACCGGCGCTCGCGTGAGGCTGAGGCTCAAGGGCCTCACTAGACGTAAGCCTAAGGGGTCCCACGTGCTCCAGCCACGTAACGAGCGGCCGATAAGGTAACCAGAACCGGCAAGCCGCACCGCGGCATGGTTCACATCAGGAAGCCAGCTCGCGAATCTCTTGAGCCCTCTCACCCGCCGGCTGCTCGCCGGCGCTCTGGGCGCGCTGCGCTATGAGAATGCAACTCAGCGCACCGATCAGCAGGCTGGCCACCGCCACCGCCAGCGTTGGCCGCATCGCCGTCGTATAGGCGTTGACGAAGACGTCGTGCGCCAGTCGCTGCACGAGCTGCAGGGCCTGCGGGGGCAGGCCTGTCGGGAGCTGGGCTGCTCCACTCTGGCCGCGACCCACTTCGAGGCCGCCCCTGGCGGCACTGGCAAAGCCGTCGATGAAGCCCTGGCGGAGCTGCGGTGGCAGCTGCACCGCAGCTGTCAGCGCCCTCTCGTGCAGGGCGCTGGCCAGCTGGTTCTGCAGGACTGCCCCGGCTATCACGGCACTGCCGATCGCGCTGCCGATCTGGCGGCTGGTGTTGAGCGTGCCCGACGCCGCACCGCTCTGGACCGGCGGCACCTCGCGCATCGCCTCGGTCGTCAGGGGCGCGATGATGCAGCCCATGCCGAGACCAGTCACGGCCAGAGGGAGGGTGAACGTGAACGAGGTTGAGGTGACCGACTCGACCAGGGCCAGGCCGGCGAGCCCGCCACCGAACAGAACAAAGCCGAGCATCAGGATGTAGCGCCCTCCGATCCGATCGGTCAGGCGGCCGGCAAAGGGCCCGACGAGCACCATGCACAGAGTGAGCGGGGTGGTCGTCAGCCCGGCGCGCACCGCGCTCATGCCGAGCACCGACTGGAGGTAAATCGTCGTTGTGAGCAGCATGCCGATCAACGCAAAGCTCCACAAGGCGCTGAGCCAGACCATGACGGAGAAGTTCCGATTCCGGAACAGCGAGAGAGGAACCAGTGGCTCGCGCTGGAAGCGCTCCCAGGCCAGGAAGACTCCAAGCAGCACGACGCCGGCCGCAATGATCTCGGGGATCGTAAGCGGGGACCCGGCGATTGCGCCCCACTCGTATCGCTGTCCTTCGATGAGTCCAAAGACCACTCCAGAAAGGCCCGCGGTTGCGAGCCCCACACCCACCAGGTCCAACCGATGCCGCTTGCCTGGCCGGAGATCAGGGACAAGCAGGAAGGCAAGCGCGATGCCGGCGATTCCGATCGGCACGTTGACGAAAAAGATCCATCGCCAGTCCAGGTAGGTGACGATCAGGCCGCCAAGGGTGGGCCCGGCGACAGCCGCCAACCCTGTGACGCCGCTGAGAATGCCGAACGCTGCACCACGCCGGCGGGCGGGGAAGATTGCCGAGACGATGACCAGCGTCTGGGGCGAAAGTATGGCCGCACTCACGCCCTGGAGGGCACGGGCCGCGATCAGCTGGTTGGGATCCTGAGCCAGGCCGCAGAGCGCCGAGGCAACCGAAAACCCCCCCAACCCACCCACAAAGAGGTTCCGCTGACCAAGGATGTCCCCCAGCCGCCCACCGGTGACGAGCAGCACGGCGAAGGTGAGCAAGAAGGCGTTGACGACCCAGAGAATCTGGTCGAGACTCGCGTGCAGCGAGTCCAGCATGGTTGGAATCGCCACGTTGACGATCGTCGCGTCCAGCAGGACGACGAAAAAGCCGAGGCACAGGACCAGCAGTGCCAGCCATGGGTTTCGCCTCTGTTCCACTGATTACCTCCAGCGAGCTCCCGGCGCCGGAACCGCCCCCCACGACACCCGTGGAGGTTGGTGCCTTGCATTACGCAAGAGACTCTAACAGAGGTGACTTGCGTAGTGCAAGGAGGCTCAGTACCGATCGGGCCGACGTGCCCGCTCGAAATCTCTGCTCGTCCATGCATCGAAGGTGCCCTGACCCCGGCTGCATGGGCCATGAGACTCTCCTCCCCTCGTAAGTAATTGGGACAGCTGAACCATACGCACAAGGACGATGCTGGGGGAGTGGCGCAGTGTCCTCGATCCATGTCCAAGACGCCGTGGATGCCCTCGTCGTGGGTCGAGGCTCCTCTGGCCGGGCCTGGCCTGGGCAGGTCGCGGGCAGTAACTCGGTCGGTCGGGCGCGATCTTGTCCGACGCTGTAGCGTTCAGCCCACCACATGAACGTCAATGTGAAACCCGGGTCGGAAGAGAAGCTGACGCGAGCTCGGCAGGACTACCTGAAAGCGCTCTACCACCTCGGAGGCGGAGCGGGCAGCGTCAGCACGACCCAGCTCGCGGAACGGCTGGCGGTGGCGCCGGCGTCGGTCACGGAGATGCTGGCCACCCTCCGAACTCTGGATCTCGTCGTCTACGACCGTTATCGGGGGGCCAGTCTCACCAGGCAGGGCATGGCAGCAGCCCTTCAGACGATTCGCCGGCACCGCCTGATCGAGCTCTTCCTGGTGGAGATGCTGGGCTACTCGTGGGACGAGGTGCACGACGAGGCCGAGCGCATGGAGCACGTCATCTCCAGACGCATGGAAGAACGCATCTTCGAAGCCCTTGGCCGGCCGGACCTCGATCCGCATGGTGACCCGATCCCCAGCGCCTCGGGCAAGATCGCGAGAGCCGCTTACCGAACCCTCGCCGAGACGCGAACTGGCGAACGGGTGACCATTCGACGGGTGTCGGACCGCGATCCCGGCAAACTGCGCGTGATGCGTGAGCTCGACCTCCGGCCTGGGCGAGCTGTCGAGGTTCTTGCGGAGAGCCTCTACGAGAGTCCGATCGAGGTCGCGGTGGGACGGCGCCGGCGCCACGTGCCGCTCGGGATCGCCCGCGAAGTCTTCGTCGATTAGCCCTCCCAGCCGGCCCCTTCATCACCTCACCCTCCCGAGACGGCTGGCTTTCCTGTCAGCCTAATTTCGGCTATCCTAAGAACAACATTCAACTGGAGGGTACGTGATGGCGGTAGAGACCGAGGTGGTCGGGGGGCGGCCAGGGCAGATGAGCGCGAGGACTCTGACAGCCGCTCGGGCGGTGCTGGAGGAGCGACGGCGTGGCATCCTCGCCCTCTTGCCGTTCCTAGGCCCCGCCTTCATCGCCTCGGTCGCCTACATGGACCCCGGCAACTTCGCCACCAACATCGGCGCCGGCTCCCTGTTCGGCTACAAGCTGCTCTGGGTCGTCGTCTTCGCGAACCTGACGGCCATGCTCTTCCAGGCGCTCTCGGCCAAGCTCGGCATTGTGACCGGCCTGAGTCTGCCGGAGGTGTGTCGGGATCACCTCCCTACACCGGTCACCGTGACCATGTGGGTCGTCAGCGAGGTCGGCGCCATGGCGACAGACCTGGCTGAGTTCCTGGGGGCGACAATCGCTCTCAACCTGCTCTTCGGCATCCCGATGCTGGCTGGTGCCGTGATCACCGGAATCGCCACATACGGCATCCTCAGCCTGGAGCGCCGGGGCTTCCGCCCCCTCGAGGCCTTCATAACCGCTCTGGTCGGGGTGATTGCGATCTCTTACCTGCTGGAGGTCGTCTTCTCGCATCCCAGCTTTGGCCAGATGGCGCTCGGCTCGGTCAGGCCCTGGCTGGGTGGGTCAGAGAGCGTGCTGTTTGCGGTCGGCATCATCGGTGCGACCGTCATGCCCCACGCCGTCTACCTCCACTCCAGCCTGACGCAGGACCGCGTCCGGCCGCGCAACCAGACGGAGCGCCGCCGGCTCGTACGCCTTTCCAATATCGAAGTCCCGATCGCACTCGGGCTGGCGGGGCTTATCAACATGGCCATGCTCTCCATGGCCGCCGCCACGTTCCATAGCGGCAACTCCGGGGTAGCCGACATTTCAACCGCTTACCGCACGCTCACGCCCCTCCTGGGCCCTGCCGCCGCCACGGTCTTTCTGATCTCACTCCTCGCCTCGGGCATCTCCGCTTCCTCGGTGGGCACGATGGCCGGCCAGGTGATCATGCAGGGGTTTGTGCGCGTACGGATCCCTCTCTGGCTGCGCCGTCTGGTGACCATGGCACCGACGCTCGTCGTGATCTGGATAGGGGTCAATCCGACCCGGGCACTGGTGATCTCTCAGGTCGTCCTGAGTCTGGTCCTGCCAGTGCCGGTCATCGCTCTGGTGGCGTTCACACGGCGCCGCTCCCTGATGGGCCAATTCGTCAACCGCCGCCTTACGTCAACAGTGGCCATCATCGCCGCTGGTGTCATCCTGGTTCTCAACGTGGTCCTGCTGGTCCAGGTCTTCGGACTGCCACTCCCCCTCGGCCTGTGACGCTTGGGGATCACGGGAAGGTTCCCTAGCCCATCCCTAGCCCGATCACTCCGGTCGGTCCGCTTGGGAGCGACTCAGAAGGCGGGACCGCTGCCGGGCGCCAGACCGTGAACGTCGATACGGCCGTGGAGGCAGACGAACTGCATGTTCCAGCCGACTACGAGCTGGGTCGTCTCGTCAGGTGGGGTGATCTCCACGTAAACGGGCTGCGGTTCGCACTGGGCAGTCTGAGATTCACCCGGACCTGCGACCACCGTCCAGTGCAGCAGTGTGAAGGCAGATTGCCCGGGTGCCAGTGAAACGATCTGCGGTCCCGGATTGGCGTTTCTGACGACATCGGTCGGCAGTGGCGTACCGTTGCCGTCCAGCAGAAGCATCCCCACGTACCCGTAGACCTGACAGACATGCTCGGATCGGTTGGTCAGGCTCAGGGCCGCGTAGCGCTGACCCGCCCCCGAATTGAGGGGCCTGAGCGAAGCGCTGAGATCGGACGTGTGACATCGCGGCGTTGCCGTCGGTGTGATCGTGGCAGACGGCGGGACCAGGCCGGGCACTGGCGGCTGCGGCCCTGGGGTCCCTGGAGACGCCGCCGTCGCTGCCGGCGGCCGGGGGGTGACCTGGGTCGCGGGTACGGATGCGGACGAGAGGCCACGCACCCACAGCATCGAGCCGACTGCCGCCAACGCCAGAAGACAGGCCGCGGCGATCGCGACGGCCTCGCTCAGTCGCGGTCGGCGTGTTGAATCCTGAAGATCAGGAATGGTGAGGTCTTCTGCCGGTGGTGTCAGTGCGTTGAGCGCGGCACGCAGGCGCCCTCTCGCCTGGTCATTCATGGCTGGACTTCCTCGAGGTACGGTCTGATCCGCCGCAGCGCTCTCCTTTCCCGCGAACGGATCCCGCGCTCGCTAAGCCCCAGGATGTGGGCCGCTTCCGCGTGGGGCACGTCCATCGCGTGGAGCAAAAGCAGTGTGATGCGATCGGCGGCCGGCATTCGGCGGAGGGTAACGACCAGGTCGAGCCGGTCAGCGACTCCATCGAGCGCATCGCCCGCCAGGTCGCGGCCCCTCTCAGCCAGGCTCGTAGACCGGATCACAGTGAACCAGCGGCGGCGGCGGATGGCTCGGGCCTTGTTGAGGGTGATCTTGAGAAACCAGCTCCTCAGGCTCGGTCCCCGCAGCTGGCCACGCCGCTGCCAGGCCGTGATGGCCGCCTCCTGAGCCGCGTCCTGCGCGGCTTCCCTGTCTCCGAGGACCTGATACGCGACCTGGTAGGCGCGATCCATCAGAGGCTGAATCAGGTTCCCGAACTGCAGCTCGTCCAGTGTCACGCCCGCTGTCGCCGAGCCATTGGAGACTGCCATCACAAAGAAGATGCCCGCACACGGCCGGAATGATTCACCTCGCACCGCCCAGCCGCGGTCGGGCTCATCGAGCGCCTGACCTGCGGCGGGAAGCGCGGCCAGGAGGTTTGGCGCTCAGGCCGCCCGGGTGCCGATCAGCGAACGATCAGAAACGCCAGCATCCCCAGGCCGGCGATCATATAGCACGCCAGGAAGATCGCCCGCAGCCGCGGGGACACGGAGCGGCGCGCTATCAGGTTGCTCGTGAAGATGGGGGGTCGTGGGGAAGTCATCACGACCTACACAACGGTCGCGGCACTGCTCCGGTTTCAGTCTCGCTGGGAGCGGATGGTCTCGTGGCTGCTGCCAGGCTCGGCTCTTCGCCGGCCGTCCATACCGGCTGATCAGCTCGTCGCGGTCTGACCTCCGAGCCGGGCGACTACAAAGTCAACCGCGAGATCCAGTACCCCCTGGCCAGAGCCGGCGGCAAGAGGGTTGTTTCGATACTCGAGGTGGGCGGAGCGCTGGCGGTCAAAGAAGTCCTGGCTGCACACGTGATCATGCGGCAGGCAGTACGACCTTATCCGGGACGACCGGGCAGGAAGCACCGGATCGGCCCAGGTCTGCCTCCCAAGATCGATTCCCATGCCCATCCAGGGGACGAGTGACCCGTTGGAAGTCGGTCCGAGATTCTCGTTGTAGGGGGCGGAACTGAGATGGAGTGGATCGCCGAGCAGCACTATCGCCTGCACCCGGTCCGCTATACGGGGAAAGGCCAGGTGCGTCAGCCCCGCGCCCTCGCTCTGTGCGATCACGACCTTTGGCTCTGATCGACACACCGCAATCCGGTCCTGCAGGTACTCGTCCAGTGTGCGCGCCCCGTTGCTGATGTCCCTGGGCACCCACAGGGGAACGATCCCGAGGGTGGGTCCCTGCTCGTACGGCAGTGAGACGACGTCTGTCTGACTGTCCTGGCCGAGCCTGGCCTTGAGCCGCAGGATCAGCGCGCGGACATCGGGGCCGACCTCCGTCGAGGGATCGCTGTGGCCCCGGACCCCAACCAGCTGAAGTGGCGCACAGGGCCTGCTTGCAAGCGCGCGCAGCGTGGCCCGCAGCGTTGGGGATGGCGCGGACGACTGCCTCACCCAGCCGAACCAGCCGGCGGTGACCAGCACCACGAGGCCCACCACGGCTCCGGCGACACGGAGCGCTACACGCCCCTTGCCAGTCGCCATCGGCTGCCTGCGGCTGACCGACGTGGACATCGCGAGAGCGCCAGCATACATATTGGGCCTGGCAGTGGGGCGGTTCTACCCCCGGGTCTCTATCTGATGACGACGTCATTCCCAATGTCCTGAGCCGGATGCCCTACGAGCACGCAGAAATACCCATAGCGGCCGTCTGATGCGCGGCGCATCATGTCCCGGTTCCGTCTGGCAGGCCGGGCGCAACGCCGTCGCATGGCGGGGGGATCGGGGTCCCGTGGGCGAACTGCAAATAACTTGGTCAGGCGCCACCGCAACACTCCTGTGAGGGGTGGTGGTGGGATTGGCACGGATGGGCCGAGCCGTCAGCACCGGCCTCTGAGCCACCCACCGGCACCGCTCAGCCCACGGCGGCCCCGAGTCCGCCGTGGCCGCCGGCGCAAACCTACCCCCGTGCCGGCGGCCACTGCAGCTCTGGTGCCCCCTTCGTAGACACCCTGCGTCGATCGCCATCTGTGGCCGGCTCACGCGCCGTCCCCGCCGGCTCCAGAACCTCCCACCTTCCCGGTGAGGACGACTCACTCCACAATTTGGATTAATCAGAGGTTATGAATCCACTCGGTCAACCACTCTCCTCACCCAATCCGGCCGCGGCACTCCAGCTGCCGGCTCGCCCGGCGACCGCCATCGTTCTGGCGGCGGGTAAATCGGAGCGAATCGGCGCTGCCACCCAGGGAACATCCAAGGTCCGCCTCCGCGTCGGCGGGTTGGGCATCCTTGAGCGAACCCTGCGCATGATTCAAGCCGCGGGCATCGAGAAAGCGGTTGTCGTGGTAGGTCACGACGCGGATCGAGTCGGCCGGCTGGCCACGACAGCCATGCCCGGGAGGGTTGAAGTCGTACCCGCGGAGGGCTGGGAAGCCGGCAACGGCGACTCACTGGCCGCCGCTGAATACGCGGTGCGGGACGAAGGGCTCCTGTTGCTGTTGATGTCCGATCACCTGTTTGGGGCAGACGCGATCGAGCAGCTTCTTTGCGTCCGGGCCCCCGCTGCCCTCGTCGACCCCCACCCCAGCCCAGACGTGCTGGCAGAGGGTACCCGCGTAGTGGTAGCCGACGGCTGCGCCGTGGCTTTCGGCAAGGAGCTCGAGTCCGCAACCGTCGACTGCGGCGCGTTCCTGGTTCCTCGCGACATCTTCGACTGTCAGCGGGCAGCAGCGGCCGACGGAGATCACACCGTGGCAGGCGCCCTGACCCGACTGGCGGCGCGGCAGCCAGTCCTGGCGGTGGGGCTGGCCGGCGGCAGCTGGTGGGTGGACGTCGACACACCAGCCGACCTCGTGCGAGCGCGGGGCCAGCTTCGCAGATCGCTGGTCAAACCCGGTGACGGCCCGATCTCACGCCTGCTGAACCGGCAGCTGTCGTCCCGCATCTCGATGGCGCTTGCGGCGCTGAGGATTGCGCCGGATCTGGTCACGGTCTTCGTCTTTCTCATCGCGGTGCTCGCGGCCCTGGCGCTGGGAACGAGTCACGGCATCCTCGGTGGGCTGCTGGCTCAGCTCTCGTCGGTTCTCGATGGTGTGGACGGCGAGCTCGCGCGCCTGCAGTTTCGCGCCAGCTCTCGAGGCGCTGTCCTGGACGCGGTCCTGGATCGCGTGGCCGACGCCGCCATCCTGACGGCGCTGGGGGTCTGGGCTCAGTCAAGCCACCTGCCCACCTCGGCGCTCCTCGTGCTCACCGGCGCTGCCGTGTCGGGCTCGTTTCTCTCGATGGCGCTGAAGGACCGTGCAGCTGCACTGGGCCTGCCGCCGTTTCCGGAAAGAACCTTCGGCTGGCTGCTGGGAGGCCGTGACGGCAGGCTGCTCCTGATCGCGGTCTGTGCGATCCTGGGCCAACCGGTACTGGCGCTGACAGCCGTGGTAGTGACCTCATGGCTGGCCGCCGCGGCACGACTGTGCTTCGTTTGGTGGCGGCCGGCGTCTGTCCGGTCGGAGGCAAATACTGCCGTTAGCTCGCGTCAACGGTAACCTGCGGTTCGCTAGCCCATCTCTGCTTCTTCACCCGTGCCTAACCGCGACTGATCAGGCTGGGCATGAGGGCCCGTGCACCTGCGTTTCCCGTTCGCGGAGCCCGCAGTCGTGGCTCACCGAGGGGCGCACTGCTGCGGTCACGATGAGAACTCGCTGCCGGCCATCGCCCACGCGGTCGAGCTGGGCGCTCATGGCATCGAGATCGACGTTTGCAACATGGCCGATGGGATGCTCGTCATCTCCCATGACGCGTGCGTTTCAATCGCGGGCGCCTCGATCCCCCTGTCTGCACTGACCCAGAACGAGGTCGGCGCGCTGCTGCGGTCGGGCGAGCTGATCCCTGTCGAGGTAGCACTCGATCTCATCCGACCGGCCAGTACGTTCCTCTGCCTTGACTGGAAGGGATGCGGCGACGAGGCCAGGGTCGTCAGGCGAATCGGTGAGTTCGGGCTGGGTGAGCGCACCATCGTGTCTTCGCTGCAGTGGGAGGCCCTTGCAGAGATCAAAGACAGGCGCCCAGATTTGCTCACGGGGCTCTCATTTCCGGCCATGCCGAGGGCGAAGGATGGATCCGCCCTCGCACCGCGCGATCAGATCCTCGAGAGGGTGCGCGCAGCCAGGGCCGACGCGGCAATGCTTGAGCGGGGCCTCGCATCGCCCAGCATGGTGACCGGCCTGCGACAGAGCGGAGCCGGGGTCTTCGTCTGGAGCGCAGACGATGCCCACACGTTCGCCTCACTTGTCGAGCTTGGGCCTGACGGCATCATGTCGGACGCGGTGCATCAGCACCTCGGCTTCGGCTGATCGCCCGTCAGCTCCCAGACGAGCAGCTCTATCCGGGCACGAGCCCGCGAACAACCCATGAGCACGCACCAGCCAAATGCGCGAGCATTTGGATTGAGAGATGTCGTCGATTGAGCTCGTCCTCGGCCTGCTGGTGGCGGTGACGGCGCTGGCCCTGCTGGCCGGCCGCCTGAGCGTGCCGTACCCCATCCTGCTGGTTCTCGGAGGCCTGGGTCTCGGCTTCGTCCCTGGGCTTCCCCCCGTCAGCCTCGCCCCCGACGTCGTTTTCCTGGTCTTCCTCCCGCCTCTGCTCCAGGCGGCGGGTTGGTACACGTCTGTCCAGGACCTGAAGACCAACCGGAGGCCGATCGCCTTGCTGTCGATCGGGCTGGTGCTGTTCAGCACGTTCGCCGTGGCCGCGGTGGCTCAGGCCGTGATCCCCGGGCTCGGTTGGGGTCCTGCCCTGGTGCTTGGTGCCATCGTCTCCCCCACCGACGCCGTGGCGGCCACCGCCATCATGCAGCGGTTAGGTGCTCCGCATCGCCTCGTGGCGGTGCTCGAGGGCGAGAGCTTGCTCAACGACGCCACGGGCCTTGTTGCTTACAGGTTTGCCGTGGCAGCAGTCGTCGCGGGCACCTTTTCCATCCTGGAGGCCGGGATCCAGTTCGCGCTCTCCGTGGTCGCCGGGGTGGCCATCGGACTTGCGGTGGGCTGGATTCTGATCCAGGTCTGGCGGCGAATCGACGACCCGCTGGTGGGAATCATGCTCTCGTTCCTCGCTCCCTACGCAGCGTATCTGGCTGCGGATCGGCTGCATCTATCGGGCGTGCTGGCCGTCGCGGTATGCGGCATATACGCCAGCCGCCGGAGTTCGCAGGTGATACCCGCCGCGGCCCGCGTTCGGGCGGTGGGGGCCTGGAGTCTGGTGATCTTCGTTCTCAACGGCCTGGCATTCATCCTGGTCGGGCTGCAGATGCGCCAGCTACTTGCCTCCGTGAGTCAGGTGCCCGCATTGGACCTTATCCTCAGCGCCGCCGCCGTCAGCCTTGCCGTGGTCGCGGCGCGATTCATCTGGGTGTTCCCAGCGACCTACCTCCCTCGCTTCCTCAGCCGGCGCGTGCGTGAACACGACCCTTACCCGGGCTGGCGAAACGTGGTCGTGGTGGCCTGGTCAGGCATGCGCGGAGTCGTCTCGCTGGCAGCCGCTCTGGCGGTGCCACTGACGGTGCAAGGCGGTGGGTCATTTCCAGAGCGGGACCTGATCATCTTCCTAACCTTCTGCATCATCCTCGTCACGCTCGTCGGCCAGGGCCTGAGTCTCCCGCCCCTGCTGCGCCTCCTTGGGGTGACCGGCGACGGAGCAGACCTGCACGAGGAAGCGCGGGCGCGGTTTCGTGCCATCGACGCAGCGATGAAACGCCTGGAGGAGCTCGCAGAACAGGATTGGGCTGGCGAGGCGGGCGTCGGCTACCTACGAGCCTACTACGAGAAACGGCGGCAGAAGCTGAACACCAGGTTCGGGAAGCTGGATCATGAGCACTCCGACGCGGCAGACGGTCACCGTGGCCACATGCACCCTGATGGGGCGGATCACCTCGAGGATCACAGGTCTCGCCAGGACAACCTGCGCCGGCTGAGGCAAGAGCTTCTCGATACCGAACGTGCGACCGTGATTCAGCTCCGAAACGTGGGGGCAATCAACGACGGCGTGCTTCGCCAGGTCGAATGGGAGCTGGACCTGGAGGAGCTCCAGCTCGCGGGATCGTAGCGACCGCGTCCAGCAGCCGCTGGGTTCAGGCCTTCGCGCTGCGGTCAGAGGATCTGCAGCCGTGCCGCCACGGCTACAGCCTCCGCTCGAGTGTGGGCCCGCAGGCGGGCGAGCACGGAGTCCACGTGGCTCTTGACGGTGCTCTCGCTGACGTGGAGTCGGGCGGCGATCGTCGCGTTTGAGCAGCCCTGCGCCAGCAGACCGAGGACTTCCCGCTCCCTCGGCGTGAGCCGGACCGTCTCCGGGGCCGGTGACGGCATCGCGTCCTGGGCCGCTTTCTTGCGCGCATAGGCCTGGACGAGCATGCGCTGGGCCATCACCAGGCAGCCGGAGGTCACGGCCATGATGATGATCCAGCCCGCCGCCTCGTTCCTGTGCAGCGGAAGATGGAAGACGGTCACGCGCATGGCCCGGAGGGTGACCAGGTCGACGACGAATAGCACGAACGCTGCTCCGACCGCGGCCACGCCGGCGCCGAGAATGGCCTCGAGGAGCACCCACACGAAGATCGCGTAGATCTCCTCCGGCTCCGTCCCAGCGTATATCGCTATCAGCCCGAAGAAGCTCAGGGCATCAAGGACCACAACACCCAGCAGATAACGTCTGACCCTCGTGGCGCTGTGTGTCACCCACAGGAGCAGGCTGTTGTAGGCGGCTACACCGACGATCCAGCTCGCGAGCAGGCTGACCACGGGGGGTGGGCTGATGAAGCCGACAACTCCTACCAGCCCGATCGCGTACCATCGCACCACCGTGCTGCCGGCCATGACGGCGCGGGCGTGACCACCATCGTGCGCAAACCGTTGCAGTGGTTGCACCTACCCCCCTCCCAGGGCGTCCTGCCCGCCAGGACATGACAAGTTAAGCTGCCATCGGCCGGGTTGTCAAGACCATTGTCAAGTAGGTTGCTCGAGGCTGCCCTGGTCGCGACCAGCTCCCCGGGAACGTGAGAGCGCTGACGGCGTCTGGGCATTGCCGAACATCTGCGCCCGGCCTACCCCGAACAGGTCCCCCGATCGGTGCGCGCCGCTGACGCCGTACCCCCTGTCCGGGGGATCGAAGATCCACCGTTCAGTGGATTGACCCGCCCCGTGAAAGGCGATTGACTGGGCGCGTTCTTTAGGAGGGGAGGACGCGAAGCCAATGGGCGCTCAGCCCGCCAGTCGCGCTCGGCATCGAAACGTGGAAGTGGCTGCTCGCCACACTGGCGAGAAGGTCGTCGTCGCAGGCGTCAGCACGCTCGCCGTCCTGGTGGCCACCGCCGGCTTCATCGTGCTGGGGTGGCGGCTCTCGGACACCGGGGACACGCACGGCCATCACGCAGCCGTAAGCGCTGCTGGGGCAGACCAGCACGCCCAGCACGCGGGCGCGTCGACTGCGTACGAGGCGGGTGGGATGCAGCTCACGGTCCAGGACGTGGGCTGGATGAGCCACGACATGTTCGGCGGACCCGCTCCCGCGCAGAACAACTTCCCCATGCCGGCACAGATGATGCCCGGCATGCAGAGCGACGACGTAAACCGTCTCCACGTCGAGGTGACGGTGACCAACCGTAGGGATACGCTCGCCCCCTTCCGGCGCAGCAACTTTGCGGTGGAGTCACCGCAAGGCAAGCGCTGGGGCGCCAATCCAGGAGATCCTCAGATCGCCGATATCCCGGCGGGGGCGTCGATGTCGATCGACCTGTTTTTCGACGTTCCGCTGCAGGAAAGGGTGGCGAACATCCTGTTCGCCAACGGCGGCGGCCTGGTGAGGATCCCATTCCAGGGAGGTGAGCCGCAGCACCAGCACGGCTAATGACTTGATCCGCGGGGCTGGGCAGACATCGACGGTACGGCATCAGGCGGCAGTACGGAAAGAGAGTGAGAGGAGGTAACCATATGAAGGGTCAGACCCGGTCGACGAACCGGCAGGTGCTGCCCGGGTGGCGACAGCTGTTCCTGGTGGCGGCGACGCTGACCTTCGCGGTCATCGCGTGGGAGCAGCTGCTGCACGCCACGGTCCTCCACGCGGAGGAGGGGGGGACGCTGCTCAGTGCCCTCCTTCACGGGGTGAGGGACGGCGTGCTGGCGCTCCCGCTTGGGCTCGCAGCGGTCCTGGTGGGCTACCGGGTGGCTCGCCGGCTTGGAGTCCTGGGCTCCGGCGCCACTGCGGTGATGGCCCGAGCGAGCGTCGTCTCGCTCGCGTTCACCGTCTGCCTCGCTCCCGGTGTCAGCGTTCATGACGCGGCTGACAGCTGGTTCGCGACGCACCTGACCGGCACGGTGCTCGCCCCGGACACGCTGGCCGGCGCGGCCGTCCCGATCGCCGGCGCCGAGGGGTCGGGGTCGCTGATCGATGAGCTCAGCCACTCCGTGAGCGATGCGGCCACGGCCCAACTGCTGGGGTTCGTCCTGCTCCTGCTGCTGTTCCGCCTGGTGGCGCGACGCGCCGCCGGTGGGCTGAGGCTGCGGCTGGCATCGCGGTTCGTGCCGGCTGCCGGCGGCGGACGGCGCCGGGCCCCCCTGGCCCGCGCGGCCGTCGCGGTGGCGCTCGGGCTGATCCCCGCGCTGGGGATCACGAACGCCATGGCGTTCACGAGCGTCAACCCCCCCGCCGTCCCAACACCAGCCCCCCAGTGCGGGTCGGGCAGCACTGCCCCGCAGCGGACGTACAACGTCGACGCCGTCAACGTCCCGATCACACTCAACCGGTTCGGCGTCCACGACCCGTTCGGGTTCATGTATGTGCTGGACCAGAACGAGCAGTCGACAATCAACTTCGCCAACGCCGCGGTCACCAACCCGACGATGCTCAGCAACGGGCTCCAGGACGACCCCCTGCAGCCTCTGGTGATCCGGGCCAACCTCGGCGACTGCGTCACCATCAACCTGCGCAACGACCTGACCAACGGCTACGACGTCAACCTCCAGGGGTACACGCAGAACGTCATCCCCGACGTGTCGATCCACATCTCGGGACTGTCCCAGACGATCGCGAACTACGGCGGCGAGGTGGGCAACGACGCGAACTCGTTCTCCTCGCCTAGCGCGAACGACAAGAACCACACGGTGACCTACTCCATATTCGTGGACCCGGCCATCGGCGAGGGCGCGCACCTCTTCCACAGCCACGGCCAGCAGCGCGAGCTCGAGGTCCACGGCCTGTTCGGGGCGCTGGTGGCCGAGCCCACCGGCTCACAGTGGTTCGACCCCTTCACCGGGTCTAACATGACCGCCGCGGCGGGGGGCGCCAGCGGCACCCAGGCCATGATCGTGCCGCCCACGGGCCCCGCCTTCCGCGAGTACGTGCCCATCTACCACGAGGTCGGCGACGAGAAGGCGTTCACGTCGCCGGGCGGCTTCCCGCTCGACATCAACAACAAGCCGCTACCCGAGAACGACCCCCTCA
>Ga0126383_10000179_pt1 | contig 31511 bp, 26 predicted proteins | sample PanSoiMetPlot_35_FD_96882 | JGI IMG/M metagenome (GOLD analysis project Ga0126383, IMG submission 96882) | Tropical forest soil microbial communities from Panama - MetaG Plot_35 | ecosystem: Environmental > Terrestrial > Soil > Tropical forest > Bulk soil | place: Panama | collected 2016-02-17 | reverse complement strand
TTTCTTCGGGGCCATTAAGGGGGCATCTAACGATTCCAACGCTTTGCTTTCAATAACTTAGAAGGCCGAGCTGCGCCGCAAAACTCCTTTGTTTACAATGAGTCGGTGAATTCGAATCCCATTCGAATTACCGCATCGCAGAACCTGAGAGGCTTTGCTGGATTGGATTTATCTTTCGTTGCAGACAGGACTCACACCACATCTCGACGAGATCGATTTCAAGGTCGTCGACAAACAAAAACTCGTCAAGTATGCAGACAAATATCCCGGCACGGTTCGCAACATACTGATGCACTCACTTGCGTTTGAACATTCTGCTGCCTGAGTAGCGGTTCAAAGGCGTGAGATTTCGGCCTTGAGATTTAGGTCCCTCAACGGAATGCCCAAACGCTCTTAGACGATCCAACCAGAACCATGACGACTTTGGCCGGCCCGCCCCAGCCAGTTATAGCCGCGCCAAAAAGACGCCAAGCCCCCGTGGCGCCGCTTATTATTCATAGGATGACAGGGTCGAATCCCACCCGTTCAAACCGCTCAAACCCAGACACCACTCGTTCCAGTCGGCCTTGTGCTATGATGTATCGTCCCAGGATTGCTGGTGCAAGCATGACCCGGCCCGTGTGTTTGGCTCTCTTCCTATTTGTTGCTTCTGGCAGTGTGGCTTCAACGCCACCCACTGCCGACCCTACTCAACCCAAGGCATCACCCGTTATTGTCATAGGATTTGTCGGCGGTTTCGTCAAGCACGACAACGCCGTCCACAGTGAGGTCCAGCTTGCTGCGCGGCTGCGCCAGGATTACCCCTCCGGGGTGCAGGTGGAAGTCTTCGAAAATCATCGGCGGGAAAAGGCCCACGAGCAGATCCTGAGGGCTCTTGACATGGACAAGGATGGGAGCTTATCGGCTGACGAAAAACAGCAGGCTCGCATCATCATTTATGGACACAGCTGGGGCGCTTCCGAAACTGTGGCTCTGGCGCGCGAGCTCGAGAAAGACGGAATCCCGGTGCTCCTCACCATCCAGGTGGACAGCATCTCGAAATCCAACGAAAACGATATGATGATTCCCGCGAACGTCTCCCAAGCCGCCAATTTCTATCAAACCCATGGCATTCTTCGTGGGCGGCCCGAAATTCGGCCAGCCGATGCAGCGCGCACGCAAATTATCGGGAATTTTCGTTTTGACTATAAGGATCCTGTCAGCTGCCCGCTCTACCCCTGGTTCGACCGCATCTTCATGAAATCACACGTCGAAATCGAATGTGATCCGCGCGTGTGGAACCAAGTCGAATCGTTAATTCGCGCAAAACTGCCCGCATCCTCTGGAAGCGTTTCGGCTAAATAAAGAGTCTTTTCAGCCGACAATGGGTTCTCGAAAGAAGTTGGAAGTAAAAAACAAGTGTTCGCCAAGCGCGGCGTTTCCTGTTTCTGTTAGTCATCATTGCCGCCTTCCGGACTCACTCCGCCCTTGGCAACTCTGTCCGGTACGCGATCCTTCGCGGTCACCACGGCGTTTCGCAAACGCGCTTGCTGCAGAAGTTCCCAATCGTTCTCAAACTCGGGCATCGTCTCGCGCCTGTGCTTCGCGCTTCTCAAGACACCATCGGCGCGCCAAAGCAGCAACGAATACGCCGATTGCGTATCCGAATCCCGAGCAAGAATGTTGTTCGCGCTAAGTCCCACCTGGAAAGCCTGGCCTTTGTCCGCCACCTCCATCCACACCGCGCCATTAGCGTCCAAGCGAGGCTTACCCACTTTGGTCAAATACTTGAAAAAGTGATGTGGATCCGCGGGGGGACCACTCGCTTCCGCGTGGCCCCTCTCTCTCAATAAAGAGTCTAACTTCAGCCGGTACCTTTTCCATTCCACAGAAGTGCCGACAATCTGAGCTTGCATTTCTTCACGAGCACTAGCTGATCGCGCCTCGTAACCGCTGTTTTCCGCTTGACCGGGATGCTTTTCGAACTCGCGCTCAGGGTTGAACCGGCCGGTCAGAAGGTAGGACGCGGCTACGGCCGGCACGCCGTAGTCCGCAAAAATAAGCATTGGAATCAGGAGCTTCTTGGAACGGTACAATTGCTCGGTTCCCGAACGGACTTCGCTACTTCGTTTAATCGTGCCGGGAACTTGCGCAAAATGCAGCACGTGAAGGTTCAGTTTTGGGTTCTTGGCTGCGTAGCGAACAAACGATCGCGCAATGGCCTTCGGGCTGGTCATCCCAAAATCGTTGAGGTAGTCCGTACTGGTCGCGTGAGGAAAATACGTATTGATGACCCGCTTCGTGAAATCCGCGCAATTCCGGGTGATGCCATTAAAATGATTCTCGTTGGGCGCCAAGTTGAATTGCGCAATCAGCGCTTTGTCTTGCTCGACCGTGGTATCAATCACAAAAACGTACACACCACGAATCAGCGTCGCCGCGACCATCTCACGCCACTCTGCTTTGTAACTTGTCGAGCACGGCGGCCCGTCACAATACCCCTGCAGGTATTTCGTTCTGTATCTCTCTTCCAGGAGATTCTTGACCGAGGAGGATCCAAAAAGAGGGCGAAACCGAGGGTCCTCCACTCCATAGAGGTAAATGTTGAGCGGCACAATGTTCCACTCGAATCCCTGCGGCTCGCCCATGTTGATGTAATTGCTCATCACGGAGCCATTCTCGTCGGGACGACACAGTCTTAGCTTCACGGGCGATTCCGGGCAGATTCGCGAGAAATACACGGCGCTATGTCCCGTGCCGGAAATCCTGTCCACACTGACGCCTAGCGACTCATTCAGCACGATGCCTACGTCGCCCCGCGCGCGGGGACAAGTCAGGCAGGCGAGCACCAAGGTAAGTGCCAGCGAGAATAGGACCTTAATGGGCGCCCGATGGAGCAAAAACTCCTCCTATCGCAGAGTTGCAAGAGAGGGGCTTAGTACTAGTCCCAACCCATGTTCCTATAAACACGTTTGCAGGCTTTTTGTTGTTGTCAAAAGGGAAATAGTTAGTGGTGCACTATCGGCCCAGGCGATTTAAGCCATTGATAAGCAGACGGTTATTCATGACGCCGAAGAGAGAAGAGACAGGGCACCACGGGCGCAAATCCTAAGCGAAGTTTGCTCAGCACCGCAACTTAGGGCTTACACCTACCGGCAAGAGCCCTATTTCTCCGTAAGCGAAGGGACCTTCGCTTCGCGCAAGAATCTCGCCGATTCTTCGGGCGGCGTTGGATTGATGTAAAAGCCCGTACCCCACTCGAATCCCGCCACTTTCGTCAGCTTGGGGATAATCTCGATGTGCCAGTGATAGTGATCGTTGATCTCTTCCCCGATCGGCGAGGTGTGGATCATGAAGTTGTACGCCGGCCGGTCCAGCACTTCATCCAGCCGCATCAGGGTGTCCTTCAGCATCCGGGCCAGGCTGGCGTAAATCGAGCTTTGATTGTTTTCATACGACGAACTGTGGATCTTCGGCAGCAGCCACATCTCAAAAGGAAAGCGAGGTGCATACGGTGCTAGTGTGATGAACTGCTCGTTCTCGCCAATGGCACGTTCACCCGTGTCCCGCTCCTGCCGGATGATATCGCAGAAAATGCAGCGCTCTTTTTCGTCGTAATAGTGCCAGCAGTTGTCGACTTCCTCCCGCACCCGCCGCGGCACGATGGGTAGCGCAATAAGTTGCGAGTGGGGATGTTCCACCGTCGCTCCCGCTGCTTCGCCGTGGTTCTTGAAAATCAGAATGTAGCGGAAGCGCTTGTCGTTCTTCAGGTCCAGCATGCGGTCGCGGTATCCCCAGAGCACATCTTCGACCGCGCGCTCCGGGAGGGTCGCCAGCGTGGACGCATGATCCGGCGATTCGATAACTACTTCGTGTGCGCCGATTCCGTTCATCTTGTCGAACAGACCTTCGCCTTCGCGGTCCAGCTCGCCTTCGATCCCCAGAGCAGGAAAACGGTTGGGTACCACGCGCAGCTTCCACCCGGGCGTATTGGCGCCTCCGCCGTTTCGCCCGTACACCAACACTTCCGGCGGTGTTTTGGCCTCATTGCCCACGCAGAAGGGACAATTCTTCGGTTCGCGCGCGATGACGCTCTCGCGCAGAAAATCGTTCGGCCGCTTTCCGCGCTCCGTTGAAATAATCACCCAACGACCCGTGATCGGGTCTTTGCGTAATTCCGGCAACTCTCACTCCTCCCTGATCTGATTCTGGGTTGTCCCTGGAGGTGACTGTTCGAAACACTCTCATCCGCTCCGTGGAAAGCGCACCCTGTCGATCTGGATCATCATCTCATGCCAGAGCGTTTTCTCGCACAAGCTATCGAAGTATCTTAATCTTATTGGCGCGGGTACGTGAACTCACCGGAGGGATCTCTCCGTTTCAAGCCTTTCACTTGGCCGTTTTCCACGACGAACTCAAAAATGACGTCGGCAAATTGCGCCGTGCGGAATTGCAAGCCTTTCACCGGAATCAACTTTTGTGGGGGCCCGCCCGGAAAAACGAGCGCAAGTCCAGTGCCCGGCTGATACTGCACTTCAAATTTCACTTTGCTTGGCGTTTGGTAGGTTCCCGCCAGCTTCTCCAACAGCTTCGGATCAAGCGTCTCCGGCTTGCGTGTGAAAACCACTTCTGCCTGATCGAGTGAAATGACTGCCTGATCGACGTCTCCTTGAGGGTTTGTTCGGAAATTTACCGAGAATTTTCCATACTGCTCGTCATCCGGCGTGTCGAACCGGTCGTAGTGAAAGGGGCTCATCGGAAAATGGAAATCGTGAAACCCAAATTGCAATTGGTCTCCCTGCAACCCGATTTTCAGAGTGCCGTAGGCCGGGTTCTCGTACTCAGCGACATAATCTCCAAGCGCATGCGATGGTTTGGTGTTCGGCACACGGTCTGCGCCCGCTTTCGTTCGCGATTCCGTCGCGGCCTTCTTGTTGGCAAGCCGTTGGTGCAGCTGCCGCTGGCTCCACGGGGTTTGCTCCATCCCCAGCAATCGCTCGTACACGTTGTAGCTGATGATGTTGTAGAGCGGCGCGCTATGATCGCTGATGACCAGCACAATCACCCCAATCTTGTCGTTGGGCATGAACGAAATTTGCGAGTGGAATCCCGGCAAATCCCCACCGTGAAACGTCAGCAGTTTCCCGCGATAAGAAGCCGTCTGTCGTCCCATGCCGTACGCGGAATTGAGAATTTCCCAATATCCCAAGGCTTCACCGGCCGCGTTCGGCAATGCAATCGCCGGCTGCAGCGTGGCTTTCAATACACTCGCCGGCAACACTTGCTTCCCGTTGTATTTCCCTTCGTTCATGAGCGCAATCAGCCAGTGCGACAGCTCGTCAATGTTCGAAATGATCGCGCCGGCGGGAGCCACGCCTTCCGTGTCCTGGTAATAGGGAATCTTGTAAAGTTCGAAAGAATCACGCTTCTCGCGAAAGGGCACGCCGTAGTCCGGCTGCTTCAACATGTCGGCGATGGTGTAGCAAGTCGTGCCCATGCCCAGAGGAGTGAAAATCCTCTCTCGAACAAAATCTTCCCATTTTTTCCCAGACTTCATTTCGATGATCTGGCCGACAGCCGCAAACATCAGATTGTTGTAGAGAAACGTCTCCCGCATAGGCTCCTGCGGCTCGAGGTATTTCAGCCGGTCGAACAGTTCCTTACGCGTGAATGACGACTTGAACCAGATCAAGTCGTGGCGAGTCACTCCCGTGCGGTGCGACAGCATGTCGCGCAGGGTCACATTGCTGTTCAGCTGGTCGTTGTAGAACTCAATCTCGGGCACCGCCTGTTTTATCGGCTTGTCCCAGGTCAGCTTCCCTTCCTCCACCAGCATTCCCGCCGCCACGGCAGTGAACAGTTTCGAGTTCGAGGCAATCGGCTGCATCGTCTTCGCGGTGAAAGGCACCTTTTTCTCGTAATCCCGGTAGCCGTAGCCGTTCACGAAAACCAGCTTGTCTCCGGCGACGATCGCCACGCCCACTCCCGGCGTGTTCCAATCCTTCAGTGTCTGCTCCATGTACGCATCGAATCCCTGGAGCTTCTTCGCTATTTCCGCGTCCTGCCCTCGTACCGCAACCCCGCACAGCATTAGCGCAACGGCAAACAGGGCGATGCGAACGCGCAATTTGTTCATAAACATGAGGACACACCCTCCTCCGACATTCCGGAACGGATTTCGCCGAGCATTTTATAACCTCACTCCGAATTGGCAAGGAATTCTAGTGGCGGGAGAGACAAAACCACCGCACCACGGTCCGCGCAAGCTATCGATGACGCAACAGCGCCAGCACAGATTTCTGTGCCTCTGCGGACGGGCTGGTAGCGGGCCTCAGGGAAATCTGAGCCACTGTCGCGCTCAAGAAGTAAGAATCGTTTTCGAAGCGGGCGAGGGCCTGCATCTTGGGCGGACTGTCATTCCACACCACGCGGTCTTCCTTGTCCATCTGCGCGACCCACGAACTCCACCCGGCGCTGTCGAAATCGTCACGCGAAGCAATCGTGGCCGCTATGTTGCCAGACGGTCCTGTTCCCCGTAGCTCAAGATCTCATTGGCCGTCGCCAGCCGGTGGGTAACTGCTTTCAGGACTCGCTCCTGGTCCTGCTTGGTGAACAATTTGTTTTCGGCCAGCGCTGCAATCAAATCCGCCGTGTGTGCTGTCGCGTGGATCCAACCTTTCTTTGCGTCGAAGCCTCGCAAGTCACGCTCGTCGCCGAGATACGTGAGGGCCGCATTGAGGAGAGTGCGGAAGCGCGCCTCTCCTAGAAAGGGATCTTTCGAGTCCCGCTCCGCCAGTGCTGAAAGACAGAGCGCTGAGAACGACCGTTTGAAAATGCTGTCCGTGCCCGTCTCTCCAATTCCTGCTTTCAGATTTGACTGCCACTCCTCGACTAGCGTCGCAAGCTCTTCTAGAGAAAACTTCTTTTGTCGGGTAATCCAAACTGCAAGGATGGAATACGCCAAGTCATCTCGCAGCTCCGGATCGGGTGAGCCCAAGTAGCCGCTCAGTTCTCGCGCCAATGGAAACGCCTCTTGCCCGTCTGGAATCGCGTAGTGGTTTTTCGCGATGGACCTCCAGAATTCCCGCCCGTGGCCATTTCGCGCGTTGGTAGTTCCCTGCCCTTTTGCTGCTCCCGACGCGCCAAAGCAAAACAGAATGCACAACACGATTCGTGCCCCGGCTCTCTCCATTCGACGCTCCTCCGTGTGCCACTCCCTTCTTCGGGAACACACTTCCTCCACCGCGTTTAGACGCTTCAGCTCTGGTTTCGACTTCGTGGTTGCCGCTGCTGTGATGCAGCGCTAGGCAACGATGAGTTTTTCAGTACGGTCTATCGAGCCTTGGGGCGAAGGCCTCCTGGTGGACGCGCAGGACCGGAGGCTTCCCAGGATGATTAACAGCAAATTCAAGCCAACCGAAATAAGAAATCCCGCGGCTGCCATCTTCTGGCTTCCGCGGGATCTTTGCCGTTTCTTTGTGAACTCTGCGTTGTCTGTGGTCTGTGTGTTAAACGGCTTTTTCCGTCTCGCGGAAGCACTCTTCCATGGTCCGGACCGCGAAGTCTGCCTGCTCCTCGTCAATCAGTAGCGGTGGCGACATGCGAATCGAATTCTCGCCCGAGCTGAGCGTCAGCAGCCCCTTGTGAAACGCTTTGCTTATGACCTCGTCCCGCAAGTCCGCCGCTTTTTCCTTGGTTTTCTGATCGCGCACGATTTCGATGCCAATCATCAAACCTTTGCCGCGCACATCGCCGACGATCTTGAAGCGTCTCGGCCAGTCGTTAACTCTGCCAAAAATGAATTCGCCCATCCTCCGCGCGTTTTCCATATAGCCGTTTTCAATCAAATCGAGCGTGGCCATCGCTGAAGCGATACACACGGGATTGCCGCCGTAGGTCGTGCCATGCGCCCCCTTTTTCCAGGTCATCACGCCTTCTTTGGCGACAAACGCGCTCAGCGGCATTCCGCTGGCGATGCCTTTCGCGATGCAAACGATGTCCGGCTCGATTCCGGCGTGTTCATAAGCCCACCACTTACCGGTGCGCCCAACGCCGGACTGCACTTCGTCCACAATCAGCATGATCCCGTGGCGATTGCAGATGCGCTGTAGTTCCTGCAGGAAAAACGCCGGTGCAGGAATGAAACCACCCTCTCCTTGGATCGGTTCGACGACGATTGCCGCGATTTCTTCCGGCGCGAACAAACGCTTGAACATCTGCTGCTCGAGCAGCTCCAAAGTTTCCGTGCCACACGTTTCCGCAGTGTGTCCATGCGGGCAGCGATACGCGTACGGGAATGGAATGTGCTCCACACCGCCGAGTAGCGCGCCGAAGCCCTGGCGTTGCGTGTTTTTCGACGCGGTCAGCGAAAGCGACCCAAGCGTGCGCCCATGGAAGCAGCCGTAAAAGGCAATCAGCTTGTCTCGCTTGGTGGCGTAGCGCGCAAGTTTGATCGCTCCTTCGACCGCCTCTGTCCCGGAATTTCCAAAGAACACTTTCTTGGCTTCTTTTCCTGGCATCGTAGCCACAAGCTTCTCAGCGAGTTGCGGCAAATGATGGTGGTAGAAATCCGTTCCAGAAATGTGAATTAGTTCCGCTGCCTGTTTTTGGATCGCTCCCACCACTTTTGGATGGCAGTGACCGGTCGAGCAAACCGCGATGCCGGCGGCGAAATCCAGGAACGAATTCCCATCGACGTCTTCGACGATCGCGCCATGGCCTTTCTTTGCCACCAATTCGTATTCGCGCGTGAGCGACGGCGACATGTACTTCGCGTCGGCGGCGATGACTTGCAGCGCTTTGGGCCCTGGCAGCGCCGTGACAACGCGGGGTATTTTTCCTTCCAAAGTCGTTGGCATTTCTTCCTCCAAGAAGAAAATCAGGTTGGAGTGAATCAAAAACTACGAGGTGGAGAAGCAAGCGAAAAAACAAATTTTGGTTTCGGACGTATCCGGAACCGGCCTGCAAAAAAACTAAGTTAAGTCAACGCCGTAGAGGTTTGGCCGCAGGGCGGCCGGCGGGAAGAAACCCGGGAGGTACGGAGGCCGAGTTTTGAAATTGAGGGTCACTTGCGTTTCCAGCGGACGCTGCCATCTTTGGCGTCTTCTAAAATTATACCACGGTCTGCAAGTTCTTTGCGGATGCGGTCCGCAGCGGCGAAATCGCGCTTCTTCTTCGCGGCAGTGCGGTCGGCGACCAGTTTCTCGATGTCTTCATTGCGCAAACCGGCTTGCGCGCTGGTGAACCCGAGTGTCTGAAGCTTCTGCGCATCGTTGTCTTCGAGAACAGCAAAAACTTTGTCAAACGTAGCGAGGAACTGCTGCGTCTCGGCGACGTCTCCCTGGCGAAATTCGCCTTTGTCCATGGCGATATTTGCATCACGAACAAGATCAAACACTGCCGCTAGAGAGCGCGCGGTGTTGAGGTCGTCGGAGAGGCTGGCGTCGAATTCTTCAGCGGCTCTGGCAATGCGCGCAGCCATGCCTTCTTGCTCGCCCGCGGGAAATTTGCCTTGCTTCAAACGGTCGGCGAAATTACGCAAGCGCTCGATGGTATTGGTGGCCTGCTGGAGGCCATTGAAGGTGAAATTGAGCTGTCGGCGATAGGGCGTGCTGGCGAGGCACAGGCGCAGCGCAGAAGGTTTGTAGCCTTTGGCGAAAAGATCGCGAAGCGTGAAGAAGTTGCCGAGCGACTTAGACATCTTTTCGCCTTCCACCAGCAAATGCTCGGCGTGCAGCCAGTAGCGTGCAAACGTCTTGCCCGTGGCGGCCTCGCTCTGCGCAATCTCGTTTTCATGATGCGGAAACGCAAGGTCGACGCCGCCCGTGTGAATGTCGAGCGTTTCGCCGAGATATTTCATGGCCATGGCCGAGCATTCGATATGCCAGCCTGGGCGGCCCGGGCCGATGGCCGTTTCCCAGAAATGCTCGCCGGGCTTTGGCGCCTTCCAGAGCGCAAAATCGCGAGCGCTTTCTTTTTCGTAGCGGTCGTTGTCCACCCGCGCGCCCGCTTGAATTCCTGTCAGATCAATTTTAGAGAGCTTGCCATACGCCGGAAATTTCGCGATGCGGTAATAAATCGAACCTTCACCCGGGTAAGTGAAGGTTTTCTCCTGGAGGCGCTGAATCAGTTGAACCATATCTCCGATATGGTCTGTGGCGCGAATCCAGTGCTCCGGCGCCTCGATGCTGAGCGTTTTGTAATCGTCGAAGAAGGCTTGCACGAATTTTTCGGTGTATTCGTGGATCTTTTTTCTTGCGGTCGCGGCGTTGGCGATAATGCGGTCATCCACGTCGGTCAAATTCATGACGTGGTTCAGCTTGTAGCCGCGCAATCTGAGGAAGCGGCGAAGAATGTCCTGGAAGACGAATGTGCGGTAGTTGCCGATATGGGCATAGTCGTAGACCGTTGGGCCGCAGGTGTACATCCGCACTTCGCCCGGTTTTTGCGGGACGAAGGGTTCGACTCTTCCGGATAGGGTATTGTGCAGCTGAATTTCGGCCATCGGCTCTCGATGCTCTTTCCTGGCGATTGAAGAAACACTGGATTGTATCCGAGGGGTTTGACGTGGGGCAATGCGGAACCGGTCTAAAGAAGCGCATGGCAAGGCATTCCTTTACCCCCTCCTACCCACCTGGATGACCTCACCTGGGAACTTTGGGCTTGGCCGGTGCGTACAGCTTGCTAGGCACCCATCCGCCTTAACATCAACGATATGGATTCATTGCAACGGCGGGAGCGCAAATCGCGATAGGGAGCGCCATCATGGATACCCTTTTGCTCGACCTGAAATACGGAGTCCGTTCCTTGTGGCGCGACAAAGGTTTTGCGTTTACCGTACTGCTCACCTTTGCGGTTTGCATTGCGGCCAACACCGCCCTTTTTGCCATCGTGAACTCGGTCATTTTGCGCCCGTTGCCCGTGGCGGACGCCAATTCCATTCTTCTTATGTCCAACGATTATCCCCATGCCGGAATTTCCGGCGGCAACAACAGCGCTTCTGGCGACTATTTCGATCGCGTGCGCGAAATGACCGTTTTTGAGAGCCAAGCCCTGTTCCACGGCCGCAATCAAACCGTGGAGCTGAATGGCTCGCCCCAGCAAATTCGCGGCATGGTCGTAACGCCTTCCTGGTTCCGCCTTCTGCGCGTCTCCCCGATGATAGGGCGGCCGTTCGCGGAAGAAGAAGGCGAAATCGGCCGCGACCAGGAAGTGATCCTCAGTTACGGGCTTTGGCAGGAGTTGTACGCAGGAGACAAATCCGTTCTGGGCGGGAGCCTGCGTATCAGCGGCAAACCCTTCACCGTGGTTGGCGTAATGCCGCGCAACTTCAATTTCATTGAGCCTGAGGTCCGCCTCTGGATGCCGCTTGCGTTCAGCGCCGAAGAGAAGACCGTACATCACAACAACAATTGGTACTACATCGGACGCCTGAAGCCCGGCGCCACCCTGCCGCAAGCGCAAGCTCAGGTCAATGCGTTGAACCAAGAAAACCTCGAGCGCTTTCCGGAGTTTAAGGAGCTCTTGATCAACGCCGGGTTCCACACCACTGTAAAACCTCTTCAAGACATGCTGACTGCGGGAGTCAAAGGCACTCTGTATCTGTTGTGGGGCGGCGCGTTCCTGGTTCTCCTCATCGGCGGACTCAACATCGCTAACCTCGCGCTGGCGCGTCTCGCGATGAGGCGGAAGCAAATTGCCACGCGCATCGCGCTGGGTGCCAGCCGCGCGCAATTGGTGCGCCAACTGATTCTCGAAAACGTAGGGCTGGCTCTGCTTGGCGGCCTGGGAGGCATCGCTTTGGGAGCAGGCGTCCTTCGGGCACTAAACGCCATCGGCTTGGAGCACTTCCCGCGCGCCAATGAAGTCCGGATCGATGGCGCCGTCGTTTTGGTATCCGTCGGGCTATCCCTGGCCGCCGGAATCTTTGTGGGGCTCTTTCCGCTCGCCGGAATCTCCAAGATTGGCATCAGCGACGCACTGCATGAGGAATCCCGCACCGGCACCGGCGGAAAAAAATCACGTCGAGTGCGGCAATTGCTTGTCACCGCGCAAGTCGGATTTGCATTCACTCTGCTCATGGGCGCAGGATTGCTTCTTGCCAGCTTCCGCACGCTATTGCACGTCGATCCCGGCTTTAACCCCAACGGCGTGGTGTCCGTATCCGTTTCCTTGCCAAAAGCCAGGTATTCCCAAGATGATGCGTTACGCAGCTTCATGAACCGTGTGCTGTCTGCGATTCGTACGATCCCCGGAGTTTCCCAGGCCGGCGCAACCAGGGCGATTCCCCTCGGCAGCAATCACAATGACAGTGTAATTCTCGCGGAAGGCTACCAGATGAAGCCCGGGGAATCCCTGATCTCTCCTTTGCAGATTGGTGTGACCCCCGGCTACTTCGAAGCCATGGGCATTTCGATGGTTCGTGGACGCAGCTTTCATGAAGGAGACAACGAAACCGCTCCGCGTGTGATGATTGTGGACGAGCGCCTGGCCCGCCATTTTTGGCCCCACCAGGACCCGCTTGGCCGGCGCATGTACTTTCCTGGGGGCGACCCCAAAGACTTCATGAAAGTCGACGAACACACCGTTTGGTTTACCGTCGTCGGCGTCGCGCGCGCGCTCCGCTATGAAAACCTCGATGATTCTGGCGCAACCGTGGGCGCTTATTACAGGTGCAATGCTCAGGATCTTGCCAGCATTTTCACCTTTGCCATCAAAATCGCAGGCGACTCGGCGTCTACCGTCCGCGCTCTTCGAGCCGAAATCGCGCGCCTCGATCCCGAGCTTGCTCTCTTCGACATCCATTCGATGTCAGAGCGCATCGACCTTTCCCTGGCGTCCCGCCGGACTTCCATGCTCCTTGCGAACGCTTTCGGCGGAGTCGCGCTGTTTCTGGCGTCGCTCGGGATTTATGGCGTGCTGGCGTATCTGGTCGCGCAACGCACCAGGGAAATCGGCATTCGCGTTGCACTGGGAAGTACTCAGGGCGGCATTGTCCGGCTAGTTTTGAGAGAAGGATTTAAGCTCGTGGCCACGGGCTTTGTTTTGGGGATGGTGTCAGCAGCATTCCTGCAAAAAGCCGTAGCCACCCAAATTTACGGCCTCCGGCCCTACGATCCGTTAGTGTTAGCCGGCGTCATGGCCCTTCTGGCCGGTATGGCTCTGCTGGCCTGTGCCGTGCCGGCCCGCCGCGCGATGAGCGTGGACCCCGTAGTCGTGCTGCGGTATGAATAGGCCGCAGCTCCACGAGAACGTCTGCCTTCTCGCCTGAAGAAGAATCATTGCAGTAGCAAGCGCATCTGGCGAAGTTGGTCAGTAAGATCCTGCTTTTCGTCCAAGACTCGCTTGGGATTTGGAATGACCTCGCGAACAGGCTGCGGTGCACCGGCAAGCATCTGTTGCAGCCCGGGCAACGTTGATGGATTGCTGACCAAGGACTCGTAGGCCATCGAGATCTGCGCCAGGGCCGACGATCCCTTTGCGTCAATTCCCGGCAAAGGAATTTCAAATTCCCGCTTCACGGCAGACTGCCAGTCGAGGCCTTCTGGCCCGAGCTGACTCAGCGCTTTTTGTAGCACGGATTTTTGTCCGGCGGATAAATGCTCCATGTGGTCTGCAAATGCTATGCCCCTGAAATGCGCGACAAGGAGGCTCTTGGCTGCCAGGGTGGCAAAAAGCGTTCCGCCATTTGCCACGTCATGCGAGAAGCGAATACCCGCGGCAAGGGCGCGCAACGCACCGTCTTTGTCACCATTCCGCAGCAGATGAAAGGCGTAAAGCACGTTCAAGCGACCCAAGATCATGGCTTTGCGGACATATTCCACGGGGGCGTCCTTCCCGAGCCCGTAGTCGACACCCCAATCGCAGTTCGCGAACGCCGTGCCTCGCGCCATGGTCTCAACGGCGGTTTTGTTCTTTTCGGCAAGATCTTTGAACTTCAAGTCGTCATAGGGAGCAGTGCCGTCAAGGATGGCATGAAACTCTTTTGCCTGCTGTTCGGTGATCGCGGAATCCTGCATTTCGGCAAACGCCGACCAGTAACGCAAAGCGGCATTCTGGGCTAACGGAGCGTTTTGTTGGGCAATTGCCGAACCGACGGGCACCGCCCCAGACAAAAAGATTAGCGAGATTACACGCAGGATTTTCATAGTTTGATGTTCTCCTCACTGAGTGCGGCAAGCGCACTCTGTTTGCCTTCGAGCTGTGAAGCCGGTTGGGGCTGGAACGAAGGCTCGTCGAATGCTTCCTTTACCGAAGGCGCATGGGCCAGCAAAGCGTTGGCGCGGCCTATCGTGAGTGACTGCGAATCCGCAAGCCGCGGAGCATTTAACGGCGTAGCCGGTTTGTTGCGATGCATGAACAGAAATGCCAGGACGAGCGACGCCGCCGAGGCCGCCGCCCACGCCATCCACACAAAGGGACGCCGCGCTCGACTTGGACGCTTTTCAAGCTCGGGCGATTCCGGAGCAAGCGGGCGAAACCCCTTCAAATAACGCTCGAATTGCGCGTCATCAAGAAAAGGCATGGCAGTCCTCCTTGGCACACAGGGCCTCGCGTAATTTGGCTAGCGCATAGCGGTAGCGCGAGGCTGCGGTATTCGCGCTGATGCTTAGAACCTCTGCGATTTGGGCGAATGTAAGTTCGCCCCAGATATGCAGCGTGATGACCTCCCGCTGGTCTTCGGGAAGCTTCCATAACACGCGTCGCAGGCTTAGCTCGGCGGCAAAGTCGCGATGCGGCGGCTCGAACCAGGCGCATTGCGGGTCGAGGGCCACGTCTCGCACTCGGGCCTTTCGATCGTTCCGTACGACGTTGCGCACGCAGGTGAACAAGTACGCCTTTGTGTCGAGAGCATCGCGCAGACCGCCGCTTTCCAGCAGCTTTAAGAAAACCTGATGGACCGCGTCCTGGGCGCGGCTCCGTTCGCCCGTAAGCGCCGCCGCAAAAAGCAAGAGCGCCGAGCCATATTGTCGGTACGAAAGCTCGATCTCAGAGGCGTCGGTCCGCGTGGCCTGCATGTTGGCCCTCAAGAATAAGACAATCGAGCCGGACAGATTTGTCTATCCCTCCCCTCGGAAGCAATGATGGTGGCGGTGACAAGAGAGCCACAAGAGATAGCGTAGGGCTAGACACGATAGAAACGTCGTGTTACTGTTTTTTTCCGTACCGCCATCCTTGCGCCAGGCGGCTGGGCTCTGAACAGGAACCTGCCAAACGTTTTTGAGTCGATCCTGATCCGGTCGGCTCTGCAGGCGGTCGCCGGGTGTGGGACCGACCTGACGCCCAAAAGACCCTCCCCTCGAGGCAAACGAAGCCGTCTCTTATTGCGTACTTTTTCCCGCACCTGGCTGGCGGGTCGCATCGAACTACAAAGCACGCAATTCGGGGAGCAAAGGGGACACGTTGCTTAAGCTGCGAAAAGTCGAAATCGTAGGCTTTAAGTCGTTTTGCGAACGCACGGCGGTGACGTTCAGCGGCTCCGGGACGACGTGTATCGTCGGGCCAAACGGGTGCGGCAAATCGAACGTGGTGGACGCCATCTCCTGGGTGCTGGGCGAGCAGAGCCACAAGTCGCTGCGCGCGGAGCGCATGGCGGATTGCATTTTCAATGGAACCACCAAGCGGCCGCCGCTGGGCATAGCCGAGGTCACCATCACCATGGAAGATCCCGAACTGGCGGAAGCCGCGCGCTTTGTGATGGACGGTGCCGCGAACGAAGCGAGCGTGGATCGCAACCCTGAGGGCACAGAGAACGCCGAGAAGAGTGAGATGCAAGCAAATCCGACGGCATCGGCCGATCCTGAGGAAGGCAGCGAAGACCAGGGACCGTTGAACCAAGACGGAGCGCAGGCCGGACATGCCCAGCAAAGCGGCGGCAGGTTCAAGAAACTATTCAAGAGAAAGAAAAAGGGCGAAGAGAAACCCGCTCTCTCGACGAAACCGGGCGAAATCATGGTCAGCCGGCGTCTGTACCGCTCCGGGCAAAGCGAATACCTCATCAATGGGCGAGTGGCGCGGCTGCGCGACATCCAGGAAATGTTCATGGGCGTCGGACTGGGGCCAGACTCGTACGCCATCATCGAGCAGGGACGCATCGACCTCATCCTCTCCACAAAGCCGATGGAGCGGCGCGCCATCATTGAAGAAGCTGCGGGCGTAACGAAATTCAAAACCAAAAAGCGCCTGGCGGAAGCGAAACTGGAATCGTCTAAGGTCAACCTGGCGCGCGTGAACGACATCGTCATCGAGGTGGAAAAGCAGTTGGGTTCGCTGAAGCGCCAAGCGGCAAAAGCGCGGCGGTACTCGGAAATTCGCGACCAGATGCGCGGAATCGTGCGGCAGATGCTGGCTGGCAAGGCCCGCGAACTGGATGGAGTCGCTGAAAGGGTTGCCCAGCAACTCGCAGAACTCAACACCGCGGAAACGCAGCGCGCAACAGCCATTCAGCAAATGGAAGGCGAGCAGGACCGTCTCAGCCAGCGGATTTACGAACTGGATGCGGAAATCCGCCAGAACCAGAACGTGTTGAACCTGACCGCTCTGGAAGTGGACCGCAACGAGAACAAGATTGCCTTCAACCGCCAGCGCGCGCAAGAGCTCGCCGGGCGCCACGCGCAAATGGACGCCGAGCTGAAGCAGGCGCGCGCACAGGCGGCGGAATGGGAGACGCGCAGCGCAACACAAGTGCAGGCGGTGACGCGGCTGCGCGAAGAATCGGGCGTGCTGAACGCACGCGTGGAAGAGCTTTTGCAGCGCGCGGAGCAATACGCGGCGGAGATTCGCGACGCCGAAGGGCGTATGGAAGCGTTGAGGCGGTCGGCTTCAGAAGCGGGCGAGAGCCTGCTGCGGTTGCATGGCGAGCAAAAACAAGCGGAAGAAGCGCTTTCCCATCAGACCGAGGCACAACGAAAACTGGAAACGAACGAGCACGAGGTGCTGGAAACCTCGATGCGCGCGCGCGACGACGCGGAGCGGGCGGCTTGCGAGCTGGAGGCGGTCTCCGGCCAGCTTAGCGCCCTGAAGCAAAACGAGGCGGAGCTGCAGGCCAAGATTGGCGGACTGCGGGAGCAGCGCAACGGGTTGACAAAAGAAGCTGATTCCCTGCGCGATTCGCTAGCAAGCGTGCGGGCGCGACATTCAACGCTGACACAGATCCTGAACGACCGGTCGTACACGGCAGAAGCGGTGCAGAAGCTATTTGCGGCCAACGAACGCGGCGGTGGGCAACAATTCCGGGCCGTGGGCGTCCTGGCGGACTACGCGGAAGTCGAAGAGAAACATGAAGCCGCCGTCGAGCAGTTCCTCCGTGACGAGCTGGAGTTCGTAGTCGTGGAGACTTTTGACCACGCTCGCACGGGCATTTCCATGCTGCGCGACGAAGTCGGCGGCCGAGCAACGTTCTTCGTGGATTCGCTGCGCAACCTGAAGATTTCCAACGAATACGAAGCGATTGTGAATTTCCGTCCCGACGACGGGGTGATCTCGCGGATGGACAAACTCGTGGAATTCCGCGATCCGCTGGGGCCGGCGGCAAAGCAATACCTGCCGCGGCTGAGAAGCGCGTATTTGACCGACAGCGCCAACGCCGCGGAAAAGCTCGCCCGGGACAACCCGCAATATGCTTTCGTTACGCCAGATGGCACTTGCTATCAGGGCCGCATGGTAACCGGCGGGCGCCCGGATCAGGCCGGGCCGTTGGGCATGAAGCGCGAGTTGCGCGCGCTAAACGCGGAGGTGCTGCAACTCGAACATGAAATGAAAGAAAAGCGGGCCGAATTGGAGAAAGTTGCTGCGGAGCTTCGCTCGGCGGAACAAGCGTCGGAAGAAACCAACACGAAGCTGCGCGACACCGAACACGAAATGATCTCCGCGCAGCACCGCCACGGGAACATGCAGACCGAGCTGGCGCGCCTGGGAGCCGAGCTGGCCGTTTGCCAGGGTGAGCTGGCACGAGTGCGCAAGGAAGCGGAGAACGCACGAGATCGTGCCGAGCGCGCAAAGCATGAACATGCCGCCGCGGCGCTCAATCGCGCGGAAGCGGAAACGGAAAGTGCGCGGCTGGCGGAAGAACTCGTTGGGCTGCGTGGTTCCGTGCAGACCGAGCAGCAGGAACTGGCCACCGGCCGCGCGGGGCTGGCGGCGATTAACGAGCGGCTTGCCGCTGCGGAAGTGCTGGCCGCGCGGCTGCGTGAAGAGCGCTCGGAGCTGGAACGTTGCGAAACAGTTTTGCAGCAGCAGGTGATGTCTATCAACGATGAAACCGCGCACCTGACGCACCAGAGCGAAGAGTTAGCCCAGCAATTGGAAGGGCTGCGCGCTGAGAAACTGCGCCTCGAAGCGCGGCAGAAAGAACTCGAACAAGAGTGGGAATCCGCACGCACGCGCGTGACACAGACGGAAGATCAGCTGCGGATGGGCCGCCAGGAATTGCAGGAGCTGCGCGAACAGAAAAATCACGCGGATGTGGAGCGTGCGAAAAACGAATCCGACCGGGAACATTTGCGCGAGACGTGCATAAGCGAAGTAAACGCCCAGCCGGAAGACTTGATCGCCACCGAAGTAGCGTTTATGAGCGGCGAAGAGCTGGCCACGGCGGAAGCCAACTATCGCGAGATGAAGCAGAAGATCGAAAACATGGGCGCCGTGAACATGATGGCCCTCGAGGAATTCAACGAGTGCGAGCAGCGCTTCACGTTCCTGACGCGCGAGCGTGACGACCTGCTGAAGTCCATTGCCGACACACAGCAAGCCATCGTGGAGCTGGACCAAGCGACGAAGGAGAAATTCGAGCACGCCTTCCACGCGATCAACAAGAGCTTCTCGGATGCCTTCCATGCGATTTTCGGGGGCGGCATGGCGGAAATGCGCCTGACCGAACCGGACAGCTCGGGCGACGCCGGGATTGACATCGTGGCTTCGCCCCCAGGCAAGCGGCTGCAAAACGTGCTGCTGCTCTCGGGCGGTGAGAAGGCTATGACGGCCCTGGCTTTGCTGATCGCCATCTTCCGCTATCAACCGAGCCCGTTCTGCATCCTGGACGAAGTCGATGCACCACTCGATGAAGCAAACGTTGGACGCTTCACCAAATTGATCGGCGAGATGAGCGACCAGACGCAGTTCATCGTGGTCACGCACAATCGCAAAACCATGGAAATCGCGCCGGTGTTGTACGGCGTCACCATGCAAGAGCCCGGGGTATCGAAGCTCGTGAGCGTGCGGTGGGAAGAAACGGGAAGCGAAAATCCCAATACGAAAAGGTCAGCGGCCTCGGCGGCATAACCAGCTTCCGTTTTTGCAAAAAATAGAAACGATACAAAACAGAAGTCCTGAAACTCTATTCTTCGCATTGTTTATTCCATGAATAAAACTTTCCTATCGAACTTTTCGCGCATGCGTTTCGCACAGTTTTCCACCGCGCGCAGGTTTGACTTCGCAATGCGGTGCGCTAGAATGCGAAGCACCAAGTCGGGGAGATTTTCGCGTTGTCTTCTGCTCCAGCCATGAAAGTCCTGAGGGAGACCCAGTTCGCCGGATTGTCGCCGAGCGCGCGCGGGAAGGTGCGCGACATCTACGATTTGGGCGACCAGCTGCTGATTGTCGCCACAGATCGCCTCTCCGCGTTCGACGTGATCCTCCCCACGCCGATTCCCGACAAAGGCCGCGTGCTCGCGCAGCTTTCTCTCTTCTGGTTCGACTTGTTGAAAGACATCATCCCGAACCACGTCATCAGCGCTACGGAATTTCCCGCGCCGTTTGACAAATTCAAAGACGAGCTTTCGGGCCGCTCGATGCTGGTGCGAAAGACCAAGCCATTGCCGATCGAATGCGTCGTGCGTGGCTATGTTTCCGGTTCTGCATGGAAAGACTACCGGACCACGGGAAAAATCTGCGGGATCGCGCTTCCCGTTGGTCTCCGTGAATCCGACCGTCTCCCCGAGCCTATTTTTACGCCTGCGACCAAGGCTGTGAGCGGCCACGACGAAAATATTCCCTTCGATCAAGCCGAGAAAATGGTCGGCAAGAACCTAGCGGAGAAGGTTCGCGCCGTCAGCTTGGAACTCTACGGGCGCGCCTCGGCTCATGCGGAGCCGCGCGGAATCATCGTGGCCGACACGAAATTCGAGTTCGGCTTGCTCCACGATGAGCTGATTTGGATCGACGAAGCGCTGACGCCGGACTCATCGCGCTTCTGGCCTGCCGCCCAATACCGCCCCGGCGGGCCGCAGGCCTCTTTTGACAAACAATTTGTGCGGGACTATCTCGAACGGATGCGCTGGTCCAAAACCCCGCCAGGGCCGGAACTGCCTCCCGAGATCGTCGACGCCACTCGCGAGAAATATCGGGAGGCGTACCGCATTTTGACCAACCGCGAATTGCCGTAGCACCGGGCCGCTAAGCACAAAACATTTAGGCGGAGCGTGTTATCGTGAAAGACCAACTGGAAGGGCTCGTGAATCAAATGGTGGAGCGGGGAATCTATTTCGACGAAGCCATCGAGGAATTTGAAAAGCGGTTCATCAAACGCGTCCTGGACCGCGCAAATGGCAACCAGTCCCGCGCCGCTCAGCTTCTGGGCATCCACCGCAATACGCTAAGCCGCAAGATTGAAGAGTACAAGCTGGACACCAACGGCCACCGTCGCCGCTCGCGCTGAACTCCATTTGTCAGTCTTCGGCTGGCGTTCACAAGAAAGAACCGAAATCCGAATGTGTTAGGACAGCGGCTCTCGCAAGATACTCGGAGAGCCGCTTTTCCAATACTCGCTTTCGACAAGTCTCGCTAGCCCCGCGCGCTCGGCTTCCTCGCAGGCCGGCGCACCGGCGGCTTCTTGGGCGCGCCTTTTTCCTTCGGAATGTCCTCTGCTTTCACTTTAGCCTTTTCCCAGTGCAGGAAAAAGGCGGGTTCCGGATCATACGCGACCAAAGTCCCGGTGAAATGCACGGCGCTGTTTTTTTCAACGCGTGCCGCTTCCGGCTGGCCAACCACTTTCACGCTCATGTTTGGCGTAGTCGCGGCATCAAATTCCGCATCACTGGTCACGAACGCAATCTTCAGCACCAGCGGGTCGCCCGGGGTGACTTCAATCACCTTGCCTGGGACTTCCGGAAATTCCAGGCCGCAGGCCGCAAGCCACGTCAGTTTGCTCTTGTCGCCTCCCGCTTTCAGGTCGGTGAACACGGAAGCGATGGTCATCTCCTTTTGGATGGCGCTGATGTCCGCCGCACTCGGCAACGAATAACTGCTGGGGCGCTCGGCCGAACTTCCCGCGAGCTGCATGAGTTCGTTCATCTGGCCATCGATCAGACTGTCGCAGACGTTCCCGCCCTGGTGGTTTGCTATTAGGCTCCTCAAGTATTTCTTTACTTGGCCCATCTGAGCCTGCGTCGCATTCTTGGAGGTCGCCGCCTTCGCAAAGTACCAGAAGGCGTCCATATGCTGAGGAGGCGTCATGGCCATGAAGGCCTTCCCCAGGTTGTAGTTCGTGCTCAGGTCGTCAGGATTGAGCGCCAGAATTGCCTTGTAGGACTGCACCGCCGCAGGAAAATCCTTGGCCGCCTGCGCCGCCGTGGCACACGTAAAGTGGAAAAGAATCGTCGGCTGGAGCTTTTGCTTTTTAAAATCTTCTTCGCTCAGGTTGTCCGGCTTTTTCACTTCCTCCAGGGCCTTCAAGCCAGCCGTACACGCCTCGCGAGCCCTAGCCGCTCCGGCAGCCTGTGCGTTGGGGTTCAAAGTCGCATAAGCCAGCGCCCGCGCATACAACACTCCGTAACGCGTCCCGGCATCCACCTTGTCGCCGAGCGCCGTAGTCTTATCCGCATACTCCATCACTTTGTCCGGATTCTTCAGCTGGTTGTAGGCATTGACATAGAGGGGATAGGCGTAGACCAGAAGCGCGGAACTCGGATATTTCGCAACAAAATCATCCAGGCATTTGACCTGCGTCGCAGGCGTTTTCTCGGCGGCGCACGCCTGCTCCTGGTTGTACTCCACCAGCGTATAAGGCTGTTTTGCGCTGTCCTGGCCGCCCGCAGCGGCCTGTCCGCGCGCGCTGCTCGAATTTCCAAGAGTCAAGCCAAGCGCCACCGCCAGCACCGTGCCCACCCGTTTCCATGTTCCATTCATTCCGGCTTCTCCTCGCTGAGATTCCGTGCGTTCATCTTGTTCCGGCGCGACCCGGAACCTTTCACCGCGAAACATTCTGTCTCGGGAAACCTTGGGATTATAGGAAAAGCCGCTGCAAATCCGCAAGCCGTTATCCTCGACCAAGCTCCTAATGATTGTCCACGGTGTAGAGGGGTCACTTCACACTCGTTCCCGCCACAGCGAAAGATGACCGCCGCCGCGGAAATCTCTGATGATAGGATGAGTTTCCCACAAAAAGAGTGGCCCGCGCGAGGAAGAATTCCTATGCCTGGAATAAGCAACGCAAATAGTAGCTCTAGGGCAAGCGCGCAACTTGAAGGAAGCGTCGCACTCGTGACGGGAGCGAGCCGCGGCATCGGCCGCGCCATCGCTCACGGCCTTGCAAGGCTCGGCGCATCGGTGGCAATCTGTGGACGAGATCGCGCCGCGCTCGAAGATGCCTCCAGAAGCCTGCAAAAGCTTGGCGCTCGCGTTTTCTCTCAGGTCACGGATGTAACCCACGCGGAGGAAGTGTCCGAGCTTGTCGCCGGAACGGAAGCCGCGCTGGGCGCGATTCACATTCTTGTGAACAACGCCGGGAGCGGCCTGTTCGGCCCGGCTCACGAGAAGTCAGAGGCGGACTGGGATCGCGTGCTAGATAGCAACCTCAAAAGCGTCTTCCTCGTTTCGCGCGCGGTGATTCCTTCGATGATTCGCCGCGGCTCCGGCGACATCATCAATATCAGTTCCCTCGCTGGGAAAAACACATTTGCCGGCGGCGGCATTTACTGCGCCTCCAAATGGGGCTTGATGGGCCTCTCCGGCTGCATGATGGAAGACCTTCGAGCGCACGGCATTCGCGTGACCGTGATTTGCCCGGGAAGCGTGGCCACGGAGTTTTCCGGCAGCAAGCCCAAAGACCCTTCCAAAGCCTTGCGTCCCGAAGACGTCGCGCATGCGGTGGAAGCCGTAGTGACGCAAAGATCCGCGAGCTTTCTAAGCGAAATCCATCTGCGGCCTCTGCGCAAGTAAGCGCCAGCCGGCTCCCAAAAGGCACTCTTTCCTGTTGACAATAGTCGTTTACACGACTATTATCGGGTTGTGGCGTCCAAAGAGAAACCACCTCGCCCGCCAGCTTCTAGCGAAGAAGGTATCTTCATCGCTCTGCTGAAACTGGCCGACGTCTTGGGCCAGGAGGCCGAGCGGCTCACGCGAACCGCCGAATTGACCGGAACGCAGTACAACGTCTTGCGCATCCTCCGCGGCGCAGAACCGGAAGGCCTGGCTTGCCGCGGCATCGGCGAACGCATGATCACGCACGATCCGGACATTACCCGCCTGCTCGACCGCATGGAAAAGCGCGGTTTGATCACCCGCGAGCGCCAGAAAGACGACCGCCGCGTGGTCAAGGCGCGCATTACCCCGCACGGCCTTGCGTTACTGAAGCCTCTGGATCAGCCTATGCGCGATTTGCACAAGCGGCAGTTCCGACGCATAGCGGCCACACACCTGAAAACTCTTTACGACCTGCTCGAGGAAATCCGCTGTAACCAGCAGGAATGAGAACCGACAAATCCAGGTTTTTAGTTTTGTGTTCAAACTAGTCAGGAAGGAAGAGCCAAAAATGAATCGCTACCTCACTCGGATCTCCCAAATCGCAGTACTCGCTGGCGTGGCCTCGGGACTTTCGCTGCCTGCCGCAGCCGCAAGCTCCACTTGGCAGATTGACCCGGCACACTCCTCGGCGCAGTTTGCCATACGACACCTCGGCCTTTCGACCGTGCGTGGCGCTTTCAGTAAGCTCAGCGGAACCATGCAGCTCGACGATCAGGACATCACGAAATCCACCATTGAAGTCACCATCGACGTGAACACCGTGGACACTCGCGAACCCGACCGCGACAAGGATTTGCGCAGCGAGCGCTTCTTTGACGTGGCCCACTTCCCCACCATGACCTTCAAATCGAGAAAGGTCGAACAGGTGGCTCCGGGAAAACTCCGCGTCAGTGGCGATCTGACGATTCGCGGCACCACCAAGGAAGTTGTTCTGGATGTGGATGGACTCACGGCCCCCGCCAAAGATCCCTGGGGAAATCAACGCGTAGCGGCTTCGGCGACAACGAGAATCAACCGCCAGGATTATGGCGTCAAGTGGAACGCCAAACTCGATAACGGCGGCGTGGTTGTCGGCGATGATGTGAATATCACCATCGACGTGGAACTGATCCAAAAAACCGCGGCAAAATCGGGCGACTAATCTCGGAATTGCATCTTTCTGTACCGGAATAATCGCTCCGGCGTAAGGCGGCGCAAATGCATCGCCTCCCTCGTCCGCGTCATCCAACAATTATCCATCATTCGAAAAAAGGTTATTGACATGCAAAAAGCGGCCGAAACCGATCATCCGGTCCATGAACTGATTCGCAATCGCTGGAGCCCGCGCGCCTTCTCGGACAGGCTCGTAGAGCCCGCGGTACTTGCCAGCCTTTTCGAAGCGGCTCGCTGGGCCGCCTCCAGCTACAACGACCAGCCGTGGGCCTATCTCGTGGCCACGAAAGATGACGCTGAGAATTTCAAGAAGATGCTGGGTGTCCTGATGGAATTCAATGCCAAATGGGCCAAGAACGCTCCCGTACTGGCGATTTCCATCGCCCGCCGCAACTTCAGCCACAATGGCGCGCCTAACCCGGTGGCGGTGCACGACGTCGGTGCGGCCAATGCGCAATTGACCGCGGAAGCAACGTCGCGTGGTCTGCTGGTGCACCAAATGGCAGGCTTCTCTCACGACAAGGCTCGGCACACTTTCGGAATTCCCGAAGGCTGGGATCCCGTTTCCGCCATCGCCATTGGCTACCCCGGCGATCCGGAAACTCTTCCCGAAGACTTTCGAAAAAGAGAGTTGGTGCCCAGGACACGCAAGCCCATACGCGAATTTGTAATGACCGGTAGCTGGGGGCATACTGCTCCTTTCGCACTCAAGTAACCTAGGAGACGGACCCCAGCTCACCCATGCACCGCGCCTTCGAGTTCCTCATCCACCATGGACACGCCGTACTGTTTGTTTGGGTGCTTGTCGAACAACTCGGCGTGCCCGTTCCGGCTATGCCTTTGTTGCTCGCAGCTGGCGCCCTGGCCGGTGCGGGACAAATGAGTTATTTTGCCTCGCTCCTGTTCGCGATGTTGGGGGCGGTGGTGGCCGATTCCGTGTGGTTTCAACTCGGCCGGCACAAGGGCATTACCATCCTGCGACTTCTCTGCCGGATTTCGCTCGAGCCCGATTCCTGCGTGCGCCGGACCGAAGGCATATTTTCCAAGCAAGGCGCTCGGTCGCTGGTTGTGGCTAAGTTTTTGCCTGGCCTCGGACTGGTGACGCCTCCCCTCGCCGGAGTTTTTCGCATGCGCTTCCGCCGCTTTCTGTTGTTTGACGCTATCGGATCAACCCTCTGGGCTGGCGCCTTCCTCGCTCTTGGTTACGTCTTCGCCGGACAAATTGAGCGCGTTGCAGCAAGCCTCGCTTCGCTTGGCGGTTGGCTGCTGGTCCTAATCGTTGGCTCGCTTGCGGCGTATATCGGATACAAGTTTGTCGCCCGTCAGCGTTTCCTGAGGGAGTTGCGCATCGCCCGCATTACCGTGGATGAGTTGAAAGAAAAACTCGATGCCGGTGAGCAAATTACGATTGTTGATCTGCGCCACTCCATAGACTTCGAAGCCGAGCCCGAGGTGATTCCAGGTGCTCTGCACATGGAGGCCAAAGAGCTGGAGGAAAGCAATGGCCGTCTGCCGCTCAATGGCGAAGTCGTTCTGTACTGTACTTGACCCAACGAAGCTACCAGCGCCCGTGTGGCGCTGCTCCTCAGAAAAAATGGCGTCAAGCGCATCCGGCCGTTGCAAGGCGGATTGCAAGCTTGGCGCGACCGCGGCTACCCACTCGCTACCGCACTATGATTTCAAGGCAAGGCAGCCAGTTCACCCGTCAAAAACTCTTGGTCAGACACTTAACGCGGTGCAAGGCGCGTCGCGCACCAACACACAATGAAGATCCCGTAAACGGCCCATCATCCCGGACTGCGGACTCATTCCCTAGCGACCTCTCGCGTCCTCTCCCCTCAACGCGAGACAGGTTGATGACTCATGATTTTCCCACTTTCGTCTTTGATTCTCGGCGCGAACGCCGGTTTCGAGCTATTTTTCAAAAGTGAAGGCGCGCCAGATCGCGCGGGTCATCCTCCGTTTCAGCCGGTCCACCGTTCGGTGCCCGCCAGCCCATGGAACGAGGAGATGAGTTTCGGTTAGTTCGCCCTCAAAGCCGCGGCAAAACAATTCCGCCCTGTGCCTGATACTTCCCTTTCTTGTCCTTGTAGCTGACTTCGCAGTCTTCGTCCGACACGAAGAAAATGACCTGGCACAATCCTTCATTCGCGTAAATCTTCGCGGGCAGCGGCGTAGTGTTGCTGATTTCCAGCGTCACAAAGCCTTCCCACTCCGGCTCGAACGGCGTCACGTTGACGATAATTCCGCACCGCGCGTACGTGGATTTCCCCACGCAGATCGTCAGCACGTTTCGAGGAATCCGAAAATACTCCACCGACCGCGCCAGCGCGAAGGAGTTAGGAGGAATGATGCAAACGTCGCCCTTGAATTCCACCAGCGACCGCGGATCGAAATGCTTCGGATCCACGATCGTCGTATTCACATTCGTAAAAATCCGGAACTCGTCCGCCACGCGGATGTCGTAGCCGTACGATGACACTCCGTAACTGATCACTCCATCGCGCACTTGCCGGTCCGTGAACGGCTCGATCATTTTGTGCTCCAGCGACATGCGCCGGATCCACTGGTCTGGCTTGACGGACATCCATTCCTCCCGAGAAATTTTGCGAATTTTGTTTCGTACTCGCCGCGAATCGGCGGAGCCCCTCGCGCCAAAAGACGTTCAGTGTAGACGACGCCTCATGTCTTGACAACCCAGCCCCGCAACCTCTAGCATCGGCCTCACAAGTGCCGGAGGATGAAGTGATTAAGCTGGATCTTGTAAATGCGGTCGTCGCCGCGACCAACATCAGCCGCACCAAGGCCGAGCAGGCCGTCGAAACGATTTTCGAGTCCTTGAAACAGGCTCTGGGCCGCAGCCAGCGCATCGAATTGCGCCGGTTCGGCGTCTTCAGCGTGAAGCCTCGCAAAACGGGCATCGGCCGCAATCCCCGCACCGGCGAAGAAGTCAACATTCCTCCCGGAAAAGCCGTCCGCTTCAAGCCGGGGAAGGAATTGCAAGGTAAAGACGACGAAAAGGCCTGAATCTCGCCCGCAACCCGCCAGTTGCGAGAAACAACAGAAGGTCTTAAACGGCGGGAATTCCTTCACTGTCGTTCGCTACGTGCATTGTTTGCCGCGCTGTGCAACACTCGGATCGGATGGAGATGAATGAGCAGCGTTAAACCAGCACTTTCTCCTACCATTCCGATGGCTCGCAAGCCAGATAGGGGTATTTCGCTCGGGCTCGGACTCACCAACGAGTGTAACCTCAAGTGCGCCTTCTGCTACCGCGATCCCGCTCGCGCCGATCGTCTCTTGTTTGAACAAGTCAAGTCCGTGATGGAATGCCTCCCGGTTCGCTCCGTGAATCTCGGAACGGGCGAGAACGGAATGCATCCTGACTACAAGACGATACTGGCTTACTTGCGAACGCGACAGGTGAAGCTCACCATCACTTCCAACGGCCACAGTGTCGCCGTCCTGGAAGACCAAGACCTGCGTGCCTTCCATGACATCGAGTTTTCTGTCGATTACCCAACCAAAGCGGAACAGGACGCCCAGCGAGGCCCAGGCAACTGGGACCTGATTCATCAACAGGCCGAGCGTTGTGTGCGCTTAGGTGTGCCCGTGACGATTATCTCGGTCATGATGAAGTCGAACTACTTGCGGCTGGCGGATGTCGCACGAGTCGCGAAACGGTTTGGCGCTCCCTTGCGTGTGAACGTCTATCAAGCGGTGCGCTCCGATCTTTACGCGCTCACATACGAAGAATACTGGCAAGGTTTCGGTAGGCTTTTCGAGAGCACCGATGTGATTGCGATTGGCGAGCCCTTGGTGCGTGCGATGGCGGGCCTGCCGCCACTCGAAGGAGGTTGCGGCGTCAGCACGGTACGAGTGACGCCCCGCGGCACAACGCAGCCTTGCGTTTATTGGCCCGGCTTGGGGGAGCCGCTGTCAGGCTTGATTTTGGAAGGTTCCGGGATCCTGAATTCCGCGCCATTTGAGCAGGCCCGCACACTTCCGGAAGCGTGCCAGACCTGCGAGTTTCGAGATCCATGCCACGGAGGATGCGCTGGACGACGGCACCTGCAAGGGGCCCTATCCGAGCCGGATCCTTATTGTCCGGTCATTCGGGGCGAGCTGCCACGACTCGAGATCCGCATGGCCGCGAATCGCGATCTACCCAAGCTCGGCAGCTCCTGCACCACTATTGTGATCGCCCGCGAGTCCGTTTCGTGAAGATTGACGTCAATGGCGCGCGATGAGTCGGACCGAGCGCGCCGCCCGTTTGCTACTGCGCATCCATCCACTTGTCCGACCCTGCCAGCTTGTAGGCCACGTTTGAAAAGAAAACTCGGCACGGCGTGCCGTCCGCGGTCCCACGATGCTCCGTTGAGACAAGGAGGGGACCGGCTTTCTTGTAGCCAGCCCAAGTTGTTGAGAGAAGACTTGGCTTCTTTGGTCCGCCTCGATGATAGACGAACGCTGCCACACGGCCATCAGAACCAACGAAAAGATCCCAAGTATCTCCCGGCGTGTAACCGCCAACCTCCGCAGGATATTTCACCGACACCAGAGTCGCCGAACCCTTCCCCAGCGGCAATGGTTGCTTGTCCTTGACGGTGACAACCGCGCTGGTGTCCCAATAAGCATGGAAAGGAAAAATAAACCAATAATTGTCGTTGACGAACCCCGGCTCAATGTCGTTTTTCACGTTGTCAGGCGCGCTCGTGAGCTGATTCCGATTGTAAGTAACCTTCACCGGCTTCCCGTCCTTATCTTTGCTCTCATACGTGACTTGGCCGGTCTTGGGCTCCCAGGTCCAAGTGCGCGAGAGATTCAACTTCAAAGCGGGTAGGTCGAGGTTGAACGTATAGCGGACCGCGTCAAGTTGCCCAAACGAATCAAGGCCATAGGTTTTGGCAAGCTGTTCGACATTGGGTGGGCGCGTCTGCGCCCGCGAAGTGCCCGCAAGAAGCAATAGCCCCAAAAACGCCCAAAGGATAGTCTTGGAAAGGCGCAACGTGGTCATGGAAGTCCTCCTCAGTGAATGATGTCCTTTCGATGATGTCCGAACGCTCCTGGATTCAAAAAATTTCGCGTGGTGCGGTTGGCTTCACTCTACCCGGTCCGCTGAGCATGGTGGCGCCGCCGATCGTGTAATTCGAAGCAAAGCCATAACTGCGGCAGCAAGTGCCACCGACCCGTATTCCAGCAGCATAATCCAACCAGGAACAACCCACGGTTGTCCAAGTGTGCGCAAGCGCCACACATAATAGGTAGGAATAATGCTCACTGTCCAGATGAGGATCGGCAGCGTTGATGTCGACCGCAGGAACGGCAGCAGCCACAGCATGTACCATGGATAGACGACCGGCGCACATAAAAGCGATGCCGCCATTGGCCAGGCAAACGCGTCCGAAGACTCTTCCGCGTGCTTTTTTCTCATCCAAATTGCAGCAAGAAAGCCAACGAGCACTGCCAGCACAGCCACAATCTGAGGAGCCGTCACGCGCTCGAGCGTAGCAAAAACGGGGTCATTAAAACGGAATCTCTGCACGTAAGTCCCGAGCGAGCCGGTGGGAATCCGTCCGTGGTTGAGAAATGGCACATAGAGAAGTCCGAAAACGACTGTCGCCAGCGCACCGTCGCGGATGCGAACGCGCTTCCAGAACAACGGCAACAGCACGATGGGAAGCAATTTCACAGCAACCGCCAGCCCAAACGCCACCGCGGCAACGGTACGCCACCGCCTCACAAGCGCAGCCGCGGACGCCAGAAGCAGCAATACCCCGACAATGTCGACGTGACCGCTACCCGCCACCTCCGTCGCCAGCAAGGGGTGCCAAACGAAAGCCAGAACCCAGTGCTCTCCCTGGCCGGTTCGACGCAAGAGATCGAGCAACACGAACACAATCGCTAAACCACAAATCACAAATGCTACTTTCAGTGCAGAAGTAGACTCGTGAATCGCGGTGACCGCGCGAAAGAATAGCTGCGCCCCCGCCGGGTAGGGGCTAGGAACCTCCGGATTATTCAACGTGCGCGTCTCAGAGGTATGCAAGCCGGCCAGTGCCGGGTCGCTCGGAACGAGGATGTATGGGTTATAGCCGAGCCGCTGCACCCGGCCGTCCCAAAGATATCGATGAATATCGTCATCCATGCCCGGTAGCATTCGTAGAAATTGAAAATGCCACAGAGCAGACAGAGCGAGAGCGAGCATGACAACGCGCTTCGGAAATTTTGGCGTGGAAAAGAGCTCGCGGATGGCTAGCAGATACGCGACACCGGCAAGGGCCAAAGGAATCATGAATGACGATTCACCGGTGTGGCTGAAGTTGCGTGAGCAAATCGTCAGCGCCACAAGCAAGACGACGCCCAGTCCGTACAACCTGTGCGAAGGTGTGAGTTTCACAGACCTCCCGCACCATGAAGAAGCGGCGCCACTGCTTGCTCCCATTCGTGCAACCATGCCGCGGTTCGCGGCGCTTTTCGGGGATCGAGCTGCAGTTCTCGGGCCAGCAAAATCAAATCGTTTGCCACGTCGATGTCGTAGAAGGGCGCTGTAAAGCCCGTGGAAAGTTCAAGGACCTTCGTGCGCGTCAGCAGTCTGTCGAGCGCGCTCATGGTTCCCATTCCTTCGCCTTCGAAGAGCGACGGGTGAGCGTCCTTGGCGCCAACCAGATAATACCCACCATCGTGGGTTGGCCCGATAACCACGTCATGCGTGCCGAGTATTTCGAAAGCTCTTTCCAGAACTAACGGAGCGAGGTGGGGACTGTCGCTATTAAAGGCGATGACGTGCCGCCGCCCGGCGGCCGTGAAATGTCGAAAAACAGAGGTTAGTCCTGCGGCGAGACCTTCGCCTTGTTGCGCTACGACTTGCACTGTATTTCCTAACAGGTCCGCCAATTCGCCCCGATCCAGCTCAGGGCACATCACGGTGACCTGCACGCTCGTCAATGACTTTGCCAACGCGAGCGTGTCCTCCAAAAGGCAGCGATACAACGGTGTCACTGCTCCAGAAGGAAGGCTCTCCATGAGGCGCGTCTTGACCATGCCCGGCCGGGGGGCTTTTGCCATAATGACCAACGTACGCTTTGAATGAGAAAAACACTCCGTGGTCTGGCTCGTGGATTCCATGAGAGGTCGTTCTA
>Ga0126383_10000178_pt1 | contig 31727 bp, 27 predicted proteins | sample PanSoiMetPlot_35_FD_96882 | JGI IMG/M metagenome (GOLD analysis project Ga0126383, IMG submission 96882) | Tropical forest soil microbial communities from Panama - MetaG Plot_35 | ecosystem: Environmental > Terrestrial > Soil > Tropical forest > Bulk soil | place: Panama | collected 2016-02-17 | reverse complement strand
TATTATCTTTGGAGCTTTCCACAGATTCTGTTGAAAACTTGTGGATAAAACCGGGTTCTGAGAAGCAACGTGTTGTTTCTTAAGGGCTTCACTAATATCCACAAGCGTCCACGATTCACAGGAATCACCGGTTGAGCTCGAGAAATTTTCGATCAAGGTGATCAGACGCGACCATTTGCGCGGGCCGCAATCAACTAATAGTTGGCCCACGGCGTTGGGCCTATCAGGTTTTGCGCCAAACTTTAGGCGAACGCTTTATGGACAATTTTCAAGTAACCATTTTTATTGATCGATTCTTCATCGCCGCTGATCGTTTTGCGCAGACTTCAACGCGCGCGCGGCGCAACTCATGATTTTACGGCTTTCGTAATCACTCTGTTTACAAGCGTTGCGATAGACGGGATTTATGATGGTGACGAATATGTGATCTAAATCACGTGTATGTGCAGATGGACCAGCACTCATCAGCGAACGAGTTGCAAAAAAAATCTTGTTAACTATAATGCCGATCCCTTGTTGTTAAGAGTATGCGCGCAGTGACGAGTTGACGAAAAATTTAATGAGCCGAAAATGCGATTCATCTTCCTCTCGAAACCAACGTCAGCTAATTCCGCGAGCGCTTCGACACGCCTCTTTTTTTTGCGCAGGCGTTGACACGTAGGGCGCGTCGCCAAGCTCGTCTGGCGACAAACCATGGCGAATTTGTTCCGACGCTGGTACGGGACAAGCAACTCGCTACCTTCAGTCATAAAGGGTTAGCAGTAACCAAACGAACAAGCGGCTTGGGTTTTTTGCTGCGAAGGAATTCTTTTTCCTTAATTTCATTTTTCATTAGTGTCCTGGAGAGACGAACGTGACGTTATTGGCAGAAGTTACCGAGATCGAATTGAAGCGATGTCCGCGCTGCGAAGAGTCCTTACCACTTTCGGAATTTGGCGTATGCCGTGCGCGCAAAGATGGCTTGAACCTCTATTGCAAGCGTTGTATCCGGCAGAAGATTGCTTTGAGCCGTCAGGCTCTGCGGGAATATAAGAAAGCCCGCAAACAGGGAAACTCAATGGTTTCCGAACATGCGCGCGTCACTCTGGACAGTAAGACGTCGCTTTCCTCGCGGCGCATCGCACGCATGCTGCGCAAGCTTTCACCGGCAGATCGAGTACGCGAGGCCATCCGTTGCGGCGCTCACACGCAAAAAGAGATTGCCCTGGTAACCAAGCTCCCCAAAGACGAAGTTTGCGACGCGCTGGCCAACCTGTTGCTCTGGACCCGCGAAATTCGCACCCAAATCGTGCGGCATCAGCGCATGTATTTCATTAATGAGGACATGGAGCTGCTGACGAAGGCGCAAGCGGCGGCCCAAAAACGCAGCCGCAGCCTTAATCCCTCGTTTAGTTCAGTGGGAGTTTTGATGCCGGGACGCAAGCCCTCTGCGCCCTCAGCCCGCGGGAAGAAACGTACCGCCAAATCGGCCGCCAAGGCCAAGGGCGCGTGAGTCACGGCGCCGCGCCGGGCGGATCTGGCCGAGCTACTGCTCGAAAGCGGCGAGCACCTCTTCGGCATGCTCTTCCGGCTTGACCTTGCTGAAGATCTTCTTGATTTTGCCCTTCTCGTCGATTAGGAAAGTCATTCGATGATTGCCCATGTAAGTCCGTCCCATGAACTTCTTCTCGCCATAGGTGCCGAAGCTTTCGGAAAGTTTCCGTTCGGTATCAGCGAGCAGACGAAACGGCAGGCTGTATTTATCGATAAACTTCTGATGGGACTTTTCGCTGTCGAGCGAGACACCGAAGACTTCAATCCCGCGCTTTTTGAATTTGGCGAACGAGTCGCGAAATGAACATGCTTCCTTGGTGCAACCCGGCGTGTCGTCCTTCGGATAAAAGTACAAGACTACTTTTTGGCCGCGGAGATCTTTCAGCCGCACAGTTTTTCCGCCTTCGTCCGTCACCGCGAAGTCCGGAGCTTTGTCGCCCTCTTTTAGTTTTGCCGCCACAGATTTGATTCTCACTGCCTGGAAATTGAAGAACGGGGAATTGTAACGACTGAAAAAGAAAAGCTGCAACGAACAATGCCGACAAAGACAAAAGCTGCAAAGAAATCAGCCGCGAGCAAAGCGGTTAAAAAAGTAAACCGCTCGTCCGGTTTATGGATGGTCAAGCAGGAGCCCGAGACTTATTCCTGGGACGATTTTGTGCGCGATGGGCGGACTGACTGGACCGGCGTGCGAAACTTTCAGGCGCGCAATAATCTGAAACAGATGAAAACCGGAGATCGCGTCCTGTTTTATCACTCCGGCACCGGTAAATGCGTCGTGGGCATTGCCGAAGTAGCCAGGGCCGCGTATGCAGATCCGACGGCGGACGATCCGCAATGGGTCGCGGTTGATCTCAAACCGGTAAAGCCTTTGAAAGAGAACGTGCCGCTCGCCGCGATTCGCTATAACGAGAGATTGGCGAACCTGCCGTTGATTCGACAGTCACAACTGTCGGTCATGCCGCTGACCAAAGAAGAGTTCGATACGATCGTGTCGATGGGCTCAGGTAAGAAGAAGGGATAGTTTCAAGAGCCATAGGTCTCATTCGTCCCATCTGTCCCATCTGTCCCATAGGACGATGGGACCAATAGGACGAATGGGACCCATAGGACCAATAGGAGCAAAACTAGGCTCGTCTAATGAATTTCGCGGCCAGCCAGCCAACCGGAATCAGGATCGCCAGGTGAATCCAGTCGTATCCTCCCGTCGTCGTGCCGCCGAAATGGTTGCTGATCATCAGGAAAACCAGAGGCACTGCGGTGAAGGTATTCTGCTTTGAACGCAGCTTCGCCTGGGCCGCGAACCGCTCATCGGGCTTGTCCCCCGCCTTGATCGCGGCAATCATCCGGCGCTGGGCCGGTAAAATCCGCATCCATACGTTGGCGGCCATGATGGTTCCGAACATCGCGCCGATATGAATATAGACAGCGCGCCCGCTCAGCACCCGGGTCAGTCCAAATGCGGTTGCCACGATCAGCACATACGCGATGACGGCAAACAAGACTTCATTTCGTCCGAGCGGCGAGATCATCAACAAATCGTAAATCAGCCAGCCCAGCACCAGCGTCGCAATCCCCACCCCGACCGCCGCGCCGACGCTGATGTTCGACACATCGCGGTCCACCAAGGCTCCCCCGCCCAGGTAATAGACAATGACCAGGAGCGCAAAGCCGCTCAACCAGGTGGTGCCGGCTTCCCACTTGAACCAATGCAGCTTGCGGGAAAGCTCGTCCGGAACTTTACGTTTCTCGACCACATAGAAGCCGCCGCTATGCACCATCCAGATCTGCGCAGTCTTACCGGTATTTAGCAGGGCCTTCTCTTCTTCGCTCATGCGCGCGTCGAGCCAGGTGAAGTAATAAGTTGTCCCGACCCACATGATGCCCGCGAATACATGTATCCAACGGACAATGAAGTTGAGCCATTCGCTGATGGTTGGATTGATCATTTTTTGCAGTGCGCCGGCAGCGTCCCGTTATCAGGACGGCGACGCCGTTTTTTGCTGACGATTGAGATTACCCAAAGCGATGTCGCTCCCGATTAAGCGGGACTGCCTCCGCCCACGAAAATCAGCTGCCGCGATAAGTTGAATAGCCAAACGGGCTCAACAACAACGGCACGTGATAATGCTGTTTCGAATCGTCGATTTTGAAAACCACGGTTACCGACGGATAGAACGACGCTGTGTTCTGATTCGCAAAGTAGGCGGCCGTATCGAATATCAAGCGGTAAATGCCGGCCTCAGTCGCAGCCGCGTCCGGCATCAGGTCTGAAATCCTGCCGTCCGCATTTGTCGTCCCTTTACCGATTGGTTTCCAGCCTCCGGCGGCTTCGATTTCCAGGGTTACCGGAACGCCTGCCGCCGGCCGGCCGCGAGCAGTGTCCAATACATGCGTAGTGATGCCGCTCATTGACTTAGCAGTTTCTCCAGCCGCAGCCGGGTGATTTTCCGTTGCTCCTGCGCCGCAACGGCTAACTCCGCCGGCGGATCATTGTCGAGCCGATGGTTGAGAAGCGAAAGCATTTCCGCAGACGACTTGCCGCTGGCACAGACAATGAAGATGAATCCGAATTTTGCCTCGTACTGACGATTGGCTTGCGCCAGCCGGGCGACTGTGTCCACCGAAGCTGCATTCATGCCCGATTGTTCCTGCGCGGACCAATTCGCTTCCGTTTGCGTCTGCGGAGTGCCGGCTTTCTTTTCGCCGATTTTTGGATGAGCGCGGAAAGCCTCCAGCCAATCTTCGGTTTGCATTGCGGACGAGGCTTCGTCTGCTTTGGCAAATAGTTCTGCCTCGCTGGCAAATGGTCGCGATGCGGTCATCGCTTCAGCCCAGGCGCGCGCCCCGCAGCATTTCAAGAACCCAGTTCTGGCCGCCTCTGCGGGTAGTTCATTAAGCTGGTGGAGCGTCATCGTTGGTGTCAGAAGCCCGACCGTAAGGGAGGGCAACCCGCGTCAGGGCTATCACTGATGGATGAAGCGCTTGCGTGACCGGCCCTCCCTAACGGTCGGGCTTCTGACGCTCTAGTCGATCCTTCCCCATACTCGTAGCCGGCTGACTCCGCCGTCGGGGAAAATATTGAAGCGGACGTAGGAAGCCAGACCAGTATCCATCACGTCGTCGAAGAGATGGCGCGTATGTGCCTGCAATTTTGTCCGCGATAGCACTGGCTTCCAGGCAAAGTCCGGATCCTGCAATGTCGGCAGCGAAAGATCGATCCCGTGACAACTCTCGAGCGAGCAACTCTCGGGAAAATTTCCCTTGAACCACGACGTGTCCACTTCCAGACGGCGAATGTGTCCAGGCGTTCCCAATTGAACGATCGTCCAATCGTGACCGGGACCGCGCCGCCGTTTCGTCTCCCAACCGTCGCTCATGTTGAGCGCGCCGCCCGGCATAATCAGATTGTGGCGGTGTCCGAAGAACATATCGCTGCACGCGAGGACCCGGCCGCCATTTTCGACCGCAGCGAGATCTACTTCGCCGCCAATTCGGCGCAGCCGGTCCCAGTGCGGCGCCACCTCGCCATAAACCCGGAGCCGCGCCACGCCGCCGTCAGGAAAAATCTTTAACCGAAGATGAGTCCAGCGCTGATCACTGCCGACAGAAAATGGATTGACCGCATCGCCGTTCAATTTCGACTCCGGCAGAATCTCTGTCCACTGCAGCGAATCGCTGGTCAATTCTTCGTTGGTTGGTAGGCCGGCCTGAGACGCGGCCTCCAGGGAGCACGCTTCGGGATAATTGCCCCGGAAATAGCTGGTATCGACAACCACGCCGCGAATGATTCCGGGCAGACCAAGTCTGATGATGCACCAATCAAACCCCGGCGTGCGGCGGCGGCGCGATTCCCAGCCGTCCATCCATTTGCCCCGATCGGTGTATTTGCCCTCGATAAAAACCGGTGCGGATGCCTTCAGCAGATTTTCCTTCGGCGCGAAGAAGTCATCGTTGGCATAGAGCACCGCGCCTCCGAGACGCTCTGCCGCAAGATCGACTAATTCAGTGAAATCCATATGGTAAGTTTCAGCAGCCCGACCGTCAGGGAGGGCACGCATCGCCGGCGACGCCTGGATCCTAGGGCAGACCCTGACGCGGCGGACCCTCCCTAACGGTTGGGCTTCCGGCACCCTGGTTCCGCAACACTATTTTCCCGCAAGCGTCGAAGACAAACTCGCTGCCATCATAAACCAACTGCCCCCGCAAGAAAGTGTTTTCTACTCTCCCCAGAAGTATTTCACCCGCGTAGGGAGTCAGTTTGTGGCGATGATGGAGCATTTCAGGTTTGACTACGACTTCGCCGGCCGGATCCCAGATCACAATATCCGCATCAGCGCCTTCCCTGATCGAACCTTTCAATTTATCAAGGCCCACCTGCCGCGCCGGTGCGGCGCACAACCATTCGACGATCTGTTCAATTGAAAAGCCGCGACGGCTGGCCTCGGTCCAAATGATCGGCAGCCGCAATTGCAGAGACGAGATCCCGCCCCAGGCTTTCATGAAATCGCCCGCTTCGCGCAGCTTCATTTCGGGCGGGCACGGCGAATGATCTGAGACGATGAAATCGATCGTGCCTTCGCGCAGCGCCTGCCAGAGCTGTTCGCGATTTTCGCGCTCACGAATCGGCGGGCAACACTTGAATTCGGTTGCGCCGTCCGCAATCTCTTCCGCGGCCAGGTGCAAATAGTGCGGGCAGGTCTCGACCGTGAGCGGCAGGCCGGACGACTTTGCCTGTTGCAGCATCAGCAAAGCATCCGCCGAGGAATGATGCACAATGTGAATTCGACACCCGGTTTCGCGCGAGAGATCGATCATCAAGGCCACGGCCTGGTTTTCCGCGGCTCGCGGGCGCGATCGCAAGAACGTTTCATACGAGCGGCTGCTCGCTGCGCCGGCAGCTTGACAGCAGGCTTCGACCGGACCCGGCACTTCGGCATGGACAATCAGCGGCGCGCCCAGCCGTGCCAATTCCGGCATCGCCTCGCGCAGATCGGCGGCCGAAACGTTGGGAAACTCATCAACGCCTGAATGAATCAGGAAACACTTGAAGCCCACAACGCCGGCAGCCCACAGTTTGGCTAACTCGCCGGTGTTTCCCGGAACCACGCCGCCCCAAAACCCGGCGTCGATGGTGAGCTTACCCGCGGCCGCTGCGAGCTTCTCATTCAATCCCGCCAGCGTGGTAGTCGCCGGAATTGAATTCAGCGGCATGTCGACGATTGTGGTTACCCCCCCGGCGGCGGCGGCGCGGGTGGCCGTGGCAAAGCCTTCCCAATCGGTGCGGCCTGGTTCGTTGACATGCACGTGCGTGTCAACCAGTCCCGGCATGACGATGGAGCCGGGCGCGGCTTCGATCAATTCAGCGCCGGGCGGTACGTCTTCGTAAACTGAAATGCTGGAGATATGGCCGCCCGTGATGTGCACGGACGCCGGCGCGACTGAATGTTCAGTTGCCACGCGGCGTCCGCGAATGACCAAATCCGGAGAATGCATCAACTAGGCCCAGTTGCCTGGCGGGGGTGGCGGCGCCGGAAATGTCTGTCCCGTATCGGGAAATATTCGGCGATAGGCGACCGCCTGAGAGGCGAAAGCGACGGGGATATATAAATATACGCCGACCACGCAACAAAGCAGGCCCACCATTCCAAACAGAGCATTCAAAAGAATCAGACCAACAATGCCGCCCACGTTTGCCTTGCCGGCGCGGAAGCTGAGTTTGACGGCGTCCATTCCTGATAGCTTGCGGTCCGCAATGAGTGGGTAGGCCAGCATGAAGAAGATTTCTATCAGCATACTCACCACAAAGATAATGAAGAAAAAACCAATCTCGACGCCAAAGAACGATGCCATAAACGCCTGAACGTCATCAGGCGAAGCATGGTCGCGCGGCATGTGCGTCGCCATCATGCCGAATATGAAGATGTAATACGGGATCAGGAGGATGATAATCGGGATCGTCTTCAGCACGGTCACGATCAATCCGGGCAGAAACTGTTCGAAGCCCTTGAAGAGCATGCCGAACTCAACCGGCTGGTTGCGCTGGCGTTGCTGCATGCAAAGAAAGAGGCCGATCATCATCGGACCCATCAAGATGATGGCAAAAGCTCCGCCGACCAGAATACTCACGATCGTGAGTCCGAAGAACAGCCAGTAATCATCCTTGATCAGCGCCCAGCCTTCCTTAATGCATTCCATAGGCGAGACGACACCGCTGCGAAACTCGACATAATCAGGATTCATTGAGTCCTCCTCCGATGATGGGAGATTTAACACGGGCAGGGCGCGGGCGCAATACTAATTTGCCGGCTTATCTCGGCGACGGTGTTGGCGGCGGCTCGGCGGTGGTTTTCAGCCAGCCGCCGGCGATTACCGGCCGGAGCAGTTGCGCAATTGCTTCCGCATACATGGCAGCGCCTCGCCGGTTCGGGTGCGCCACGGCGGCGAGCCGGCAACGCATCAGCCGGTCTTCTCGCGTGGCCTTCTGCTCCGGTGTTTCGTTGCCGGGATTCTTGATGAAAGATTTGCACAGATCCGTGCGATAGCCGCGCAGTTCGTCGTTCGAACGCAATTGCACGCGCCCCAGCGTGAAGACCACCAGCATCTTGCGCAGCCAGGAAGCGTCGAAGCTCCAGAGCCGGGTCTCTTTTGCCGCGAAGGCGTTTTCGGCGTGAAAGCCGGCGTCGGCGAACAGCACACGTTGACGAGAGCCTTTGGCGGTCAATTCGTCGTCGACCTTGTGAGCCGCCGCCGACAGCATCTGATCCGAGGTTTGATACCACTCACGCGAGATGGCGATGAGACGAGCGCGTAACTCTTTGTCTTTCATGACGGGCCCGTTTGCCGGTGGCGAATAGAAACGTTTAGCCAACGTTCGCATAAACAGATCGTTGACGGTCTTTTCGGTGAGAATCGGATAGTATCCGGTCACCACCACGTGTGCTGAGGGAAAGGTGTTGACTATTCGCCTGACCAGGGCTTCGACCGGGGCGCCACACTTTTCCTGGGCCAGCTGGCGGATATTCTCAGGCGTGTTTGCGGCATTGAGTATCCGGCGCGAGTCGAGATCGTTAATACAACCGTTGACGATGACGAGATCGATGCTGGCCGGATTACCAAAAGCCCTGACTGCATAATCGACCTGATCGTTAACGGTCGGATAAGCCCGGCTCAATTCGCCGTCCAGCAGCAACGCAGCATCACGGGCGGCCGGGTCGATCGAGCTTTCAGCGGGGCCGATCACGGCGCCCGAGTGGGCCTGCATCGTCTCGCGAACTTCACGTCCGGTTTGTTGTTCCAACCACCTCTTAACCAGGTACGAAGCCTTATGATCGGCGCGCAAACCCTGACCCCAGGAGATTGAATCGCCGAGCACCAGCAGATTAACCGGATGCTCTTTGGGTGTTTGCGAATTGGCGGAGGAAAAGAGGAGCAGCGCCGCGATAACGGCAGAGAGGAGAAGCTTCGCTGGGGGCGCGATCACCTTCATGAAGTGCGAAGTGTGATTGTAACTCAGGTTGCTCGCCCCGGGGCAGTAGCCCGACTGTCAGCAAGGGCTAAGGCGCGAGTCTTTGAGCCCCCCTGATGGTCGGGCTACTGCCCCGGACGCTCACGGAGCAGTTACTCCGAAACGGGAGCGGTGGCGACCAGGTCAGGCAGGGCTCGTCAAGCATCTGAGTTTGTCTGACTGGCGTGGGACAGAAAGTCGCGCAGCAGATTCAATGAGACCCGCAACCGATAATCGCGCGTTGAGCGAATATCATCGATTGGCGTAATCTCCGCGGCCAGCACCGCCGCGGCGCGTGCAATGGTCTCAGGAGTGAGCGGCTGATCATTCAGGGCCGCTTCTGTCTGCTCACAGCGAATAGGAATGGGGGCGACGCTGCCCAGGGCGATGCGCACCTGCCGGACGGTCCCGGCGGAAACTTCAGCGACTCCGGCGAAACAAATCTTGGAAATTGCCTGCGCCTTGCGCGTGCCGACCTTTCGATAATAGTGAAGGCGCCGATCTTTGGTCCGTGGCAGCCGGACCGCGGACAACAATTCATCCGGCCGGATTTCCATCTGTTTGTAGCCGCGATGAAATTTCGCGTACGGGACGGTCCTGGCGCCCGACTTTGAGATCAGTTCAATTTCCGCGTCATAGGCGAGTAACGCCGGCGGGGAATCGGCCGCGGGAGAAGCATTCACGATATTGCCTCCCAGCGTCCCGCGATTTTGAATCGCAATGCCGCCGGTTTCCTTCGCCGCCTGGCAGAGCATCGGGAACTCCTGCTGCAATACCGGATGAGCGCGAACGTCGGTATAAGTCGTCAGGGCCCGCAGCATGACGCTCGTCTCGTCGACCTCAATCCCGCGCAGCTCACGCAGGTTCCAGATATTGACATAGTGCGTGTGCGGCAGCTTCCCGGCTTCGAGCAGAACCATCAGGTCAGTGCCGCCGGCGAATGGTTTCCATTGTGCGCTGTCCGCGGCGAGCAGCTCGAGGGCTTCTCCGATGGTTTGCGGCGAGATGAGTTGATAAGCAGGAACGTAGGATCTCATTGTGAATTCACAAGGGAGACTCAACGACGGCGGATACCGAGCGATGGCCGTCTACGATTATGGCGCACGGCTAAGATCCGGACGCGCTCGCCGACGACACGATAGAGAAAATGAAAAGGAAATCGCTCAAGATTCACGCGTCGAATATCGCGCTCGCGAACTGCGTAAGCCTCAGGAAATAGGTCAGCCTTCTTCAAGAACATGCGCAACTCAGAATAGAACTCGTCCGCAAGTTCGGGGCCGCCGGCATCCTCGTAATAACCGATGATTCGCGAAATGTCACTGTGGGCGAGTGGATGAAGTTCCAAACGCATTACTTATGACGGTTCCGGATGCGAGCGTCCATCTCCTCGAAAGAAATCGCCAGAGTTGGATCTGCGTCCATTTCTGCGTCTCGCCGCAGAGCTTCCGCCATACCTTCGTCTTCATCGTCGAAAATCGGCGAAAGCGAATCAAGCAGGGTGGCGGCCAGAGTTGCACGCTCCCTTTCCGGCAAATTGAGCGCGAGCTTTTCGATTTCAATTATCGTGGCCATGTGAAAAAGAATACTAGCCATGAAGGTGCGCAGCAAGCAAAATCCCCTCACGCTCAGGCAGCATTCGCGCCTTCTGCCAGCGCTCGCTGACGCGCAAAGTGCTCGGATATCTCGGTCGCGGTCTTGCGTCCCACGAAGGGGGCCAGTTCCTCGACGCTCGCCTCGCTGATGCGATGAATGGATCCGAAGTGGCGCAGCAGACGCGTCTTGCGTTTCTCGCCGATGCCCGGGATGGCCGACAATTCGGAAGTGAAATCGCGCAGCTCGCGCCGCTTGCGGTGATAGGTGACGGCGTAACGGTGCGTCTCGTCGCGGATCATTTGAATCAGTCGCAAGACCGGCGAGTACGAGTCGAGATAGAGAGGAGCATCTTCGCGCCCTTTGACCAGCAGATAAGCGACCTGGTTGTGATGTAGCGGCGGCTTGACCACTCCGATCATCGGGACCGCTTCGAGATCGAGTTCGCGCATCGCTTCGGCCGCCGCCCTAAGTTGCGATTTGCCCCCGTCGATCATAATCAAGTCCGGCAGGTCTTTCTCTTCATCGCGCACGCGCCGGTAGCGGCGCAGCACCGCTTCGTGCATCGACGCAAAATCGTTTGCGCCTTCGACCCAGCGGATTTTGAACTTGCGATATTCGTTGCGGTTCATCTTGCCGTTTTCGCAGACGACCATACCCGCGACGTTTTCAGCTCCCTGTATATGCGATACGTCGAACGATTCAATCCGCGCCGGGAAGCGCGGCAGCTCGAGCGTCTCCTGCATCTCTTCCAGGACCCGCTTCATATCCGGCTTGAGCACGCGGAACCGTTGTTCAAACGCCAGCTTGGCGTTCTTTTCGACCAGGTCGATCATGTCGCGCTTCTCTCCTCGCTGTGGCGCGAAGATGTGCACGCGCCGGCCGCGGCGCTCGCTCAGGACCTTTTCCAATAGTTCGCGATCTTCGAAGTCGATGGGCACATGGACTTCGCGCGGCAAGAACGAGGTGCGCACTTCACGCGTCTGTAAATCGGCCGCCGGCACCGTCATCGCATCGGAACTGCTGTAGTACTGGAGCAGCACCTCGCTGAGAAAGTCTGCCGGATTGAATTGATCTTCCGGCAAGTCTTCCCAGAAAAACTCCCGCCGCCCCACGATATCGCCGTCGCGCATGGTGAACAGTTGCAGCGCCAGCCGTTTGCCTTCGCGATAGTAGCCAAAGATATCGAGATCGCTTTCAGAAGTCGTCGCCATCTTTTGCTGCTCAGACAGCTTGATGACGGTCTTACGCAGATCGCGATACTTGGCGGCAATTTCATAACGCAGGTCTTCCGAAGCTGCGAGCATCCGGGCCTCGAGTTTGTCCGCCAGTTCGGTGTTGCGGCCTTCGAGCAACATGCGCACGTCGCGCACCGCTTCCTGATATTCATCCGGCGTGCAGAGGCCTTTGACGCACGGGCCAAGGCAACGCTTAATGTGATATTCCAGACAGGGCCGCGGCGCCCGGCCGTCGATCTCGATGTCGCAGGTGCGCAGTTGAAAAGTGCGATTGATGAGATCGATTGTGCGCCGCGCCATCGCGGCCGGCAGGAATGGCCCAAAGTAAAGCGCGCCGTCGTTTTGAATGCGGCGCGTGATCACGCATTTGGGAAACGGCTCATTGACGGTGAGCTTGAGATGCGGGTAAGACTTGTCGTCTTTCAGTTTGTAGTTGAAGTAAGGTTGGTGCTTCTTGACCAGCGAGGCCTCCAGGATAAAAGCTTCGGCCTCGTTGTCGGTGACGATGAACTCGACGTCGGCGATTTGATTGACTAGTTCTTCGGTCTTGAGGCCGTAACTGAAATCACCACGATGGCCGGCTTGAAAATACGAGCGCACCCGATTGCGCAGGTTCTTGGCTTTGCCGATGTAGATGATTTTCCCCTGGACGTCCTTGTGCAGATACACTCCGGGTGCGCGGGGAATTTCTTTCAGTTTTTCATCGAGCGTCATCGGCTGCTCACTTAACAAACTTCATTCTAGCCTTGTAAAGTTCAACTCCGAAATCGCAAGGTCGGAAATAGTCCTGGCCGGATCAAAGCCGGCGCCGGCAAGCCGGTACTACCGTTCTCGGAGGAGCTCAAATTCGATTCATCATGCGTTTACCGTTCGCGCTTCCCGGACAGAGAGACTTCGACGCCGTCGGCTTTGGCCTCAACGCCGTCGATCACCTGCTGGTCGTGCCCGAGTATCCCAGGTTCGACACCAAAGTCAGATTCACCGCTTATGAAAAAGCCGCCGGCGGGCAGACGGCCAGCGCGATGGTGGCTTTGCAGCGGCTGGGTTTGCAGACAGCTTACGCGGGACGATTTGGATCTGACGAAGACGGGCGGTTTGGGTTGCGGTCGATGCAACACGAAGATGTCAATCTCGATTTCGCCGAGACGATCGAAGGAGCACACAATCAGGTCGCCTTCATTGTCATCGATGGACGCTCAGGCGAGCGCACCATCATTTGGGATCGCGATGAGCGGCTTTCCTATGCGCCCGGCGACGTTCCGCTTCAACTCGCGGGGCGCGGCCGGGTGCTGCATCTCGATGCGCACGATCCGCCGGCCTGCGTCGTCATGGTCCAGGCCGCCCGAAAAACAGGAACGATCATCACGGCTGATATCGACAATGTTTATGAGGGAGTTCAAGAGCTGCTGCCCCTGATTGATGTGCTCATCACCTCTGCCGAATTTCCGCATCGGCTTCTGGGAATCAAAGAGCATCGTCCCGGAATACTTGAATTAAGAAACCGCTTCGGATGCCCGCTGGTGGGCGTCACGCTGGGCAGCGACGGGGCGCTGGTCCTGAGCGAAGGTCAATTCATCAGTTCACCGGCGTTTGAAGTCCCCGGCGGTTGTCGCGATACGACCGGCGCCGGCGATGCATTTCATGCCGGCTTCATCTACGGAATGTTAGGCGGCGAAGATTTGAACTCGTGCCTGCAGCTCGGCAATGCGGTTGCTGCGCTAAAGTGTCGCGCGCTGGGCGCACGCGCAGCGCTTCCCACGGCTGATGAGTTGAGCGAATTCATGCGGGCTCCGGTTGAGCGTCGGGTTGGATCATGAACCGCACCGGAAGACGGAAGTTTGCTCCCCTTGGATTGCCAAGAAACTAGCATCGCAGACGGCTTTTCCGGGCCTTTTACCATTTTTGCGAACTCTCCCATCCATGCTAGAGTTTCCCCGTAACTTCAAGGATGTTCGAGCTGGAGCCAGAGGCTTCGCCCGCCCGACTCGGACGAGAAAATCATCGAACTAACATTAGGTCGCCATTTCGTTTTTGGAACAGCCGCGCCGCGGTGCCGTTGTCTTGCGCTCGCCGCGGCAGGTGTGGCTGTCCAAGTGTAACAAGGAGTAACTGTGAAACTTTCCATCCTCCACTCACTTCGCCGTAGGGCGAATGCCCGCCCGTTTCTGATTGGCATTTTGCTGGCGACTGTCGCGCTGGTATTTGCCGCAGTCGCAGGCGCCAAGCTCAACACTGCCGTCATTCCGAATGGCGATATCGGCGTTACCAAGACGGGCCCTGACAACGCCGCGGCGGACACGGACGTCACTTACACGATCACAGTTGATACGGTTGGGCCGGACGACATCGCCAACGCCACCATGGATGACGATCTGCCTTCGGGATTGACCTTCGTTTCCCTGGACACATCAGGCGCGCCGGGCTGGAGCTGTTCCACGCCCTCGGTCGGCTCCACCGGTTCAATCAGCTGTGCGAATTCAACCGCTCCGGCAGACTCGAGTTTCGTGTTTACTCTCACCGCGCACATCCCGAATGATGCCCCGCCCGGATCGTTTATAACGAACTTCGCGACTGTCAAAGGCACACCGGACAATGCTGATGAGAACGACTCATCGACCGCGACCTTACAGATTCCCGGCAACAGCGCGGACCTGACCGTGACCAAGACCGGACCACCGCAGGTACATGCGGATAGCGACGTCACTTACACAATTACAGTTACCAATCCGGGTCCCGGTACGGCCACGAACGCCACGCTCCAGGACGACATGCCTTTTAGCGTCCCCGGCGGCCACAACATGACTTTTGTCAGCGTCAACCAAACCTCGGGTCCTTCATGGAACTGCTCAGGGGGTGCGACTACGACTTGTTCAATTGGCAGCCTGCCGCCAGGCTCCAGTGTTTTTACCCTCGTCGGTCATGTGCCCGCTGAGATGAGCCCCGGCGCCTTGGAGGGGACGCAATATACTAATGTTGCCACTATCGGCAGCGACGCCGATCCGGATACGGAGAACAATTCGAATTCCACCCTGGCCATTGTCCACGACTGTTTTAACAATCAGGTGGTGACCACGAACGCCGACAGCGGCGCCGGCAGCCTGCGCCAGGCAATCGCTGACGCGTGCGCGGGATCGACCATTACGTTTGACATGAGCCAGGTGGTCAGTCCGATCGTGCTCGTCAGCGGTCAGCTGGTCGTTAATAAGGGCGTTACCATCCGCGGTCCTGGTGCAAACCTGCTGACCATCAGTGGCAACAGCTCCAGCCCGATCTTCAACATTCCCGCATCCACCAGCCTCACCATCACTGACCTGACCGTCACCAGCGGAATTACCGTCACCGATGACGGCACCGGCGCCGGTTTCTTCAATGCGGGATCGCTGACTTTGGCTCGCATGTCGATAACCGGAAACACTTCTGCCGCGGACGGCGGCGGCATTTACAACAGCGGAAACCTGACGGTGTATGAATCAACCTTCTCGGGAAATACTGCCGGCGGCTTCGGTGGCGCGATCGAGAATGTTGGAAACCTTACGATCGCTGCATCAACCTTTGTGGGCAACGGGCTCGGCGCGTCTTCCATAGGCGGTGGCGGCGCGGTCCATAACAGCGCGGCCGGTGTTTTGACGGTTAGCCATACAACCATGACCGGTAACACTGGCGGCGCCGATGGCGGCGGGGCTATCGACGACTACGGCCAGATGCGCTTAACCAACTCAATTTTCAGCGGCAACACTTCACCCGTCAGTAATGATGTGCAGACTGCGGGAGCCAGTCCCGGCTCCGTCACCATTGATAATTGTCTGATCTCGAACGCGACAGGATTGGGCGCTCTGGGCGATTACGGCGGCAGCACGCAAACGGTCTCTTTACTGCCCGGCAGCAATGCGTTTGATGCGGCCACTCCGATCACTACTCTCGCCGCGGCGGCCATTAGTTCGGACACAGTGTTGACCGTCCTGGACGCCACGGCCATCGCCAGCACGCCGGGTAGTTACCTGATTCAAATTGACGACGAACAAATTAACGTCATCAATGTTAATCGCGTCACTAATACGCTGACGGTGCAACGCGGCGCGAACGGTTCAATGCCGTCAGATCATGCGCTGGGCGCCGGCATCACCTTTGTCTATGATCAGCGCGACTCCGGGTTCCCCCGCTCGATCGACGGACCAGACGCCGACACCAATGCCGTCCCGGATATTGGCGCTTATGAAGCCCAGTTCTCAGTTGAAGACATCGGCGATCAGCTGACCGCCGAAGACACGCAGTTGCAGTTCACCTTCAATTTGGGCGGGGCGGCGAATGTTACGTCCGTGACCGCGACCTCGTCGAACACGACGCTGGTCCCGAACGATCCGGCGAACCTTGCGGTTTCCGGTTCAGGTTCCACACGCACCCTGACCATCCATCCGGCCGCGGACCAGTTCGGCAATTCGACCATCACGGTCACCGTGACCGGCATGAATGGCCCGACTGTGTCCGACACCTTTACTCTGAACGTTACGCCCGTCGCCGACACGCCGACGGCCGGCACTGCCACCACCTTCGAAGATACTCAGACCGGCCCGATTCCCGTGACCAAGAATGCGAATGACGGCGCCGAGGTTCCTTATTTCAAGGTCACCGCTATCACAAATGGGCTTCTCTTTTACAGCGACGGCACGACGGCAATCCCGGTTGGCTCGTTTGTGCAGTATTCAGACGTGGGCGCTGGTCTGAAGTTCACGCCGTTCACCAATCTGAATAGCTCGTCTGCCGCCTTCGGTTTTACGGTTCAGAGCTCCACGGCTAATTCAGACGAAGGCCTCGGCGGCAATCCAGCTACAGCGATTATCACGGTGACGCCGGTCAACGATGCGCCTTCGTTTACCAAGGGCGCCGACCAGACAGTGAACGAAGATGCCGGACCGCAAAGCGTGGCCTGGGCTACGGCGATTTCCGCCGGCCCGGCCGATGAAGCGGGACAGAACCTAACTTTTCAGATAACCAACAACACGAATACCGGCTTGTTTTCGGCGGGGCCGGCGATTAACAGCTCAGGCACGCTCAGTTACACAACGGCGGCGAACGCCAACGGCTCGGCCACGATCACGGTAGTGCTCAAGGATGACGGCGGCACCGCTAACGGCGGCGTGGATACATCTGCGCCACCGCAGACCTTTACCATCACGGTCACTCCCGTCAATGACCCGCCTTCGTTTACCAAGGGCGCCGACCAGACGGTGAACGAAGATGCCGGACCGCAAAGCGTGGCCTGGGCCACGGCGATTTCGGCCGGTCCTCCAGATGAAGCGGGACAGAACGTAACTTTTCAGATAACGAATAACACGAATACCGGCTTGTTTTCGGTGGGGCCGGCGATTAGCAGCACGGGCACGTTGACCTACACGACGGCGCCCAATGCCAACGGGTCCGCCACGATCACCGTCGTTCTCAAGGATGACGGCGGCGTTGCCAATGGCGGCGTGGACACGTCTGCGCCGCAGAGCTTTACCATCAACGTGACGCCCGTTAACGATGCGCCTGGCTTTAACAAGGGCCCAAATCAAAATCTCAATGAAGATGCCGGTCCGCAAAGCGTGCCTTCCTGGGCCACGGCAATTTCCGCCGGGCCGGCCAATGAATCCGGCCAGACCGTCAGCTTCCAGGTGACGAACAACACAAACCCCGCTATGTTCTCGGCGGGGCCGGCGATTAGCAGCACGGGCACGTTGACTTACACTCCGGCGGCAAATGCCAACGGCATCGCCACGGTCACGTTTGTCCTCAAGGACAACGGCGGCACTGCCAACGGGGGGGTGGATACATCCGCGCCGCAGAGTGTTCTGATTTCGGTGAATGCAGTTAACGATCCGCCGACCTTCACCAAAGGGCCTGATGTGCAAGTGGCCACCAATGCCGGGCCGCAATCAATTGCCAACTGGGCCACCGGCATATCAGCAGGGCCGCCGGATGAATCCGGTCAGAACCTGGTTTTCCACGTTACCGTCAATAGCAATAGCGGACTCTTCCAGACGGGGCCCGACATTACTTCGAACGGCACTCTGACTTTCACTCCGGCCCCCAACGTCAACGGCGCCTCCGTCATCACGATCAATCTGCAAGACAGCGGCGGCACGAGCAACGGCGGCCAGGACACTTCGCCCACGCAGAGTTTCACGATCAACGTGAATTGCGGAACGAGTTTTGTCACCAATAGCAATGACAGCGGCGCGGGATCACTGCGCGATGTGATTCTTCAGTCATGCCCCGGGGCGACCATTACTTTCGACATGAGTCCGGGCAAGGTGACCAACCCCATCACGCTGACCAGCGGCGAGATTCAGGTAACCAAGAACCTGACTATTCAGGGTCCGGGAGCGGACGTGCTGACGGTCCAGCGCAGCGCGGCGTCGGGAACACCGGCGTTCAGAATTTTCAACGTTGGTTCGGGGGTCGGCCTGAGCGTCGCGGGCCTGACTATCAGTAACGGAGATAGTTCTGACAATGGCGGCGCCATCACTAATGCCGGCAACTTGAACTTGCAATCTATGGTGTTTTCGAACAATCACAGTTCCGCCGGCGCCTCGGTTCTGGCGAATGACCAAACCGGCGCGGTCATAATCGCAAATAGCACTTTGTCGAATAATCGAGCGAACATTGTGTCGGCGATTTATAACGCCGGCGGGTCGCTGACGCTGACCAACACCACCATTGCCGGCAATGTAAATCTGCCGGCCAACAACGGACCGGGAGCGGCGATCTTTAACGAAGCTATGCCCGGCGTCATCAACATCACCAACTGCACGATCTCGCAGAACAGCGGCAGCGGTGAAGCTGTGTTCCAAAATCCGGGCAACCCCGGAGCTCAGATTAATCTGCAGAACACCATTGTCAGCGGGAACCCGGGCGGCGACGTTTTCGGGGCCAACAATAAAGGCAACAACCTGATTGGTGGGAATGCCCTGCTGGCAGCGCTCGGCAACTATGGTGGTCCGACGCCGACCATGGCGCTGCTGCCTGGCTCGCCGGCCATTAATGCCGGCAACAACACGCTGGTGAATAACCCGCCTTTCCCTGGTCCCCCTTTCACCGATCAACGAGGCTTTAACCGGATTGTCGGTCCGAATGTCGACATCGGCGCCTTCGAATCACGTGGCTTTACGATGAGTGCGATGAGCGGGACGCCGCAGAGCGCGACGATTCTAAGCGCATTCGGATCGCCGCTGGCCGTGTCTGTCAGCGGTGTCGGCAGTGAACCCGTCGACGGCGGTGTCGTCGTCTTTACGGCGCCGGCCTCAGGCGCAACCGCCGCGCTGACCGGCGGAGCGACGAGCAACGCCACGATTTCGGCCGGGCGGGCGACCACCAACGCGACGGCTAATGGCTTGACCGGTTCATACACCGTCAGCGCCGCCGCCAACGGAGCGACGTCTACTTCGTTCAGTCTGACTAATACCAAGGCGGCGACGACCACCGCGCTGACGTCATCATTGAATCCTTCCGATCTGAATCAAAACGTGACCTTCACCGCGAAAGTCACCAGCATCGCGCCTTTGACCGGTTCGGTTCAATTTACCGACAACGGTTCTAACCTTGGTTCGCCGGTAACCGTGGATTCGAGCGGCGTGGCCAAATTAACAATTTCATCGCTGACCGCCGGCAACCACACAATTGCCGCCAATTACAGCGGCGACGCAAATTTCCAGAGCAGCAGCAACACGCTGACACAGCAGGTGCTGTTCCGTCCGCTCGTTAAATTCCAGCAGCCCACTTATTCGGTTAACGAAAACGGCAACTTCATTACGATCACCGTGATCCGCGGCGGCGACACCAATCCCGCGGTGACGGTCGATTACGCGACGCCGGACGATAGCGCCGCGTTGACCTTCGTTCCATGTTCGACCGCCAACGGGGTCGCTTCACCGCGTTGCGATTTCACCACCGCCGCCGGTACGTTGCGCTTTGGGCCCGGCGAGACGAGCAAGACCTTCAACATTCTGATCTCGCAGGATTTGTGGGTTGAAGGGAACGAGACGCTGCCGCTGACGCTTTCGAATTTGACCGGTGGGGCGGCCTTCCAGCAACCGGGCGATGCGAATGCCGTCCTGACGATCGTTGACGATGACCTGACGCCGCCCACCACCAACGCGATCGATAACAGCGATACGTTTGTGCGCCAGCATTATCACGACTTCCTGAACCGGGAAGCTGATGCACCGGGACTGGCCTTCTGGACAAACCAGATAGAAAGTTGCGGCGCCGACCAGCAATGTCGCGCGGTCAGGCGCAACAATGTTTCGGCGGCCTTCTTCCTCTCGATTGAGTTTCAGAACACCGGCTACTTTGTGGAGCGCATGTACAAGGCCGGCTTCGGCGACATCGCGCCGCCGACCGTGCCGGTGCCGATCAGGTTCACCACTTTCCAGCGTGACACTCAGGACGTGCAGTCGGGAATCGTGGTGGGCGTCGGTAATTGGCAGGCCCAGCTCGATGCCAACAAGAAGGCCTACGCGCTGGCATTCGTGCAGCGGCCTGCCTTCCTCAGCCGCTATCCCAGCGTCACGAGTGCGGCAGGATTTGTCGATTCATTGAACGCGAATGCGGGGATGGTGCTTTCCGATAGTGAGCGGTCGGCGCTCATCACCGAGTTGTCGCCGAACCCGTCAGATCCCGCCTTACGTGCCGATGTATTGCAGAAGGTGGCGGAAAACGCGGTCTTGCAGCAACGCGAATTCAATCGGGCATTCGTGCTGATGCAGTACTTCGGTTATCTGCGCCGGAACCCGGACGCTGCGCCTGAGCCGGGACTGAACTTTAACGGTTACAACTTCTGGTTAGGGAAGCTGAATCAATTCAACGGGGATTACATCGGCGCCGAAATGATTAAGGGCTTCATCACCTCGGGCGAATATCGCGGCCGGTTCGGACCATGAGGTCGGAGCCATCTTTGGATTGGAGCGCAAGCGTCCTCGCTTGCCTTTCGCTAAACAGAGCAACCCGACGATGGTTGCGCTCCACTCAAATCAGGTCACCAGCCAAACCACGGTGAGCAATTAACCGCCCGCTACGGCCGGCGGCTCAGACACCTCCCGCGCGTACTTGCTTCCGTGGGCGCGGGCGAAATAGACCGCCAGCACCAGGGCCATAAATTGAATTGCGGCGGCCGCCCAGAACGTCCGCAGGATTGAAGCATCACTCATCTTCTGCGGCACGCCGTCATAACCCACGTGGGCCACGGCGCTATAAATCAAAACCGCTGCCAGCGACGGACCAACCGCCCGGGCCAAACTGGCGACTGATTGCATCACCCCCAGCACACTTCCCTGTTCACTGGCGCCGGCGCTCTTCGAAGCCAGGCTGCTGAGCGTGGGCGCGGACAACGCCTGCCCAATCGAGGTCGCGGCGCCGATAACCAGAATGGTGGCGAGACCGGTGGCCGGTGTGACAAACGGAATCAGCAGCAAACTTGCCGCGAACAAGATCGATCCGATTATGATCAATGGCGGCTCGCCAAATGTTTTGACCAGCCTGCCAATCAATCCGCCCTGAACGAACGCCGAAATCACCCCCACGAACGCAAAGACCCAGCCATTGTGGAACGCGTCGTATCCGAGACGGAACATCATGAACAGCGAAAAAGACGCCGTCATGATCGAGAAGGCGACTATCCCGAGAAAATAGATCGCCAGCACTGAAGCGAGCGCCGGCTGCCGCAAGGCGGCGAACAGTTGCGTCCAACTTCGTCCGCTGGCGGCTGAGACGCGCGCCGGATGATCGGCGGTCACCGTTTCCGGCAGCGCAAAATAGAGGAGCAGCGCGTTGGCCAGGGCCAGGCTGCCCGCAAACAGGAACGGCACGTTGATCCCCCAGCGGCTCAGGATGCCGCCAATCGCCGGGCCGAACACAAAGCCGAGACCGAACGCCGCGCCAATCAATCCCATTCCTTTAGCGCGATTCTCTTTGGTGGTGACATCGGCGATGTAGGCTTGCGCCGTCGAAATATTGCCGCCCGAAATTCCGTCGATAATCCGGCCGACGAAAAGCAGCAGAAGCGTGTTGGCAAATCCCAGGATTAAGAATCCCAACGCCGTTCCCAACAGGCTGATGAGCAGCACCGGCCGCCGCCCATACTTGTCGGACAGGCGGCCCAGGACCGGCGAAAACACGAGTTGCATCACTGAGTAGGAAGCGAAGAGCAGGCCGACCTGACTGGGAGTCGCTCCGAACCTGGTGCCTTCGGCGTAATACGGCAGCACCGGAATTACGATCCCGAAACCAACCAGATCGATAAAAACCGTGATGAAAATGACCAGCAGGGGCGATCGTTTCATTTGTCCATTTGCAGTGCGCCGGCCGAGTCCCGATTCATCGCCGACGGCGACGGCGCTGTGGTTGTCTTTCTTGTATTCATGGCTCCTCGTAGCGATGGCGATCCAAGCGGTATCGCCGTCCCGATGAATTAGGACTCGGCCACCGCCCTGAAATTACGCGCGGGCGATCAATCGATCGACCGACAATTGGCCGCCACCCAAAATCAGTAGCGCTAAGGCTATCCCCAGAAATGCCAGCGCCAACTCCATTCCCTCAGGCGCAAAGAACCTGGGCCAAAGGACGCCGAAGATGGCCGTCAGCATTACGCATACGATCAAAAAGGCGCCCACGCGGGTGAACAGACCGAGCAGTACCAAAACCCCGCCAATCAATTCCGCAAACGCCGCGGCGCCCATCCAGGCCACCGCCGGCCGCATAAAAGGAAACGGCGCAGGAAATGACGTGAACTTTGCGAAACCCGGACCACCGAAGGAGCCGAGCACTTTCTGGGCGCCATGACCGGCGAAAGCCACACCCATCGCCAACCGCAGCGGCACGGTGGCCCAGGTAGCAGAAGTAGCCGTTAATCTACGCAGCATCGACGTCCTCCGGATCGATTTGGTCAGCAGCAAACTATAAATCTGTTTTGCGTTTGTGTCCTAGCGGAGTGTCAGAACCGGGCGCGGTGGCAACCGGTCCAGGCGTTCCGCCGCATAGATGATGCGCATCGCGCCCAGTTGCCCAGGCGGTAACACTTGGGCCCGGTCGCTACCGCTCCCGGTTCTGGCAGACAAGCTATTCGTAGTAACATCCGTGGCCCAATAGCTATGCATAACAGATCAATTCTTCGACTGTCGCTCGTCGTTGCGATCGTCCTGCTGTCAGGTTCAGCGGTGGTTCGCGCCCAGGGTCCAAACGGTTCGGTAATCAATTTCACCGTCTCAATGCCCAAACCATGGACGCATTTGCTGGAAGTCGAGATGCGTGTGCAGGTGCCGGCCAGCCTGAATGTAGCGAACGATTCGAACTTGATCATGCCCGTCTGGACCCCGGGTTCGTATTTGATCCGCGAATTCGAGAAGAACGTGCAGGACTTTGCCGCGGACGCCGGCGGCCGCCCGCTCGAATGGACCAAGCTGAACAAAAACACCTGGAGCGTGAAGACCAACGGCGCGCGGCAATGGCGCGTGTTCTATCGCGTCTATGCGAACGAGTTTTCAGTGCGCACCAATGAGCTGAACGCCGATCACGCGTTTTGGAATAACGCGGCGCTGTTGATGTATCCCGAAGGGGGAATTAACCAGCCGTCGACCCTGACGGTAATTGCTCCGCAAGGCTGGAAGATTGCCACCGGCCTTCCGCCGGCAACAAATGCCGCCGTAAACCCGGGTGCGAACCAATCGCCGGCGAATGTCAGCACTTTTCAGGCCGAAAATTTTGACATTCTCTACGACTCGCCCTTTGAAGTAAGTAACTTCAAACAGATTGATTTTGACGTGCGCGGCGTGCCGCATCGCATCGTGATCGACGGCGAAGGCAACTACGATCCGGAACGCATGAAACGCGACGTGCAAAAGATCGTCGAAGCTGAAGTGGGCATGTTCGACGTGATTCCCTATCACGACTACACGTTCATTCTGCATCTGCGCGCGAACACCGGCGGCGGTATCGAGCATTTGAATTCGACGTCACTCGGTTTTGTCCGCAATCGCTTTGGCAATGAGCGCGGCTGGCGCAGCTTCCATAGTCTGGTGGCCCACGAATTCTTCCATCTGTGGAACGTTAAGCGCATCCGGCCCGACGCGCTGGGACCCTTCGACTACACGAAAGAGAATTACACCCGCTCGCTCTGGGTCGCCGAAGGTATCACCAGTTATTACGGCGACTTGATGGTGCGGCGCGCGGGTTTGATTTCCGACAAGGAGTATCTCGATGGTTTGGCGCGGGCCATTCAGGATTATCAGGGCATCCCGGGACGGCTCGAGATGAGCGCCGAGGAAGCGAGCTTCAACACGTGGATTAAGGAGTACCGGCCCGATGAAAATTCGGTGAACTCGCAAATCTCTTATTACGACAAAGGCGAATTGCTCGGGCTCCTGCTCGATCTGGAAATTCGCCGGCAATCGAACAACGCCAAATCTCTCGACGATGTCATGCGTTATCTGTATCACGAGTTCTATGAAAAGAACCGGAACTACTCACCCGCGGATTTTCAGAAGGCTTGCGAATTGATGGCCGGTTCGAGTTTGGAAGAGTTCTTCACGCATTATGTGCGCGGCCGCGATGAAATGCCTTATAACCAGTTTCTTTCGGCCGCGGGTCTGGGACTTGACCAGCCCGGGCAGGTCCGCTCTTCGGGCGGCGGCAATAAGCTGGTCGGATACCTGGGTGCTGACCTCGAAGACAGCGGCGACTTCATCAACGTGCGGGATGTTCGCGCCGGCAGTCCCGCATACGAGCAGGGGCTAAACGCACGAGACAAAATCGTCGCGCTCAACGGTATGCATCTGAACAAAGAAGCCTTCGAAGCGGTGATTGCCGCGAAAGTCGAAGAGACCGTGCGCATCACGGTCCTGCGTAATGAGGATCTGCGGACACTCGAAATCAAATTGGGAGCAAAGACGGACGCGCCGGATCGCATGGTGCAGTTACCGTCAACTACCGATCAGCAAAAACGCGTTTACCAATCATGGCTGAATGGGCGGTAGGTATGTCAGGTGTGAGAGGTTTTGAAGATCGCGGCTGAGAAAGTAAAGGCCGGCAGCGAAGCGCCGGCCCCACGGAGTCAGTACCATCCGCGAAAGCGGAGAGACTAAAGAACCATCCCGCTCACGCGGGCAGTGGTGGCCCCTTATCTCATAAAGAAGTTAAGATTTTGCCGCGGGCGGTTGCCGTTATCGAGGGGTCGCGTGCCCAGGATGCCCTGGGCAATCATCAACTTCGCGTTCATCCGCGGCTCGGGCAATTGGAACCGGTCGGCAGCGCCGCGCGCGCCTTCAAAGTCGACCTTTGCCAGCGCCGCTAGTTCGCCCCCAAAGCGGGCCACCATCCCGATCAAGTCACTGTCAGACCTGAGCGTCAGCTCGCCTTCCTTGAAGACATCGACTTCAAATCCGTTCAGCACGGTGGCCGCCTGCAGCAGTTCGTTCAGTTGTGCAATACCGGCATCCAGAATTTCAAAGCTCTTTTTCGGATCGACTGTCGCATAGGCGTCCGCGACTTTGATTTGATTGCCGAAGTCGTCGTAATCCATGGCGCGCCTCGACACGAGATTGCGCGCGTCGTCGAGGAACCTGGTCGCCAGCTTCGGATTGTCCTTCTGGGTCGCCTTGGCCAGATCGATCAAGTACTTGATGCGATCGTTGTCTGAGGGCAACGCGGCCAGCTTCTGTTTGATCTCGTTCAATTTCTCTGCGGAGGCGGTGGTCGTCAATTTCTTGAAATCAACCGCCTGCATGATCGCGTTCCGGCCATTTTCGTCGAGATGATTCGTGGCGATGTCGACGGCCTTGTCGATATTGCCTTCATCGATCGCGCGTTGCGCTGCGCTTTGGTAGAGCCGTGATTGAATTTGCGGCGGGGCCTGGCTGGCCGCGGTAACCAGGCTGTCGCTCGAGCCGCCCTGGTTGGCCATGGCGCGCATGGCATTCATGGTTTGGGCCGCCGGATTGCTGTTGATGCCCAGCTCGGTCAGCTTCTGCCGCACCGATTGCGCGCGGTCCGGCAGGTATTGATCGATCAGGGGCAGCATGCCCTGTAACGAGAAGAGCAGCGAGCGCGCATTGTTTTGCCGGATCTGCGAATCGTCCGGCGGGTTCTGCTGTTGCTGTTGCTGGCCGCGCTGAATTCGAATCGCGCCGCCACCGCCGCGCTGCATGTTGGCCAGCGGTCCCGCGGACGTTACGGACAATGCAGCGGTAATCGCGCTGTCCATCAAATCGTGATAAGACGACTCGCTCAAAACCGGTTGCCGCGCGTTCTGATTGCCGCGCGCGCCGGTTTGCTGAGTCGTCGAAGGCGACGGCGAGGGCGTTGGGGTTGCGTTGGCGGCGTCGTCAGTAGCGGTGCTCGTGCTGGCCGGGACCGGCCCGGGGCTCAACAGGTTTATAGCGACGGTACTCGCCTGACTGCTGGCGAGTAAATTATCTGAGGCCAGCCGGTTCAGTGTCTTGTCTGAAAGCTTTTTGAAAAGTTCCTGATCCTTCGTCTGCAACTGCGTGAGAATTCGATTCAGTGACGGCGGAAATTCATTCTTGTCGAGCGACTCAACTGCTTTCTGATAGGCGTACTTTGGATCAGTCTGGGCCACCGTGGACAACAACTGCTGCTCGAGACTATTTGCCTGCTGATCAAGAATAATCTGCGGCCGGTTGCCGCGGCCCGGTCCGAAGCCATTGTTTTGCGAGGCTTGCTGTGGCGGTGGCTGGGTCGAATGCAGTAATTGATATCCGAGATCAGCGTCGTGACGTCCGGCCGTCAACACCAGTTCCTGGCGCAGTTGATTGATGGTGTTGAGTTCATCGCGATCCTGCCGGTTCATGTCCAACATCATCTGACCGAGCATGGCGCCTCCGTCGGTCAGCAAGCCGCGCGCGCGCGACGGATGTTTGTCCCAAAGCATATCGGCGGCCGCAATCTGCACGCGCAGCTTGTTCTCAGGCAGCTTCAATCCCTGCGAATCGGTGACGACCTGCTCCAGCAACGCCAGAGCTTTCTTTTCCAGCTTGGCTTTTTCGTCTGCTTGCTGCTGCGGATCGGGGGACGCCTGGGCGGTCGCGGTTTGCGAGGTGGCGTCCTGGGCCATCACGCTCGCAACTGAGACCAACAGAAATGCGAATGGAGCGATTCTCTTAAACATTGGTACTTCCTCGATGTCCGAACAAAAAGGGAAGATGTAGCCCGAAAGTTACTGTCGATTAGACGGCCCGGGCGCCAATTTGGTTACTAAATGTCTCGGTCTGGGGCTCGCAAATCATAGCATGCAAGCCATCGTTGCCGGAGCTCACCGTTGTTCTTTCACGCTGAAGGGTGGGGCAGGTTCCGAATTTACTTGCGGAGGTCGATGCGGTAAGTTGTGCAGGCCGTGTCAGCAGCCCGACCGTAAGGGAGGGCCTCTTGCGTTAGGCGGACCCTCGCTTACGGCCGGGCTTCTGACATGAGCATGGATCAGGAGACAAATTAATGGATCAAAGAACGGTGACGCATCATCGTTGGACCGACATTCCCGAGGAGCCGCTCTCAGAAGTGTTATCGCGCAAACTGATCACCGGCGACCGCATGATGCTCGCGCATGTGTATTTGAAGAAGGGCGCCATCGTGCCGCGTCATTCACACGAGAATGAACAACTCACTTATATCCTCGAGGGCGGCCTGCGGTTTTGGATCGGACCGGACGAATCTCAGGTGATTGATGTGATGGCCGGTGAAGTTCTCCAGATCCCTTCGCATGTGCTGCACAAGGCTGAGGCGCTGGCAGATACTCTCGATGTGGACATCTTCAGCCCGCCGCGGCAGGATTGGTTGGACAAGACGGACGATTACTTGCGACAGAAGTAGCGCAAGTTGCCGGCTTGCCGATTCACAATTTACGTTCCAATTATGGATCTCGGACTAAGAAAAAAAGTCGCCCTGGTCGCCGCCGCCAGCCGCGGTTTGGGGCGCGCGGTGGCGGAAGAACTCGCGGCTGAAGGCGCCTCATTGATCATCTGTGCCCGCAAACAGGAAACTATCGAGCGGGTCGCGCAGGAGATTGCCACAGCTCACGGGGCGGAAGTTTTTGGCGTGGCGGCTGATGTTTCCAAGCCGGATGAGGTGAAGAGACTGGCGCATTCGGCCGGCGAAAAATTTGGTCACATCGATATCCTGGTTACCAACTCAGGAGGTCCACCCGCCGGCCCCTTCGACGCGTTTGACCTGGCAGACTGGGAAGCCGCCACCCGGCTGCTGCTCTACAGCTCAGTCAATCTGGCGCGCGCGGTGTTGCCGGGAATGAAAGAACGCCGCTGGGGAAGGATTCTCAACATTACGTCCATCGCCGTGAAACAGCCGGTCGATAATCTGATGCTTTCGAACAGTCTGCGGGCCGCGGTCACCGGCTTCGCGCGCACGCTGGCAAATGAAGTCGCGGGTTTTGGCGTTACCGTCAATAACATTATGCCCGGCTACACGCGCACTGAGCGCGTGGAAGAACTCGCCGCCATGATGGCGGTGAAGCAGGGCATCACGGCTGAGGAATTTGTCGCGCGCTGGGAGAAAGAAATTCCCATGCGGCGCATCGGCGACCCCCGCGAGTTTGCTGCCCTGGCTGCGTTCCTGGTTTCAGAGCGCGCCAGCTTTATTACGGGAACATCGATTCCGGTGGATGGCGGGTGGATTAAGACAATCTTGTAACGCCAGCTGTCAGCTCGCGAATCAACCACACTTTATGGCTTGCACACATCTCGATCAGATCAATGACGTAACGCCCAGCGCCGGCGGCTGTGAAGACTGCCTGAAGATCGGCGACACCTGGGTGCATCTGCGGCTCTGCCTGACCTGCGGTCACGTCGGCTGCTGTGACTCTTCAAAAAACAAACACGCGACCAAACATTTTAAAGCGACGAGCCACCCGATCATCAGATCGTTTCAGCCGGGCGAAGACTGGGGCTGGTGCTATGTTGATGAAGAGATGTTTGATGAGCTGTGAGGTCCCGAGTGATGAATCCCCTTCAACCCCAACCTGGGCCGGGAACGCGATCGATTATTTTCAACGGTCTGTTGCTGGCAATGGTCTTGTTTGCTTGTGCAGGATCCGCCCTTTCGCAGAACAAGTCGGAACGCGTCCACTTTGAGCGCGGAAAGTCTGCGGCCACCATTCACGGCCGGGTCGCGGGTTTCGATACTCACGATTATGTCCTGGGAGCGCAGGCCGGACAGCAGATGGACATAAAGCTCACCGCTGCCAATCCCGAAACCTATTTCGTGCTGTATTCGATTAACGGCAAGGCCACCGACATGAACGAGACCGACCACTATTCGCTCGAAACCACTGAATCGGGCGATTACGTGATCCGCGTCTTCATGATGCGCGCTGCGGCGCGGCGGAAGGGCGCAGCGTCCAACTACACGCTGACGATTTCCATTAGGTGACTTGGGCGGCGACTTTAAGCCCCCTCACGGTCGGGCTACTGCCCGGCATTCTGCGATTCGTCCAGCAACTCTTTCAAATATCCCTGCCAGATTTTCGCGATGGTGTGCGTTCCGTGGCCGCGGGTTTCGGGGCCGATGGGAATATTTATGAACTTGCCGCGCTTCACCCGTTTGATTTCGCGGTCAATGATTCCCAGTTCGGGCGGGTTGATAAAATCGTCGGCAGAGTTCACGGCGATGAGCGGCGCTTTGATCGATTCCAGCTTTGGCGCCGGGTTGTATTCACGCGAAGCGTCGAGCTGGTAAATCAGATCATTCGCGTCCAGCCGCCCGACGGCGGGCTTGAATCGATCGAGATAGAATTTCTCGGCGGCCTCGCGCGTGGGCGCGACAGCCTGCCAATTCAGCGGCGCGCTGCCGGCCAATATCAACAGGTCTTCGGCGGTCGTCAGCGAGCGCATTGGTTGCGTCTTGTATTCGCCGCCCATCCATTCCGGATCATTTTTGATCGCGTCGATGGCCATGAAGCGCCAGATGCGATTGCGGCCCGCCAGCTCCACCGGGTTGCTCGCCAACGGCATCAGCGCGTCCATGAAGTCGGGATACATCTCGCCCCACACCCATGTCTGCATGCCGCCCATCGAAGTGCCCATCACCAGGCGCAGGTGATTGACGCCGAGTTGTTTCGTCAGGACTTCATGCAGCGCGGCGACCATGTCGTCGTAGGTGTAGCGCGGAAATTTCATATGCAAACCGTCGCTGGGTTTGCTCGATTTGCCGTGGCCGATGCCGTCCGGCAGGATGATGAAATACTTTGTCGCATCGAGCAGTTGACCCGGACCAAACAAAACGTTGGCAAAGATCGGAGTGAGTAAATTATTTCCCGCGCCGCCGGTTCCGTGACCAATCAGCACCGCGTTTTGGGCCACGCCGGCGCTGTTGGTTTTTAAAGTACCAATCGTGCGGTAGTGCAGGTTCAGTTCCGGCAGGGTCTCGCCGCTGCGGAAGTGAAAATCCTTGATTATGTAATCGCCTTCGACCGGCGCCGGGTAATTTCTTTGCGGTGGAGTTTGATTCTGGGCGAACACAGAAGCGCTAACAGCCAGCAGCAAACAGAATAGAATCGACGGACGCATACGATGGGCTCCTTCAACCAAATTTCGCGCGTAGCTTAACACTGTTCGCATCAGAAGCCCGACCGTGAGGGAGGGCCGCCGGCGGTAGCCGGACCGCCCGTAGCAAGGTCAGTACCATCCGCGCGAGCGGATGGATCAAAGCGGAACATTCGCCAGCATTGAGTCGCCAATCGAACGAGCGGATCCGAACCGCATACTGCGTCCTGATCCGCTCACCCGGATGCCCCCGACTTCGTGATACCTGATAACGGTTTTAAGTCGGGCTCAATCCAGCCACTTTTCGCGGCCGGAGAGGCGATCAATTCTTCCGAGTAGTACTGCTTGATCAGACTCTTGTCGTCGTATACGGCGACGAGTCTATTTGCCAAATCGCAGATCGGACCACCCTCGTGCGCCACCACGAATTCGCTGACGGTCTTGAGCCAAAACAAAGTGATCGTTTCATGGTAGCCGCTCTTTCCGTAGGCGGCCGCCAATTTCTGAATTCCGCGACGCATTTTTTCCGACGCCAGGTTGTAAGGAAGATCTCGAAGATAGCAAAGCGCGACGGTGAGGTGCTGATAATGTCGAAAGTCCTCCGGGTTGATCTCGCACGCTTCGAAGCGGCGCACCAGGTCAAGAATTTCATGGTCGTCTTTGAACGGCTTTTCCATATCTCACCTCCAAAAAAAGAAGCGAGGCGGATCGACTGATCGATCCGCCTCGCTTTGAAAACGTTAACCACCCCGCAGGTGGCGTGACGTTACTTCGCGGCTGCTGCTGTGGCGCGCCGGGTCAGGCGCGACTTGTGGCGAGCCGCTGCGTTGCGGTGCAGCACGCCCTTCTGGACAGCCTTGTCGATTTCCGAAACTGTTTTCGGCAGGAGCGTTTCCAATTTGCCGGCGTCGCCGCTCTTCAGCGCGCTGCGCAGATTCTTGACCGAGGTGCGCAATTTGGCGCGATTCGAACGATTAATGACGCGGCGGCGCTCATTTTGGCGCACGCGCTTTTCTGCTGACTTATGATTGGGCATGCAAAATCTCCGTTACTTCTCAACAATAGCGCCCGCGAAGTTCGCGAGCGCCAGATAAGGACTATAGGGACGCGCGGCGGCAGTGTCAAGCAGCCAGTGGCCCAGGTGATGGTACGTCTTGACGTTTCTTATTCACACCGCGGCTTGAGCCCGGTGCCGAGCACCATAACCAGATCGGAAACCGTTTAAAACGGTCTTGATATACTTGACTCCGCGAGATGAATAACGCCGCAGGCGTTGGCGAATTTCAGCCCAGGGCAACGCCCTGGGGAACTGTTATGAAGAAT
>Ga0126383_10000177_pt1 | contig 31746 bp, 25 predicted proteins | sample PanSoiMetPlot_35_FD_96882 | JGI IMG/M metagenome (GOLD analysis project Ga0126383, IMG submission 96882) | Tropical forest soil microbial communities from Panama - MetaG Plot_35 | ecosystem: Environmental > Terrestrial > Soil > Tropical forest > Bulk soil | place: Panama | collected 2016-02-17 | reverse complement strand
TTCGGTCAGGAGGTTAGTCTCTTCGAACCCGTGGGCCTTGGCGAAGCGCAGCGCGCCTTCGCCGACGATCATGACGCGGTTGGTCTGCTCCATCACGAGGCGGGCGACTTTGGACGGTGTCTTGATGTTGTGGAGCGCCGCGACGGATCCCGATTTCATCGTTCGGCCGTCCATGACCGAGGCGTCCAGCTCGACGACCCCTTCTTCGTTGGGGATCCCGCCGTAGCCGACGGTGACGTCGTTGGGGTCCTCCTCCACGATGTTCACGCCGGAGACCACCGCGTCGACGGGGTCGCCTCCCGCTGCCAGCATTTGGTACGCCTTCTCCACCGCCCGCAGTCCGTTGTGAGAGGAGATGACGAGAGGCCGGGTGCCCTTGGAAGGCGCGGTCTTGATCTGGGCTGCGAGGGGGAGGGCGGCGGCGCCCTTCAAGAGATCGCGGCGGGAGGGACGGGTCACATCGACCATGGAACCTCCTTCAGATCTGGATTCAAGATTCAAGATTCAAGATTCAAGATTGGGAGAGGCTGAGTCGGCGCACCAATTTTGAATCTTGAATTTGGAATCTTGAATCTATTCGTCCGGCAGCTCCGGCTCTTCCTGGATCTCTCGCTTGGTGCCCGGCGCCACGAGATCCATCACCAGATCGGGCAGGGTTTCGGAAAACTGGCTGCGAGGGAGGACCCGGGTGGCGCCGGCGGACTCCGCCTTCTGTGCGAGCTCCCGGTTCACGTGCGAGAGAAACGCGATGACCGGAACTTCCTTGGTCGTGTCCTGGCTCCGAATCGCGCGGACGGCCTCCAGCGGCTCGCCCGGCGCGGAGAGCTCGATTAATGCCGCGGCGATCCCCTTCTCCTGGCAGGCCCGCGGAAGCTCTTCGCAGGTGACGAAGCGCACGGGCACCGAGAGGTGGCGCGCGGTGGCGTCGATCTTGGACCGAAAGAACAGGTCCTCCACGCAGGCGACGATCGATTTGCCCATGGGCGGGAGGATTGTATTACGCCGCCGGTCCGTAAGACGGGCAACGGGAAACGGGAAACGACGAGTCGGGAGGCTTTGCCATCGTTTTCCGTTTTACGATTCCCGATTCCCGCCCCGTCAGAACATCTTCACCAGATCGACCATCACCCGATTGAGCGTGACCGGCAGATCCAGCCGCTTCTGGAACATCAGCGATCCCTGTACGAAGAGCCGGGGAAGGACGGTGATCGCTATGCCGACGCGGCTCCCCTTGTACCAGGTGTGGAACCACCAGTCGTCGGTGTTGTAGGCCCCCATCAGAGCATCGCGCTCGACGTACTGAAAGGTGTAGAAGAAGCGCCAGTCCCACGGGTTGCCGACCCGGCCGACCGTCACGTTTCCTTCGAATGCGTCGGCGTCGTCCTTGGCGACGCCCCGGGTTCCAAAGTTCTTGACGGCGTCGAAGCTGAGCAGCACCGGGACGCGACCGATGGGAAAGCGCAACCGCAGGAGCAGGTCCGCCTCGTGGAAGTCCGAAACGAAGTGGCGCTGTCCGTTGTTGTCCACGGTGAAGTAGTTCTGTCGAAAATAAGTGTTCTTGAGATCGTCGGGCTCGAAGTGCCAATAGGAGCCGGCGATCTCCGTCTGGAACCGGTCCCGGTCTCCGTGCCGCCACACCACCTGGCCGACGCCGATCCGGGTCTGGTCCCCCTGCCGCTGCGGCCCGTAGAAGCCGGCCCCGGACACTGTCACCGTCGACGCCCCCGCCGGGATCTCCCAGGAGACCGCCGCACCCGGAGTCTGGATGTCATGGTCCCAGAGCATCTCGGTCGCCAGGAGGGGCATGCCGAAGGCTCCCGCGTCGATGACGAACTGCCCCGGCCTGCCCTCGACGAAGTAGCGCTCGATCGTCGTTCCCCGCGAGCGGTAGTTGTCGAAGTTGGGCCCGTTGTTCTCGTTGTGGTCGGTGCCCAGATCTCCGACCGCCCGGACGCCGACCTTGAAGCGGTCGGAGACCACGAAATCGAGCTCCGGCCGAACCTCGAAGCGCCCGCGTTCGATGTCCGGACGGACCCGCAGATGGTAGATGGAATCGTAGCGCGCCAGCGCGTCCCAGAGGAATTCGAGGTGGGGCCTTTGAGCCGGCTGCTCGAAATATTGAGGCTCCTGAGAGGGCGTCGGTGTTGGCGTGGGCGTCTGAGCGAGGGCCGTAATCGAAAGGAAGAACCCGACGATCAAAGCCAATTTGTGATTTGTGATTTGCGATTTGTGATTGGGGCGGAAATGCTTTCTTGCCGAAATCACAAATCACCAATCAGAAATCGCAAATTGTTTTAGGCCGCCTGGGCGGTGACCTTGGTCAACGCTTCATAGAGCTCGTTGACCGTCTGGAAGCGATCTTCGGGGTTCTTCTGCATGCACTTCAAGATGATGGCCGCGATCTTCGGGTCGATCCTCGGGTTTTTCGCCTGGGGCGCCGGCGTGCTCTCCTGGACGTGCTTCAGGACGACCGCCAGCGGCGTGTCCCCCTCGAAGGGTAGGGAGCCGGTGAACATCTCGTAGAGAACCACGCCCATCGAGTAGATGTCCGAGCGAAAGTCCAGGGCCTGCCCGCGGGCCTGTTCCGGGGACATGTAGTCCGGCGTTCCCACGACCGTCCCCGTGGCGGTCATGCCGCGCTCCTGCGTCAGCCGGGCGATGCCGAAGTCCATGAGCTTCAGGCTTCCGTTGGGCTCCATGATGATGTTCTGGGGCTTGATGTCGCGATGGATCACGCCGACCTCGTGCGCCGCGGCGAGACCGGCGCACATCTGCTTGGCGATGCGCAGGGCCACGGGCTGAGGAAGAAGCTGATCCTGATCGATCAGGTGTTTCAGCGTGATTCCCTTGACGTACTCCATCGAGAGGTAGCGCAGGCCGTTGAACTCGCCCAGATCGTGCGTGCGCAGGATGTTGGGATGGGTGATTTTGCGGGCCAACCGGATCTCCTGCTTGAACCGGTCGAGCAGCGTCGGATCCGCCGAAAGCGCTTCGCTCCTCAAGGTCTTGATGGCCACGATGTCGTCCAGATCGCGATCGTGGGCCTTGTAGACGACCCCCATGCCTCCTTTGCCCAGGACGGACTGGATCTCGTATCGCCCGGCGAAAAGAGCCCCCACGTGCGGCTCCGCCGAACGGGTGCCCGAGCTCTGGCTGCCGTATCCGAGTGTGACGCCGGCGCTGGGACGGGTCAGCGCGGTCTCCACGTCGCCGGGACTCATGTTCATGGTCAGGGCGCCGATGTACTTCTCCAGCGCCGCCTTCTCCTTGAGCTCCTCGATCATGGCCTGGAACGACCGCGCCAGGATCCCGATCTCGTCCTTGGAATCGACGGGGAGCTTGACGTCTTCCAAATTGCCCACCCGCACTTCCTCGGTGGCCCGCACCAGGCGGGAGACCGGGCCGGTGATGCGTCGAGCTAGCAGGAACGAGAGGAGAAACGCGAAGACGAGCGCGGCCACTCCCACGACGATCTGGATCGACTGAATGTCCCGGAAGGCCTTGAGCTCCTGGTCCCGGCTGCGCAGGGCCGCCGCAGCGCCGACCAGTTGATCGGTGGAGGATCGGATCGGAAGGAAGTAGGCGATGTAGGTCTCGTGCGGCATCGCCAGCGCCAGAGGCCCGACGGACTTGCCCTCCCGGAGGACGGCCTGGACGAGGTCGCTTCTCTTCGCGACGGCCTCGAGAACTTCGCGGGAATGCTCCTGCATCGTCGAGGAGGCGACCGCCAGTTTCGGCGGCTCCGGCGGGCGGGACTCGTCGGACAGGAAGACCACCTCGGTATTCATGAGGGTCTTGAGATTGCGGGCCACGTCGTCGTTGATGGCGAACGCCGCGGCGATCGCTCCGACCACCCGCGTGCCGCCCTGCAGAACCGGCGCGGCCACGACGTGGTAGAGCCGTCCCCCGGACAGCCAGATCCCCTGAGTCTGGTCTCCCTGAAGGGCGCCGGAGATCGTCGGGACCCGCGACAGGTCGGCGGAGTAAGGCAGCGGCCTGTCGGTGCGGGCGACCGCCGTTCCCTCCGGATTGACCGCGATCATGAAATCCGCGCGGGCGTTGGAGGCTTGTTCCGTCTTGAGCGTATCCAGGATCGAGGCCGGGTTCGCCTCGGCCAGCAAGGAGATGATTCCCGGATTGTTGACGACGACATCCAGAGTCCGGTGGAGCTCTGCGTACCGCGTCGCCTGGAACGAGTCCCACGCCGGCCCGGACTTTTTCAGATCGTCGTTGATCTTCGCGTCGGCGATGTCTTTGGCCCGGTAAGCGGAGATGGCGATCGCGCCGCCTACCGCCACGAGGATGAGCAGCCCGGCGGCCAGGAAGACCTTGAGTTTGAGCGAGACCTTCGGCGGCTCGGGCGGGGGCAGTTTCAGGCCCCGGACGGGAATGTTCTCCGCGGTCCCCCTCGACGGGCGCTCAGTAGCGCTCATCGTCCGACGCCGCCTGAGGTGGATAGTCCTTGCCGTACTTGTTCTTGTGCGGCTGCGGGCGAAAGCCGGAAATATCGAGCCGTGGTGAGACCGAGGTGTCGGCGCGGCCACGCACGACGATCGGCGTCTCGACCGCGTCGCCCCCCTCTTCGTGCCAGACCTTCAGCTTGTGCGGACCGAGCGGGACGCCGTCGAAGCGGAACGTTCCGTCCGAGGGGGTGACCGCGGAGAAATCGGAATCCACCACGAGGACGAAGCCGATCATCTGCGGATGGATGTTGCAGTAGACGCGCACCAGTCCCGGCTGCTCGAACTTTTTGTCCTTGGAGGCTCCCGCGCGATAGAGGCCAAGGTCGAATCGGTTGGCGCCGGAAACGGAAAAGACGTTGTGGTAGATCGGATCGACGTTGGGAAAATCGACCGAGCCGTCCAACGGCACGACCACGACTCGCGGCGTGAATCGTTTTCTCTCGCTCTTCATGGCCGTCCGGGAGGGATACCCCCCTTCCCGGTGCGCTCCCTCGATCCAGATCACGACGCGGGAAGCGTCCTGCTCGACCTCTCCGTTCTTGGTGAGCGAGACACGCCCGGACACGCTCCCGGTCGGCACGGGCGTCGACGGCGACAGCAGGACCAGGAGGAAAAGGAGGAAAGGCATCGCTCAATTTAGCCAAAAATCATAGCATCCGAACCCCGGGCGCCGGCGGCGAGCGGGTGCATGGCGCGCTAAGATCTGGGCGGAGGGAAGCGATGGAAAGAAAGCCCGTCGAGATCTTCGGCAAGGACACCTGACCCTACACAACCGCGGCCCGTGAGGACTACGCGCGACGCAAGATTCCCTTCAACTACATCAACGTCAAGGCGGACGCCAATCAGCTCCAGCGCATGATTCAGCTCTCCGGCGGCCGGCAGGTGCCGGTGATCCTGGAGGGGGAGAAAGTCACGGTCGGATTCGGAGGAACCTGAGGGGTTTAGGGCGCCCCGGCGGGGCGCCTTAGCCATTTGCGATTGGCGATTTGTGATTGGTGATTTCGTCGAAAAGCGACCCGGCTCCCAATCGCAAATCACAAATCGCAAATCACAAATCGAGACTTGCGGGAAAGTTCTTCCCGTGAGCCCCCTCCCGTGCTAGAAAGCCCCTAATTTCTCTGGAGGCCACATGGAGTCGGGCACGGAGTTCCGTCCGTACGTTCCCCCGGAGCAGGAGATCCCCGAGTTCACGCCCAAGGCGATCGTTCTCGGTGTGATCTTCGGGGTCCTCTTCGGCGCGGCGACGGTCTACCTCGCTCTCCGTGCCGGCCTGACTGTCTCGGCCTCCGTGCCCATCGCCGTTCTGGCCATCGCCGTCTTCAAGAAGCTCGGCAAGTCCACGATCCTCGAAAACAACATCGTCCAGACCATCGGCTCGGCCGGAGAGTCGGTCGCCGCGGGCGTGGTCTTTACCGTTCCCGCGCTGATCTTCCTGGCCGGCGGCGCGGACTACTTTCGTTACGGCACGATCTTCGTGCTCGCCGCGATCGGCGGGATTCTCGGGGTGCTCTTCATGATCCCGCTGCGCCGGGCGCTCATCGTCAAGGAGCACGGCGTCCTCCGCTACCCGGAGGGTGTGGCCTGCGCCGACGTGCTGATCGCCGGCGAGCGCGGAGGCAACCTGGCCCGGATGGTCTTCAAGGGCGTCGGAGCGGCGATGCTCTACAAGTTCCTCTACGGGATCATCGGCCTGTGGAACGAAACGGCGACCTGGTTCCGCACCGGCCGTAACGGGAAGATTCCGGATGCCACGCTCAATTGCGACGTCACCCCTGAATATCTGGGGTTGGGGTACATCATCGGCCCCCGAATCGCGGGGGAGCTCGCCTCCGGAGGCGTCCTCTCGTGGCTGGCCCTCATCCCCCTGATCTCGATCTTCGTGGCCGATGGGCGCATCACCGCAGACCTTCATGCGCTCGGGTTTACCGACGCCTGGATGGCCGCGCACTCGCACGCGGAATGGATCTACCGCGCTTACGTGCGCTACATCGGGGCCGGCGCCGTCGCCTGCGCCGGGGTCATGACGCTCATCAAGACCCTGCCGACCATCGTCTCCGCCTTCACCGAGTCGGTGAAATCTTTCGGCGCCGGATCGCAGACCGGGGGCACCAAGCGGACCGAGCAGGATCTCGGCCTGGGCATCGTGGTGATCGGCTCGATCGTGCTCGCCCTCCTGATTACGATCCTCCCGCGCTTCCCACACGGTCCGTTTCCCGGGTCGCTGGTGATGGGACTGCTTGTCGTCGTCTTCGGCTTCTTCTTCGTGACGGTCTCCTCGCGGATCGTCGGCATCATCGGCACGTCCTCCAACCCCATTTCCGGAATGACCATCGCGACCATCATGGCTACCTGCGTGGTCTTCGTCACCCTCGGCCGAACCGGCGACGTTTATCAGGCCGTTGCCCTGTGCGTCGGCGCCATCGTGTGCGTCGCCGCCGCCAACGCGGGAGCCACCTCGCAGGATCTGAAGACGGGCTTTCTGGTCGGCGCGACGCCCCGCCGGCAGCAGATCGGTTTCATCATCGGAGTCCTGACGTCCACCCTGGTCATCGGCGGGACGCTCTTCCTGCTCGACAAGACCTATGCCATGGGCGAGGCCCACGGCATCGGCGGACCGAAGATGCCTGCGCCGCAGGCGACGCTGATGGCGACGATCATCAAGGGCCTCCTGGCGCAGAACCTGCCCTGGGCCCCGGTGCTGGTCGGGGTTTTTCTCGCGTTCATGGCCCAGATGGCCGGCGCCCACGCCCTGTCCTGGGCCGTGGGAGCGTATCTCCCGCTCTCCACGACCTTCCCCATCTGGATCGGCGGAATGATGAAGGCCTGGGCCGACGCGATCCGCCGCAAGAAGGAGGGCGCGGTCGGCGAGGAGTCGGAGCTCTCCTCGGGAATGCTCTACTCGACGGGACTCGTGGCCGGCGGCTCGCTCGGCGGCGTCCTGATCGCGCTCGTCGCGTTCGTCGGCGACGCCGTGCTGCACTGGGAGCATCCGACCATCCAGCAGAGGTTCGATCTCGGCGAGAAGTTCTACTCGGCGTTCAAGAACGGAGTCGGCGGCAACATCCTCTGCGCGGTTGTCTTCGGGGTGCTTTGCCTGCTGTTGCTCCGGAGCGCGCGCCAGAAGATGGAAGCTTAGGAACCCGCCGAACTCCCAGCTACACGACCTCGAACTTCTTGCCCACCTTGCGGAACGCCTCGACCGCGCGGTCGAGGTCGCCGCGCGCGTGGGCGGCCGAGACCTGGCAGCGCAGGCGGGCCTGGCCCTGCGGCACGACCGGAAATCCGAAGCCGGAGACGTAGACCCCCTCGTCGAGGAGCGCCTTGCCCATCGCTAGCGCCTTGGCCGTGTCGCCGACGATGACCGGAACGATCGGATGCGTTCCGTGCGGGATGCGGAAACCGGCGTCGCTAATGGCCTTGCGGAAGTAGATCGCGTTGTCTCGGAGCTTCGCCACCGGCGCGGGATCCCGGCGGAGCATCCGAAAGGCCTCGAGCGAGCCGGCCACGACGGCCGGGGGGAGAGAATTGGAGAAGAGGTAAGTGCGGCTGCGCTGGCGCAACGTCTCGATCAAAGCCTTGGGACCGGTGGTGAAGCCGCCGGCGGCCGACCCCATGGCCTTCCCGAGTGTGCCGGTGAAGACGCCGATGTCGCCCATCACGCCCTGTTCTTCGGCCGTCCCGCGGCCGGTCGCGCCGAGGATTCCCGTGGCGTGGGAGTCGTCGACGGCGAGCAGAGTGTTGTGCGCTCGGCAGATGCGCACGAGCTCCTTCAGATCCGCCTCTTCGCCTTCCATGGAGAAGACGCCGTCGGTCATCATGAGGCGAAAGCGCGAGGAGGTGTCCTCTGCGAGCATCTTCTCGAAGGCCTTCGTGTCGGCGTGCGGGACGCGGTAGCGCCGGGCCTTGCACAGGCGTACGCCGTCGATGATGGAGGCGTGGTTCAACTCGTCCGAGTAGAGCCCGTCCGGCTCCTCGAGGATCGCGGCGAACAGCCCTTCGTTGGCGTTCCAGCAGGACATGTAGAGGATGGCGTCGTCCTTGCCGAAGAAGGACGCGATCTCCGCTTCCAGCTCCTTGTGGAGCTCCTCCGTTCCGCAGATGAACCGCACGGAAGCCAGCCCCGCACCCCAACGGTCGATGGCCTGCTTCTGGGCCTCGCGGACCCGGGGATGGTTGGCGAAGCCCAGGTAGTTGTTGGAAGTCAGCATCACGACTTCGCGCCCGCCGACCTTCACCCGGGCGTCCTGGGGCGACTGCAATACAAGCTCTGACTTGTATGTCCCGGCGTCCCGGAGTTTCTGCATCTCCGAGGCCAGATGGTCGATCAGAAGAGACGTGTGAGCCACCAATCCTCAGCCAGCCGCAATCACAAATCGCAAATCACAAATCACAAATCCCCTCATCAATCTTCAGAGAGGATCTTGCCCGCCACCCGTCCTCCGGGAAAGGCGGCGTCGAGCGCCTCCAGCGCCTGGTCGAAATCCGCGGCTTCGCGCGCCACGATCTCGGCACAGAGCGTTGGGCGATTGATGATCTCGGAGGTGCCGCCGGGGTTGCGCACGATGACCGCCTGGGCCGGCTCCTCGACGAAGAAGAGGATGCGGTCGAGATCCTCGAGGGCGCGCGAGGCGGCGCGGTGCGCCTTCTCCTTCTCGTCGCGGTGCAGGCACACCCCGGCCAGCCCCACGACGCGAAAGACGTTGGGCGCGAACTCGGTGCGGTCCCAGTTCTTCCAGACGCGCTCGCGCGGCGAGAGCTTGAAGCGGTATGCGAGGCTGGACAGGCGCGATTCCTCCAACGCGAACTCGGCGATGCGCCGGTCCGTCATCTCGCGGGAGAGGTCCGGTTTGGGCGGTCGGTTGGTCGGCATGGGAGTAACTAAATCATTGGAGATTCAAGATTCAAAATTCAAAATTCAAGATTGGTTCTGTTGATCCTCTAATCTTGAATCTTGAATCTTGAATCTTGAATTCGAACCTCACTTACTTCGCTCTTCCATTCGGGTAGAAGACGACCTTCATCGCTTCCCGGTTGTCGAGGAGTTTGATGGCCTGGTGGAACTTCTCGAACCCTTCGAATTCGTTGGTGACCAGGTGCTCGACTTCGAGGCCGGCCTCCAGAAGATCGAGCATCTTGATCCAGGTCTCGAAGACGCGCCGTCCAATGACGGCGTGCAGCGTCAGGCCCTTGAAGACCAGATCGTTGGTGTAGTCCCGGATGGTGACCGCCTGCTCGCGGGGCAGTCCCAAGAGCGAGAGAGTGCCGCCTCGACGCGCCGCGGCCAATCCCAGATTGATCGAGGCCTCCGCTCCCGAGAGCTCCAGCACGACGTCGGCGCCGCCGCCGGTGGCCGCGCGGAGGCTGCCGGCGGCGTCCTTGGTCCTCGCCAGGTCGATGACGGTGGCGTGGGAGAGGCCCTTCTGGCGGGCCCAGGTCCGGGCGTGCGCCGCGGCCTGACTGTTGACCTCCGTGATCGCGATGTGCGAGGCGCCGGAGAACCGCGCGATCTCCGCGCACATGGCCCCGATCGGCCCGTAGCCGAGGACCGCGACGGAGCGTCCGGACAGGTCGGCGACTTGCGTGGTGTGCACGGCATTTCCGAGCGCATCCAGAAAAGCCCCGACCCGGACCGGCACAAAGCGGCGGTCGAGCGGGACGACGTTGAAGGCGGGCACGACGACGTACTGGGCGAAACACCCGTCGCCGTGGACTCCCAGGATGCGCGTGTTCTCGCAGATGTGCCGCTGTCCGGTCCGGCACGGGCGGCAATGGCCGCAGCTGACGTGCATCTCTGCGGAGACGTACATCCCCTCCTCGAGGTGCGGCCGCTTGCCTCCCGGTCCGAAGGCGACGATCTCGCCGCAGAACTCGTGGCCGTAAACGCGCGGCGGCTGCACCATTCCGGCCATCGAGGGATCCCACTGGTAGATGTGCTTGTCCGATCCGCAGACGGCGGTGGCAAGGACCTTGATGAGCACCTCCGCCTGGCCGGGCTTCGGAACGGGAATGGTTCGGATTTCTGTCGCCGGCGGACCCGGGGCGGCCTTCGTCTTGACGACGGCCTCCATGACGTTCGGAAAACGGGAAACGGGAAACGGGAAAGGAGAGGATCTGTTCTTTCGTCTTCCGTTTTTCGTTTTCCGTTTCCCGGCCAACGGCGTCAGTCCCCCGCCTCGTCGTCGCGCACGTAGCCGGCGCGGGGGCCCGCGGCGGTCTCGCGCGCGAAGACGTCCACCGGCCGGACGTAGCGGGAGACAACGTCGCGCGTGCCTCCGATGCGTAGCTTCTCGAAGAGGAATGTAAACTTGGCTTCCAGCGAGGCTCCGATCGCGTCGCGTGTCCCGGCCGGCAGGTTCCAGAACTGCTCCTTGAAGCGGCCGACGGCCTGCTTGCGATTCTTGTAGAGGAACTGGCTCTCGGTCTCGCCCGGCTTCCTCTGCCCTCCGTAGTTCTCGAAGACCCAGCGCTCGGTCTCCCGCTTCAAGGGGAGAGGCAGCGACGGGTGGTCGTAGACCATGTTCTGAAACTCCGTGGCCAGATGGATCTCGGCGCAGTCGTGATCGGGGAAGTGACCGAAGAACTCCGGCGGCAGGGTCGAGGCGCCGTGCTGGACAGCGCCGGCCATGCCGTACTCCTCGCGGGCGACTTTGGAGATGCGCCGGATCGCCTCGAAGTCGATGGCCACGCGCTGCACGGTGCCGTCGGGACCGACCACGCCGCCGTGGTGGGAGCCGGTCTGGATGGACACCTTGGCCAGTCCGGCAGCTGCGTTCGTCAGGGCGACCCGGTAGACGGTCATGTAGGCGCGCAGCTCTTCGGGCGTCGAGTTCTCCTTGCCCACCTCTCCGATTTCCCCGCCGACCGAGATCGGCATCTCCTTGGGCTCGCGCGCGCGGATGAACCGGGTGAAGCGGGCGGCGAGCTCGCCGTTGGTCCGCTGCTGGTCTTCGAGCGTCGGCAGCGAGAGGTCGACCAGCGGAGACGTGTCGATGTCGATCTGGAAGAAACCCGCCGGAATCGCCTCGTCGATGAGAGCCTCGATGGCCGCGATCTCCTTGTCCGGGGCCTCCTTCATCTTTTTCGGATTGGTCTGGTAGTGGTCTCCCTGGAGGAAGACCGGTCCGTCCCACCCTTCGCGGATCGCGGCGGCCAGCACGACGGCCGCGTACTCCGCGGGCCGCTGATCGGTGTAACCGATCTCGCTGCGGGCGATCTCGAAAATCACCGCCCCGGCGCCCATCCGCCGCGCAGCGCGCATCGCGGCCCGGGCGGTGTCGTAGGAGAGGATGCGGAGGTTGATGGCCGGCACGGTGAAGCCGGAGAACTCGCCCCGCCCGCGCCCCTGGTAGAGGGGGAGGATCGAGGCCGGAAGGATGCCGAGCGAGGCGGCCGTTTCGCGGATGGTCCGCCGCGCCGTGTCGCGCATCTCGGGCTTGCCGAAGACCGCGGTCCAGACGAGGCTGTCCACCGCGTCGGTTCGAAACCGAGCGGCGTTGGTCACGCGCGGCGGATCGCCGCTCGCGGTGCCCGAGCGTTCGAGAAATCCCTTCAACTCCTGGGTTGTGGAAAAGAGTTCCATGGTCGTTGCTCCAGACGGGCGGGAATTCTAATGGAATCGGGTGATCGGATGATCTGGTGATCTGGTGATTTCGGCTCAGCAAGTTGCTTTTTCGGAAACATGACCCGATGTCCCGATCACCCGATTCTCCTGATGACCCGGTGACCCGATCACCCGATAATCCCCCCATGCTTTTGTCTCGGACCATTCACTTCAACGCCGGGCGCTCCCTGTGGCGAAGGGAATGGTCCGCGGAGAGGAACCGCGCCGTCTACGGGGATGAAGGCCCTCACGGCTACGGCCATAACTACAGGCTGGAGGTCTCCGTGGAAGGCCGGATCGATCCGGAGACCGCGATGATCGTCAACCTGACGGATCTCGATCGCCTGCTGAAGGAGGAAGTCGATCTTCCCCTCGATCACAAGAATCTCAATCAGGACATCCCGGACTTCGCGAATCGGCCTCCCACCGCGGAGAATCTGGCGGTGTGGATCTGGAAGAAGCTGGATGACCGGATCGTCCGCGAAGGCTGGCCCTGCCGCCTCGCGCGGCTGCGGCTGACGCTCGAGCCGGGATTCGCCGTGGAGATCGAGCAGCCGGCGTAGACTTCGCTCGGGAATGGGCTTCGCTTTCGTCATCGACAATCGCCGGTGCATCGGCTGCCACGCCTGCTCGACGGCGTGCAAGGCGGAGAACAGCGTGCCTCTGGGCGTCAACCGCACCTGGGTGAAGTACGTGGAGAAGGGCGTCTTCCCGCACGTCCGCCGCTTCTTCCAGGTCACCCGCTGCAACCATTGCGCGAATCCGCCCTGCGTCCCGATCTGCCCGACGGCGGCGATGTTCCAGCGCCCCGACGGCATCGTCGAGTTCGACGGGGCCCTGTGCATCGGCTGCAAGGCCTGTCTCCAGGCCTGTCCCTACGACGCGATTTACATCGATCCGGAGTCGCGCACGGCGGCCAAGTGCCATTACTGCGCGCACCGCACGGACGTGGGTCTGGAGCCGGCCTGCGTGGTCGTCTGCCCGGTCCACGCCATCATCGCCGGCGACATGGACGATCCGAAGAGCGAGGTGGCGCGCCTCCTGGCGACCGAGCGCGTCGCGGTGCGCAAGCCCGAGCAGAACACCAAGCCGAAGCTCTTCTACATCGAGGCCGAGGAGTCGTCGCTACTTCCGACGCTGGCCGCCCAGGGCACCGGCTACCTCTGGGGCGATCTGCCGCAGGGCGGCGACTGGCGCGGGCCGATCGAGATCGACCAGGGGCGCATGGCCGGGGCCCTGACCCGCTCCGCGGCGCCGCGCGAGACCTACAACGTGCCGCACCGCGTCCCCTGGCACTGGCAGGTTCCGGCCTATCTGGTGACCAAGGCGGTGGGCTGCGGCATGCTGCTGCTCGCGGCCGCGGGGCTGGCCCTCGGACTCTTCCCGCCGGTCGCGCTCTTCACCTGGCTGCCGGCGATCGCCGCTCTGGTCCTGATGGCCGCGACCAGCGGTCTTCTGGTCTGGGATCTGGACCGGCCCGAGCGCTTCTGGACCATGCTGCTGCGCCCCCAATGGCGCTCCTGGCTCGTTCGAGGAGCCTGGATCCTGATCGCCGTCTCGGCGATCGCGGCGGCGATGGCGGCGGCGTATCTCCTGGGCCGCCCGGGCCTGGCGCGGGCGCTTCTCTTTCCGGCCATCGTGTTTTCCGCGCTCGGCGCCGTCTACACCGCCTTCCTCTTTGCCCAGGCGCAAGGGCGTGACTTGTGGCAGAGCCCGCTCCTCCCCTGGCACATGCTGGTTCAGTCGGTCATGGCCGGGTCGGCCGGCCTTCTGCTGGCAGGTCTCTTTCTTCCGGCGGGAGCCGCGGCGCACCGCGTCCTGGTCCTGACTTTTTCGGCGAGCGCGCTCGCCGCTTTGCTCATGACCGTGGCGGGGGAGTTCGGCGTTCCGCATGCCAGCCTCGTCGCGGAGGCGGCGGCGCGTCTGGTGACGCGCGGACGGTACGCCGGCCACTACGCCGCGAGCCTGGGTCTGGGGCTCCTGCTCCCGGTGACTCTGATTCTGGTGGCCCGGACGTCCTCAACCGCCCTGGCGCTGTCCGCGTCGCTCGCGATCGCCGGGCTCTTTCTCTACGAGTGGGCCTACGTCATGGCGCCGCAGCAGGTGCCGAACAACTGAAATGACCATGAGCGTCACGGCAGAGACACGACCATGAGCGGCTTGCGAGATCCGATCCGCCTTCCGGTTGTCGCGACCGACGCCGGCGAGCGCCTGGCATCGTACCCGCCGGCGGAATTGTGGGACGACTGGACCGACTGGGATCCGAAGGAGTGGCCGCGCAAGATCGCGCGCCGCTACACGCTCGTCCCGACGGTCTGCTTCAACTGCGAGTCGGCGTGCGGGCTGCTGGCCTGGGTCGACCGCGAGACCCTCGAGGTGCGCAAGTTCGAAGGCAATCCCGCGCATCCGGGCAGCCGCGGCCGCAACTGCGCCAAGGGCCCGGCCACGCTCAATCAAGTCAACGACCCCGACCGGATCCTCTATCCCATGAAACGGGCGGGCCGGCGTGGCGAAGGCCGCTGGACCCGAACGACCTGGAAGGAAGCGCTGGAGGACATCGGCGGGCGGATCCGCCGCGCGTTCCAGGAGGGGCGCCGCGACGAGGTCATGTACCACGTGGGGCGTCCCGGCCACGACGGCCTGATGGAGTGGGTCCTTCCCGCGTGGGGAATCGACGGTCACAACTCGCACACCAACATCTGTTCCGCCGGGGCTCGCGCGGGATACGCCTTCTGGATGGGCTTCGACCGCCCGAGCCCCGATTACTCCGACGCCCGCGTCATTCTCCTGATCAGCAGCCACCTGGAGACCGGCCACTACTTCAATCCGCACGCCCAGCGCATCCTGGAAGGCAAGATGTCGGGCGCGAAGCTGATCGTCTGGGACACGCGCCTTTCCAACACCGCCTCCATGGCCGATACCTGGATCTCGCCGTGGCCAGGCTCCGAAGCGGCGATCCTGCTCGCGATCGCGCGGCATCTGCTCACGACCGGACGCTACGACCGGGAGTTCGTGCGCAAGTGGGTGAACTGGGAAGAGACGCTGCGCCGCGAGAGGCCGGCAGACCCGATTACCTTCGAGCAGTTCGAGCGGTACCTCCAGGAACGCTACGCGCGGTACACCTTCGAGTTCGCCGCCCGCGAGTCGGGGGTCGAAGAAGCGGTCCTGCGGACGATCGCCGAGGACGTCGCCGGCTGCGGCGGCCGCCTCGCCGCGCACGTCTGGAGGAGCGCGGCCGCCGGCAACCTCGGGGGATGGCAGGTCGCGCGCTGCCTCTGGCTCGTCAACGTTCTGACCGGGTCGGTCGGACGCCCCGGCGGCACTTCGGCAAACGCCTGGGACAAGTGGGTCCCGCGGCCGCCGCATCTGGCGCCGCACGTGGAGCGCTGGAACGGGCTGGCCTGGCCGGAGGAGTATCCGCTCTCGCATTTCGAGATGAGCTTTCTCCTTCCCCACTTTTTGAAGGAAGGCCGGGGTAAGCTCGACGTCTACTTCACGCGCGTCTACAACCCCGCCTGGACCAATCCCGACGGCTTCTCGTGGCTGGAAGTCCTGCGCGACGAGTCGAAGATCGGGCTCCACGTGGCCCTGACCCCGACCTGGAACGAGACGGCCTGGTGGGCCGACTACGTCCTGCCGATGGGTCACGGCTCGGAGCGGCACGACGTGATGAGCCAGGAGACGCACGCCGGGCAGTGGATCGCCTTCCGGCAGCCGGTGCGGCGCGCGGCGATGGAGCGCCTCGGCCACAGGGTCCGGCGCACGTGGGAGGCCAATCCCGGCCAGGTCTGGGAGGAGACGGAGTTCTGGATCGATCTCTCCTGGTCCATCGACCCCGACGGCGCTCTCGGTATCCGGAAATACTTCGAGTCGCCCTACCGGCCGGGCGAGCCGATCACGGTGGACGACTACTACGGATGGATGTTCGAGAACTCGGTCCCCGGCCTTCCGGAAGCCGCGGCGAAGGAAAACCTGACGCCGCTCGCCTACATGCGCAAATACGGCGCCTTCGAGGTGCGCTCCGGCGCGGAGGCGGAGTTCGACCGCCTGCTCCCGGAAGAGGAACTGGCCGCGGCCCGCTTCGACCAGATCACGGGAGTGCTGTACAGCTCCGCGCCGGCTGGAACGCCCAAGAACATCGTGCCGGTCCCCGCGCCCGCTTCCGGTCCTCTGGGGCGCGCGATCGGCGTCATGGTGGACGGCCGGGCGCGGTCGGGCTTTCGCACGCCGTCCCGCCGTCTGGAGATCTACTCGGCGACGCTCGCCGACTTCGGCTGGCCCGAGCTCGCCCTGCCCGAGTACGTGGAGAGCCACGTGCATCCCGGCAAGATCGATCGCGCCGCGGGAGAGTTCGTGCTCCTCTCGACCTACCGGCTTCCCACGCTCATCCATACGAGGAGCGGCAACGCCAAATGGCTGCTCGAGATCTCCCACGCCAACCCGACCTGGATCCACACCGAGGACGCGCGCCGTCTGGGAGTGGGCAGCGGCGACCTGGTCCGGGTCGAGACGGAGATCGGCTACTTCGTCGACCGCGTCTGGGTGACCGAGGGGATCCGCCCGGGCATCATCGCATGCTCGCATCATCTGGGCCGCTGGCGCACTGCCGACGCCGACGGCGTCTCCCGCCTGGCCTCCGCGCGCGTCGAGCTTTCCGACAACGAAGGCGCTTGGAGGCTGCGCCAGGCGGGCGGCGTCGGTCCCTACGCGTCGCGGGATCCGGACACCAGCCGAATCTGGTGGACCGAGGCCGGCGTTCATCAGAACCTGACGTTCCCGGTCCAGCCCGACCCGGTGAGCGGAAGCCACTGCTGGCACCAGAAGGTGCGCGTCGGACGGGCCCGAGCCGAGGACCGCTACGGAGACATCTCCGTGGACACGCACAAGTCGTCCGAGGCATTCCGGCAGTGGCTCGCCATGACCAGGCCCCCGTCGGGAGAGTGGAGGCGGCCTTACTGGATGCTGCGGCCGATGCGGCCCGCGGCGTCTGCCTATCGCCGACCGACGACTTCACGATGAGCCTGCCGCTCGACCTCGCCGGCCATCTGTGGCTGTCCGAGCCGGACCAGCAATCGCTCGAGCGCGCGCGGCTGTCGGGAATTGCGACGGACGCCTCGGTCGAAGACCTGGCCGGCGCCTACACCGCGCTCTTCGTGTTGAACGTCTATCCCTACGGTTCGGTCTTCACGGATCCGTCCGCGGGGTTGAACGGGACCGACAGCCTGGCCTGGGCGCGCCGTCTCGAGGAGTCGGACTTCCGGCCTCAGGAGCTTTCTTCCGTCGGGGCACCAGATCACTTCGGCCTCTGTCTGCAGTACATCCACTTCCTGGAGGACCGTGGGGGCGACAGATCGAGCACGCTTGCGGGTCTCCTCTCCTGGGGTCCCGTTTGCGCGCTGGCGGCGGAGCGCGATCCGCTGGCGCATGAGTTCTACCGCCGGCTCGCTCGATCGACCCGGGATGCGCTGCTCGAGCGGGCGGCCGCCGGCGGCGCGGCTGTGCCGGCCTTCGACCCGCGTGAGGGGGCCCTGGAGGGGAGCGGCGAGGACGGAGAGCTGCGCCTCGCCGACATCGTGGCTTACTTCCTGGCCCCGGTCCGCTGCGGCTACTTTCTCTCGCGATCGGCGCTCGCGCGCATCGGTCGCCGCGTATTGCTCCCTCTCCCCTTCGGGGGGCGTTTCGAGACGGCGCGGGGACTCTTCGAGGCCGCGGGGGAGTCGGGCCGCGTGGAGGCGCTTCTGGATCAGATCGGCGGACAGATCGACGCCTGGGACCGTGAATATCAGCGGACGGTGGAGGCCTGGCCGGCATGGGGTCCCTGGGCCGACGCCTGGAGCGCCCGGCTGTCGCGATCGCGAAATGCGCTGGCCGACCTGCGCGCGAACGTGCGAGACTTCGGCCTATCTCTCCCTTCCTTGGGGGCCGACGGCCGCCGGGCCGGGGAGGAGGTGTGATGTATTTCAAACAGTTCTATCTGGGATGCCTCGCGCAAGCGTCATACATGATCGGATCGGGCGGAGAGGCGGCGGTGATCGATCCACGCCGCGACGTCGAAGAGTACCTAAAGGAGGCGGAGCGCGAAGGTCTGGCGATCCGCCACGTCATCGAGACCCACCTCCACGCCGACTTCGTCTCGGGCCACCGCGAGCTCGCGGAGCGCACCGGGGCCAGGATCTACTTTGGCGCCGAGGCCCGAGCCGCCTTCGAGCATGTCGCGGTGAGCGAGGGGGACGAGGTCCGCTTCGGGGACATCAGGCTGCGGTTTCAGGAAACCCCGGGCCATACCCCGGAATCGATTTGCGTTCTTCTCTTCGACCGCACCCTGGGGGGAGTGCCGCAGGCCGTCTTCACCGGCGACACGCTCTTCATCGGCGACGTCGGGCGGCCGGATCTGGCGGGGGGCGCGGGCAGCACGGAGGAGCTGGCCGGGAAGCTCTACGACTCTCTCCATCAGAAGCTCCTCGTCCTGCCCGATTCGGTGACCGTCTATCCCGCCCACGGCGCGGGCTCTCTGTGCGGCAAGAACATCTCCAGCGAGACCTCCTCGACGATTGGCCAGCAGAGGCAGTTCAACTACGCACTGCGTCCCATGCCGCGGGAGGAGTTCGTGAAGCTCGTGACGGCCGATCTGCCGGAAGCGCCGGCCTACTTTTCACGGGACGCCGCGCTCAACCGGGGCGGGCCTGGAAGTCTCGCGGACCTTCCCGAGCCGACGCCGTTGTCGCCGGCGCAGGTCGAAGAAAAAAAGTCCACCGGTGCGTTGCTTCTCGATACACGTCCCTCGGCCGCGTTCGGGACCGGCCACGTTCCCGGCTCGATCCACATCGGCCTCTCGGGCCAGTTTGCGTCCTGGGCCGGGACTCTTCTCCCGCCGACGGCTCCAATCGTTCTCGTGGCCGAGGATCGGGATCGGGTGGCCGAGGCACGCACGCGTCTGGCGCGCGTTGGTCTCGAAAACGTCGTCGGCTATCTCGACGGCGAAATCCTCGCCTGGCACCAATCCGGCCGTCCTCTCGCCGCGACCGAGCAGATTGCGGTGGATGAGCTGTCGCGGCGCCTCGATGCCGGCGAGACCCCGCAAATCCTGGACGTCCGGCGCCCGGGAGAATGGAGTGCCGGCCACATCGCCCAGGCGAGCCACCGGCCGCTGCACGAGCTCGAAGCGCACGCCCAGGAGCTCGACCGCGATTCACCCGTGGCGATCATCTGCGCGAGCGGATTCCGCTCCTCGATCGCGACGAGCCTGCTCGAGCGCGCGGGCTTTACCCGCCTGACCAACGTCGTTGGCGGCATGAACGCCTGGCACGCCGCGAATCTCCCGGCAGTAACGTAGCCAAGCTCCCGATCTACGACTTTACGTCCGATTGAACTCATCACCAGGGAGAGCGTGAGGGCCCTGGCCGTGCCCTCGCGGCGCGCGTAGTCACCCGAAGTAACCGAGGGTAGAGGCGCGCGCCGCGGGAGCGAGCGCGGAGCGAGGGAATCAGGCGCTTGGTCGAGCCCCTTTGGGCGAGCCAAGCGCCGGTGCGCCGTCAGGCGCAGATTCCCTCGCGCAGCGCCCGCGACGGTTTATCGAGGTTGAGGCACGATCCGAATGTAGGGTTTCGGCGCCTTCCACCCCGACGGATATTGCTTCTTGGCGTCCTCGTCGGAGACCGAGCCCGCGATGATCACGTCCTCGCCGTGCTTCCAGTTGACCGGCGTCGCAACCTTGTGCTTCGAGGTCAACTGCAGGGAATCGATCACACGCAGCACCTCGTCGAAGTTGCGTCCGGTGGTCATCGGATAGACCAAGATCATCTTGATCTTCTTGTCCGGACCGACGACGAAGACGTTGCGCACCGTGGCGTTGTCCGCCGGGGTACGGCCTTGCGAGGTGCCCTTCAGATCGGCCGGCAACATGCCCCAGGCCTTGGCGACCTTCAGCTCCGGATCCCCGACCATCGGAAAGTTCGGCGCATGTCCCTGCGTCTCCTTGATGTCGGACGCCCACTTCGAATGGGAGTCCACGGGGTCGACGCTCAAACCCATGACTTTCACCCCGCGCTTGTCGAATTCCGGCTTGATCTTGGCCATGTAACCGAGCTCCGTGGTACAGACGGGCGTGAAGTCCTTGGGGTGCGAGAAGAGCACCGCCCAGCTGTTGCCGACCCATTCGTGGAAACGGATGGGTCCTTCGGTCGTCTGGGCCTCGAAATCGGGAGCCTCGTCTCCTATCCGCATAAGTCACCTCCTGAAACTCGGGGCGCGTAGCTTATCGCGATCTCGCGGCGGCGGCGAGTCGGAGAGAACCGCGAGAGTCCGCGCGTAATCCTCCGGAAGCGGCGCCTCGACATCGATGCCCAGGTCCCGAATCTCGATCCGTTCGGCATGCAAGAGAGGACGTCCGGCCGCGGACAGCGCCTGGCGTTGCGCGCGGACCCGTACGCCCCGCCAGCGCGTGGCGCCCCCATAGAGGTCGTCTCCGACGATCGGATGGCCATGCGCCGCCAGGTGAACCCGGATCTGGTGCGTCCGGCCGGTCTCCGGGGACAAGACGAGGTCGGCGACGGAGGGAAGGCGAGACAGAGTCCGATAGCGCGTGCGAGCCGGCTTGCCGTCCGCGCGAACTCTCATCCGCCGCCCGTCCGAGGGATCGCGCCCGACCGGGTCGTCCCAGACACCCTCGGCCGGCCGGGGATGTCCCCAGACCAGAGCCCGGTACGTCTTGCGCGCCAACTTCGTCTGGAACGCGAGCGAAAGGGCGCGGTGCGCCTGCTCCGAGCGCGCGAGGAGGACGACGCCGGAAGTGCCCTCGTCGAGGCGGTGAACCAGGAGCAGACCTTCCCGCTCGCTCTCTCCGCAGGCCTCGAGAAGCCGCCGCACCGCTTCGGCGCCGGATTTGCCCGGCCGGCTGGAGGTCGCCATGGAGACGCCGGCCGGCTTATCCAGCGCGATCCAGTCATCGGTCTCGGCGAGGATCATGTGCTAACAATATATAAATTGTTAGAGGCGGCAGGTAGAAAATGAGATAACGTCGCGGACCATGACGAATCAGATCTGCCATTTCGAGATCGGCTGCCGCGACCGAAAGAAGAGCTCGGACTTCTACTCGAAGATGTTCGACTGGAAGACGGAGGAGGAGCCGGGAACCACCCGCATCCGCACCGGCAGCGAAATTGGCGGCCACATCAATGCCCTGGGGCATGAGCCTCACACCTACACCATCTTCTACGTCATGGTGGACAACGTCGAGTCCGCCTTGGCGAAGGCCGTCTCTCTCGGGGGCAAGAGACTGGTCGGTCCGGTCCCACTTCCCGGAAACACGGAGTTCGGATGGTTCGCCGATCCCGAGGGAAACACAATCGGCGTCTACGGCGAGGCGAAGAAGTAACGGGTTCCTCGGCGCCGCCACGTGGCGACCTGGCTCTTCTCTGTCAGGGACGGCGGACTTCTTTCGAGTCGACATGGGTCGGGGGCTTGCGTGCGCGGCCGATCGAGGATCCTCTGCCCCAGCCGCGAATTTTCCGCTCTTAGCCCATGGGGACTGGTAGCACGACATGACGGTTTCGGCGGGCAGCCGTCTCGGCCCTTACGAAGTTCTTTCCCGTCTCGGCGCCGGCGGCATGGGGGAAGTCTATCGAGCTCGGGACTCCCGGCTGGGCCGCGAAGTGGCAATCAAGGTCCTGCCCGAGGCGCTCTCATCCGATCCGGAGCGCCTGCGGCGGTTCGAACAGGAAGCGCGCTCCGCTTCGGCTCTGAATCACCCCAACATCGTGACCATCTTCGATGTAGGCCGCGTCAACGCCACCTCGTACATCGCGCTCGAGCTGATCGTTGGAGAGACCCTGAGGGAGATTCTGAATGCGGGACGGCCCCCGCTGAAAAGAGTGCTATCGATCGGAGCGCAGATTGCGGACGGGCTGGCCAAGGCCCATACGGCCGGAATCGTGCACCGGGATCTGAAGCCGGAGAACGTTATGATCTCCGAAGACGGTTTTGCCAAGATTCTCGATTTCGGCCTGGCCAAGCTGACCGAGCCCGAACCGGCGTCGCCCGAGGCGAGCAGGGCCGAAACGTTCGCCGGGAAGACCGAGCCGGGGATGGTCCTGGGAACCGTAGGCTACATGTCTCCCGAGCAAGCCACCGGCCGGGCGCTCGACTTTCGTTCCGATCAGTTCTCCTTGGGAGCGATTCTTTACGAGCTGGCCACCGGACAGCGCGCTTTCGCCGGAGAGAGTCCGGTCGAGACGCTCGCGGCGATCGTGCGCGACGAGCCAAAGCCGCTGACGGCGATCAATCCGGCGACTCCCGCTCCCCTGCGCTGGATCGTGGACCGATGCCTGGCCAAGAATCCCGAGGACCGCTACGCGTCGACCAAAGATCTGGCGCGGGATCTCCAGGATCTCCAGGCGCACCTTTCGGTTGAGCCGGAATCGGACAGGCGGCGGAGCGAAGCTGAGCGGTCGGCTGACGCAGCTTCAGTCTCGATCGTGGTCCTGCCCTTCGCGGACTTGAGTCCGGCCAAGGACAATCAATACTTCAGCGACGGCATCACCGAAGAGATCATTACCGCCCTCTCGAAGGTCGGGTCACTGCGCGTGGTGTCTCGGACGTCGGCCATGAAACTGAAGAACACGGCGACAGACATTCGGGCGCTCGAGAGGAAGTTCAGGGTTCGGTATGTGCTGGAAGGGAGCGTCCGAAAGGCCGGCGACGCTCTGCGTATCAGCGCACAATTGATCGACGCCTCGAGCGACACGCATCTGTGGGCCGAAACCTATCGCGGGACGATCCAGGACGTGTTCGACATTCAGGAGCAGGTGGCCCGGCAGATCGCTGACGCCCTCCGTTTGACGCTGACCCCGGGCGAGAAGGTCACGCTCGGCAAGCGCTCTACCGTCGATCCGGAAGCGTTCGACGAGACACTGCGGGCGCGCGCCTTTCTAAAGGCGGGCACCAAAGTGGATCTTCAGCACGCGATCGAGCATTTCCAGAAGGCGCTCGCGCGCGACACGCGATATGCCGCCGCTTACGCTGGCGTCGCGGAGGCCTATGCCACCTGGTTCGAGTTCCTCGAGCACCGCCGCCACTGGCTCGATCAAGCCATCGAATCGGCGCTCAAGGCATTGATGTACGACGCCGCGCTTCCGGAGGCCTACGCGGCGCTGGGGCTCGCCTACTTCAACAAGGGAGCCCTGGAGGACGCGGTGATGGCCTGCCGACGGGCCATCGCCCTCGACGCGGAGAACTTTATCGGGTACTGGATCCTGGGACGGATCGACTACATCGCCGGGCGGCACGCCGAGGCGATCGAGATGCTTCGCAAGGTCATCGAGCTCGACCCCGACTATTATCCTGCGTACTTCACGCTTCGGATGGTGTACCAGGGCCTGGGTGACAAGACCTACATCGATCAGATTCTGACCCGAGTGGTTGATGACGTATTGCCCCGGTACCTTCAAGCGCATCCCGAGGACGCACGGGCGCGCAACGCATATGGAACGGAGCTGACGCACGCCGGTCGCGGGGAGCAGGGACGGGCCGAGGTTCAGAAGGCTCTGGCCCAAAGCCCGGCCGATCCGCTCATCCTTTACGCCACGGCCTGCTATGAGGCGATGTTCGGCGACAAGCGCAACGCCCTCGATTTTCTGAAACGGGCCGTGGCCGCTGGCTATCTCAACTTCGACTACATGCGGCGAGATCCCGACCTAAAGAGCCTGCAGGGCGAGCCGGAATATCAGGCTCTGGTGGCGGGACCCCCCCAGTGAGACGGCGTCAGACCGCAACGGGATGCGACTCTTTGCGAGGATACCTCGTCGCGACGTAGTCGTCGATCAGGGCGCGGAAGCGGGCGGACAGCTCCTCGTACGTTCCCTTGAGCGTCGTGAAGTGCTGCCCGTCGATGTAGACGGGGCAGTGCGGCTCCTCGCCGGTGCCCGGAAGCGAGATGCCGATGTTGGCGGCCTTCGACTCGCCCGGCCCGTTGACCACGCATCCCATCACCGCGAGGGTCAGCGTCTCGACCCCCGGGCGCTCCTTCTTCCACTCCGGCATCTTTTCGCGCACGTAGCCCTGAATCCGTTCGGCGAGCTCCTGAAACGTCGTCGAGGTCGTTCGGCCGCAACCCGGGCAAGCGGTGACGGAAGGCGCGAAGGAGCGGATTCCGAGCGACTGGAGGAGCTCGCAGGCCGCGTAGACCTCTTCCCGGCGGTCGCCGCCCGGGCGCGGCGTCAGGGACACGCGGATCGTGTCGCCGATTCCTTCGGAGAGAAGAACGCCCATGGCCGAAGAGGACCAGACCAATCCCTTGATCCCCATGCCGGCTTCGGTCAGGCCCAGATGGAGCGGCTGGTCGGTCTTCGAGGCGAGGTCGCGGTAGACGGCGATCAGATCGAGCGGCCGCGAGACCTTGCAGGAGATGATGATCTGATCCTTACGCAGGCCCGACTGCAGAGCCAGCTCCGTCGACTGGAGCGCGGAGAGGACCATGCATTCGTTGATGATCTCCTCCGAGGTCCGGCCGAGATCGCGGTCGGTGTTTTCCTGCATCTTGGCCATGACCAGCTCCTGGTTCAAGGAGCCGCCGTTGACACCGATGCGGACGGGCTTCGCGTTGTCGCGGGCCACGCCGCAGATCGTCACGAACTGCTCGTCGCGGCGCGCGCCTTTGCCGACGTTGCCGGGGTTGATCCGATACTTGTCGAGCGCGCGGGCCATGGCGGGAAATTTGGTGAGGAGAACGTGCCCGTTGTAGTGGAAGTCGCCGATCAAGGGAGCTTCCACGCCGGCGTCGAGCATCCGCTTCTTGATCTCGGGGACCGCCGCGGCGGCTTCCGGCACGTTGACCGTCACTCGGACCATCTCCGAGCCGGCCTGCGCGAGCTCGATGCATTGCCGGGCCGTGGCGGCGGTGTCCGCGGTGTCGGTGTTGGCCATCGACTGGACCACGACCGGCGCTCCGCCCCCGACCTGGACCGGGCCGACCCGGACGCCGATGGTCGCGTGCCGCTTTCTCGAGGTCATGGAACCTCTCAATGTACCAGAGCTGCGGATAAGGCTCTTCTTTTCGCGCTCGGGCTCCAAGGGCGGACGGGCCCGCAATAGGCGGGCGCCTAGTTTGAAAGGGCTAGACTCTTCTCAACATGTCCCTGCCGTCCGGGACGAAACTCGGTCCGTACGAGATCATCGCGCCCCTGGGCGCGGGCGGGATGGGCGAGGTGTACCGGGCGCGGCACGAGAAACTCGACCGCGATGTCGCGATCAAGGTGCTTCCGCAGGAGGTCGCTGGCGACCCGGCCACGCTGGCTCGCTTCGAGCGCGAGGCGAAAGCCGTTGCGGCGCTGTCACACCCCAACATCCTTGCCATCCACGACTTTGGGGCACAGGAGGCAACCGCGTACGCGGTCATGGAGCTTCTGGAGGGCGAGACTCTGAGCGCCAGGATCGATGCCGGGCCGATTCCCCAAAAGCAGGCGGTGGACTACGCGCTGCAGATCGCGAAGGGGCTTTCTGCAGCTCACGAGAAGGGGGTTGTACACCGGGATCTGAAGCCCGAGAACCTCTTCGTCACGAAGGACGGGCATCTGAAGATCCTGGACTTCGGCCTGGCGAAGCGCGTGGACACGGCGTTTCCGGAGGAGCAGACGAGCGCGCCGACGGAGTCCAGGCATACCGAGCCTGGAACGGTGATGGGGACGGTGGGCTACATGTCTCCGGAACAAGTGAGGGGGCTCTCCGTAGATCACCGCTCCGATATCTTTGCCTTCGGCGCGATCCTCTACGAGCTTCTCTCGGGCAAGAGGGCCTTCCGGCGAGGCACGAATGCCGAGACGATGGCGGCGATTCTGCGGGACGAGCCGGAAACTCCGGGTTCAGGACGAAGCATCCCGATCGCACTCGACCACATCCTCAGGCATTGTCTGGAGAAGGATCGCGAGCGGCGGTTCCAATCGACGCGAGACATCGCCTTCGCTCTCGAGGAGGCTTCGGGTCCGACGGCGACTGCGAGCCGCCTGCAGGCGTTCGCGCCCGCTGCCGGGAAGCGAGTCTTGATGGCCGCTGCCGTCCTCGCGGTCCTCGCCGCGGTCAGCATCCTTCTCCTGCGGCGGCCGCACGGGGGCGGCACAGAGGCCGGAGGCGTCAAGCGCGTGGCCGTCCTCCCGTTCGAGAACCTCGGCGCCGCCGAGGACGACTACTTCACCGACGGGGTTTCCGACGAGATTCGGAGCAAGTTGACGTCTCTGCAAGGCGTCGAGGTCATCGCACGAAGCAGCTCGATTCCCTACAAGAAGACGAACAAGACCGCGAAACAGATCGCGGGAGAGCTCAACGTGTCCTACCTGCTCACCGCGACGGTGCGGTGGCAGAAAAGCTCCGGCCCGAGCCGGGTTCATGTGACGCCCGAATTGGTCGAGGTGAAGGCGTCCGGCGCGCCCGCCTCGCGCTGGCAGCAGCCGTTCGATGCGTCCCTGACGGACGTCTTTCAGGTGCAGTCGGATATCGCGTCGAAGGTGGCGCGTGCGCTGGGGGTGGCTCTGGGATCGGTCGAGGAGAAGCGGCTTTCCGAAAGGCCCACGGAGAATCTCGCGGCCTATGACGCCTTCTTGAAGGGCGAGGAGGTCTCCAGAGGCATGGGCGTCAGTGATCCGGCAAGCGCCCGGAAGGCACTCGGTCTCTACGAGGAGGCAGTGGCATTGGATCCAGGCTTTGCGCAGGCCTGGGCGCGGATTTCCATGGCCAGTTCGCTGCTGTATGGCAACAGCGGGCCCTCTCCCCAGCTGGCCGATCGGGCCCGGCAGGCCGCGGAGAAAGCCGTGGCGCTCGCCCCCAATCGGCCCGAGGGATACCTGGCGCTCGGGAACACCCGGCTCATGATTGACTCGGACTTTCTCGGTGCGCTGGAGCCGTACGCGAGAGGACAGCGGCTCGCCCCGACAGACGCGGAACTCCTCACCTGGACTGCCCGCGCCGAGGAGGCCCTTGGTCGTTGGGGAGCCGCCTTGGAGCTATTCCAGCGGGCCGAGCACCTCGATCCGCGGTCCGTGATCACGCTGCGTCGTTTGGGCCAGGTGTTCCTTTTCCTGCGGCGCTACCCCGAAGCGCGTGAAGCCCTGGACCGCGGTCTCGCGGTCGCGCCGTCGGAACTGCAGCTGATCGAATTCAAGGCGATGACGTTTCTCGGGGAGGGAGATCTTGCCGGGGCTCGGGCGGTGATCCAGGCCGCGCCTCAGGACGTCGAGCCCACGGCGCTCGTGGCCTTTATGGCGAACTACAACGATCTCGTCTGGGTCCTCGATGAGGGCCAGCGCGAGCTGCTCCGGCACCTGAGCCCGAGCGCGTTTGACGACGACAAAGGCACCTGGGGCATTTGTCTGGCGCAGAGCTACGCCTTAAGTGGCGATCGAGCGAGGGCGCGCATTTATGCCGAAGAGGCGAGGAAGGCCAGCGAGGAGATGCTTCGCGTAGCGCCGACTGCCGCTCAGCGTCGCGTCTTCCTGGGCCTTTCCCTCGCGTATCTGGATCGGAAAGAGGAGGCGGTCCGAGAAGGACAGCGCGCCGTCGAGATCCTGCCCGTGGAGAAAGACGCTTACTTCGGCGTTTATCTCCAGCTACAGCTCGCGCGCATCTACATCGTGATCGGCGAGCCGGAGAAGGCGCTCGATCTGCTCGAACCGCTCCTGAAGATGCCCGGCTTACTCTCGCCTGGCTGGCTCAAGATCGACCCCAACTTCGACCCTCTGCGCGGGAACCCACGGTTTCAGAAGCTGATCGCGGCGGCCGGATGAGGGAGTCGGGCTCGAGGGATCCCGGCTCCCGCACGGTTCCCTGAGCCTAAGGGGAGCCCGCTCTTCCCTTGAAGTAGTCGTACACCATCCGCGAGAGCTCCGCGCCGGTCGTCAGGGCCTCGTTGTCCACGGTGGCTCGGGTGTCGGCGCCTCGGCGCACACAGATGGCGATGACGTAGCGAAGGCCGGGCCCCTCGACGTACGCAGCGTCGGACCGGATCTCTCCCCGGAAGCCTTTCGCGTCGGGCAGCTTCTCCTCGTCCCAGCCGGTCTTGTTGGCGACGGCGAGCTTGTCGGCCTCGAGCGGCAGCGATCTCGGAATCATGGCCTGGTCCTGCTGCTCGCGAAGAAGGGCCAGCATCCGGTCGCAGGCCGAGCGGTCGACGACTTTCCGTTGCGCGATCAGCTCGAAGAGCCGGGCCATCTCCTCGGGAGTCGTCATCCCCAGGCCGAACTCGCGCTCCTCCTCCGGAAAGACGTCGGCGTGCCCGTCCCGGAAGGTCGGACGGAAGATCTTCGTGTTCTTCAAACCGAAGGAAGCTATGTAGCGGTCCACGTTGGCCGTGCCCACGCGGCGCACCAGCAGGTTGGTCGCGGTGTTGTCGCTGTAGGCGATCATCAGGTGCAGGAGATCCGAGACCGTCAGCACCGCTCCCTCATGGAGCATGTTCAGGGGCACCGTTTCGTCGCCTGCCTTGTCCCCGGCATGAAGGACGACGGTCGCATCGGCGGAGAACTTTCCCTCGGCCATCTGATGGAAGACCTCGGCCATCACCGCGACCTTGATGAGGCTGGCGGTGGGGAAGCGCTTGTCGGCGGAGACGGCGATGCTCTCGCCGGTAGCCAGATTCTTCGCCGCCAGGCCAAGCTCTCCGTGGAAACGGGCGATCCTTTCCGTCAGGACCTGCGAGATGGGGGTCGCGGGCGCCTGAGGGGCGGCGGCCGCTACCCCGAGGGCCAGCAGAAGGGTCCACATGGGGAAAGGATACCGGCTCGGCTACAATTCCGCGCGCGAAGCGCAGGGACAGGACCGGCCGGGCCCCGGAGAACTCGGTACGCTTCGCCCCGGCGATGAGAACACGGAGAGGCTGACGTGATGACGCTCGTGACGCTTTTGGACGAGGCCCTGGAATCCTGGGAGTTCGTGCGGTCGGGAGTGATCGACGAGCTGAAGAACATCCCCGAGAAGGACATGGGGTTCACCCCGTCGGAGAAGAGCCGTTCGATCATCGAGCTGACCCAGCACATCATCGAGTCGGGAATGATGATGGCCGGCGAGCTGGCCCGCGCCGACGGCAACTTTCAGCGAAAGTCGTACGAGGGCTTTCTCCACGAATACGCCAAAGGGGTCGGAGGGAGCCGGACTCGTGCGCAGCTCCTGGCGCTCTTGAAGAAGTCCCACGAGGACGGATCCAAGCGCATCCATCACGCCGGGGAGCTCTTGATGCTCCAGCACATCAACCGCTTTGACGGGCAGAAGGGGACGCGCCTGGCCTGGATGTATCACGGCATCTCCCACGAGGAGTACCACCGCGGGCAGCTCGCCCTGTACGCGCGCCTGCTCGGGCGCACCCCGGCTCTGACCCGGAAAATCCACGGGAGCTAGTCGCATGACGGCCGCGGGGCAGCCGGGCAGAAGACTTCGCGGCGTCCAGCCCCGCTTCTTCGAAGCGCCCGCTCTGTTTCGCGACTTTCTCGACACCCACCACGCGAGCTCTCGCGAGATCTTCGTCGGCTTCTACAAAAGGAGCTCCGGAAAGCCAAGCCTCACCTGGCCGGAATCGGTCGACGAGGCCCTTTGCTACGGATGGATCGACGGCGTTCGCCGGAGCCTCGGCGCGGAGAGCTACGTCATCCGCTTCTCTCCCCGACGGGCGAAGAGCATCTGGAGCGCGGTCAATGTCGCCAGGATGCGGGCACTCCTGCGGGCCGGACGCGTGCAACCGCCGGGGCGCAGGGCCTTCGAAGAGCGCGACCGGAAGAGATCGAAGATCTACGCATACGAGCAGCGGAAGACCGCCCGTTTCGACAAGGCTTCAGAAAAGCAGTTTCGAGCCAACGCCGGGGCCTGGCGATTCTTTCAGGCGCAGGCGCCCTGGTATCAGCGCACGACGACCTGGTGGGTGATCAGCGCGAAGAAGGAAGAGACACAAAAACGCCGGCTGGGTACCCTCATCGCGTGCTCCTCGCGGCAGGAGCTGATCCCCGGGCTGCTGCGGCCGGCCAAGAATCGATCGAAGCCGCCCGGCGAAGAACGCTAACCGGCTTGCGGGCGACTGGGCGATCTTCTGTCCGTTCCATCAGCCGTCCCCCTCTCACTGCCCCAGGAGCACCACGTTTCGAAGGATCTTCCAGTCCCCGCCGGGCTGGCGTTGCCAGATGGTGAGAAATCGCGCCCGGTCCGTGACGCGCTCGCCCTTCACGAGGCGCGTCGAAGTGCCTCGCCCCCGCTCGTACGCGAGATCGTCACCGAGCATGAGCTCCTCCGATTCGATTTTGGATTCGAGCCAGGGACCCGACTTCGCGAAACGGTCGCGGTAGAGCTGCTCGATTGCGGCGCGGCCCTTCGTGGCGGTCCCGTCGGGACTGACGAAGACGGCGTCGGATGTGTACGGCGCAGCGATCGCGGCCGTATCGCCCTTCGTCACGGCCACCTCGAATTCGCTGTTCGCTTTGGCGATCGCCGACAGAAGCGGTGGATCGGCGCCGGCCGGCACCTTTCGCGTGCCTTCCGCCGCCAAGCGTGCCGAAGCGCCGGCCAGGGCCAGCGCCGCCAGCGTGCAGAGCTTTTTCGTCAAGCGTCTCTCCATCATGATGAAAAGGATCCTACCGGAGCGGCCGCGCGACGCTCGATAAGATCCAGCAATGTTCGTCGGCCACTACGGGGTCTCGCTGGCCGCCAAACGGTATCGGCCGGAGCTCTCCCTGGGGGTCTTGTTTCTCGCCGTGCAGTTTCTCGATGTCCTCTTCGCCGTTTTCCTTCTGACAGGGCTCGAGAAGATGCGCATCGTCCATGGATTCACTGCCTACAACCCGTACGACCTCTATCGGATGCCCTATTCGCACAGTCTCCTCGGCGCGATGGCCTGGTCTCTCGCGGCCGGCATTGCCTGCTTCTTCTGGACAGGCGCGCGAGGTGGAGGCGGGCGAGCGGCATCGGCGGCCGTCGTGGCGGCGGCGGTCTTTTCGCATTTTCTTCTCGACGTTCCGATGCACACGCCGGATTTGCCGCTCGGCCTCGGGAGCGCATCGCCGAAGATCGGTCTCGGCCTCTGGAATCACCGCACTGCGGCCGTCGGGGCGGAGCTCGCCGTTCTCGTGATCGGCGGTGCGCTCTACCTTCGAGGGTCTCGCTCTCGGGACCGGAGAGCGCGGATCGCGACCGGGGTCTTCGCGTGCGCGCTTCTGGCGCTGACCGTGGCCACGCCCTTCCTGCCCGATCCTTCGAGCGCGGCAGCATTCGCCGTGCAGGCTCTCTTTCTCTATGTCCTTCTCGCGGTCGCTGGGGCATGGGTCGACCGGCGGCGCGAAGCTGCTCCAAGGCGCTCTCCTTCCGCCATTTCCCGATAACCGCCCGGCTGAATTCGGCATAGACTCAACCCAGCGGTAACGGTCGAGAATCGGTTTCGGCAATGATCAAGCCTGCGTTCCGGCGGGCGCCACAGGCGCGCGTGTCGGCGGGAGAATGAAGTGATGCCGCTCGAACCGGCCGACGCCGCCCTGCCGCGCGGAAGCCGTCTGGGAGTTTACGAGATCGTCGGGCCGCTGGGCGCCGGCGGAATGGGGCTCGTTGTTCGCGCGGTCGACACACGTCTGGGGCGAACCGTCGCCATCAAGGTGCTCTACGCCGACGCCGCCAGAGACGAGAGGCGGCTGCGACGGCTGGTGGGAGAGGCACGCGCCGCCTCCGCCTTGA
>Ga0126383_10000176_pt1 | contig 31749 bp, 42 predicted proteins | sample PanSoiMetPlot_35_FD_96882 | JGI IMG/M metagenome (GOLD analysis project Ga0126383, IMG submission 96882) | Tropical forest soil microbial communities from Panama - MetaG Plot_35 | ecosystem: Environmental > Terrestrial > Soil > Tropical forest > Bulk soil | place: Panama | collected 2016-02-17 | reverse complement strand
CGGATGTCTCGCCCGACCTGGTGCTCGAGGACGGCCGTCCGCGCGAGATCACCATCCAGCCCATGAAGGCGCAGTACGTGGCCGGGCAGCCGGTGCCGGCCACGCACCCCGGCACCAACAAGGACGTCGACGAGCTGATGGGGCTGATGCTCGGCAGCGTGCACGAGGAGGCGCCCTCGAGCGCCGCGGGCGGCGGGCCGGGCGCGACCAGCGGCCACGACCGCGCGCTGATCCGCAGCATGCTGCAGGACGCCTACGACGACGTGCTCAACGGTGGCCTGCAGGCCATGACGTTCGTGGGCAGCATGGCCACCGAGATCGCCGACCGCATCGCCCAGAACTACAACGTGACTGTGCCGGTGTACTGCAGCGTGCAACCCAAGGGCATGCGGCAGAGCGTGCGGTCCGCGCAGGAATTGACGCAGGACATGGCGCAGGGCGTCTACGACTTCTGGTGCGAGTACCCGCCGGAAGAAGGCGAGAACCTCCCCTACGCGCAGATGCTCATGCAGTGGTCACTCGAGGGCAGGATCCCGCTGCGCCAGGCGCTCGAGAAGGGGCTGGGCGACGAGTCGCCGGACGAGACGATGATCGAGATCCAGACCGAGAAACTGCTGTTCCAGACGCCGCAAGGCCAGCAGTATCTGTTCCACCTGGTGGGCAAGAAACTGGACGACGAGAAGATGGCGCAGTTGTTCGCCGCGGTCCAGGGCGGCCAGGCGATGCCGGACGGCACGCCCACCGCGGCGCTGCCGGGCAACGGCGCGCCGCCGGGGCCGACCGGCCAACTGCAGGGGACCAACCCGCCCCAGCCGGTAAACTCAGCCATCGGTGGCATCATGGCGGGTGCCACCGGGGCAGGTCCAATGCGTCAGGACGTGCTCGCCTCGCAGCAGGCGGGCGCCGTAGTCGGGCCGGGGGCCGCAGCACCTCCGGGAGGATAAGCAGCGCATGGCCAACAAACGCATGCCGAGCATTGGCACTGGCGCAGGTACGAGCTACCCGCAACCCAGCAACGGCGGCACCGCCGCAGCCGACTCGAGCCTGGCGGTCTCGTCGAACGGCAACGTCAACAACTTCGTGGAAGATCCCGACGTACTGAACGAGTCGCCGGCCACCAAGAAGTCCTACAGCTGGAATCGTGGCGACACGGGCAACGCCACCTAAGGGCGGCAAGAAGTGGACGCCGGCCAGAGACGCGGCCTGGGACAAAGCGCACGGCGTCAAGGAAGGTTCGGCGCGCGACAACGCGCTGGATACAAAACGCGGCGTGCCGCTCAAGAAGGGCAAGTAGATGGCGGTGCTCAGCAGCAAGAAGCGCCAGGCGCTGCCCGCGAAGTCGTTTGCGCTGCCTGGTAAAGGCGAGGGGCCCAAGGGCAAGGGCGCCGGCTCGTATCCCATCAATGACGAAGCTCACGCCAGGAACGCGTTAGCCCGCGCGGCGCAGCACGCCAGCCCGGCCGAGCAGGCGACCATCAAACGCAAGGTCGCGGCGAAATTCCCCGGCATTGCCGTGAGCGGCAAGAAAGGCAAGTAGCGATGCCTCGAGCTCCCAAAGCGCCGACGCCGGCGAATCCGCGCGTGGCGTTGCCGAAAATGCCCAAGGCGCCAGTCGGGCCCATGCGTGGTGTGCCGGGCATACCGAGCCCCGGTCGCGTGGTGTCGCGCGCCGCGCGCGTGCCGGGCCCGCCGGGGATGCGCAAGCCATGACGCGCAGCAAGGCCGAGTCCGGGCCGTCGAATGCCGGTTCGCCCGCGGGTCCCAACAGCTACCCGGAGCTCGACCGCCTGGCCCGGCTGAACGCTCAGCTGCTCCCTCCGCAGCCGGGCGTCCTCGAGGCCGACCGCCACAGCTATCCGTGTCCGCCGTGCCGCGTGCATACCGGCATGACGCCCACCGGTGGCCGTGGCGGCGGTTTTCTGCACGAGTCGCTGCCCACCAAAAACGGCAACGGCCACTGATGGCGGTCCTGGTCATCATGCCGCTCCGCAAAAGCAGCAAGCAGGCCGACGTCGGCAAGAACATCAAGACCGAGATGGCCGCGGGCCGGCCCCAGAAGCAAGCGATCGCGATCGCGCTGAACACCCAGCGCCAGGCCAGGAAGGGCAAGAAGTAGTCCGCTGGTGGCCGGCCAGACCTCGCAGGACCTGCTCAGCCAGACCGTGGACGCGTTCGCGCAGCGCGTGCAGGACTACGCCTCGGGTATCGCCAATCGGCTGGGCTCGCCGCTCAGCGGCCAGCAACTGAGCAAGGACGACGTCGTGCAGCGCTGGAATTTCACGCCGCTGGGCAGCACCCAGGTCGCGGACGCGCAGTATCACACGCTGGTGGGCCAGGGCATGCCGCCGGGCCAGGCGCTGCAACAGGTCTATCCGATGCGCCAGATGCTGTATCAGGGCGCCGACCTCAAGGAGGCGATCGCCAACGCCCAGAAGATCCAGGGCTGGTCGCACGACGCGGCCGGCACCGACCCGCCGCCTCCGTTCGAGGGCTCGACGCTGCCGCTCGCGCTCGCCCAGCAGCACCTGGCGGCCCAGTCCGCGCCGCCCCCGATGCCGGTTGGCCCAGCCCTGCCGCCGTTGCCCGCCGGCGGTCCGCCACCGGGCGCGCCGCCGCCCATGGGCATGCCAGGGCCCGGCATCCCGGCGATGGCTAGCGGCGGCATCGTCACCCAGCCGACGGTGGCGCTGCTCGGCGAGCGAGGCCCCGAAGCCGTCGTGCCGCTACAGCCCGATCCGGACCTGGTTGCGCATCTGGGCGGCACGACGGCCGCGAATCCGCAGCCTGGTGACATTCAAAACTACATCGACCAGGCGGCGCGCGCGCGCGGCATCGATCCGCAGGTGGCCATGGCGGTGGCCTACAACGAGGGTGGCCACGATCCGTCCAACCCGCAGCAGGCCGCGTTCACCAATCCCGCGGTGCGCGGCACCTTCGCCACGGGCTCGAGCTGGTGGCCGTTCCAGTTGCACTATGGCGGGCCGGGCTACCAGCAATACGGCACCACACCCGGCCTGGGCAACGAGTTCACAGCACAGACCGGCTTTCAGCCCGGCGACCCCGCAGCCTGGCGCGCGAGCGTGGATTTCGCGCTGGACACGGCGCTGCAGCGGGGCTGGTATCCGACGTTTTACGGGTCGGTGCCGGCTGGCGTGAGCCGCTGGCAGGGCATTCCGGGACACTGAGATGCCGATCGTTCCGCGCCAGGATCCGGCCACCGGTCAATGGGTCTGGGTCGACTCCGCGACCGGCCAGCCGGCGCCGCAACCGGGCGGGCCAGGCACGCCCTACACGGCCCCGAGCGACCAGGTGCCCACCGCACCCAACGTCGATCCGAACGCGTCGCAACGGCAGGCGCCACCACCGGTGCAGGGGCCGCCCAGTCCCGGCACGGGCACCACGCCGCCGACGGCGCCGACGATCGGCGCGCCGCAGGGTCCGCAGGGCATGTTCACGGTCGACCAGGCCACCGAGCAGGCCGCCAAGGAAGTCCAGCAGGCCAATGTCGACGCTGCGAAGATGTGGGAGCAGGTCAACGCGGCCAAGGGCCAGGTCGACAAACTGCAGGCCGCGGTCACCGGCGGCGACATCACGCAGCAGAACGCGCTCGCCTCGGCCACGCAACAGCTGCAGTCGGCGTACTCGACGCTCTCGAGCGCGCAACAGCGAGTCGAGACGGCCAACGCCGCGTACTCCACCGCGCTGACCAACGCGATCAAGACCGTCGATCCCAATCAGGTAGCCCTGGTCCAGGCACAGATCAAGAAAGCCGACCAGGACGCGGCCACCGCGAAGGCGCAGGCCGACGTCCTGCTCAACGGGGCCGATACCCAGAAGGCGCTCGTCGCGGCGCAGGCCGGATCGGCTGCGGCCGATGCGGCCCTCAAGCAGACACAGGCAGACATTGCCAAGGCGAAAGCAGGTCCTGAAACCGACCAGCTCAACGCCCAGGCCGACCTGCTCAAGGCGCAGAAAACACAGATCGACACGCTGCTGCCTGGTCTGGTCAACAAGCAACAGGCCGATGTCAGCCTCACCCAATCGCAAGTCGGCCTGACGGATGCGCAGTCGGACCTCGCCAGAGCCCAGGCCGGGAAGTCCGTTGCTGATACGGGTCTCACCAACGCCCAGGCCGACTACCAGCGCGCGCTCATTCCCGGCGCACCGGGCCTGCAGGCCGCGCAGACCGCGCAGGCGGCTGGCGCCGGCGCCGCCAGCCAGGCCACGGCCCAGGCCACGCTGGCCGGCATCCAGGAAAAGTTGCAGGGGCCGATGTACGGCCTGCAGCAACAGTTGCAAGCCATCAAGGACATTCACAACCAGTTCTTCGGCCCCGGCTCCGGCCTGAGTCCCGACGAGGCGACCAAGCAGGCCAACGACGCAATGGCGGATTACTTCCGCGCCGCGACGGCGGGCACCACGCCGTACGCCGCGAGCGTGGCCGCGGCCAACTATCAGCAGAACCAGTACGGCCAGCAGATGGCCGGTACCAACGCGCTGCAGTCGGCGATGGCCCAGAGGGCGAACCAGTACGCGCAGCTGGGCAGCGCGGCCCTCGGCCAGATGGCGTCGATGAACCAGTACGCGCCGCGGGGCAGCACCGCCGGCGCGGCCGCGTTCCGCGAGGTGATGGACGAGATGGCGCAGCGGTTGGCGTCGCAGCAGTTCGCGCCGGTGCAGATCCCGCAGGGCCCACCCATGCCGGCGTTGCTGCAGTCCTTCGCCGCCGGCCACCAGGCGGGCCAGGCGCAGGCGCAGGCGCAGGCACAGGGCGCCGGCCAGCAGCCAACGGTCAACGTCAACGTCAACGGCCAGCCCGCCGGCGGCTCGAGCGGCCCGACCTTCAATCCGCAGGCCGCGCCGCCGCCCCCGAGCGCTGGTCCACCCCCCGGTTTTCTCAGTGCCGCGCCGGGCTACTTCAACCCGCCGTCGATCAGCAGCCCGCCGGCCACCGCTGGACCACCACCGGGTTCGTCGCAGCCGGCGTATGTGCCGGCGCCCGTGCCGACCATCCCCAACCTGATGCAGAACTACATGGGCTTTGCCAACCCGGTCAACATGATCGGCTTCCGCGGGGTGGTGTAGTGGGTAGCATGGCACCTCTGTTAGGTGTTGAGCCGGGTTCGAATCCTGGCCCCGCAACCAGACCTGAACACCAGGGAGGGACCGGCTAACAGATCCCCTCGGCACGTTCTTCGGACAGACCTCGGGCGGCTACGCGGCCGGCCTGAATCAGCAGTGGCAGATGTTTCTGCAGGCGCTGCAGTTCCAGCAGCAGCAGGCCGCGCTGCAGCAGGCGCAGGCGTACGCGACGCAGTTCGGCAACGCGCCCGGCGGCAACTGGATGCAGTGGGGCGCCGGCGGGCCGACGCAACCCGCGGCCGGCACGGCCACCCTCGGCGCGCTCGGCCAGTACGCGCAGCTGGGCATGGGCGCCGCGGGTCTGACGGGGCAGTTCAACAACCCCCAGGCGTGGCAATACCAGCCCGGCACGTACATCCGCGACATGCAGACCGGGCAGGTCGGCCAGATCCAGGCCGGCGGCCAGCTCGTGGTGCTGCCGAGTGCGCCCGCGGGCGTCGATGCCAACACCTTCCCCCAGGTCGACACGGCGAATTTCCAGTTGCTGCGGCAGGGCCAGGGGCAGATGGGCCAGACGCAGCAGGCCACGGCGCAGGCGGCGCAGATCGCCGCCAATCAGGCGGCCCAGACAGGGCTCTACCAGCAGCCGATGGGCAACATCGTCAATGACGCATTTGCCAAGGCCAGCCCCTCGACGCAGCAGACCTATCTGAAGCAGTACGAGGGCGATCCCACCGAGGCGGCCCAGCACTACTGGGGTGACGTCCAGGGCGCGCTGCAGCAGGCCGGCATGACGCCCGAGCAGTTCGTGTACGGCACCAACGGGCCCACGCCGACGATGGCGCTGCAGCAGATGTACGGCACCTACGGCGTGCCGCAGCAAGGGCAGCAGACCCTGCAGGCCATCAATCAGGCGGCCACGCTGTCGGGTATGTATCAGGGCGCGCCGACCGAGGCCGCGCGCGAGTTCAACCAGAATCTGGCGCTGCAGCAGGGGCAGCTGGGTCAGCAGTACCTGAGCACGGCGGCGCAGTTGCAGGGCCCGCAGAACACGTTCCAGTTGTCCAACTATCTGCGCGGCGCGGCCGGCAATCCCAACGTGCCGGTGTACCTGCAGAACCTGGCCAACAACATGGCCGCGCCCGCCTTCCAGGCCACGGGCACGACGGCGCCGACGCCGCAGTCCGCGGCCGGCCTGATCGGGCAGATGGGCGGCACGACCACACCGAGCTGGACCACGCCCGAGGCGTCGCTCGCGCAGTATGCCAACCCGTCGGGCACCAGGCTCGGCCCCACGGCCAACTATGGCCAGGCGACGTACAACCCGAACGCGCCCACCGGCTACATGCAGATGGGCGCCATGCAGGGCGATCTGGCCAATCCCAACACGCTGGTCGCCGATCAGAACTACAACCCTAACCAGCAGGTCGCCCCGAGCGGCGCCATCCGCGGCACCTCGAGCGGCACGCAACCGGGCTGGACGCCCGGCGCGCTCGCCACGCCCGCGCTGTATCAGACCGGTGCCGGCCAGACGACGCCCACGTCGGCCACGCCGGGCTGGGACTACACCTCGACGCTGAACACAATCCGCGGCATCGCGCAGCGCGGCGCCCAGGGCCTGGCGCCCGGCAGCCTCGAGCGCATGTCGCCGGACGAGATGCAGGCCTTCGGCTCGGGCCTCGGCGCCGCCGGCTACAGCCTGCCCAGTTTCATGAACCAGTACGCGCAGTCGCGCGTCGGCCAACAGGCACCCATCGCTCGGACGACGCTGGCGTAGGTCGACATGCCGGGCACGGGCATCTGGCTGCCGACCGAGGACTACCTGCAGAGTGCCGGCCAGTTGTGGCTGCAGCAGCAGCAGCAGCGCGTGCAGGCCGGCCAGGACTGGGCCCAGCAGCAGATGCAGCAGGCCATGCGCCAGGTGCAGGCCATGGTTCCCCAGGCCGCGCCGTCGCCAGCGCCGGTCGCCCAGCCAACCCCGGCGCCGATGCCCACGCCGACGCCGGCACCCGTACCCGGCGGCGTGCCCACGCCACCACCGGTGGCCCCGCCAGCAGAAGCGGCCGCGCCGCCGGTCCCCACGCCTCCACCGCCGACGCCCACGCCCGAGGCGCCACCACCAGCGCCGGTGGCGCAGCCCTCCACCCCGTCGCAGACCACGGATCTGACCAATGCCGGCGCCGACTGGGTCGGCCAGCAGATGCAGAAGCTGCTCGGCGGCGCCGCACAGGCCGCTGAGCCCACGCCTCCGCCACCAGGCGGTCCACCACCCACTCCGGCGCCGCAAGTGTCTGGCGGGCCTCCCAGCACCCCCCAGACTACGCCCGGGGTGCCCGCGGGTCCGCAGTCCGCCACGCCCGGCGACTACATCGACCAGGCGCGCCAGGCCGCGGCGAAGTACGGCATCGACCCCGAGGTGTTCACGCGCCAGATCCAGCAAGAATCCGGGTTCAATCCCAGTGCGAAGTCACCGGCGGGCGCGACCGGCATTGCGCAGTTCATGCCCCAGACGGCGCAGGGCATGGGCATCGACCCGACCAATCCCCAGCAATCGCTGGACGCCGCAGCGAAGATGGACGCCCAGAACCTGCAGAAATACGGCGGCGACTGGAGCAAGACCCTGGCCGCCTACAACGCCGGACCAGGCAACGTCGACCAGTACGCTGGCGTGCCGCCGTTTGCGGAGACGCAGCGCTACGTCAACACGATTCTGGGTGGTGCCAAGGATGTCGCCCAGCAGGGCCTGAGCGCGGTCAACACGGCCATCGACGCCGCCAAGTCGCAGGTCGCCACGCGCACCTCGCAGTTTGGCCTGGGGCTCTCGAGCGGCGACGCGATGGCGTTCTGCGGGCCGACCGCGGCGATCGCCTTCGCCCAGACGTACGGTCGCAACCCGACGGTCGCCGAGGCCAAGCAGCTCGCCCAGCAGGTCGGCTGGAATCCCGATCAGGGCATGGCCGGCGTCGGCTCCGAGGTCAAACTGCTGAACGCGATGGGCGTGGACGCGCACGCCACGCAGGGCGTCGACTGGGCCACGGTCGGCCGCGACGCCGCGGGCGGCAACCCCGTCATCATCGACACGCCGGGGCACTACTACTACGTCGACGGCTACAACGCCCAGACCGGCCAGTTGCACGTCGGCACGAGCGGCACCGACCTGAAGGGCGGCAGCGAGTGGATGACGCCCGACCAGATCAACGGCATGCCCCAGTCGCACGGCGGCGCGCGCGCGGCCATCTTTGCCGATCATCCTCTGGCGCAATCCGACGGTACTGCCCAGTCGACGACGGCTCGCTCGCTCAACATCGGGCCGGTGTCCATTCCCCTGCCGGGGCCGGGTCAGAGCCCGCACCCGCTGCCGGGCGTGCCGGGCGGCCTGGTCACGCCGCCGGGTAGCTTCGCGCCGCAGCCGGGCGCGTTGCAGCAGCCGTTGCTCGAGCAGGGCCAGCGCCTGGTCGGCAGCATCCTGGGCGGTGCCACGGGCGCGCTCCAGGGCAAGATCGACGACATCACGCGCGCCGTGCTCGACGTCGGTGGCAGCCCGCCGCCCACCTCGTCGCTGCAGTCGCTGCAGGACCAGCTGTCGCAGGGCGTGCAGCAGATACCGACCACGGTCAACGACCTGCTGCAGTCGAACGCGCTCACCGCCTCGGGCATCCCCAACATCGGCGGCAAGGCGCTCGATCTGGGCCAGTACCTGAGCAGCCCGCAGTCGGTCACCGATCTGAGCCAGAACGGGCCCATCCCGGCCTTCATGCAGAACCTGCGCGGCCTGGGCCAGGACCTCAGCTCAACGCTCGGGCCGTACATGCCCATGGGCGTGCTGGACTCGATGCAGGCGATCTCGGACCTGAACCAGAAGTACGCGGGCACGCCGGGCGCGCTCAGCCTGCCGATCGGCGGCCAGCCGATGACGATGTCGGTCGATCCCTCGGTGATGACGCCCGAGGACCGGCAGCGCTACCAGCAGGCTCAGTTCGCCGTGGGCGGCCTCGAAATGCCCGAGATGCCCAACCTGCAGGAGCTGTTGCTGGGACGCCTGCGCACGGGACCGTCGCCGATCGCGCCGCCGGCGGCGGTCGGGCTCGAGACCGCCGCGACGCACCAGCAGCAGCTGCTCGACGAGATCAACGCGGCCGCCCAGCAACGCATCGCCCAAGACGACCTGGTGCGGTCGATCAACGCCGAGGCGGAGCGGCGCATCGCAGCTGACGACTTGCTCAGGAATCCCGCCAATTACGACGAGTACGGCGTCTTGAAGGGTTTCCAACCGACGCCCGGCATCGCCTACGACCCGTACGGCGTGCGCGTAGGCTTCCAGCCCACGGCGCCGCTCGAGGGGACGCCGAATAGCTACGCCGCGGCGGCCGCGGCGCATCCCGAGGCGACGTCGTTCGTGCGCACCGCCGGCAACCAGTTCGAGCCCGTGGTCACCCCGCCGCCGCAGGCCGCCAGCGACGTGCTCACCGGCCTGCAGAACATGCTCGCGGGCCGCGAGCCCGCGGCACCAATCGCGCGCCCGCAAAGCGAAGTCCAGGCCGATCTGCAGGCGATGATGGACGCGCTGCGGGGCACGCTCGCCGGTCGCGAGCCACCGGCGCGTCCGGTCAATCCATTCTCGCTCCTGACAGAAACCGCGCCCGGCGCCTCGCCCATGGCCATCGACGACGTCGTGGACCACCTCAACACCCTTGGCGACCGCTACGACGCCAACGACGCGCGCATTGCGGAGCTCGAGAATCGTCTGGGCGGCGACGTCTACAACGCCGGCGCGGGCGGCGGCGGCGGGGTCCTGCGTCCACCCTGGGCTGTGGGTTGGACGAACAACGCGCTGCGCGAGCTGGCGCGCGTCCACGGCGTCGACGCGAACGCCCCGCTCTGGTGGGAGCGCGTCGGCCTCGTCTCGGGCAGCGGCGAATTGCGCTACGCCCGCGAGCAGGTGCGGCCAACCTTCGGCGGCGGTCAGCAGACGCTGTCCGACGCGCGCGTCGAGCTCGCGCAACTCCAGGCCGAGCAGCAGCAAATCGCCGAAGCGTCACAGGGCATTGAGGACAACCCGAACGCCACGTTCTTCCGACCTGGGGCGCAGGCGGCCGAGGCGCTACCATTCGATCTAGGTGGCCCAGCAGCCGAGTCCGCAGCAGCGACTCCAGCAGGCGGCGCGCCGTATCCGGGAGCGCCACGAGCAGGCGTTGCAGCGCCGGGTGAAATTGGCGGAGCAGGCGCGCCGTTCGGCGGCGCCCAACCCGCCGCGGCCAACGTAGCGTTCGCGCGCGCGCTCGGTGGCGGTGCCGCGGGCGGCCTCGGCGCGTACCAGACGACCGACCCCAACGATCCCAACCGCTGGCTCAAAGTCGCCGGCGCCGCGGGTCTCGGCGCGCTCGCCGGCGGACCTGGCCTGGATGTCGCCCTGGGCGTGCCGGGTGCCGTGGCGCGCGCGCGCGCGGCTGGCGCGGCCGCGGGTCTGGCGCCGCCGACGCTCGGCGACTGGCTGCAGGGTCTGTACAAGGGCGGCGTCATCAGTGGTCTGAACACGATGGCCGATGTCGCCTTCAACGCTAGCCTGACGCCCATGCTGAGCGGGGTGACGGGCGCCGTGCGCGACCTGGCCAGTTTCCAGCCGGGTCGACTGCAAGGCCGCGTGCTGGGTGCGCAATCGGGCCTGGTCAACTGGACCGACAATTTCCTCCAGGGCTTGAGCGACAGTCTGGCGCGGCCCACGTCGTTGTCGGCGCGCGCCGGGGGTGGCCTGCCGGGCGTGCTCGCCAACCTGTTCGAAGGCGCCGGGGCGCTGCACGGCGCGTTTCAAAACGCCACCTCGCAATTGATCCAGAGCATGGAGCACGGCGCCGAGGCGGGCGAGGCGGCGTCCGCGGCCGGCCACAGCGGCGCCAACTGGTTCGCGGAGTTCCAGCGCCAGTTCGGGCAGCCCGCGAGCACACGAGCCGTCGCCATGGGCGATCGCGCGGCGGCCCGCGGCGAGCTGGGCACGCTCACGAGCGCCTTCGGCAGGTTCGTCACCAACGCGGGACCTGTCGGTGATGCGCTGTTCCCCGTGTATCGCATGGGCATGGCACTCGCCAGTCGCATGGTCGAGACCTCGCCGCTGGGCCTGGCCGGCACGGCCGTCGACGTCGCGCGCGGCCTCGCCGGGCGTGGCCCGTACGCGGCCGGGCTCGGCTCCACGCCAGCCGGCACCGCGGTGGGCCCGCTCAGCGAGCGGCTCACCAACAACCTGATCGGCACCGCGCTGAGCGTCTGGCTGGCCAGCAAGGCGACTAGCGGCGCAATCACCGGCAACGGGCCCACCGATCCGGGCGAGCGGCGCGTGTGGATTGGCGACGGCAACCAGCCCAACAGTTTCGTCGGACCCGACGGCGCCTATCACAGTTGGGAGAAGCTGCCCCCCCAACTGCGCGGACCGATGATGATGGCCGGCGCGTACGCCGACGCGGTGCAGGCCTACAACAAGCAAACCGCCAAACAGCAGGCCGCCGGTCCGCAGGCGTACGGCATCGAGGATCCGCGCGTCACGGCCGCGGCGCAGCTCGTCTCGGAGGTCGGCCAGCAGCTCGCCTCGGCGACCCCGATGCGCACGTTTGCCAACCTGTACGACGCGCTGCAGTCGGGCGGCGTGGCCGCTACCGGCTTACGGGGCGCCACGGACGTCGCCTCGAGCGTGCTCGGCGGCCTGGTGCCCGAGTCCGGCCTGGTGCGGTCGATCGCGCAGATGACCGATCCGCTTCAACGCCAGGCTTTGCAGGCGCAGACATCCCAGCAGTTGCCCCAGAGCGTCGTGGAGAACGTCCTGCAGAACATCCCCGGCCTGCGCGAGAACCTGCCGGCCAGACAGGACGTGCTCGGCCGGCAGCTCGCCAATCCGCTGCAGGGACTCGGCGAGCTGGTCCCGGTGCGCACCGCGCCCGGCACGCCCGGCCCTATCCTGGGGGCGATGCAAGCCGCAGGCGTGGCGCCGTCGGCGACCCCGGACAGCATCCCGTACGGCCCGATGCACGAGATTCGGCTGACGCCGCAGGAGCGGCTCACGTATGAGCAGTACCGCGGCCAGATCATCCAGCGGGCCGCCGGGACGCTGGTGAGCTCGGATCGGTGGCAACAGATGTCCCCGGTAGCCCAGCGCGCGGCGCTGCAGAATATCGACCAGGTCGCCTCGACCGCAGCGGGTCAAATGCTGCTGCGGGACGTCGGCAGGAATGGTCTGGCGCGTGCGACGCCGACGGGTGTGCTCGCGCCCGTGGTCGGCTACGGGCCAGACGTGGCCAGTACCCAGATGCTGCTGCAGCAGCAAATGCGGCGCGACGCCCAGCACCGCGCGCTCATGCAGTCGCTCCTGGGCGCGGCTTAGCTGGCAGGTTGCCAGTTCGCCCACACTGGGCAGTGTGCCACGCCAACGTAGCCATTCCCCAAGGGCGTCGTGATCGAGCAGCTGGCGGGTATGAGCTGGTTGCTGTTGTGGAATAGGTGGTCGGTCCACAGCAGCGGACTGAACGCGACCACCAGGACGGCGATGAGAACCAACGCGGCACTGATAACGATGCCCTCGGCGAGAAAAACGCTAGTCTTTGGTTGCATCGGAAGAACGAACCTTCTTTCGGTGTGACGCCCGGTCGCTAGTGCCAACGTGCGACGCGGGCGTTTTTCTGTGGTAGCCCGACTATAGCCGGCACCCGTCAACGGACTGCTAACGCCAAGTTACGGTACAGTTGCGGCGTCTGAGTCCCCATCCCCGATGTCAGACTCGCTCACGTCGCCACCGACAGATGCACCTGCACCCACGGGCCCGGACGCTGGCCCGCAGGTCGATGTCCAACTCGGGCCCGATCCGTCGATCTATCCCGAGTCGCTGAGACCTGCCGAGCGAGCCGCACCGCCCGTCGCGGAGGCACCGGAACCTGCCGAGGCGACCGCACCCGATGACCACCTCGAGAGCGCTGGAGCCGCGGCCTCACCCCAGGACGGTGAGACGCGGGGCACCCGCCGACGAGCGGCCGAGGATGCGTACCAGCGCGGTCTGAACGAGGGGCGCGCCGCCCTCGAGCGCGAGCAGACCGAACGCCAGCAGCAGGACGCGTTCCAGCAGACGCAGCGTGAGGCCAACCAGCGTATCGAGCAGCTCTTCAACGAGCTGGCGTCCCCGGATTACGCCACGCAGGATCGTGCCCGCCAGGCCGTCCTGCAGCTGTATTCGGGCAACCGCCAGGCCAGCGCGCTGATGCAGAGCACCCGTCAGCAGATTCTGCAAGAGATGGCCGCCGACTTTGCCAACCTGGGCAAGCTCGACGGCCTGAGCGAGGCCGACTACCAGAGCCTGCACGCTTCGCCGTCGGCCGCGGACCTCGTGAAACGGGCCATCGACATCGGCAAGAAGAGTCGCGACGACCAGGTCGCCAAGCTCGAGGGCGAACTCGAGGGCCTGCGCGGCCGCCTCGTCGGTTCGCGCGCCACCCCCGAACGGACCAACGGCGCCGGCGCGCCCAACCTGGGCGGACTCAGTGTGGATGACTATCTGGCCTTATCGCCGAAAGAGGCCGCGAAGTTGAGCAGCGCCCAGATCGACGCGATCACGGCGCAACTCGCCGCCGACCACGCGAACGGCCGTACCCAGGGCTAGTTAGAGCGACTCTGACAACGCCCTCCACGGAGGGTCTCATACCTTGGCTGGTGAAACCACCATCACCACCGCGGCGGTGTTCATCGATCAGGTCTGGTCGCCGGAACTCAACCGCGCCATTCAATACGACGTCGTCGTCGCCGCGCTGTTCGATGACAAGAGCGCGCTCGTCGACCAGCACGCCAACACCATCAACCTGCCGTCGCGCCACAACCTGACCGCCAACGCGAAGGCGGCCGGCACTCCGCTCACGCCGCAGGCCATCACCGAAACGTCGCAGCAGTTCGTGCTGCCGATGACCAACGGCCACCGCGCCATCGCCCAGAAAATCGAGGACATCGCCGAGATCCAGTCGCGCTACGACATCCGCTCCGAGACGACGATAGCCGGCGCCTACGCCCTGGCGCGCCAGATGGACGTCGACGCGGCGAGCCTGTTTTCGGCGGCGACGAACTCGGTCGGCACCAACGGCGCCGAGCTGACCGACGACAACCTGATCCAGGCGCGCACCCTGCTGCGCAACCAGGCCGCGCCCCGCCCGTGGTACATCGTCGTCCCGCCGGCCACCTACTCGGGTTTCCTCAAGCTCGAGAAATTCACCAACATGCTGTACGTCGGCCAGGACGAGGGCGGCACCGCGGTCGAAGAGGCGCGCGTGGGCAAGATCTACGGCGCCGACGTGTACGAGTCGCAGCTGCTCGCGGGCACCGCGCCGAACGCCACGGGCGCGTTCTGGTCGAAGACACACTATTTCAAGGCCATCCAGCGCCAGCCGACGACGCACACCTGGTACAGCCCGCTGGATCTCAGCTGGATCGTGAGTATGGACACCATCTACGGCATGTTCGAGCGCCTGGAAGCGGACGAGGCGGCCGCGGCCACGACCAACTCGAGCAACTGGACGGTCAAGCTTCTGGCGGTCAAGTAGCCGACGCGCGTGGAAGAGACCTTTCAGGGCGCCAACTACGCGGCCTGGACGACCACGGGCCTCGCGGTCAAGCCGCGCGCCGGGCGCGTCGCGAAACTCGTCGTCACCTCGGTGGTGACCGGCAGCATCACCATCTACGACAACCCCAGCGCCGCCTCAGGCACCGTGCTGTTCACGGCCACCACGCCTGCGGTCGGCATCACCGTGCTGGACATCCCGGCCAAGACGGGCATCTACATCGTGCCCGGCTCCGCCGGCGGCGGCATCCTGGTCTATAGCTGAGCCATGCCGCACGTCATCACGCATCCCGAGCTCGAGCAGCAGGCCTACACGGTGCTCTTCCACGTCCGCGTGCCGGCGCGCCCAGACCCCGACCTGCTGCAGGCACGCCTCGCCTGGTCGCTCGAGCGCATGAACGCGCACCTCGCCCGGCAGGGCTGGACCTTCCTTCGCCTCAGCGATCGCCAGCCGCGTGGCCCGCTGCCGGTCGTGCCCGTCAAGGGCTTTGGCAAGCGGCCGCCGGCTGGCCCACGCGCGCCGCTGGCCACGGATGACAGCCTGTGGCGCGTGAGCACGCTGCCCACCTTCGGCCCGAAGGCCGCGCATCTGATGACTGACGAAGTCGACTGGGAGTACGCCGCGGTCTTTGCGCGGCCCGCTATCCCGACGGAATACGTCGCGGACGAAGGAGCACCATGGCTGAAGCGCTGACAACCGCATCTCCCAACGCGGTCATTGCCGACCAGGGCCTGGTCTACTGCCGCACGCGCGACGGCGAGGTGATCGCCTGCGACGCGAGCGACATGGAGTTGATGAAGAAAGTCAAACGCGGCTGGCAGGTCCTCGGTGATTACGGCCAGTTCGGGTCGAGCGCGTACTACATGGATCACCCCTTCGAGGCGCTCTTCCAGGCCGGTGGGGCGCGCGAGCTGAGCGTGGCGCAGGTCATCGACCTGGGCTACCACCTGCGACCCCCGCTGGTGCCCACCTGCGAGCGGCACGTCGGCGACGCCAAGGATCACCTGACCCACGTCGGCGCGCCCAATGGCGGGTCCGCCAAAGCGCAGGGCTGCTGGCGCGGCGCGCATCCGGTGCACTTTCCGCAGCTCGAGGGCTTGCTTGTGCCGCCGGCGCCCGACGAGTGCGAGTATTGCGGACGCGACGACTTCGCCACCGAGCGCGCGCTCAAGCAGCACCAGTCGGTGATGCACGGCGACCGTCGCCAGCAGCAGGAGCTGGGCGACGCGATCGTGGCCGGCCTGCGGCGGACGGGCGTGATCGACGGTCGGGGCGGCAACGCCGAGGCCGTCGCCGCGGCCGTGGCCACCACGCTGCGCGCGCTGGGGTACGGGACACCTCCCCAGCCCGACCCCAACCCTGAGCCGGAACCAGAACCAGAACCAGAACCAGAACCAGAACCAGAACCAGAACCAGAACCAGAACCGGAACCCCCAGACCCGGCGTCGGCTTCCCCCAGGCGTCGCTAGAGCGGCAGGAGGCTTTCCCCGACCATGCCAGGCACACGCGCACAAGCCAAGAACATCGTCGATACCGTCGCCGGCTATTCCAACGCCGCGACCACGGCTGGCCAGATCCTCAATGAGTACGTCATTCTGTGTTTCGGCCGCATCACCGGCATCAAGTTCTACGCCCAGACGGCCGGCGGCGGCGCGTGTGTCGGCGACGTGCTCGTCAACGGCACCAGCATCTGGGCGACCGCCGGCAACAAGCCGACCCTTGCCTCGGGGACGGGCGAGTTTACCAACGCGGCGGGCGACCCCGGCAGGACCGGCGTGCGGCCCGGTGATCGCATCACCGTGCAGATCAACACCATCACCACGACGGGCCCGGCGCGCGTGTCGGCGAGCGTCGCCATCGAAGGCAACGCCTGAGGGTGCCTCAGACCCTAGCCGACTATCGCCACCGCCTGGCGGACACGGCCGGCTTCAACATCCAGACCACCACCACCGCCGACGCGAGCCAGGCCAACCAGGTGGTCGTGCACGACTTCCTCAGCAGCGAGCTCGAGCCGAGCTTTCTGGGCAACACCTGGGAGTATCAGCCGAGCGGCCCGAACGCGGGACAGGTGCGGCGCGTGGTGTACCAGGGGTTGGATGAGACCACCGGCACGGTCACGCTCGAGCGCGCGCATACTACCCTGACGCCCACGGGGACTGCGGTCGAGTTCATCGGCCGCCTGCCGCCAGTGCGCTACGAAGGCCGCCTCGGCTTGAACGACCTGGTCAACAAAGCGCTCGCCGAATGCTGGACGGTCCAGAAGCTACCCATCGCTGCCGTGCAGGACCAGCGCGTCTACCCCATTGGCACGCTCGCGCCGTGGCTGCAGGCCGAGGACCAGATCGTGGACGTGTATTACCGCTCCTCGGGTGCACAGCCCAACGACGACGATCAGCTGATGATCAACTGGCGCTGGGTGCCCGGCGCCGACAACCCCGGCATCGAGATCGCCCAGACGCTAAGTACGGGCGACACGCTGCTGCCGCAGGTGTACGTGCCGATGTCGTGGTGGATCAACACGGGCACCGGCTTCGGCCTGGCGACGACGGAGGGCCTGCACGCCGAGACCGACCAGGCCATCCTGCCGCTGCTGGGCATGGAGCTCGTCGGCGCCGCGTGGGTGTTCCTCGAGCTCAGCAAGTGGGGCCTGCCCGATGACCAGAACACCTACCGTCAGCAGCGCGCGCAGGCCAGGGCGGCGGCCAACCAGTGGAAGCGGCTCAGCCTGCAGCATCCGCAGGTGCGCAAGCAGCACTGGCCCGCGGTGCTCACGGTGCGGTCACGCGACAACTACGGCTACGGCTATACCGTCCTGACGCCAGGCTAGGCCTCGAGCCGTGCCGTATCCGCTCAGAGAGTCCATATCGCTGAACGGGATGGATCTCACCCTGTTCCAGTTCAGCGCGGCTGGCCAACGGCAGCAGCAGTCCGTCGACCAGGAGACGAACGCGGTCCAGATCTCGGGCGAGCCCATCGACGTCTCCGAAGAGCCGCTGGTCATGGACACGTTCCACCTCGGCTTCGGCTACTCGTGGCGCCTGCTGCAGGGCTCGTACGCCTACGCCGAAAACGCCGACTGTCGCTTTCCGCGGCTGGTGCTGCCCGGTCCGTACATGACCGAGGTCACGCTGCCCGCGGGCGTGGGGCAGGCCGTGCCGCGCTGCGCGCAGGACTACAACGGCCACTTCTACGTCGGCGCCGGACGCTACATCTACCGCATCCCGAACGGCACCGGCACGCCCGTGCAGGACTTCGACCTGGGCGCCGCCAACATCGCCTGGTCGATGGACACGTTTCTGGGCAACCTGTACGTCGGCACCTCGACCGGGCAGACGAGCTCGTCGACGCCGGGGCCGCTCGTGCGCAACGCGGCCGGCGCCTGGACGGGCGGCGGCCCGACCAGAAAAGCGATCGCGCACGCCTGGTATCAGGCGCAGGCCAGCGGCACGACGGGCGCCTGGCAGCTGATTGGCCAGGACACGCTCTCGAGCGTGACCAACGCCGCGACCGATCCCATGACGGCCGGCAACTGGGGCGCGAGCATCAGCGTGGGCGACACCACGTACAGCATCAACAGCCTGGTCTCGGACCAGGGCCACGTCTACGTCGCCAAGACCAACGGCCTGCACGACGTCGACGGCACCACGGGTTTCACGCCGAACCTGATGCCGTTTTACGAGGCCGCCGTCGACGACGACAACGGCGTCTCGGCGATGTGCGCCAACGGCAGCGTCTACGTCAATGACCTGGCGGGCCTGTTCCGCTACGACGTCTCGGGCGGCTCGACGACCGGGCGCATCACCACCGTCACGCCCGGCCACGGCCTGCCCAACGAGACGCCCATCCGCGGCAAGATCCTCGCCCAGACCTCGTACGGACCCTGGATCATCGCCGCGGTCTACAACGGCCAGGACTCGTACGTCATGTGGGGCCGCGACATTCGGCAGGGCGACGCGGGCACCTCGCCGTTCGGCTACGGGGCCGGTTACGGCGCCAGCCCGCAGGCCATCGGGCCCTCGCCCATGCTGTGGCACGGCGGCCTGATCGTGCTCAAAGGCGAGGTGTGCCGCATGCTGGCGGTCAGCGGCCTGACCTCGCCGCCGCGGCTGTGGGTCGGCTCGCTCAAGACCAGCGACAGCTCGGTGCACCTGCGCTGGGGCATCATCGCGCGCACCGAGAATCCCATGCAGGACCCCGAGATGACCTTCGCCACCAGCTGGGAGGTGCACATCCCCGGCGAGGACTGGCAGCACCCGGTGACCACCAAGGACCTGCTGCAGATCGACGTGCAGGCTGACGGCCTGCTGAGCGGCTCGGCAACGCTCGACTTCACGGTGGGCGCGGACGGCGGCGGCTTGCAGGACTTCGGCACCGCGACCCAGTCGCCGCAGTCGAGCATCGTCGGCCAGGCGGACTTTTTTGGCCGGCGCATCGCGGTGTGCATGGACGGCACCAACCCGTCGTACGCGCCGGTCGCCGTGCGCGCGATCATGCTGCGCGCGCAGCTGCGGCCGGCGTTGCGGCGCGTGCGCACCTACGAAGTGCTGCTCGGCGAGGGCAACGTGGATCGCTTCGGCGGCCGCGACATCTCGCGCACGCAGAACGACTACTGGAAACTCGAGCCGTTGCAGTGGGGCGGCCGCGTCAGTTTGCGCGACGAGTTCGGCGAGACCTACAGCGTGCTGGTGCTGCCGCCTATCGAACGACGGGTCATCTATCTGCGCGGCGAAAGCGGCAAGGGCACGGCGGAGCCGGTGATCGTCGCCACGCTCACCCTGAAGCTGCTGGCGCCGGATCCGAGCGTGTCGGTGACCTGGTCGCCGGTACGGTGGGACGATGGCGTCAGCAAGTACGACACTAACGAGCACTGGGGGTCCCCATAAGCCATGCCTTTCGCGCGCGTGAACCCTGGCGACCTGATCGCCTCGGCCAACCTGGACCAGATCGTGGATTCGCTGAACGGGGCCAGCGGCAAGGGCATCCCCATTGCCGAGACGTCGGTCAACGACGCCACCAACTACGCGCTGAGCGTGCAGAACCTAGAGGCGACGAACTCGCGCGCGCTGAACGTGCTGAAGTCGGACGGCACGCTGCTGATCCGCGCCGACGTGAACGGGGTGAATCTGGGCAACACCACGGTCACTGGCCCATCACTGACGCTGCCGACGGCCTCGGTGCCGAACGCGGCGCTGGGCGCGGACGTGGCGCGTGCGAATTTGCTCACGAATCCTGGTTTCGAGGTGTGGCAGAGGGGCAACGGCCCGTTCACCGCCAATTACACGGCTGATCGGTGGGCGATCTTCGTCACGGGCACCGACACATTCTCGGTGAGCAAGACCACCAACTATGACAACTATGGTCAGGCGGCCCTGGCCGCGACGTTCACGCTCGGGACGGGCACAGGACTGAGCCGTATCTATCAGAGCCTGACGCTCGCGGACCAACCGGGCATCTGGGGACTGCCGGTGTCGCTGAGCATGCGGGTCCGGACGTCAGTGGCCAATGCCGTGCGCATTGGCGTTGACACCGCGAATCCGGGCGACAATTTCGTGTATTCCGCGTTCCATCCGGGTGATGGCACCTATCACACCCTGACGGTCTTTGCCACGGCGCTCAGCTCTCCGCAAATACTCCAAGCGTGTATTTCATTTTCAGCCTCGTGCACGGCGTACATCGATAACGCCTGCCTGGTGGTTGGCGTCCAGCCGGCTAACTACGTGCCGCTCCATCCGGCCGACGACTGGGCACGCTGCGCGCGGTACTACGAGATCATTGGTGAAACAACTGGCAGTCTCATTGTGTCGCAGAACAACAACAGTGCCGGCGGCATCATCCGCACGACGTTGTCCTATAAAGCCCGCAAGCCGGTCACCCCGACCGTGACCAAAGTGGGGACGTGGACGGTATCGAATGCCGGCCAGCCCGTGGTCAACACGGCGGGCGTCGACGTGGTCTGGGTCCAGGTCCAGGCGACGGCCGCTGGTGATGGCTACGCGTACGCCAACACTGCGGGCAACTGCATCACCGTCGAGGCCAACCCATGAGCACGTACACGTATCCCTGTGAATCGACCACCCTTCCACCGAAGTCGTCTGCTCAGAAGGAGCTTGGAGGTGCAGGGTGTCGATATACGTGAGCGACTTCACCTCGGCGACCGCGTGGCAGGTGATCCACGACGACGCGCCCGGTGGCGGGCACGGCGGCACCATCGACCCTTCGACGGTCAAGCACGCGCTCAACGTCGACGGCACCGAGAATCACAACTTTCTGGTCATCGTCTGCCCGATGTGCGACTCGGCGAGCACGCACCCGGCGAGCGGGGGCGCGCAGCCGCAGAGCGTGCAGCAGATGTTCGTGACGCACGCGCAGACCAACGGCTGCCCGTGCGGCCAGGTGCAGGCCGGCGACCCGACGGCGCTCGCCGAGTCGCACGTCAGGTTGCAGACCAATCGGCTGGATGGCCCCGGAAGGTGGGTACTGGCATGACCGACTTTCAGTTCAAGGTGGTGTACGTAGATCCAGGCAACGGGCTGATCGTGGGCATGGAGCCCTCGGGCGGCGCCGTCGGCAACGCCCACAAGGTGGCCGTGTTGTTCGATCCCCTCGAGTACGAGGCGCTGATGCGCACCGACCCGGCGTATCTGAGCGAGGACAAAAACCATGTCCTCGCGGCACCGGATCACGCGTGACGCTCAAGAGTAAGAGCGGCAACTTCCTGCTGTACGCGCTCGGCGACGACGTGCAGACCTATCTGCAGCGCTGGCTCGGCCAGAACTGGCTGCGCATGGACAGTTTCGTGAACCCGACCACCGGCACGCTGGTGGCGCAGGACAAAGAATTGCGCGCCTACGTGCAGCGCGTGATGGCCGTGCTGGATCCCGGCGGGCCGCCGCCGCCGCCGCCGTGAGCGCGTCCGAGGTCCCGGTGGCGGCCACGCTCAGCGCGCGCGTGATCCGCGCGTGCACCGCGCACGCGCAATGTCCGCTCGCGTGTCCCGAGCGGCAGGTCGAAGAACTGGGCATGATCGCCAGTTTTGATCACCGTGTTTCGATGATGCACACACTGAAGGAGAACTATCTGCGGTGGCGTCACTCTGTCCGAACGCCGGAAAAGCAGTAATCAGCGGCCGCATGTTCGGCGCGACGCCGACGCAGGCCGAGCCGCACTACATCGGCTGGGGCACGGGCGCGACGGCCGGCTCGGCGACCAGTACCGACCTGTCGACGCCGGCGGCTGAGGCGCGCGCCAACGGCACCTCGAGCCAGTTCACCACGACGCAAACCAACGACACGCATCAGATCGTGGGCACCATCACCGCGACGGGCGCCAAAACGATCACCAACGTGGGCGTCTTCGACGCCGCCGGCTCCGGCTCGCCCCCGTCCGGCGGCGTGCTCTACGCCATCTTCGACGGCCTGAGCCAGGCGCTGAACTCGGGCGACAGCATCCAGTTCACCGCGCGCGTCCAGTTCACCTAGTCAGATGGAGTTAGCCGGTGCCGATTGGCCACTGGGACGACGGCGTCTCTCAGTACGACACCAATCGGTTCTGGGACTTTGCCACCCAGCTGAGCCAGGCGCAGGCGGTCAGCCTGCAACTGCAGGTCCGCCGCGCGTCGGCGCTGACGCAGGCCCAGTCGGTCAGCCTGGTCAAGCAGCCGCGGCTTGCGCGCGCGCTCGTACAGGCGCAAGCGCTGAGCCTTGCGGCGCAACGCGTCTACTTGCGGACGGTCAGCGCCACCCAGGCGCAAGCACTGGCGCTGCTCAAGCAGGCGCAACTGGCCCGCGGGTTGACGCAGGCCCAGTCGGTCAGCCTGGTCAAGCAGCCGCGGCTTGCGCGCGCGCTCACCCAGACGCAGGCGCTGGCACTTCTCAAGCAACCCCGTCTCGCGCGGGCCCTGACGCAGGCACAGTCGCTCGCGCTGACCAGCGCGCGCGCGCTGCTCCGCCAGCTCAGCCTGGCGCAGACGCAGGCCGCTGTCCTCGTCAAGCAGATCCGTCTGCCGCGTGCGCTCGCAGAGTCGCAACTGCTGACCGTACTGGCGGCGCGCACGCTGCCACGCGTGCTGACGGCCTTCCAGACGCAGGCGACCAGTCTCGTCAAGCAGGCGCGGCTCGCGCGCGCGCTGAATCAGGCGCAATCCGTCGCGAGGACCTGGACCGTCATCCCGGCGGCGCATACCTATCCGATCACGGTGACCGCGGGCCAGGGGCAGGCGCTCAGCCTGGGCCACGTCCTGGTCGTGACGGGCTACGTGTACTGGTACACCGGCGCCTTTCAAACCGTCGCCTCCGGCCCACCGACGCGGTGGGGCAGCGGCGCTTTCCAGTCGTCCGGTACCGCGCCGCTCATCGTCTGGAATCCCGCCTCGAAACGCTTTGAATTTGCATGAAGGAGCACACATGACCGACTACAACATCGGCCCCGGCGTGCAGCAGGCCATTGCCGACAATGGCGACGAGGCCCGCTCGGACGAGCGCTACATCATCCTGGACGATGGCCACAAGATCAGTTTGACGCTCGCGCGCGACAGCCAGTACTGGTGGTACGAGGAGGACAACCGGGTCAACCGGGTGCCCTTTCGTTGAGGAAGAGTCGCCGCCATCCGCCTGGTATGACCCGTGGACCAGCCAGCCTGGCCAGCTGTATGACTGGACGTGCTCGGCGTGCAGCCTCGAGTGGCTGAAACGCGCCACCGGGTTAGTCGTGACCGACGATATCTACGGCAGTCGCGAGACCACCGTGTACGAGATCGGCTATCCGAACAACATCTCGCCCGACGTCGGGCTCCACGACGCCTCAGGTGCAGCGCTGCAAGCCGTGCTCGAGCAGTACGGCCGCGAGTCGTCGCAGAGCTGGCTGGACTTCGACACGGTCTACGAGCTCGCGCAGGGCACGACGGGCCTGATGTCAGGCGCGGCCTGGTATCACTGGGTCGGCCTCCGCGGTGTGCAGGGCTCGAACCTGTGGATCGCCAACTCGGCACCGGGTTACAAGGGCGTCTACGACGTGCTCAGTCCGTACGATTTCCAGCGGCTGGGCGCTTTCAGCGTGGTATGGCTGGTGTGATGGGTGCGTCGCCTTATGGTGGCCGTCGTGCTCGCGGTGCAGTCGCCGCTGGTGCAGGCCTTCGGCTTCACGGCGTCCGGTGGCATCGTCGGCGCATGGGCGGGCGTGCAGCTGTACGAAACCGTGCTTGAGGTGGCCGCGGCGATGCCGGCCGCGGTGCCACCGTATGGTCCGACGCCATTGCCCTCGCGCACGCCGAACGGCGGCACGGACGCGAATGCGAGGTTTCCGGTGACGCCGGTGGCCGCACGGCGGTGAGCCGTGAATGTCCAGGACTTCGGGCTGCTGGGCGGACTGATCGGCGGGCTGGCCGGTGCAATCGTATTCCTGGTGAAGCTGCTGGTGACCAGTAAGGACGAGCGCATTCTGGACCTGGTCGACGAGCGCGACTTTTACCGCGACGCCGCGATCGCCAGCGGCGCGAAGCTCCCCGACCACGAGGCATGGTGGCTGCGCCGGCACCCACCCGAACATCGCTAGAGGAGGAGCGAAGCATGCAAATCGGTACGTACACACTGGGCGTGGGCGGTGCCGCGCATCCTGGGTGCGCTGGGGAGCTGACCAACGTGGGATTATGGGCCATAAGTCCCAAACCGTCGTTGCAACATTGGGAAAATCCCAATGCGCACGGCCGTTCTAGGTGAGGTGAGGCTGGGCGAGCCGTTGTGCGGCATCAGGTCTCGCCGGTTCCTGATGGGCACGCCCAGGCCGAGCGCGGCGTAGTCGGAGTGACGACCGCGCCCTCACCGCTGCCGGACGACTGGCGAACCTGGACCGTCGCGCAGCTGGTGCGCTGGATTCGGGACTCGCCGTGGTCCTACGGCCCGTATCTCGGCGCGGCGCGGAGGAAAGCGCTCATCGCCTGGATCGAACGCGAGGTCGCCTTACCCCGCTGCCCGACGTGTGGCCGGCCGATGTAGGCTACTGGTCAACAACCGCGCGCTTCACGGCGCGAGCAATGGCGCGGCCCATCGGCAGTGGCACGCCGTTGGCGACGGCCTTGAGCTTCATGTCCTTCCGGAATGGCATGTGCTCTGTGAAATCCCGCGGCAAGCCCTGGAGTTCACAGGCATCCTCCAGCGAATAGACATATTGCTTGCTGGTGCCTCCGCCGTGGCCGGCAGTGACCGCGAATCCTCGCTCGGCTCGCTGTGACGGCAGGAGGCCGCCGGGCTCCAATGCTGCCCGGCGGCCGCGCATCACTCCACCACCTTCGCTGCTGGTGTCACCAGCAGCGAACTCCGAATGCTCCCACAGTGCCACATCGAACTCGAGCGCGCGACCATCGCGTGTACCGAATGAAAGCGCTCGAGTTCGATGTTGCTCGGCGCCGACACCGTTGTTCGCCTCGAACCAGCGGTTGTTCACCACCTGCGAACGCACGTGATACCCCTCAACGACGGGTCGCGGTGCCGCCGGTACGTTCTCCATCAGAAACCAGCTCGGTGCTGCCTCGGCCACGCACCGCTCAAATTCCGGAATGAGATTCCCGAACCTTGGCTCATAGCCGTTATGACGCACCATGATCGCAAGTCGACTGAACGCCTGGCACGGTGGCCCGCCGATCACGCCATCGAACACGCCGGCTGGTGGATGGAAGCGGCGGATGTCGCCACCCCAGAGCACGTCAGGCCCGCGCACGATTGTAAAGCCCTCCTGCTCGAACGCCATATCGAGCAGACCGATGCCAGGAAACAGACTCAGGACCAGCATGGCGCAGCGCTCAGTCTATGCGTGAATCCGAGATAGGGGGAGCCTGCCGGAGGCCGGGGAGTTGGGTGTGTGCGCGACCTGACTAATCGTTCTCAGTCGGGCCACTCGTAGCGCCAGCGTTTGCCACACGTCTGACACTCGTAGTCATCGCAGCAGCCCTGGCCGCAGTCACCGACGATCGTCGGTTTCGGCTCAGCACAACACCGTCCTGGCAGGCTGGCTTGGCCCCTGTTGCCTCGCCAGACGAACGATCCGCCGACGCGCTCCCATGGTTGTTTATCAGACATATCGCTCCTGATCGTTACGTCCTGTGTAGGGGGGGCCTGCCGGAGGCCGGGGAGTTGGGTGTGTGCGCGCGCGCGGTGGACGCACGTCGCCTCGACGAACTGGCTCACGGCCGCGCCTCGAGCACGATGACGGCCAGCGTGAGCAGCAACAGCGCGTGGGCGAGCACCCACCAGCGGAGACGGCGCACCTCGCGATCGAGCTGGTCGATCTGAATCAGTAGCGAGACGTGCAGCCGCTGCAGGTCCTCGAGCGCTTGCTGTGTGGCGGCGTGCTCGGTCTCGGTCATCACCCGCATCATCCAAAAAATACCGGCAGCGGCTCGCGCCACGGGCAGCGCTCGCAGCAAGCGTACCCAGCCTTGAACACGATCAGGTGGCCCACCATCGGCCACAGAACAACATCCAGCCAGCCCGGCAGACGGCAACGCCAGTATCTCATCCAACCCCCTCACGCGTGACCCACTCCAACCACTTGTCGGCGATCACCAGGACGTGTTCCGACTTCACCTCCTCCCGTGTCTGACCCCACAATCCGACGAACTCCGCCGCGGCTTTCAAAACTGCTAATCGCGTGATGCGCTCGTCCCGGTCATGCACAACGGCGGGCGTGTCCTTCGGCGACAGGTTTTCCAGTGACACGATGTATCCCTTCGAATCGACTTTCATGCGCACATGCGCGCCCGTCTCGGGCATGTCGATCGGATGGAATCGCGAGACATTGACCCACGCGCCACCGAGTTTCAGGCCGGTGGCGTTGACGCTTTCGACGAGGCCCTCGACGTCCTGCGTCTGCACGCGGCCATTCATGATTTCTGATGCCGGCGCGCGTGATACAGGGCTAGCCAGTCGCGGAAGAGCCGCAAATCCTCTTCGTCTTGAAGGACCATCTCAATCGCTGCGGCGAGCCGTTGGATAAGTACGTCGGCGGCCGTCATCAAAAGGCCAGCTCTTGGTCGTCGAAGATGGGCCGCGGGCGGCGATCGGTGCGCCGGAGCACGTCCTCGACGCGGCCGTCCTCGAGCAGGCACAGCAGCTCGCGCAGCACGGGCACGAGGTCGACCAGACGAGCGCTGTCCTGCAGCGCGGCGCGCCCGCCCGCGCGCCAGGCGGCGCCCCACACTGCGGCGGGATCCTCCGACTCGTGCGGGTGATAGTGCTTCCACCTAAAGAATTCGCCCGCGGCGCTGGTGAGCTGCAGCGGGGCGGTCATCGCACATCTGCCCAGGTGATGCCGCGGGTCGGCATCCGGGACGCTTTCGCGCACGCGATGCAGTCGATCTGGGTGTAGGCGGCGATCTGCTCGGCCGCTTTGACAGGATCGACCGCGAGGCGCACGGGCCAGACGTGGCCGCAGCCCCATACGAGGAGCGTCGGCTCGGACTGCGTCGTCATGGCTCAGTCCTCCCGCGCGATCTGGCTGGCGGGGATGACGCCGCGCCGTGGTCGGCCGAGGATGCGCGCGAGCTCGGGCGTCGGCAGCGGCCTGTCGTCCTGCTCGAAACGGGCGAAGATGTCGGCGTGCCGCTCCTCCTCGACCTGCGCGCAATGCAATTGCACGGCCAGCATGTGCTTGCAGTCGTGGCGACGCGCGTCGAAGCAGGTGCAGCTGGTGCGCGTGACGAAGTAGATCTCGTCGGTGTCGCGGCTGGAGCGGATGCCGTACGCCTTGCGGCCGGAGCGGTCGCGGCACTTGAGCCACTGGCCGGCATCGGCGGCGATGGCGACGGCGCGCGCGCTGCGGGGGTCGGTGCTGGGGAAGGCGGTTAGAGTAAGCATTGGTCGATGGCTCCTACTAGCTGTTGACCACGAGCAGGTCGGCGTCACGAGCGCTGGCCTGCTCTCTGTGTGTCATGACCGTAGTATACCGCTACTGCAGCGATACTGCAACATTAGGCATCCCAATATGCTACAGTAGTGGTCATGGAAATCAGCGACCCCATTGGCCAGCGCGTGCGCGCCCTGCGCTACCAGCACGCGCTGTCCCAGATCGACCTCGCCGCCCGCGCCGGCCTCGACCGCTTCACCATCATGCGCCTGGAGCGCGGCTCACCCGTCCGTCCGAGCACTCTCCGCAGAGTTGCCCACGCGCTCGGCGTGCCACCCACGGCGATTACCATCGGTGCCAGGCCAGACTAAAGAAATACCCCGCGTCAGTTGCATGGAGACGCGGGGCCCGCAGATCAGAAAGCTTTGGAAAGGACGACCCGACCTGCAATGCAAAGTATAGAACGCCCCCATTTCTTCTACGGTCGGGTGAGTTCCGAAGACCAGGCCGAAGACGGCACCATTGAGTCGCAGCAGCATGATCTGCGGCAGTGGCAGACTGAGCGTCAAGTTTGGGTCGCCGGCGAGTTCTGGGACGATCCTGCCAGCGGCACGCTGCTGCTCGAGGATCGGCCGCGAGCTCTGGAGTTGATCGAGGCCATGCGCCCGTTCACCAACCAGAATCCGGTGCTCGTCATCACGCGCATGAGTCGCATCACCCGCGGCGACATCTGGGTCTACGCCTGTGCCATGCGCACGCTGGCGTCGCTGAACTGCACATTGCTGTCGCTCGCCGAGCAATTCGATAGCAGTCCGCAGGGCGAGTTCATCCGCGACGTCCACGCCAGCGTCGCGCGCTTGCATCGCGCCACGATCCTGCAGGAAATGACCAAAGGCCGTGATCGCCAGGTGCGCGCCTCGCGCTGGACGTGTGGACCAGTCCCCTTTGGCTACATGACCACCGAGTCGTGCGGCTTGCTCGTGCCCAGCGATCGGATCGCAGAGGGTACGGGTTTCACTGAGGCAGAACTTGCGGCTAGCGTCTTTCATCGCTTCGCCTACGAGGGTGCCTCTACCATCAACGAAGCGCGGCGCCTCAACGCCTTGCACGTCTCGACCGCGCGGCGCTACGGCAACGGGACCGTTGTCGACCGAGGCAAAACCTGGCTTCCCTCGCGGATCCGTCAGATGGTCATGAATCCTGCGTACAGGGGCGCGCACGTGTACAACTCGAAGGCCGGCACGATCACGCGCGAGGTGCCGCCGTTGGTGGATGACGCGACGTGGGATCTGGCGAACCGCAACATGCAGCGCAACCGGGTCCTTAGCAAGCGCAACGCCAAACAGACCTACCTGCTCCGCGGTCTGATTCGTTGCGGCAATTGCGGTGGCGGGTATGCACATACCTATCAGCACAGTCGTCGGCCGGTGAACCGACCTGATGGCTACTACCGCTGTAACGCCCAGATCGGCACGGTGAACCCCGAAGCCGGCGATCGTTGCATCGGCAAGATGGTGTACGCGCTGCCGCTCGAGGACTACGTCTGGTCGAAGATCAAGGAGTTCGCTGCCGACCCGCAGCAGACGTTGGCCCTCGCACAGGCCGAACTGCGACGGCGCCTCGGCACGGTTGCCGGGCGTGCCAAGCGCGAGTCGGAATTGCGTAGGGCACTCGCCGCCAAGGACGGAGAACGCCAGCGTGCGCGCGAGATGGCGCGTCGCGGACTGAGCACGCTCGATGAATTGCAGGAGGACCTGGACGCGATCAGTGCCGAGTCCGCGGCGCTGCGTCTCGAGCTCGACAGCATGCGCAACGAGCGCGAACTCGCCGAGCAGCAGGAACGTGCCGTCAGCACGGCCGCGACCCTGCTGCACCAGATCCAGGACAACGTCGACGAGATCTCGCGCAACAATGACCTTGAGCGCAAGCGTCAGATCGTGGAGCGACTGGTGGCCAAGATCGTGGTAACCACCGAAATCGTGGGCATCAACAACGATGGCCGCCGCCGCCGCAAACGGGCGACGGTCGATGTGTACTTCTATTTCGGACAGCGCGCGCGTAGTGCTGTTGTTGTCACTAACGGCAGCGCTAGTGACAACAATGCACTCACGCTGCTGTGTCGTCTCGGGGTTGGTCTTGCGGACGCAGCGGCTTGACGGCCAGCAGCAGCAGTAGCAACGCCTGGATGCACTCCGGCGCGTCCTCGCTCGCGTAGTGGCTGACGATGACCACGTCATTTTGCTCGGGCACACCGGCCAGTATGCGCACGCCGCGTGTGCACGCGATCGTGCACGACCCGTGCAATCAATCGTGCACTGTGCCATCGCCTCCCTGAAAGCTGTAGGGCGGCAAGGACTCCCGGTACAGCCGCAGCAGGCCGTCCATGTCCAGGACCTCGACCTGGTCGGGTGTCACGCCCTGCCGCAGGACGAGGTTCGGTACGACATTGAACGTGTCGGCCGTGGGGGATCCGTCCTCCTCGGGTCGGCCTGCGGTGGCGTCGATAAAGACGCAGTCGAATTCCTGGCCGTAGGTCACGCGCAGGTGCAGCGGCAGGCGCCGCCCGTCATGCTGTAGCAGGTACGTCTCGCACTCGCCGATGGGTGGCTCGAGCAGGCCGGCGCGCAGCGCCTGGATGATCTGCGCGAAGCGGTCGTAGTGCACTTGCTGCTGGCGACCGCGACGCAGCGCCAGGCGAATGTCCTGGCCGATGAGCTCGTCGCGCGGCACACCCACCGCGGCGCTCACCGACGCCGAGACCCACTGCAGGACGTGATCGCTGCAGGTGACGACCATGACCAGGTGATCCTCGGGCGGTGGCCCCTGATTGGGATACCAGAACATGCCGACCGCGCTGAGGTAGCGCAGATAGGTATGCCGCGCAATGCGGAGATGGCTGCAGAAGTCCGCCTTCGAGCGTGGGCGTGCAAGGAGGCGTGCGGCGGCATAGGTCTTGTCCATGATGATGTTGATGGGCCACTGTGGCCCCCGTGGAGTGCCGGCGGGGCTGTGCCACGGCTGCTGGTGCCTGCTCTGCATCGAATCAAACTGTGAACGCTCCCTTTCCCCTTCGACCCCGTAGGCGACGTCTCCCGTGCCATCCTCTGTCACCGCGTGGTTGCCTGGATATGTCCTAGTGTGCGGCGCTCAGCTGTGCAAGCGACCGTGCAAGGATCGTGCAAAGATTGTGTGCCGGCACGCCTCGGATGTTCACTTGACAGTGTCGCACTAAGGCGACTGTAATGCCACACCAGGTTGCGGGGTCAGCTCAGTGGGCCGGTCAGGTCTACGGGACGGCACTTGAGCGCGAGCGCCAACTTCCGCACGCTGGACAAGCGAATATCCTCGCCGTCCTCGCCGCGGCCGATGGTCGCGCGGGAGACGCCGGCGAGCTGAGCCAGGTCCTTCTGCGACAGTGCTGCCTCCCGCCGCTTGCGTTCGAGGTGTGGCACAAGCACGGCCCGAGAGATACCGGAGCGAGGCGCTAGTGTACCAGTGCTCAACTTCGGCATGCCTAAGGCAACGGTACTGCCGCAGTACACGAGTGCGAAAGCGCGCGTAGTGGCTCCATAGACGAGCGTTACAGTTTCATCACCCCTCGAAAATTGGTCCGAAATTGCACAGTCTTTGCACGATCGCGTGCACACCGACCCGCTGCACAGTTAGAGGGCTATGTCAAGTGCGTACCGCTCAGCCGCGGAGCGGATCTTGCGGGTGCCCGTGCGCGACGAATACTGGGACCGCCTGTTTGAGTTAGCCCAGGACGCGCGCCAGGACCCTCGAGACTGGGCGAGCGTGCAGCTCGAACGCATCGTCCGGCGCAGCATGGCCAAAAAGCCTGTCGCCGAGGTGGCGTGACGACCACGCTCGAGGACGCCCAGCGCAAGGAGTACTTCCGGTGGCTGGCGCGCCATCCCAGCGAGGCCGCGTTGCTGCATGACGTGCCGCCCGAAGTGCTCGGGCGTCTGTGGTGCGACGCCTGGCAGGCCGGCGCGTGGGACGCCATCCGTCGCAACAGCGACCTGGGCCTGAGCCTGGCGCGCATCGTCCAGCGACTCGAGGAGCTCGCCGACGCGTACCGCACCGCGGACATCGAACGCGAGGCCGAGCAGGGTTCGGCGTACTGGCCCGACGAGATGGTCGACGAGAGCGTGCCGCGCTGATGCTCGAGCTGCCGGCCTGGGCGTGGATGGTGATCGGCTGGCTGTGCAGTAGCGTGTGCCTGGTCCTGGCGCTCGCGCGGTGGTTTCGATGG